>Ga0318494_10000360_pt1 | contig 15354 bp, 5 predicted proteins | sample GRESIP108b1f24_FD_203293 | JGI IMG/M metagenome (GOLD analysis project Ga0318494, IMG submission 203293) | Tropical soil microbial communities from Luquillo Experimental Forest, Puerto Rico - GRE.SIPMG.108b1f24 | ecosystem: Environmental > Terrestrial > Soil > Tropical forest > Bulk soil... | reverse complement strand
CGGCCGGGCCCGCCGGGCCGATGCGCGGTTCGCGCTGGATGGCCCGGCCGGGCCGGCGGTGGCGCGGCTGGTGACCCGGCTGGACGGGATGCCGCTGGCGATCGAGCTGGCCGCGGCGCGGGTGGAGGCGCTGGGGTTGGCCCAGCTGCTGGACCGGCTCGATGACCGGTTCGCGCTGCTGGCCGGGGGGGACCGGCTGGCGTCCGGGCGGCACCGGTCGCTGGCGGCCACGGTGGAGTGGAGTTACCGGCTGCTGGATGAGCAGGGGCGGCGGGTGTTCCGCGCGGTGTCGGTGTTCCCCGGGCCGTTCACGCTGGAGGCGGCCGAGGCGGTGGCCGGGCCGGGGACCGGCCCGGCGGTGCTGCACCTGGTGGACTGCTCGCTGCTGGTGCCGCCGCGGGCCGACCCCGATGGCCGGTCCCGGTACGTGATGCTGGAGACGCTGCGCGAGTACGGGGCCGGGCTGCTGGCCGGGGCGGGTGAACAGGAGCAGGCCGCGGCCGCGCTGGCCGGGTACGCGCTGCGGGTGGCCGAGCAGGCCGCCGCGGGGCTGCAGACCGGCACCGGCGAGGTCGCGGCCGCGCGGTGGCTGGACGCCGAGGACGCGACCATGCGCCAGGTGCTGGGCCGGGCCATGGACCACGACCCGGCCCTGGCCCTGCGCCTCGCGGTCGCCCTCGCGCCATGGTGGTACCTGCGGGGCCGGTCGCCGGGCGGGTACCAGCTGCTGCTGCAGGCTGCCGGGCACGCCGAGGTCGGCAGCGACGTGTGGTGCACGATTCAGTTCTGGCTCGGCTGGTCGGCACTGTTCGCGGCCGACCTGACCAGCGGGCTGGGCCATTTCACCGCGGTCCGTGACGCCGTGGCGGGCCGGCCGCCGCCCCCGGCGCTGGCGGACTGCCTGGCCGGGCGGTCGGCAGCCCTGACGAGCCTGGGCCGGGCCGCCGAGGCGGTCCGGGACGGCCGGCGTGCCCTGGCCCTGGCCGGGGAACTCGGCCACCCGGCCGGGGAGGCGCTCGCCCTATTGACCCTCGGCCTGGCCGCCCGTTACGCCGGCGACCTGGACGGCGCCGTGCAGCTGGCCCGGCAGGCCGAGCAGATCCCAGCCGACATACCCGGCTGGATCGCCCGAACGGTCAGTAACGTTCTGACCGGCCTCCTGATCGCAGTCGGCGACCTGGCCGCCGCCGAACGCAGCTGCGCGGCCGGGCTGGCCCGGTCCCGGGACGCCCGCGACCTGCGGAGCGTGGCGACCGGGCTGACGTTCGCCGTGTGGCTGGACATGCTGGCGAAACGCTTCCACGACAGCGCGGCGGACCTGCGGGAACTGCTCCAGCTCGCCGTGCGGACCGGCAGCTGGGTCGACGTGCTCAACGGCCTGGACCTAGCCGGGCACCTGTGCGCCGCCACCGGGCGCGCCGCCGAGGCCGTCACGCTCTGGGCGGCGCTTACCGCACTTGTGCGACAGGAGGGATTCACGGAGCCGTCGTTGGACACGGCCCGCCGGGATAAACCGCTGCGCGAGGCCCGGCAGGCGCTGGGAGAGATCCGGGTCCGGGCGGCCGAGGACCGCGGCACGACGATGAGCCTGGCCACCGCGGCCGAATACGCTCTCATGCTCTCCGATCCCGGCTCGCAACCCGAGGCACCGCCGGAACTGGCCGGGCTGAGCGCCCGGGAACGGGAGCTGGTCACCCTGGTCGCCCTGGGCCACACCGACGCCCAGATCGCCGAACATCTGTACATCAGCATCCGCACGGTCCGCTCTCACCTGGAACGCATCCGGGACAAGACCGGTTACCGGCGCCGGGCCGACCTTACCCGCTTGGCCCTGGCCGCGGGCCTGGTCTAGCCATGTCGCCGCCTCCCCCGCCCGGCGGCCAGCGAGCCAGCCTGTCGGTAGTTCTGCCGCCGCCGACGCGCGCGAAAGGGGTACATCGACCGCTGCCCTCGCGAAGCCGCTCCGGCGAGGATGGTGACGAGGCCGGGTTCCCAGCCAGCCACGAATGCCTCGACTTCAGGATGTGAAGCCATCATGTCCATCTATCTTGCGGCGCCCGCCGGGCCTGGCGAGCCGGGCCCCGGGGCGCATACGGACCAAGAGCTGCCAGGATCATCGCCGCGTCGGCCTGAACTACGTTACGGGCACAGGACCTGCACCTCGGCTGAGGGCAAGCCGGACCCCAGCACCACGTGGCCCGCTGACCGGCCGCCCACGTGGGTGGGTCGCGGACAGGAACTCGCTACCCTCCGCTCGGCTGCCGAGGCTCTCGGCCGTGCCATCGGGGGTGTGGTCTGGGTCGAAGGCGAGCCCGGTGCCGGCAAGTCATCCCTGATCGCCGAAGGCCTGGCCGCCACGAGCGACCAGCGGTGGGACATCGGATGGGGGGTCGCGGACAAGCTCACCAAACGCCTGCCGCTGCGCGTGATGATGGATTGCCTGCAGGTGCGGCCAAACTCGCCTGACCCGCGGCGGGCGCACGCCGCTGACCTGCTCCGCAGCCGTCGGCAAGGGCTCTTCACCGATGGCGGCCCCGCGGAGGCGGGCATCGAGGTGCTGCTGGCGCTGGTGGATGACCTGTGCGCGGCAGCCCCCACGGTATTGGTCATCGACGACCTGCAGTGGGCCGACGACGCGTCCCTTATCGTGTGGCATCAGCTCGCCACCTCCGCTGACCAGCTACCGCTGCTGCTGATCGGGACATGCCAGCCTCGGCCGCACCGACGGGAGGTGCAGCGGCTGCGCGCGGCCGTCGTCCGCTGGGCCGGCACGGTGATCGGGCTCGAGCCGCTGGCCGAATCGGATGTGGCCGACCTGGTGACGGCGATGCTCGGATCGCCACCGGGGGATGCGCTGCGCCAGTTGACCACCCAGGCCGCCGGCAACCCGCTTTACCTGCGCGAACTGGTCGACGCCCTCGTTCGCGAGCAGGCTCTGGAGATCGGTCCCGCCAGCGCCGAGGTTTCCGCGGTCCAGGATCAGATGCCGGCATCGCTGGCCGCCGTACTGAGCGACCGGCTCAGCTGGGTCTCGCCTGAGACGGCTGAGATGTTGCGCACCGCCGCGCTGCTGCACGGGAGGTTCGCCGTCACCGACCTGGCCGCGCTCCTGCACAGGCCCGCGTCGCAACTGGCCGCCGGCCTTCAGGAGGCGGTGGCGGCTGGCATCCTGGTCAGCTCCGGCCCGGATCTGGCGTTCCGGCATCCGCTCGTCCAGCAGGCGCTCTACGAGAGCATGCCGACCGCGCTGCGCACCGCGCTGCACGCCGAGGCGGCGCGGGAGCTCGCGGCCACCAGCGCGCGCGCCTCCAGCGTCGCGCAGCAGCTTTTCGCCGCGGAACGGCCCGGTGAGGATTGGGCCCGGGCCTGGCTTATCGAGACCGGTCCCGCGCTGACCGCCAGGGCACCGCAACTCGCGGCCGAGCTGCTGCAGCGGGAACTGGGGGAAACACCCGTCAGCGACGAACGGTGGGACGGGCTCATGGCCAGCCTGGTGCGGGCCCTGCTGGCCGCCGGATCGCACGAGGAGGCGGAGAGGCGCGCCACCCGGGCACTGACGGCGATGACCGACCCGGTGCGACGGGCCGAGACGTACTGGGTGCTGGCGCGGGCCCAGCTCAGTGCCGGCCACAACGATGAGGCGATCGCCACCATGCGGCAGGCACTGGCGCGTGCCGACCTGCCCGGCAAGTGGCGGGCCCGGATGCTGGCCATGCTGGCGATGCTCGAACGGGCCAGCACCGGTGACCTGGACGCCGCGGACGCGACCGCACGGCAGGCCCTCACCGGCGCCCGGGCGGCCGGCGACACGTTCGCGACGGCCCACGCCCTGACCGATCTGTGGCTGAACCATGGCGTCAGGCGCGACCACGCCGCCGCGCTTGACTACGTCGACCAGGCGCTGGACGTGCTCGGCGACGATCCCGGCTTCGCGGACCTGCGCTCGTACGCCCTCGACGGCCGCATTTTCACCCTGCAGAACCTGGACCGCTGGCCGCAGGCCGAGCTGACCCTCCGGCAGGCCCGCGAGTCCGCCCGGCGGAGCGGGAATCCGGACCGCCCGACATCGGTCACCGCGGCCGTGCTCCGGTACTGGCTCGGCCAGTGGGACGACGCCCTGGCCGAGCTGAATTCGCTCGGCCACGACGCCCCCGGGCTGACCTACAGCGGTCTTCGCGAACGCGGGCCGACGCTGCTGGTTAATGGCGTGGCCGCGCTCATCGCCGGCCGCCGGGACCAGCACACGACGGCGGCCCAGCAGCTCCGCAAGGGCCTGGGTCTGTCCATCCAGACGGTTTCCGACCGGGAGAACCGGGATTTCCTCGTCGCCGCGCACGCGCTGGCGCTGGAGCAAAGCGGGGAGGCACGCCAGGCCGTGCAAGTGCTAGCCGCGATCTTGCCGCGACACGACGGGGAGATGACCCTGACCCACCAGTGGCTGCCCGATCTGGTCCGGCTCGCGATCGCCGTCGGCGACAGGAGGATCGCGCAGACCGCCACCCGGGCCTGCGAAGCGGAGGCAGCCGCAGAGACTCAGCCGGCCCGGGCGGCCGCGGCAAGCATGCGATGCCGGGGACTCCTCGAGTCTGATCCGGCCCTCCTCCAGGAGGCCGTCGCGCACTACCGGGCGGTCGGCCCGGCGGTGGAGCTGCCCGCCGCACTGGAGGATCTGGCCGTCGCGCTAGCCGGACGCGGCCTGGAAGACGAAGCCAGAGCCGTGCTCAACGAGGCCGTCAGCTCGTACGAGGGCCTGCACGCTTACTGGGACATCCGGCGCGCCGACAGTCGGCTCCGTTCCTACGGCATCAGGCGCGGCGTCCGCGGCCCGCGCGTGCGCCGCGCCGCCTCCGGCTGGGAGGCGCTCACGCCGACCGAGATCAGGGTGGCCGCCCTGATCGCCGAGGGCGGCTCGACATCTGACATCGCCAGGAGCATGTTCTTGTCCCGGCGGACCGTGCAGACCCATATCTCGCACATTCTCGCGAAGCTCGGCGCGAAAGGCCGGGTGGAGATCGTCCGCGAAGTACTGCACCACGGCATCTCCCCGTAGCGGCGACGGCCGCGGCGGCGTCATCACCGGCCGCGTGGTGGCCGTCGAGACCCATGACAGGCCCGGATCGCATGGGCATAAGGTCGACACCAGGCCGGCGGTGAGCGCTAGGCGGGTCAGGTCGGCGCGACGGCGGCAGCCGGTCTTCTCCCGGATCCGGTCCAGGTGCGAGCCGACTGTGCGGACGCTGATGAACAGCTTGGCGGCGATCTGGGCGTCGGTAATGCCCTGGGCGACCAGGGTGACTAGCTCGCGTTCCCGGGGGCTGAGCCTGGCCGGTCCGGGTGGCGCCGGCGGCTGCGGGCCGTGGGCGCTGAGCGTGAGAGCATATTCGGCGGCGGCGGCCATGTTCATCGCCGCGCCGCGGTCCTCGGCCGCCCGGGCGCGGGCCTCGCCCAGCGTGTGCCTGGCCTGGTCCAGCGGTTCGGCCCGGCGGCCCTCCTCCGAGGGCGGATCGATGAACCCATGCTTCCGGGCCAGCGCGGCGCGCGCGGCCCACATCGTGATGGCCTCGGCGGGACGCCCGGTAGCGGCGCACAGGTGCCCGCAGCAGTCCAGGCCGCTGAACGTCTCAGCCTGGCTGCCGATCCGCCCAGCGACCTTGAGCGATTGCCGCAGGTGCTCCGTGGCGTCCTCCATTCGCCCGGTCTCCAGGTCCAGGAACGCCATCCGTACCAATAGCCTGGCCAGGTTCCGCAGGTCGCCCGCGTCGCGGGCCCGGGCCAGCCCGCCCGCGCAGCTGCGCTCGGCGGCGCCCAGGTCGCCAGCCAGGGTCAGCGCGCCCGTCAAGATGTTGTTGCCTGACCGGGCTATCCAGCCAGGGATGTCGGCCGGGAGCTCCTGTGCCTGCTGAGCAAGTTTCACCGCGCCGCCGAGATCGTCGGTATAAAACGCGGCGGTGGCCAGGTCCACCAGGGCCATCGCCTCTTCGGCCGGATAGCCGAGCTCACGGGCCACCGCCAGGGCACGGCGGGCATCGTCGGCTGCCTCGTCGAACCGGCCCAGGTTCGCCAACGCTCCTGATCGCCCGCTCAGGCAATCCGCCAGCACCCAAGACGGCGATCGGTCCCCGATGGCGTCCCGGGCGGCGGTGAAATGGTCCAGTGCCCCGGCCGGACCGGCGAGGTAATGCGCCATCCGACCGAGCCAGGACATCGCCGCGCACCATGCGTCGCTGCCGGGCTTCGCCTGCCCGACAGCCTCGCGCAGCAGCGGGTACCCGGTCACGAACCGGCCCCGCAACCGCCACCACGGCGCCAGCGCCATAGCTAGCCGCAGCGCGATGCCCGCGCCATGGTCCAGGGCCCAGGCCAGCGCCTGGCGTGTCGTGGCCTCCTCGGCATCCAGCCACCGCGCCGCGGCCAGCTCGCCGGTACCGGTCTGCAGCGCCGCGGCGGCCTCCTCCGTCACCTCGAGCGCGTACCCGGCCGGAGCGGCTGCGGCATCGGCGTCTTCGCCCGCCTCGGCCAGGAGCCTGTTCCCATAGGCTCGCAGCGTCTCCAGCATCACGTACCGGAACCGGCCATCAGGATCCGCCCGCGGCGGTACCAGCAGCGAGCAATCCACCAGGCGCAGCACCGCCGACCTGGCGCCCGCCCCCCCCACCGCCTCGGCGGCCTGCAGAGTGAACGGCCCCGGGAACACCGACACCGCCCGGAACACCCGCCGCTCGGCCTCATCGAGCAGCTGGTAGCTCCACTCAACGGTGGCGGCCAGCGATCGCTGCCGATCGGCCGCGAGCCGATGCCCCGTAGTCAGCAGGTCGAACCGGTCATCGAGGCGGTTCAGCAACTCGGTGAGCCCCAATGTCTCCACCCGGGCCGCGGCCAGCTCGATCGCCAGCGGCATTCCGTCCAGCCTGGTCACCACCCGCGCTACGGCCGACCCGGCCGGCCCGTCCAGCGCGAATCCTGGATCGACCAGGCGGGCCCGGTCCGCGAACAGCGCCACCGCCTCGGCTCTGGCCACGTCGGCCAGGTCATCGGGATCGGGCAGGGCCAGCGGCGCCAGCCGGTACCGGCCCTCCCCGGCCACGTGCAGCGGCTCCCGGCTGGTGGCCAGCACCCGCACGTCAGCACAGGCGGGCAGCAGCCTGGCGCACAGCTCCGCCGCCGCGGCGACCACATGCTCACAGTTGTCCAGTACCAACAGCAGCCGATGTTGGTACTGAGACAGCGCCGCCGCCAGCGCTTCTTCGACGGGCGCCCCAGGCAGGTCACGCACCCCCAGCGCTGCCGACACCGCTGCCGGGACCTGCGCCGGGTCCCGCACCGCGGCCAGCTCGGCCAGCCATACTCCGTCCGCGAACCGGCCCGCCACCCGCCTGGCTACCTCGCCGACCAGTCGGGTTTTGCCCGCACCGCCCGGCCCGATCACGGTCACCATCCGGTATTGCTCCAGCAGGCGTTCGACCTCGGCCACTGGCCCGGCGCGACCCACGAAACTGGTCATGGCTTTAGCGAACCCGTGTACGCCGCCCCTCACGGCGCTAGCCGCAGACTGACACACAGCGATAACCGTGTCCGCGCCCGAGCCGTCGGGGTACAGGTTCGGGGTTGGCTGGCCATCATGGACGATCACCTCGGAGGTAGCCGACGCAGTGTGCCCGCAGTGAGTGGCGGGCGCTCTACTAGCGAACACCTTGTCCGTGTCGTGAACATCGGTCAGGTGACGTCACCGGCGCGGCGGCGCGGCGGCGCGCCCGGCCAGACCGCGGCGGCGATAACCGGGATGACAGGAGCATGTCCACGCCAGGACCCACCTGCACCTTGTCGATCTGGCTGCTGACCGGCCCGGCAACTGACCTACGTCACCTGACGTATGTCTCGTTCGCGCTGGTCTAGGCATTGGCTGTCGGTGGGTCGTACGTTACTACCATGTGGCCTTTCGACCGGCCGCCGGAGTGGGTGGGCCGCGGTCAGGAGCTCGCGACCTTTCGCGCGGCCGTCGAGGCGCTCCGTCGCGGTGAGGGAGCGGTGGTATGGGTCGAAGGCGAGCCCGGCATCGGCAAGTCGTCTCTGGTCGCAGAGGGCCTGGCTGTAGCGAGCGACCTGGGATGGGATATCGGGTGGGGGGTCGCAGACCAGCTGACGGAGCGCCTGCCGCTACGCGTGGTGCTGGACTGCCTCCAGGTACGGTCAAATTCGCCTGACCCGCGGCGGGCGCAAGCCGCCAGCCTGCTGCGGAAGCGGCGGCAAGGGCTGTTCGCCGACGACGATCCGTCGGACGCCGGCATCGAGGTGCTGGTGACGCTGGTCGATGAGCTATGCGCGACCGCTCCCACCGTGATGGTCGTCGACGATCTGCAGTGGGCCGACGACGCGTCTTTGATTGTCTGGCACCAGCTAGCCGCCTCCGTTGATCAGCTGCCTTTGCTGCTGATCGCGACGTGCTGGCCCTCTCCGCGCCGGGCGGAAGTGAGGCAGCTGCGGGCGGCCGTGACCCGCCGGAGCGGTGCGGTGATCACGCTCGGGCCGCTGGCCCAGGCGGATGTCGCGGCCCTGGTGACAGCGATAGTCGGCTCGCCGCCGGGGGATGCGCTACGCCAGCTGACCGCTCAGGCCGCCGGCAATCCGCTCTACCTGCGCGAGCTTGTCGACGCCCTGATGCGCGAGCAGGCGCTGGAGTTTTGTTCCGCGACTGCCGAGGTTTCCGTGGCCAAGGAACAGATGCCGGCATCGCTGGCCACGGCGCTCAGCGACCGGCTCAGCTCGGTCTCGGTGCAGACGGCCGAGATGCTGCGCACCGCCGCGCTACTTCGCGGGAAGTTCGCCGTCACAGACCTGGCCGTGCTGCTGCGCAGGTCCGCGTCGAGCCTGGCCGCGGGCCTCGAAGAGGCCGTAGCGGCCGGCATCCTGGTCAGCTCAGGCTCCGAACTGGCGTTCCGGCATCAGCTGATCCAGCAAGCGCTGTACGAGAGCATGCCAACAGCGCTGCGCACGGCGCTGCACGCCGAGGCGGCACGGGAACTCGCGGCCACCGGTGCGCGCCCCTCGAGCGTGGCGCAGCAGCTTCTCGCCGCGAGGCGACCGGGTGAGGACTGGGCCCGGAACTGGCTCATTCAGACCGCACCCGCGCTGGCCGCCCGGGCACCGCAACTTGCGGCCGAGCTACTGCAGCGGGAACTGGATGAGACACCCGTCGGCGATGAGCACCGGGACGGGCTCATGGCCAGCCTCGTGTGGGCCCTGCTCGCGGCGGGATCCTGCGAGGAGGCGGCCGGGCTCGCCAGCACGGCGCTGACGATGATGACCGATCCGGAACGCCGGGCCGAGACGCACTGGGCGCTGGCTCGCGCTCAGCTCAGCGCGGGCCATGACGGTGACGCGGAATTGACCTTGCGGAGGTCGCTCGCGTCCACTGGCCTGCCCAGCAGGTGGCAGGCGCGGATGCTGGCCTTTCTGGCGATGCTCGAGCGGAACAGCGCCGGCGACCTTGACGCCGCAGACGCGACCGCCCGCGAGGCCCTAACCGTCGCCCAGAAGGTTGCTGACGCCTTCGCGACCGCCCACGCCCTGACCGATCTGTGGCTTACCCGCTCCATCAGGCGCGACCACGCCGACGCGCTAGATTACATCGACCAGGCACTGTCCGCGCTCGGTGACGACCGCGCCCATTCGGACCTGCGCTCGTTCGCCCTCGACGGCCGCATCTTCACCCTGCAGAATCTCGACCGCTGGCCGCAGGCCGAGCTGACTCTCCGGCAGGCCCACGAGCACGCTCACAAAAGTGGCTCTCCGGACCGCCCGACATCGGTCACCGCGGCCGTCCTGCGGTACTGGCTCGGCCAGTGGGACGACGCGCTGGCCGAGCTGAGTTCGTTTGACACCGACGCATCCAAGCTCACGTATTCCGGCCGCCGCGAACGCGGGCCCGCGTTGCTGCTGCATGGCGTGGCCGCGCTCATCGCCGGGCGCCGGGACCAGCGCACGACAGCCGACCAGCAGCTTCGCGAAGGCCTGGGCCTCCGCATCCTGACTATTTCCGACCGAGAGAACCAGGACTTCCTGGTCGCCGCGCACACGCTCGCGCTGGAGCAGAGCGGACAGATCCGGCGGGCCATGCAGGCGCTGACCGCTCTGTTGCCGCGGCCCGACTTCGAGATGACCCTGACCCACCAGTGGCTGCCGGACCTGGTGCGGCTCGCGCTCGCCGCCGGCGACAGGCCGATGGCGCGAACCGCGGCGCGGGCCTGCGAGGCGGAGGCGGCGGCGGAAACCCGGCCGGCCCGGGCGGCCGCGGCCAGCCTGCGGTGCCGGGGACTGCTGGAGTCTGACCCGGCCCTGCTGCGTGAGGTGATCGCGCACTACCGGGAGGCCGGCCCGGCAGTGGAGCTACCCGCCGCGCTGGAGGACCTGGCCGCCGTGCTGGCCGAGCGAGGCCAGGATGAGGAGGCCCGGGCCGCCCTGAACGAGGCCGTCGGTCTGTACGAGGGCCTGGACGCCCAATGGGACATCCGGCGGGCCGAGGGCCGGCTTCGCCCCTACGGCGTCAGGCGCGGGGGCCGCGGCCCGCGCGGGCAGCGCGCAGCCACTGGCTGGGAGGCGCTCACGCCGACCGAGGTCAAGATCGCCGCCCTGGTTGCCAGGGGCGACTCGACGTCTGACATCGCCCGGGGCATGTTCCAGTCCCGGCGCACCGTGCAGACCCACATTTCGCACATCCTGACCAAGCTCGGCGCGAAGGGCCGGGTGGAGATCGTCCGCGAGGCACTGCGCCAGGGCGTCTCCCCCTTAGCGGCCACGGCTACAGCGGCTCAGGCTGCTTTGCCGACCAGGCGGCTGCGTGTCCTCGCGGGCGGAACGGTCGTGCCTCCCGGGACCAGCGCTCCGCCATCGTCAAACAGCACCACGCCGTTGCAGAGCAGGCTCCATCCCTGCTCGGGATGGCTGGTCACGGCTCTGGCTCTGAAGCGATCCGCCGCCCGCGCGTCCGGGCACCGGGGCCTATGCTGGCAGGCGTGTTTCCTCGCGCGCCGGGCGGGGCCCGGCGGCGGCACTGGCAGGTCTGTCATCTCGGATCCTAGGTGAGTGCTGTCGATGCGGGCAGGCCAGACGCGGCAGGGATGAAGCCATGGTCTTGTCCTGTCTGCTCCGACTGGCCGGCTGTTCCGGCCCAGTCCAGCAGCCTTCCCTACGTGCCAGGCCGGGGGCAGGGGTAAGCATTCCCCTTTTCGCGCGCGGCGGCCGACGGGGTGGAATCACCCACAGCCCGGTGACCGCCGCGGCGCAGGCGCTGTCCGGGCGGAGCGGCACGCAGTTGCCTAAGACCACGCGGCCCGGCAGGGCCGCCTGTAGGTAGTTCTGCCCATCCCCTGCCGTCTCCGGAAAAGGGGTGGATCGTCCCCTGCCCGCACGCCGCCGCAGGGAGGAGCCTGCCCGTTAGGCGGGGATCGCGGCCAGCTACAGAAGGAGCATCTATGCATGTCCACTCAGCTTCCCGGGAAGGCTCTGAGGCCGGGGACGATCGCGGGCAGGTTCCCGAACGCGGGCTGTTCGCCCGGCTAGGCAGGACCGTGACGGCGCACCCTGGCCGCGTGGCACTAGGGTGGGTACTCGTCGTTGCCGCTTTGATGGCGATCAGCGCGGCGCTTGGCCAGTCGCCGCCACCTTCCGGCGAGGCGGCCCAGCTGCCGGCCGGGTACGAATCGGCGCGGGCCCAGGCGGCCATGGACAAGGCGTTCGGCGCGCCGAGCAGCGACGCGACCGCCGTGCTGGTGATCAGCCGCCTGGACGGGCACCGGCTGACCGGCCGTGACCTGGCGGTCGCCGATCACGCGATCGCGGGACTGACCGGGGTCGAGGGCCGCCGCCAGGCGGCTGGTCCGCAGTCACCAGCCCAGCCCGTCACGGTGCGGGTCAGCCAGGTCGCTCAGCCCTCGCCCAATGATGTGATCGCTCTGGCCCCGGTCAGCTTCGGCGGGCAGAGCGGAGCACCAGGGACCGACCAGACCGTGGCCAATATCCGCTCCGATGCCGGCCGCGCGCTGGCCGGCAGTGGGCTGCGCGCGCAGCTGACCGGGCAGGCCGCCGCCGACGCGGACAGCTCCCTCACCAGCCAGCTGGCCTCCTACGGCATGCTGGCAGCCATCCTGGTCCTCCTGCTGCTGCTGTTCCGCAGCCCCGGGGTGCCGTTCCTGGTGGTGGGGGTCGTCTACGCGGCCGGGACCGGGGTGAACGGGCTGCTGAACATCGCCTCGCACCTGTTTGGCTTCCACCTCGACCAGACCACCACCAACCTCTTGCCCGTCGTATTGTTCGGCGTCGGCACCGACTATGCGGTTTTCCTGCTGTACCGGTACCGGGACCGGCTGCGCGCCGGAAACGACCACCGGACCGCCATGGCCGCGGCCATCGCCAAGGTCGGCCACGCCGTGGTCGCCAGCGCGCTGGCTGTCGCGGTGAGCTTCGCCGCGATGCTCGCCAGCGGCCTGGCCACGTTCCGTGTCCTGGGCCCGTCCCTGGCCATCGCGGTGCTGGCCATGCTGCTCACCTCGCTGACCTTGCTGCCCGCGGCGCTGGCCATCGGATCCAAGAGGCGGGCCCGCAGCCACCGGTGGACCCGCGCCCGCCGCAGCCAGGTCACCGGCCGGACGGCCGGACTGGTCGCCAGGTGGCCGGCTCCGGTCGCGGCTGGCGCCGTCGCCGTGCTGGCCGTCCTCGCCGTCGGCGCCCTGCACTATCACGCCTCGTACGGCGACCAGCAGTCCTACCCGAGCGGAAGCCAGTCCGCCGCGGGCTACCAGGAGCTGCAGCGCGGATACCCAGCCGGGGCGCTCAACCCGACCCAGGTCATCATCACCGCCGACCACGCCGCACCTACCGCGGCGCGGCTGGCCGGCTTCGCCGCTGACCTGCGCCGGGTTCCCGGCGTCGGCCTGGTCACGCCGGGCAGGATCGCCGGGCACGGTCAGGTCACCGAACTGGACCTGCAGCTGTCGGCCAACCCGTTCAGCCGCGCCGCGTTCCGCACCGTGCACGCGGTCGAGGCCGTCGCCCGCACCCGTGCGCCAGCCGGAACCACGGCCCTGGTCGGCGGGGACACCGCCGCCTACGACGACGTGAGCACAGTAGTCGGGCACGACATGAGGGTGATCTTCCCGCTGGCCGGAGTGGCGATCTTGCTAATCCTGCTAATCATGCTCCGGGCCATGCTGGCCCCGCTTTACCTGATGTCCTCGGTAGTGCTCGGCTTCGCCGCCACGCTCGGTGCCTCCGTCGCGGTATTCCAGGGCATCCTGGGCCGCCCGGGGATCAATTTCACGCTGCCCATTATCGTGTACCTCTTCGTGGCCAGCATCGGTACCGACTACAACATCCTGATCATCAGTAGGCTGCGTGAGGAGATGCGGCAAGGCGCCGCGGCACGGCCAGCAGCCGCGGCCGCCATCCGCATGGCCGGCCCGGCGGTCGCTGCCGCGGGCCTGGTGCTGAGCGCCAGCTTCGCCTTGCTGATGATTTCCCCGCAGGTCGCCGACATCGGGTTCGCCGTGGCGACAGGCGTGCTGATCTCCGCGTTCATCAACGCGTTCCTGCTGGTCCCGGCGCTCACCGCGCTGGCCGGCCGGGCCGCCTGGTGGCCGTCGAGGCTGGTGGCAGGTCCGGATCGCCCCGCAGCTTACGCATACGACGCCCTGGCGGGCTGGGGCCAGAGCGAAGGATCCGCCGCTTAGACCAGGCCCGCCGCCAGGGCCAGACGGGTCAGGTCGGCGCGGCGGCGGCAGCCGGTCTTGTCCCGTATCCGGTCCAGGTGCGAGCCGACGGTCCGGACGCTGATGAACAGCAGGGCCGCGATCTCGGCGTCGGTGCGGCCCTGGGCGACCAGGGTGACCAGCTCCCGTTCCCGGGCGCTGAGCTGTCCCACGCCCGGCGCCGCAGCGCACTGCTGCGGGCCGGGCGTGGTGAGCAGGAGGGCGTACTCGCTGGCGGTGGCCAGGCTCATCGACGCGCCGCGGTCCTCGGCCGCCCGGGCCCGATCGTCCCCGAGCACCTGCCGGGCCTGGCGCAACGGTTCGTTCCGGCGTAGCGCATACGCAGGCTGATCGGCGAACTCGTCCTGCCGCAAGATCGCTACGTAGGCCGCCCACACCGTGAGGGCCTCGGCGGCGCGCCCGGTGGCGGCGCACAGGTGCCCGCAGCAATCCAGGCCGTTCAGCACCTCAACCCGGCTGGCGGCTCGCGCGGCGATCTGAAGCGATTCCCGCAGGTGCGCCGCGGCGTCCTCGAACCGGCCCGCCCGCAGGTCCAAGCTCGCCATGTCTGCCAGCATGCGCGGCTGGTTCCGCACGTCGCCCGCCTCTTGGGCCCGGGCCAGCCCGGCCGCACAGCTGCGCTCGGCGGCGGCCAGATCCCCGGCCGCCAGCAGCACGGCCGTCAAGATGTTGCTGGATAGCCGGGCTATCCAGCCGGGGATGTCGGCCGGGATCTGCTCGGCCTGCCGGGCCAGCCGCAGGGCGCCCTCGAAATCGCCGGCGTAGCACATCGGAATGGTCACGTCCGCCAGGGCCAGCGCCTCCCCGGCCGGGTGACCGATCTCCCGGGCCACCGCCAAAGCGCGGCGGGCATCCTCGGCCGCCTCACCGAACCGGCCCAGGTTCACCAAGGTCAACGACCGCCCGCCCAGGCAGTCCGCCAGCATCCGGGACGGCCGCCGACCGCTCACAGCGTCCCGGATCGCGGTGAAATGACCCAGGGACCCGGCCAGATCAGCCGAGGATAGTGCCGCCCAGCCGAGCCAGGACTCAGCGGCGCACCAGGCCTCGCTGCCCGGCGCTGCGTGCCTGGCGGCCTGGCGCAGCAGCGGATACTCATCGGCCGGCCGGCCTCGCAGGTACCACCACGGCGCCAGCGCGACGGCCAGCCGCAAGGTCATGTCCGCGTCGTGCTCCAGGGCCCAGGCCAGCCCGTAGCGCACGGTGGCATCCTCGGCGTCCAGCCACCGGGCCGCGGCCAGCTCGCCGGTGCCCGTCTGCAGTCCCGCGGCGGCCTGCTCGGCCACTTCCAGTGCATACCCGGCCAGCGCGGCCGCCGCCCTGGCCTCCTCGCCCGCCTCGGTCAGCAGCCCGGCCCCGTAGGCGCGCAGCGTCTCCAGCATCACGTACCGGGACCGGCCGTCGGGGTCGGCCCGCGGCGGCACCAGCAGCGAGCAGTCCACCAGGTGCAGCACCGCGGGCCCGGTTCCCGGCCCTGCCACCGCCTCGGCGGCCTGCAGAGTGAACGGTCCCGGGAACACCGACACCGCCCGGAACACCTGCCGCTCGTGGTCATCGAGCAGCCGGTAACTCCAGTCCACGGTGGCCGCCAGCG
>Ga0318494_10000356_pt1 | contig 15382 bp, 8 predicted proteins | sample GRESIP108b1f24_FD_203293 | JGI IMG/M metagenome (GOLD analysis project Ga0318494, IMG submission 203293) | Tropical soil microbial communities from Luquillo Experimental Forest, Puerto Rico - GRE.SIPMG.108b1f24 | ecosystem: Environmental > Terrestrial > Soil > Tropical forest > Bulk soil... | reverse complement strand
ATCTCGGATCTCGGCGACCATTTCAGATCGCTCACCCTCGACACGACCTGGTCGGCGGAAACCGGCGCCGCAGGCATGGAATCCGCGATCGAGGAATTATGCGCCAAGGCCGAAGCTGCGGTCCGCGCCGGCGTCAATATCATCATACTCTCGGATCGCCGCGCCGGCGCCGACCGCATACCAATTCCCTCGCTGCTCGCCTGCGCCGCCACGCATCATCATCTGATCCGCGAGGGGCTTCGCACCTCAGTCGGCCTGGTCGTCGAATCCGCCGAGCCGCGCGAAGTGCATCACTTCTGCTGTCTGGCCGGCTATGGCGCCGAGGCGATCAATCCGTATCTCGCGTTCGAGACGCTCGTAGCGATGAAGCACGAGCTGCCGCAGAAGCTCGACGACAAGGAAGTCATCAAGCGTTACATCAAGTCGATCGACAAAGGGCTTTTGAAGGTGATGTCCAAGATGGGCATTTCCACCTATCAGTCCTATTGCGGCGCGCAGATTTTCGACGCGGTGGGGCTGAAGTCCGACTTCGTCGCCAAATATTTCACCGGCACTGCGACACGGATCGAAGGCGTCGGCCTTGGCGAAATCGCCGAAGAGGCGGTACGGCGGCACCATGACGCGTTCAGCGACGCGCCGATCTACCGCACGATGCTCGACGTCGGCGGTGACTATGCTTTCCGCGTCCGCGGCGAAGGGCACGTCTGGAACGCCGCGACCGTCTCGGCGCTACAACACGCCGTGCGCGGCAATTCCTACGAGAAATACCTGCACTTCGCGCGCCAGATCAACGACCAGTCGCACCATCTCTACACGATCCGCGGGCTGTTTCGCCTCAAGTTGGCCGACGAGGATGGCCGCCGGCCGGTTCCTATCGAAGAGGTCGAGCCAGCGAAGAACATCGTGCGGCGCTTCTCGACTGGCGCAATGTCGTTCGGATCGATCTCGCGCGAAGCGCATACGACGCTTGCCATCGCCATGAACCGGATCGGCGGCAAATCCAATACCGGCGAGGGTGGCGAGGAATCGGACCGCTTCAAGCCGCTGCCGAACGGCGATTCGATGCGCTCGGCCATCAAGCAGGTGGCTTCCGGCCGTTTCGGCGTCACCGCCGAATATCTCGTCAATTCCGACGTGATGCAGATCAAGATCGCACAAGGCGCCAAGCCGGGCGAAGGCGGCCAGCTCCCGGGTCACAAGGTCGATAAGATCATCGCCAAGGTGCGCCATTCAACGCCTGGCGTCGGCCTCATCTCACCGCCGCCGCATCACGACATCTATTCGATCGAAGATCTCGCGCAGCTCATCTTCGATCTGAAAAACGTCAACCCGGAAGGCGATGTGTCGGTCAAGCTGGTCTCCGAGGTCGGCGTCGGCACCGTCGCCGCGGGCGTATCGAAAGCGCGTTCCGATCACGTCACCATTGCCGGCTTCGAAGGTGGCACCGGTGCCTCGCCGCTCACCTCGATCAAACACGCCGGCTCGCCCTGGGAAATCGGGCTCGCCGAGACTCATCAGACGCTCGTCGCCAACCGGCTGCGCGGCCGCATCGCCGTGCAGGTCGACGGCGGCATTCGCACCGGCCGCGACGTGGCCGTTGGCGCGCTCCTCGGTGCCGACGAATTCGGCTTCGCCACCGCACCTTTGATCGCCGCCGGTTGCGTGATGATGCGCAAATGCCATCTCAACACCTGCCCGGTCGGCGTTGCCACGCAGGATCCGGTGCTGCGCAAGCGTTTCCGCGGCCAGCCCGAACACGTCATCAATTACTTCTTCTTTGTTGCCGAAGAGGTGCGGGAATTGATGGCCGAGATGGGCTATCGCACCTTCGACGAGATGATCGGTCAGATGCAGATGCTCGACCGGCGCGAGCTGATCGCCCATGCCAAGGCGAGCGGGCTCGATTTTTCGAAATTGTTCATGAAGCCGGAGGTGCCCGCGGAGGTCGCCATCTTCAATTGCGAGCGGCAGGATCATAAGATCCGCGACGTGCTCGATCGCAAGCTGATCGCGCAATCGCAAGCCGCCATCGCGCGCGGCGAGCCTGCGCGTATGGCCTTGCCGATCAAGAATACCGATCGCACCGTTGGCGCCATGTTGTCGGGCGAGATCGCCAAGCACTACGGGCACGAGGGCTTGCCGCCGGACACGATTGTGGCGCAGTTTGCCGGCACTGCCGGACAGAGCTTCGGCGCCTTCCTGGCGCGCGGCGTCACCTTCGAGCTTGACGGGGACGCCAATGATTATCTCGGCAAAGGGCTGTCCGGAGGCCGTATCGTGGTGCGGCCGCCCGCCAAGTCCGGCATCGTTCCCGAGCAATCGATCATCATCGGAAACACGGTCTTGTACGGCGCGATTGCCGGCGAGTGCTACTTCCGTGGCGTTGCCGGCGAGCGCTTCGCGGTGCGCAATTCCGGAGCCATTGCCGTGATTGAGGGCGCCGGCGACCATTGCTGCGAATACATGACCGGCGGCATTGTGGTGGTGCTCGGCTATACCGGCCGCAACTTTGCCGCCGGCATGTCGGGCGGTGTCGCCTATGTATTGGATGAGGATGGCAGCTTTGGCTCACGCTGCAATCTCGCCATGGTCGACCTTGAACCGATGCCCGAAGAGGAGGACATCAACGCGAAGATCTTCCACCACGCCCGCGATCTCGAGGCACATGGCCTTGTCGACATCATGTCGGACATGAGTAGCTTCGACGCGCATCGGCTGCATCATCTGATCACGCGGCATGCCCGCTTTACCGGTTCGAGTGTTGCCGCCAAGATTTTGGATGAGTGGAAGAGCTGGTACCCGAAATTCCGCAAAGTCATGCCGGTCGAATATCGTCGCGCGCTTAACGAGCTCAAGGCCACGGCGATCGCGGCGGAGTAAGCTGCACAAAGACCGCCGATAAAGCTGCAACAATAGAGAGCGCCTTTGGGCAAGATCACCGGCTTTCTCGAATATCCGCGCGAGGATCGTGATTATCAACCGGTCGCCGAACGGATTCGGCACTGGCGCGAATTCGTATTGCCGCTGCCGGAGAAAGAGCTTGTCGTTCAGGCGGCGCGCTGCATGAATTGCGGCGTGCCCTATTGCCAGGGCACCGGGTCGCTCGAGCCCGGGACGCCTGGCTGCCCGGTCAATAACCAGATCCCTGACTGGAATGACCTGGTCTATACCGACAACTGGGAAGAAGCCGCGCGCAATCTGCACTCGACCAATAACTTTCCGGAAGTGACGGGCCGCGTATGTCCGGCGCCCTGCGAAGCCTCGTGCACGCTCAATATCGACGAGAACCCGGTCACCATCAAATCGATCGAATGCGCGATTGCCGACCGCGCCATTGCGCAGGGGCTAAAGCCAGAGCCGCCGGCCGAACGCACCAGCAAGACAATAGCAATCGTTGGATCCGGCCCGGCCGGTCTTGCCTGTGCACAGCAGCTTGCCCGCGCCGGACATGACGTTCACGTCTATGAGCGCTGGGCCAAGGCAGGCGGTCTCCTGCGCTACGGCATTCCGGATTTCAAGATGGAAAAGCATCACGTCGACCGACGTGTCGCGCAAATGGAGGCGGAAGGCGTCGTGTTTCATTACGGCGCTCATGTCGGTATCAATCTCGACGCGCATGAACTCCTTGCGCAGCACGACGCGGTCGTGCTCACCGGCGGGGCCGAAAAGCCGCGCGAACTGCCGGTGCCAGGGCGCGAGCTCAAGGGCATTCACTTCGCCATGGATTATCTGCCGCAGCAAAACCGGCGGGTAAGCGGCGAAGCGCCAGTCGAGAGCGAGCCGATCCTGGCGACTGGGAAGCATGTGGTCGTGATCGGCGGCGGCGATACCGGATCGGACTGCATCGGTACCGCCTTTCGTCAGGGCGCGCTGTCAGTAACTAATTTCGAGATCATGGCGCAACCGCCGATGCGCGAAAACAAGATGCTCACCTGGCCGGATTGGCCGTTGAAGCTGCGCACGTCATCGAGCCACGAGGAAGGCGTCGAGCGCGATTTCGCGGTGATGACGACGAAATTCAGCGGCGCGAACGGCGTGGTGAAGAAGCTGCATTGCGTGCGCATCGACGACAAAATGAAGCCGATCGCGGGCAGCGACTTCGAGGTGCCCGCCGATCTCGTCCTTCTGGCCATGGGTTTCGTGCATCCGGTGCACGAGGGCATGGTCAAAAGCCTCGATCTTGCACTCGATCAGCGCGGCAATATCAGCGCCTCGACCGAGGATTACCGGACTTCGATCGACAAGATATTTACCGCAGGCGACATGCGCCGCGGCCAATCCCTGGTGGTGTGGGCGATCCGCGAAGGCCGCCAGGCCGCGCATGCGGTCGACAAATATCTGATGGGATCGAGCCTGCTGCCGCGGTAAGGCGGTTGACGCCTTAGCGCGAGCCGATTGGCGCCGGCGGCACCGGCGCCCCGTCGAGTCCGGCATTGCCCGCCCGAGATGATTTCCGCGGCGGCGGCTCTTTGCCCGATTTGTTCTTGCTGTCGTTTGCGGAATCAGTCGCGGGCTTCTTGGCATCGCTTTTTTTAGCCGGACCGGCCGGGCTAAGCGCGGCAGGCTCCGGCAGCACGTCCGGTGTCGCTACCGCGGCCGAGCCCGGGCGCGGCCAGGAGAAATCGTCGGCGCGACCGGAGGCTGCCGGCAAGGGATCGCCGCGCGTTAACACCCGGACCGCGGTCGGATCCGAGAGCGCCTGCGTCGCGCGACCGCCGCCGACGAGATCGCCACCCTCCGCGGCGCCCGCGGTCAACGGCAAAACCGGCCCGACATCCGGCCGCGTTCCGGTCGTGGCGGCATTGGGCGTCGTCTCCGGAACAGGCAGGGCGACCGGCGCGATATGGGCCGACATCGCGCGGCGCAGTTCGCGGTCGACATAACTTGCGAGCTTGACTGCTCCGGCCTTTGTGAAATGCACGCCATCGGCGCTACGCAGCCGCCGGATTTGTCCCTCGAAGTCCGGTCCTTGCAGCGTGTAACGTCCTTGATCGTCAACAAAGCCGTCCCAAATGTCGACATAGACAATTCCCGCCCTTTCGGCGCGGGCGCGGTAGAGCTCATCGAGATAGCTCATATCGCCGGTCGACTTGGGGCCGCGAATGGCCGGCAGACCAACCCAGATCACCGGCGCGCCCGTGCTCTTGAGCGCCGCAATCATTTGATCGATCCGCTTGGCATAGAGCGTCGCCCATTGCTCAGTATGGAAATCGTAGGAGCCGCCGGGGATCGGACGCTGCGTTTCGTTTTGGGCAGCCTGTGGTGACGCCTCGGTGTCGATCGGGGCCGCGGCTTTTTCTTGCGGTGCTTGGCCCGCCGGCTGGTTCGCTGCCGGAGTGGCGCTCTGGCCTTGCGCCGCCTGACCTGGCTGGCCTGCTTGCGCGCCTTGGCCGGCTTGGCCGGCTTGACCAGCTTGGCCCCCCTGGCCCCCCTGGGCCGGCTCGCCGGCGCGTTTTGGCTGCGGCGGAACTTTGTCGCGCAGCGGTATCCGATCGTTCAAGCCGAGCATGACGATGATCGCCTTCGGCCTTGCATTGGCCAGGGCATCTTTGGTCGCCTGCGACCAGTCAAGCGCCTCGTTCTTAGCGTCGTAACGGATCAATCCTGACGACACGCGGATCTTGCGCTCGAACCCGACACTCGGCTCGTCGGTATAGAGCTCGTCCAATCCATATGCGAGCCAATCGGCCATCGAATCGCCGACGACCATGACAGTATTGGCCGGCGGCGTCTCCAATTTGCGTGACGCCGGCGCCTTGGTCGAATCGGAAACGGGCGGCGGCCGATTGAACCCCGAGAACGGAAAGAAGAAATCGCGCTGCGGGCCGTAGGAGCGATAGCCGCCGTAATTGCGGCCGCCGCCCCAGCCGCCCCAGTAGTCCTGCGCGCTGCAGGGTTCGGCTGCGATCAAAGCAGCGGCCATGACCGCGAGCGCGGTCAGGCCTATTCGCCGTTTCGTCTGCCGATTGATCGTGCCGTGTGACATCGGCGGCTCATCGGATCCATGCGTTTCATGCTGCGGCATTCCAAGTCCATCATTCTACGCGAAGGCGGCAGAAAAAGCTTCCTCGTAAACGCTTACAAAACGTGCCGGTTCGGCTGAGTTCCGGATATTGGCTTTAAGGCTGGCGCAAGCGGTCAAGCAGCGCACTCGAAGCGAAACCATCGGGAATTTCGCCGCGTGAAGCCTGGAAATTGCGGATGGCGAGGCGGGTTCGCGGTCCGAGCAGGCCATCCGGCTCGCCGGTATCGAAGCCGCGGCGCGATAGCAGCGCTTGCATTTCGTAGCGCTCATCCAGCGTGAGCACGCGCTCGTCACGTGGCCAGGCCTGTACGAAAGGTCCGCCGGCTCGCAGCCGATCGGCCAGATGACCGATTGCGAGCGCATAGGCCTCCGCCGGATTGTATTTCATGATGACGCGGAAATTTTGCAGCATGAGAAAAGCCGGCCCGCGCGAACCTGCCGGGACAAGCAGATAGGCGCGGGTATCGGGATCGCGCAACGCCCCTCCGCCGGCGCGGCGCACGCCGAGATTTTCCCATTGCCGCAGCGTGAGCTGGCGCGAGCGGTCGGCCAGGAGATAATCGAAGCCGGCCGGCAGAACGACCTCATAGCCCCAAGGCTGCCCGGCGACCCAGCCATCCGTCTTGAGATTGTTCGCTGTCGAAGCGATCACATCCGGTATCGAGTTGATGACATTGCGGCGTCCATCGCCGTCGAAGTCGACCGCGTAGCGCTTGAATGAGGTCGGCATGAATTGGGTCGGACCAAAAGCGCCGGCCCACGAGCCCACCAACCGATCAGCCGGCACGTCGCCGCGCTGGAGGATCTCCAGCGTGGACAGGAATTCTTCGCGGAAATAATCCTGACGCCGCCCGATGCAGGCGAGCGTCGCCGTCGAACGGAGCACTGAGCGATCGCCGCCAAGCGTGCCGTAGTTTGATTCGACGCCCCAGATCGCCGCAATAATCGCAGGGTCGACGCCATACGCGCGCGCGACCGCGGCAAACGTCGCTGCGTGTTGCGTGAGCAATTCGCGGCCGCGCGCGATGCGCTCGTCGCTGACCAGAGCGTCGAGATAGTCCCAGATCGCTTTGGTAAATTCGGGCTGCGCATCGAGCTTATCCATGATGCTCAAGTCGGGCGTGAGGCCCGCGGTGAATCGCTCGAAATTGCCGCGGGAAATGCCGCGCGCTGCGGCTTGCGACCACAATCGCTCGAGGCAATTATTGAAATCAGCGGCCGCCGCGCGGATCGCATCGGCGGTCATCAGCGGATGGCCGGAAACGCCTGATTGCCCGCTCCAGCCGCTGCCGCCAACGGGGTTTGCGGAAGACGGAACGGCATTTGACGCAGGGGGTTGGAACAGGCGTGTCAGCCAATTGTCCTGCTGGGCCGCCGCCGATCCCAGCGGAAGCAGCACTAAAATGGCCGCCGACAAACGGCGCAGAAATGACCTTTGGACAGTCATGAAGGCAAAAATCCTTGCTGCCGGCTCCCCGATTTGCCACAAGCCGCATTCGAATGAGTTAGTCTGACCTTTAGCAGCCAGTTTGGACAATAATTTGGACAAACAAGTGCCCTTTCTCGTGAATTAGCCTTCGTTTCAACGCCCAGCCCATCGCATGAACCCGGTCCGCAAAGCCGTCTTCCCCGTCGCCGGTCTTGGCACCCGGTTCCTACCGGCCACCAAGGCCATGCCGAAGGAGATGTTGCCGGTCGTCGACCGGCCGTTAATCCAGCATGTCGTGGACGAGGCGCGACAGGCCGGAATCGAGCATTTCATTTTCGTGACCGGTCGCAACAAGGGAGTAATCGAAGATCATTTCGACCGCCAGTTCGAGCTGGAAATGACCTTGCTCGAACGCCAGAAGCACCAAGTTCTCGATTATCTCAATGGGGATCTTCCGGCACCCGGCTCGACCAGCTTTACGCGCCAGCAAGAGCCGCTCGGCCTCGGTCATGCGGTGTGGTGCGCGCGTGAATTGCTCGGGCGCGAACCGTTCGCGCTGCTGCTGCCCGACGTCCTCGTTCAACACGACCGCGGCTGCCTCGCTCAGATGCTCGATGCGGCGCGCGATCTGCCGGCAAATGCAAATATCGTGGCGGTCGAAGAAGTGCCGAAGGACCGTGTCGATCAATACGGCGTCGTCGGCATCGGCGAACGCAAAGGCAAAATGTTTTCAATCACCGGCATGGTCGAAAAGCCGGCGGCTGACCGTGCGCCGTCCAACCTCATCCTGACCGGGCGCTACATTTTGCAGCCGGAGATCCTGCAAATTCTCGGGACCCAGGAACGCGGCGCCGGCGGCGAAATTCAACTCACCGACGCGATGATCCAGCTGGCGCGCAGCCAGCCCTTCTACGGGCTGCAATTCGAAGGCCGCAGCTTCGACTGCGGCTCGAAAATCGGATTCCTCGCCGCCAACGTATCCTATGCCTTGGCGCGCTCCGACATTGCGCCCGGCTTCCGCGCCGAAATCAAAAAGTTCCTCAACGACTAGTGTTCAGGGTCGCCTGCCGGTGAGGCCGATCACCGCCGACATGCCGGCGTGCGAAGTACCTTCACGTAATTCAAATCGCCAAAGTCGCCGAACGTGTCTTGCAGCATTACGCGCGTATAGAGTTTCTCGATCTGCTTGGGCCCACCGGTGCCATATTCCAGTTGCTTCGGCGTATAGCCCATCATGATCAGTAGGCCGCCGGGTTTGGGGGCGCGCCGCATGCCCGCCCATTTCACCGCACGATCGGATGGCGAACTGAATTGAGCGATATTTCGACCACCACCTCGAATATCCGCTCCGGATATTCCCAAGCATGGACGTCCTGAACGAAGGTCGGCTCGACTCGCCGTTCGGCCGCGAGCGCGCGCTTTCTTTTGCGCCGTCGGCGAGAAATCAAGCGAGACGACCTTGAGACCTTGTTGCGCCAGCCAGACTCCGTTGCGTCCCTCGCCGTCGGCAACCGCCAGAACGCGGCCCGATCGTGGCAAGAGCTTCTGGCAGGATTTCAGGAAATAGTTCGGCTCTTTTCCGAACGCATAATCGGGCGGGGCGAAACGCGCTTCCCAGCGCGTATATTCTTCGCTTGAGCAATTCTGCTGGTCGAGTGGCATGCGCTAGATCAATGCTGGAAAACTAAATCTTTTGAGGATGTAAAATTGCAATCAGGCTTTGCGCTCGTAACGGCGCCAGGCTGGGATCAACAACATGGCGAATACGACCAGCGCCACGATCTCGGCCGGCCACGGCCAGCGCGCCACTGAGGCGATGACGCCGACAAGAACGGCGGCGAAGCCGAGCCACAATGCGAAGCGGCCGGGCCGCAGCGCCTCGACCACGAACAGCACAAGCGCGAGCAAGAACCAAGTCCAGGAGACCAGCGAACCGTCCTGCATCAAACCCAACCCTTAAGCTCGCGCATGGCAAGCTGCCACAGCATGAGCATGCCAGCCTTGCCGTCGTTGAGGCAGGGAATCGCTGCGAAGTTCTGTCCGCCGTGACGCTTGAACATACGGGCATTCTCGACCTGGATTTCTTCGAGGGTTTCCAGACAATCCGCGGCAAAGCCGGGCGTCATCACGGCCAGATTCTTCACGCCTTTGCGCGCAAGCGCGCGCACCGTATTGATCGTGTAGGGTTCGATCCACTGCGCCCGGCCGAAGCGCGACTGGAACGACATCATCACTCTCTCTTCGTCGAGGCCAAGTTGCGCCCGCAACAGCGCGGTCGTTCGTGAGCATTGCGCCTCGTAGGGATCACCCTTGGCGACCGCCTCTTTCGGCATGCCGTGATAGGAGGCCAGGATGACATCAGGCGAGAAGGCCAATAACTTAAGCTCGGCTTGCAGCGAAGCGGCCAATACTTCGATGTAACTGGGGTCTTCGTAATAAGGAGGCAGAAACCGCAGCGCCGGCTGCCGCCGCTGCCGCATCATGAACCGAAACACCTCGTCGCATACGGTTGCCGTAGTCGCGGCTGAATATTGCGGATAAAGCGGCATGACCAGGATGCGTTCGCAGCCCCAGGTGACCAGCACCTCGAGCCGAGACGCGATCGATGGATTGCCGTAGCGCATGGCCCAATCGACGATGACGTGCTTGCCAAGCGGCTCGAGGAGCGCGCCAAGCTTCTCGGCCTGGGAACGGGTAATCGTCTTGATCGGGGATTCGTCCTTGTCGCGATTCCAGATTTTCTCGTAATCGCGGGCACGCCGGCGCGAACGCACCGGCAGGATGAAGCCGTGCAGCAACAATTTCCAAAGCAACGAATTCTTTTCGATCACCCGCGGATCGGTCAGAAATCCCCTCAAATAGCTCCGCACGGCCTCCGGTGTCGGGGCGTCAGGCGTGCCAAGATTGACCATCAGCACTCCGATGCCGCTGGATACCCGCGCGGGTGTGACCGCGCTTCCATCTAGTGCCGCCCCGGAACTGGCCGAGGGGGCAACCGGGGGTGCTTCCGCCGTGGCCGTGCTTTCGCCGCTTATCGGTAGCGCGCCGTTGTCGTCGGCCGGGCTCGGCAGGGTCTGCTCCTGCGCCATCGGGCCGTTTGTAATGATCGGCGTTTCGTTATTGAGGCCATTATTATTCATAGGCGGCAGCATAACTGACAGGTAGACCAGTTGCATGCAGGCAAAGGGATTACCAGCCCAGCGACTCCAAATGTTCGATAGCATGCCCGCCTATCGCGGCGATGACATGGCAAATCTTTGTAATGCTGTGAATTATTCGGCCGCCTTCAACAGTGCAGGCGCGCCGGTACGGAATTGTTCGAGCAGGGCGGCTTCCTCGGCCTTGGCCGTCTGCAGCTGCCGCTGCTTGATGTGGCCGAAGCCGCGAATTTTCTCTGGAATAGCGGCAAGGCCGACCGCGAGATTGTGCGTCTCCGGGGCTAAATTGGCGAGGACCTCGTTGAGCATGGTTTTGTAATCGGCGATCAATTTACGCTCGGCGCGGCGCTCGAGCGAGTAGCCGAACGGGTCGAAGGTCGTGCCGCGCAGGAACTTCATCTTCGCCAGCAGCTGAAACAGCGGAAGCACCCAGGCGCCGAAACTCATCTTGCGCGGCAAACCGGTCGCCTTGTCACGACGTGCAAGCAGCGGCGGCGCGAGATGGAATTCGAGCCGCAGATTATCGCCGTCGAACTCGCTCTTGACCTGCTTCTCGAAAGCGCCGTCGGTATAGAGGCGCGCGACCTCGTATTCGTCCTTGTAGGCCATCAGCTTGAAAAGATAACGCGCAACCGCGTCGGCAAGCCCGCATTTGCCGGGGGCACGCGCGGCTTCGGCGGCTTTGACCCTGTCGACCAGGGCGCGATAGTCCCGGGCATAGGCGGCGTCCTGGTAGGCCGTGAGAAATTTCTCACGCCGCTCGACCATTTCATCGAACGATTCGGATAAATGCTCGGCGTCGCGTTTCGCAGTTGCCGGCTGGGCCAGCGCCTCAACCGCGGCGCGATCGACGGCGGCGCGGCGGCCCCAGCGAAACGCCGCGCGGTTCATGGCGACTGCCTCGCCGTTGAGCTCTATGGCGCGCTCGATCGACGCGGCGGAGAGCGGGATGGCGCCGAGCTGATAAGCGTAGCCGACGAGGAAAATATTGGCCCCGATCGATTGGCCGAACAGCGCTGTCGCTAACCGCGTCGCATCGATGAAGTGTGCGTTCTCGCGTCCGGCATCCGCGACAATGGTGCGCTTGAGCCTCTCGCTGGGCAACGAGAAGTCGGCATTGCGGGTGAATTCGCCTGGCAGAAACTCGTCGGTATTGACGACCATCTGCGTGGCGCCGTGCTTTACCGCCGCCAGCACTTTGCGCGCACCGGCCACAACGATGTCGCCGCCGAGCACGAGATCGGCGCGGCCGGCGGCCACGCGAATGGCATGGATGTCCTCTGGCCGCTGGGCAAAGCGAATATGGCTGAAAACCGCCCCGCCCTTCTGCGCGAGACCCGCCATGTCGAGGACGCCTACTCCCCTGCCCTCGAGATGGGCTGCCATGCCGAGTATGCCGCCAATGGTTACGATGCCGGTGCCGCCGATGCCGGTGACGATGATGTTATAGGTCTGCTCGATCGCGGGGAGCTTCGGGTCCGGCAGTTGCGCAAAGTCGAGATCGGCGACCACGCCACGTCCCTTTTTCAGCTTGGCGCCGTGGACGGTGACGAACGAAGGGCAGAATCCTTTTACGCAGGAGAAATCCTTGTTGCAGCTCGACTGATCGATGGTGCGCTTGCGCCCCCATTCGGTTTCCAGCGGCTGCACCGAGACGCAATTTGACTGAACGCCGCAATCGCCGCAGCCTTCGCAGATCAATTCGTTGATGATCACGCGCTTGTCAGGATCGGGAAAAGTATGACGCTTGCGGCGCCGGCGCTTCTCGGCGGCGCACGTCTGGTCGTAGATCAGTACCGTGACGCCGGAAATCGCGGCGAGCTCTTTCTGCACGATAGTGAGATCGTCACGATGATAAATCGTCAATCCGTCGGGCCACTCGGTTCCGCGCGGATATTTGTCCGGCTCGTCGGTCACAACGACGACGCGTTTGGCGCCCTCCGCCGCGACCTGCCGCGCTACTTGCGGCACCGTCAGCCCGCCGTCATTAGGCTGTCCGCCGGTCATCGCCACGGCGTCGTTGAAAAGAATCTTGAAGGTGATGTTGGTATTGGAAGCGATCGCCGCGCGGATCGCCAGATAGCCGGAGTGGTTGTAAGTGCCGTCGCCGAGGTTTTGAAAAACGTGCTGACGGCTTGAGAACGGTGCTTCCCCGATCCAGTTGGCACCCTCGCCGCCCATCTGCGTGTAGCCCAAAGTGGAGCGGTCCATCCACTGCGCCATGTAGTGGCAGCCAATGCCCGCATAGGCGCGCATTCCCTCGGGCACCACGGTCGAGGTGTTGTGGGGACAGCCTGAGCAGAAATACGGGATCCGTTGCGCCACGTCAGCGGTTTCGGCGGCAATGCGCTGGAATTCCTTGAGCCGCACCACGCGCGCGCTGATGTCGTCATTGCGGCCGTATTTGAGCAGCCGCTCGCCGATGCAGATCGCCACTTCGTTGGGATCGAGCGCGCCCTTGACCGGGAACAGCCAATTGCCGGCTTCGTCTTTCTTGCCGATGCAAATCGGCTGATTGGCCGTGCCGTAGAGCTCCTCGCGGACCTGCACCTCGATCAGCGATCGCTTTTCCTCGACCACGATGATTAGATCGAGTCCCTCGGCAAACTCCTTCAATTCGCGCTGGCTAAGCGGCCAGACGCAGGCCACTTTGTAGACACGGATGCCGAGTTCATTGCATTTGACTTCGTCGATGCCGAGTTCGTCGAAAGCCTGCCTGACATCGAGATAGCTCTTGCCGGTGGTGATAATGCCGATCTTCGGATTGCGGCCGCCGGAGGTGATGGTGCGGTTGAGCTTATTGGCGCGCACGAAGGCCAGCATCGCGTCGCGCTTGTAATCGTGCAGCCGGGCTTCCTGTGCGAGTATCTGATCGCGCAACCGGATATTGAGACCGCCGTCCGGCATGCGGTAATCATCGGGGATGACGATGTTGATGCGCTCCAGGCTGGTATCGATTGCAGCCGTCGACTCAATCGTCTCATGCATGGTCTTGAGCGCGGTCCAGGCGCCGGTATAGCGCGACATCGCCCAGCCATAGAGGCCGTAATCGAGGACTTCCTGGACCCCCGCCGGATTGAGAACGGGAATCATCACGTCGATGAAGTGGTATTCCGATTGATGAGCGGTGGTCGAGGACTCTGCCGTGTGATCGTCACCCATCAAGGCGAGAACGCCGCCGTGTCTTGCCGAACCGGCTAAATTGGCGTGGCGAAAAACGTCGCCGGTGCGATCTACGCCCGGGCCCTTGCCGTACCACATGGCAAATACGCCATCGTACTTGCCCTCGCCGCGCAGCTCGGCCTGTTGGGAACCCCACACCGCGGTTGCGGCGAGGTCCTCGTTAATTCCGCCCTGAAAACGGACATCGCTCTTCTCGAGAAACCGTTTGGCGCGTAGAAACTGGCTGTCGAGATTGCCGAGGGGGGAGCCGCGGTAGCCGGTGACAAAGCCCGCGGTGTTGAGCGCGTTGCGGCGATCCAGCTCCTTTTGCATCAGGCAGAGCCGCACCAGAGCCTGAAATCCGGTCACGAAAATGTGGCGCTGGCCGAGATCGTATTTGTCGTCCAGTGTGACGTCGCGCAGCGCCATACGCACCCTCCAAGGGCCAGTTTGCCCTCCCACGCCCGATATTTCCAGACACGACCTTGGCTGTGCAGGAAAATATAGGGCAGTGCTGCAGCCGAACAACGGGCCGTGTCGATTGCTGCAGGCGCTCTGCAGCGGAGCCAGAGCGGATAGCACAGCCGATTTTCACACCGGCAAACTCGGCGCCGCCACGCGCACCGAGGCGGCGATCAAGGCAGCGAGCGGCAAGTTGATCGAGCCATAAATGGCTTTTTCATCTGGCTTTTCTTTTTGGGTCGCACGCGGTGGAACTCGTTCTCGTCGATGCAACTGCAACGTGCTATTTCGCACCGCGATGAGTTGCGCGCCATAGGCTATGGGCATTTCTATGGGTCGAAACTCAACTTTTGCGTGTATACAATCTCTTCGGTGTCCTTCTCTGACTTCCCATCCGGCGCCGTCCAGGCCTAGCTTTTTTTTTGGTGCCGCTTTCGTAAACGCACTCCGGGACCGCCTCCGTTTTCGTCGATGAACTCGACGCCCGCACGCTTAAGCGCGCCTACGATAGCGGCTAGCGTCGCGGCATCACCGGCATAGCGGCCGGTTTCAATGTTAGTGACAGTGTTTCGGTGGATCTGAGCGGCTTCGGCGAGATCCCGTACGCTCCAATTTAAGGCGGCACGGGCCATTCTCACTTGTGCGCTTGTCACAGGCATGCAATTGTGCTATTGTCACATGTGTTGCCGGCACAATTAAAGATAAGCAGAATCGCATTGAGGATAACATGCAAGAAGGTTTGCCAAAGTCTAGATTCGACAGATTAAACCGGCGCTCCTTCATCGGCGGCTCGGACGCTCGGGTGATCATGGGCGATGACGAAGCTGCCCTGCTCCGGCTTTGGCGGGAAAAGCGGGGCGAGGTCGAGCCCGAGGACCTCTCCGGCAACCTCATCGTCCAGCTCGGTCTCGCGACCGAGGACCTGAACCGGCGCTGGTATGAGGCCAATACCGGCCAGATCCTTACCGACCTGCAACAGCAGGTGCGGCACCCGACGCTCCGCTGGATGGCAGCGACGCTCGACGGGCGCGTCGAAGCCACTGGGGCAGTATTCGAGGGCAAGTTCATGCTGCCATGGTCATTCTCGGAACAGATGGCGGCCGAGAAATTCATGCCGCAGCTGCAACACAATATGTGGGTTGTCGC
>Ga0318494_10000355_pt1 | contig 15396 bp, 10 predicted proteins | sample GRESIP108b1f24_FD_203293 | JGI IMG/M metagenome (GOLD analysis project Ga0318494, IMG submission 203293) | Tropical soil microbial communities from Luquillo Experimental Forest, Puerto Rico - GRE.SIPMG.108b1f24 | ecosystem: Environmental > Terrestrial > Soil > Tropical forest > Bulk soil... | reverse complement strand
CGACTCGGCCGGTCGATGAAGCCGCCAAGGTGGTGTGTCTTGTGTTCGCGGCGGCATGCGCCGGTAAGGCGGCCCACTCGGCGGTCGGGCGCCGAAGATTCGGCTGGCTGGCGCTGGTGACGGGCCTCTTGGGCTGGGCGATCGGCGAGGTGATGTGGGCGGTCTATGACGTGCGCCCGGAATCGGAGCACGCCGCTCATCCGGCGATGGCCGATGGAATGTTCCTTGTATATCCGATCGGCGCCCTGGCGTCCTTGGTGCTGTTGTCCAATCTCTCTCGCCGCAGTCCCCGGCGACTGGTGCTGGACGGTCTCATCGTGGCGACTTCACTGTTCATCGTCTCGTGGTTATTCGTCCTCGAGAAACAGGTGCGCGAGAACAGTCGATCGCAGCCCGCGACGCTCACGCATGTTTTCGCCGATATCGTCCTGATGACGACCGCGATCCTGATGTTGTCACGGATTCGTCCTCGCGAGCCGCCCGGCAAGAGCCTGGCAGTCGGTGGAATCACGACAATAGCCGTTGCTGACGTCGCGATGATATTTCGGACCGGGATGGGCACCTATCACGTCGGCGTTCTGGCCGACCTCGGCAGAGTAGCCGGATTGGGCATGATCGCGCTGGCTGCCCTGTCCAGCCTCAAAAAGTTCCCCGCCCCGGCGTACCAGCCTGAAACCGCGTCTCGTATCCGACTGTGGTTGCCGTACCTGCCGCTGGCAATGGCCGCCGCGATCGGATTGAGCGCGCTAAGCCAGACGCGACAAGGACCGGTGGTCGCCGCGCTGGGAATCCTCGTGGTTGCCGTGCTCGCTCGACAGCTCGTAGTGCTCGTAGCAAACCAGACCCTGTTGTCCGAACTAGCGCAGGAAGCTTTGCGTGACAGCCTGACCGGTCTGGCCAATCGGACTCATTTCCTCCAACGATTGGAGGAAGCCATCGCCTGTAGCGATCCCGTACCGATCGCGGTGTTATGCCTCGATCTCGACAACTTCAAGTCGGTCAACGACGCCCTGGGCCATCCGGCCGGCGACGAGCTCCTTATCCGAGTCGCCGGGCGGCTGACGGCCGCGCTCGGCGAAAACGAGACCGTTGCACGCCTCGGTGGTGACGAATTCGCTGTGCTCCTCAAGGGTTCCGCCGAAGACTCGCAAGCGGCGGCGCATCGGGTTCTCAAGGCATTCGACGCCGCGATCATGATCGACGGGGTTCCCGTAACGGTCCGGCCGAGCATCGGCTTCACTGTTGCCACCGCCCCGTCGGATACCACCGTCGAGCAGCTGCTCCGGCATGCCGACGTGGCCATGTATGCCGCCAAACGCGAAGGCGGCCAATGTATCCGCAGCTTTGTGCCGGATCCGCCATTCTCGTATACATTTCCGCAGTTCACAGATTCGACAGTATCGGCCGTTAATTCATTGCCCGCGAACACCTCTGGCAACCAGGCGACCATGACACGGACGCTGCGGCCGAGCTCGGAAGTGACCGCGCCAACGCCAGGCCAATCGAACGATGCGCCCAACGGCATTCGGTGGCCCCCCACCGCAATCCGGATTGCCCTGGCGGTGTTGGCGATTGGCGTGATCGCTTTCACCGTGACGAGTGTCCTCAGCCCGAACGCCGGTCACAGCGTATTCCTCACCAAATTCTTGTATCCGGCGTTGACCCTGTCGGCCGCTGCGCTGATAGCCGTTCGCGCGTACCGCGTCACGGCGGAACGTTTGGCGTGGGTTCTGATCGCCGCCGGCATGGCATGTTCGGCGGTGGGTGACGTTGTGTACGCCCTATGGGTGCCGAACGGTCAGTCGCCATCGGCGGCGGATCCGGAGTACTTGGCGTTTTATCCGTTCGTCTATGCGGGGCTGCTCCTGCTTATGCGGGGACGCCGGAAGCAGATGCCGATTGCCATTCAGTTGGATTCCCTGGCCTGCGGGTTCACCATGGCCGCGGTGGCCGCGGCCTTGACAGCAGGTCCCCTCCACGCGGCCGCGACCCGCGCACCGTCGACCGTGCTGGTGGGCCTGCTCTATCCGTGGGGCGATCTGGTCCTGCTGGCTCTGGCCGGAGGCATGCTGCCACACTTCGGGTGGCGTAACGAATTCCGCTGTGGCCTTCTGGTTGTCGGGTTTATCGGGTTTGCGGTCGCGGACACGGCGTATCTCTTTCAGACCTCCGCCGGCTCATATCGGGTTGGCAGTGCGTTGGATGCCTGCTGGCCCGCTTCGTCGCTGCTGGTGGCGATGGCCAGCTGGGCGCCTTCGTGGTCGGTGCCTTTTCCCGGGCGCGGATTCGGCCCCTATTTCAAGCCCGTGGCGTGCACGGTCGTGGCGCTCGGAGCCGCCATCCTGGCTCACAACTCGCGAATCGCGGTGAGTCTGGCCGCGTTCAGCCTGGTCGCGATCGCGGCCCGATTTTCGGTGACCTTTCGCGACGTCAGCATGTTGGCCGAAAGCCACAAGCACGCCATGACCGACGAGCTGACCGCGCTGCCCAATCGGCGCTCGCTGGCGACCGCCCTGACCGCGACGTCCGGCCCCGCGCTCGCGAGGCCCTCGTCGGCGGCCCCAGCGTCGTCACGTCGAGCGCTTCTGCTGTTGAATCTCTGTGAATTTCAAGAGATCAACGACTCGGTCGGTCGCCACTTCGGCGATGAGCTGTTGTGCCACATCGCGAACCGACTGGCAAACTGCGTGCGTCGCGAGGACCTGCTTGCGCGCGTGAGCGATGACGAATTCGCGATCCTCCTCGCCCAAGGGTCCGACCTCATCGCCGCCCGCGCCCGGGCGGGTCGTTTGCTCGAAGCCTTGAGCGAACCGTTCGCGCTGGATCCGATCACCGTGCAAGTCGATGCCCACATCGCTATCGCGCTGTGTCCCGACCACTGCGATCACCCGCAGGAGCTGCTGAATCGCGCCGAAGCGGCGATCCCGCTCGCCAGGTCCGCCATCAGCAAGATCGCGGTGTACGAGTCGGCATTCGGGATCCATCGCGACAACGACCCCGATCTCATCGAGGAACTACGCGCCGCGCTCTGCGATGGTGACCAACTGACGGTGCATTACCAGCCCAAGATCAACGCAAGCGACGGCAGCGTCCACAGCGTCGAAGCGCTGCTGCGCTGGCAGCATCCCAGCCGTGGGTTGCTGCTACCGGAGGAATTCCTGCCCGCCGCCGAACAAGCCGGGTTGATGCGCAAAGTAACCAACCACACGCTCAACCTCGCCCTCGAACAGATCCGGTCCTGGCGCGAGCAATGCATCGCCACGGCCGTCGCGGTGAACCTCTCGACGACGAATCTGCTTGACCTTGACCTGGTGGGCACGATCGAGGGGCTGCTGCGAACCCACGATTTGCCCGGCGACGCTCTTATCGCCGAGATCACCGAAAGCGCACTGGTCGACTCGGCGCGCTCCCGCAACACCGTCGCCGCGCTGCAGCGCCTCGGCGTTCGCATCTCGCTCGACGACTACGGCACCGGATGGTCGTCGCTGGCGCGCCTGCAAGACGTCTCGGTCGACGAGCTGAAACTCGACAAGGTGTTCGTGAGACGACTGGCCCAAAACCCGCGATCGGTGGCCATCGTCCGCTCCACGGTGGCGTTGGCGCAAAGTCTGGGAGCCGAGCTGGTCGCCGAGGGAGTCGAAGACGAGGTCAGACTGAGCGCACTGCGGCGGTACGGCTGCACCATCACGCAGGGCTTCGTGCACACTCCGCCGTTGCCCGCCAATGACTTTCGGCAGTGGGTCGCCGGCCGGCAGGGCGGCGGCGACAGACCGTTAGAAGAGCTCTTTCGCCAGTAGCTCCAGCGTCGCCACCCGCGCCGGTGCGGTGGCGGGGTCGGTGCCGCGCCGCGCCGAGGCGACCGGGTTCACCATCACCTCGTCGACGCCGAACCGTTCGGCGAGCGCCCGCACCTGCTCGGCGGCCTCGGCGGGTGTGCCGAGGACGGCGCGTCGCAGTCCGCTGTCCACGATAAGCTGCTGCTCCCCCGTCAGCTCGGCTTGCGCCGCTTGTGCTTCTTCGACCAGCGGCACCGGGCCGAGCGGCTGCCCGGTGCGCAGCCGCGCCATCATCTGCAGATTGGGCAACATCAATTCCGTTGCCTCGTCGCGGGTTTCGGCCACAACGGCGTTCACTGTCAGAAACGTCATCGGTTCGGCGGCCAGGTCACTGGGCATAAACCGGGAGCGGTATAGCTCAAGTGCCTCCTCGGTCCCCTTGCCGGAGAAGTGATGGGCGAAGACATACGGCAGCCCCTTGGCGGCGGCCAAGCGCGCCGAATACATCGACGAGCCCAGCAGCCACAGCCGCGGTTCGGTGGCGGCGGCCGGGGTGGCCTTTAGCCGGTAATCCCCCGAGCGCAGCGGAACCACCACGCCGCGCGCGCTCATCAGCGCCGCCACATCGTCGAGGTACTCCGGGAAGTTCTCGATGTCGCGGTCGTCACGGCTGCCGCGCAGGGCGTACGACGTCACCGGGTCGGATCCGGGCGCCCGGCCGATGCCCAGGTCGATCCGGCCCGGGGCGGCGGCTTCCAACAGCGCGAACTGCTCGGCGACCGCCAGCGGCGCGTGGTTGGGCAGCATCACGCCCCCCGACCCGAGTCGCAGCTGCGAGGTCTGCGCGGCCAGATAGGCGATCAAGACCGGCGGGCTGGTGGCACCCACGGACGGTATGTTGTGGTGCTCGGCGACCCAGTAGCGGGTGAAACCCAACCGGTCGGCGGTCTGCGCCAGGGCCACGGTGGCCGCCAGCGCATCCCCGGTCGTCTGGTCGGTGCGCACGGGGACGAGATCAAGGACGGAAAGTCGCACGATGGCGTCAACGCCGGATGCCGCGCGAACGTTCCCGGCTCAACAGGGCGTCGAGTGTGCGCTCACGGCTTTGGGTGTGAACGCAGGGCGGGATTCGGGCCGGTTTTCCGCCAAGGCTGCACACTCAAGGGCCAGCCGTTCGGTGCCGCCGGCTCAGTAGTCCTTGAGCGCGATGGAATTCACGATGCGCTCGAACACCTCTTGCGGGATCGGCGCACCGCCCGGGATGTTGTCGACGACCAGCCACTGGTTGCGCTTGACGTAGTCCTGGAACTCTTTCTGGTAGTTGGCGAAGCCGAGCTCATGATCGACTGTTCCGTCCTGGGAGGCCGCTTTGAGCTCGCCGGCCAGGATGTAGGCGCCCAGCAGCGCGACGCTGGTCCCCTGGCCCGACAACGGCGAGCAGCAATACCCGGCGTCCCCGACGAGCGCCACCCTGCCCTTCGACCAGCGATCCATCTTGATCTGCGACATTTCGTCGAAATAGAAATCCGGTGCGGTCCGCATGTATTCGAGTAGCTGCGGGCGAACCCAGCCGTCGTCGAGCATCCGCTTTTCGAGCTCGGCGAACTGGGCCTCGGTGTCGCGGTAGTCGATCCGCAAGTCGGTGTCCATGAAGCCCACCATGGCCCGCGCATCGGCGTTGTTGTGCGCGCTGTAAACGCCGACCATGGTGGAGTCGCCGTAATGCCAGGTCTGCCAGTAGTCGAGGTCGAGGAAGTTAGGCACGGTGAAGATCGCGGCGTGAGTGCCCAGCCTGTCGATGAATTGCTCCTCCGGGCCGAAGACCAGTTGGCGCACGTTGGAGTGCAATCCGTCGGCGCCGATCACCAGGTCGAAGCTGCGCGCGGCGGCGCGCTCAAACGTCACGCCGACCGCGGTGCCGTCGTCCTCGAGCGCGGCAATGCTGTCGTCGAACAGGTATTCCGTGCCGAGTTGGGTTGCCTCGTAGAGCAATTCGATGAGGTCGTCGCGCAGCAGCTCGATGTCGGGGTTCGCGATGAGCCCGCCGGTGGGCGTCGATTCGGTGTCGCGGGACAGCTCGTTGCCGTCGCGGTCGACGACGGATGCACCCCGAATTCGCGTCCGACGGTGGTCGGCGGCGGCCCGCAGCATCATCCGTTCCAGCACCGTCAGCGCCGGACCCCGCACGTCGATGGCCTGACCGCCCGGCCGCAGCCCGGGATAGCGCTCCACCACAGTGACCGAATAGCCATGGTGGGCAAGCCAATACGCCACCGCCGTACCGGCCACGCTGGCACCGGAAACAAGAATGTCAGTCACTTGATCCCTGCCAGCCTCTTCGCTTTGAGGAAAATGTCGTCCAGCATTACCGGAGTCAACCTACCGGTGAACATGTTCTGCTGGCTGGGGTGGTAGCAGCCGAGCAATTGCACACCGGTCCCCAACTCCGCGACGACGCCGTGGCCGAACCGCGGCTTGGGCGCTCCGGCGACGCCCGGCAGTCGCAGCGCGATCTGCCAGGCGAACCCGCCGAGGGCCACGATCACGCGGACATGCTCGGACACCAGCCGCCACTCGGCGGCCAGCCAGGGCCAGCAGGTGTCCCGCTCCGCCGGCGTCGGGGCGTTGGCCGGCGGCGCGCACCGGACCGGCGCGACGATCCGAATCTGGTTGGCCCGCAACCCATCCGCGGCGTCCACGCTGAGCGGTTGGTTCACCAGCCCGGCCCGGTACAGCGCCGCGTACAGCTGATCGCCCGACCGGTCTCCGGTGAACATCCGTCCCGTTCGGTTGGCGCCGTGCGCGGCGGGCGCCAACCCGACGATCAGCAGCCGGGGCCGCTCCGATCCCCAGCCCGGCACCGGCCTCCCCCAGTACGGCTGGTCGGCGAAGGCTTTGCGTTTGGCGACGGCGACCTCCTCACGCCAGGTGACCAGCCGCGGGCAGGCCCGGCAGACGCTGGTCACGGCGTCCAGTTCCGGTATCGAGCGGGCTTGGGCCGCAAGTTCGGTGACCTTTGCCGCGTCTTGCGCCACCGGGGTCCGCGGTGTGGCCGGATCGCCCGGCCATCCGGTGCCGGGACCGACCGGAGAGTCGAACGCCTGGCCGGTGTTTGGGTGGGCTAGCACATGAAATATGGTGCATTAGCCCCGAAATTCGGTGGCTGCAGATGCCGGTTTGGCATAAATTCAGCGGCGATATCCCATGAAAAGCACCGGCCCAGCGTTCCTGATTTTCTTCGCCACGCTGATGGCGACGGCCGGGACCGGCATTTCGATAGTCGCGTTCCCGTGGCTGGCGTTGCAGCACCACGACAGTGCGCGGGACGCGTCCGTCGTCGCGGCCGCGATGACGCTGCCACTGGTGCTCTCCACGCTGGTCGCCGGCACCGCGGTCGACTTTTTCGGGCGCCGCCGCGTTTCGCTGGTCTCCGATTCGCTGTCGTGCACGGCGGTGGCCGCCGTCCCGCTGATCGCCTTCTTGGCCGGTGCGGACGCGATCAACGTCGCCGAGCTGGCCGTGTTGGCGTTCTGCGCGGCCGCGTTCGACCCGGCCGGGACCACGGCGCGCCAGTCGATGCTGCCCGAGGCCGCCGCCCGCGCGCGCTGGTCGCTGGACCGCACCAACAGCGTCTACGAGGCGATTCTCAACCTGGCGTACATCGCGGGCCCGGGCATTGGCGGTCTGATGATCGCCACGGTTGGCGGCGTCAACACCATGTGGGTCACGGCGGGTTGTTTCGGGTTATCGTTCCTCGCAATTGCGGCGCTGCGGCTCGAGGGCACCGGCAAGCCGCACCGCGCGACCCGACCCGAGGGGCTGGTGTCCGGCGTCGTCGAGGGGATCCGATTTGTGTGGAACCTGCGGGTGCTACGCACCCTCGGGTTGATCGACTTGGTCGTTACCGCGCTATATCTGCCGATGGAAAGCGTGCTGTTTCCGAAATACTTCAGCGACCATCACCAACCCGCGCAGTTGGGCTGGGCACTGATGGCGCTCGGGGCCGGCGGCGTGGCGGGCGCGCTCGGCTACGCGGTGCTGTCGAAATACACGCGGCGGCGCACGGCCGTGTTGACGGCGACCCTCACCTTTGGTGCGGCGACGGCCGGGATCGCGTTCCTGCCGCCGTTGCCGGTGATCCTGGTGCTGTGCGCGGTGACCGGGCTGGTCTACGGGCCGATTCAGCCGATCTACAACTACGTGATGCAGACCCGGGCCCCGCATCATCTGCGCGGCCGGGTGGTCGGGGTGATGACCGGGCTGATGTACGCCGCGGGCCCGTTGGGGTTGCTGGTGGCGGGCCCGCTGGCCGACGCCGCCGGGCTGAAGGTCACGTTCCTGGCGTTGGCGGTACCGATCGTCCTGGTCGGGCTGGTCGCTTGCGGCCTGCCGTCGCTGCGCGAACTGGACCGCGCGCCCGAGTTCGCCGCGGATTCGGGGCCTTTGAAACAGGCTTAGGATTTGGGCGTGGATGCCTTGCTGGCCGAGCTGATCGCCGCCCTGCCCGACGGGATGGTCGTCACCGACCCCACCATCACCGAGGGCTACCGCCAAGACCGAGCATTCGACCCGTCGGCCGGCAAACCGCTCGCCGTGGTCCGACCGCGGCGCACCGAAGAGGTGCAGACCGTGCTGCGCTGGGCCTCTGGGCACCGGGTGCCGGTGGTGCCCCGCGGAGCCGGGAGCGGCCTGTCCGGCGGGGCGACCGCACTGGACGACTGCATCGTGCTGTCGACGGAGAAGATGCGCGACATCGCCGTCGACCCGGTGACGCGCACCGCGGTATGCCAGCCGGGTCTGTTCAACGCGGAGGTGAAGAAGGCCGCCGCCTCGTACGGGCTGTGGTATCCGCCCGATCCATCGTCGTTCGAGATCTGCAGCATCGGGGGCAACATCGCCACCAACGCCGGCGGGTTGTGCTGCGTGAAATACGGCGTCACCACCGATTACGTGCTGGGCATGCAGGTGGTGCTGGCCGACGGCACCGCGGTGCGGCTGGGCGGGCCACGGCTCAAGGACGTCGCGGGGCTTTCGCTGAGCAAGCTGTTCGTCGGCAGCGAGGGCACACTGGGCGTCATCACCGAGGTGACGCTGCGGCTGCTGCCCGCGCAGAACACGTCGAGCGTGGTGGTGGCTTCGTTCGGGTCGGTTACGGCGGCGGTCGACGCTGTGCTGGGAGTCGTTGCGCGGCTTCGGCCCTCGATGCTGGAGTTCATGGATTCCGTGGCGATCAACGCCGTCGAGGACACCTTGCGGATGGACCTCGACCGCGGGGCGGCCGCGATGCTGGTGGCCGGGTCCGACGAGCGCGGGCGGGCGTCCGGGGAAGACGCCGAGGTGATTGCCGCGGTGTTCGCGGAAAACGGTGCGACGGAGGTGTTTTCGACCGACGATCCCGACGAGGGCGAGGCCTTTGTGGCCGCCCGCCGGTTCTGCATCCCGGCGGTAGAGGCCAAGGGGTCGCTGTTGCTGGAAGACGTCGGGGTGCCGCTGCCGGCGCTGGGCAAGCTGGTCACCGGGATCGAGCGCATCGCCTCTGAACGCGACCTGATGATCTCGGTGATCGCCCACGCCGGCGACGGCAACACCCACCCGCTGATCGTCTACGACCCCGCCGATGCCGCGATGACCGAGCGCGCCCATGTCGCGTTCGGCGAGATCATGGACCTGGCCGTCGGCCTGGGCGGCACGATCACCGGAGAGCACGGCGTCGGTCGGTTGAAGCGGCCCTGGCTGGACGGCTATCTCGGGCCCGAGGCGATGGACCTCAACCGGCGCATCAAGCAAGCATTGGACCCGCTGGGCATCCTGAACCCCGGCTCGGCGATCTGATCCCTTCTATTCGGCCCGCTCGAGCGTGCGGCTGGCCGCACACTCGGTCTCGAACGTGCCGCTGGCCGCACATTCGGCAGTTGACAGACCCAGCTGTATGTCTTAAAACTAAGACATGCCGAGCGTAATGTCTCACGAGTTCCGGCTCGCCACCGCCGAGACTTGGCCCAATCCCTGGCCGATGTACCGCGCGCTGCGCGACCACGACCCGGTGCATCACGTCGTCCCCGAAGGCAGGCCCGACCACGATTACTACGTGCTGTCCCGGCACGCCGACGTCTGGGCGGCGGCTCGCGACCATGAGACGTTCTCCTCCGCTCAGGGCTTGACCGTCAATTACGGCGACCTGGAAATGATTGGGCTGCAAGATAACCCGCCGTTCGTGATGCAGGATCCTCCGGTGCACACCGAGTTTCGCAAGCTGGTGTCGCGCGGCTTCACGCCGCGGCAGGTCGAGGCGGTGGAACCCAAGGTTCGGGAATTCGTCGTCGAGCGCATCGAGGGGTTGCGCGCGAACGGCGGCGGCGACATCGTCACCGAACTGTTCAAGCCGCTGCCGTCGATGGTCGTCGCGCACTATCTCGGCGTGCCCGAGGAAGACCGGGTGCAGTTCGACGGCTGGACCCAGGCCATCGTCGCGGCCAACACCGCCGAGGGCGGCGTCGCCGGCGCACTGGAGACGGTCGGCGACGCGGTAGGGTCGATGATGGCGTACTTCACCGGGCTGATCGAGCGCCGGCGAACCGAACCCGAGGATGACACCATCTCCCACCTGGTCGCCGCGGGGGTCGGCGCCGACGGCGATATTTCCGGCACGCTGTCGATTCTGGGGTTCACGTTTACGATGGTCACCGGCGGCAACGACACCGTCACCGGAATGCTGGGCGGCTCAATGCCTTTGCTGCACGAACGCCCCGATCAGCGGCAGCGGCTGGTCGATGAGCCTGGGCTGATTCCCGACGCGGTCGACGAACTGCTGCGGCTGACCTCGCCCGCCCAGGGATTGGCGCGCACCGTCACCCGCGACGCCAGCATTGGCGACACCACCATCCCGGCCGGACGTAGGGTGTTGCTGCTGTACGGGTCGGCCAACCGAGACGAACGCCAATACGGGCCGGACGCCGGCGAACTCGACGTGACCCGAAGCCCGCGCAACATCCTGACGTTCAGTCACGGGGCACACCACTGCCTGGGCGCGGCCGCGGCCCGGATGCAGTCGCGGGTCGCGCTGACCGAACTGCTGGCCCGCTGCCCGGGGTTCGAGGTCGACGAGTCCGCGATCGTCTGGTCGGGCGGCAGTTACGTGCGGCGGCCGCTGTCGGTGCCGATCCGGGTGGTCTCCTGATGCCCGGTAACGACTGGCTGGCCTCGCGCCGCTCCGAGGTGGCGGCGGACCGGATCCTCGACGCCGCGGAGGAGCTCTACACCGAGCGCGACCAGGCTTCTGTCGGCATGAACGAAATCGCCAGGGCCGCAGGCTGTTCGCGCGCGACGCTGTATCGGTACTTCGAGAGTCGTGAGGCGCTGTGGACCGCTTACGTGCACCGCGAGACGCGACGGCTCGGCCGCGCGATCAGCGAGCAGATCGACGGGGTTGGCGACCCGCGCGAACGGGTGATCGCGAGCATGACCGCCGCGTTGCGGATGGTGCGCGAAAGCCCGGCATTGTCATCGTGGTTTGCCGTCACCCGCCTGCCGATCGGCGGCGAGCTGGCCGGGCGGTCCGAGGTGATTACCGCGCTGGCGGCGTCTTTCGTCAACTCGCTTGGTCCCGAAGATCCCGCCGTCGTGGAGCGCCGGGCCCGTTGGTTGGTGCGGGTGCTGACGTCGCTGCTGATGTACCCCGGCCACGACGAGGCCGACGAGCGGGCGATGATCGAGGAGTTCGTCGTGCCGATCGTGACGCCAGCTTGGTTCGTCACATCTGCCACCGCAGCCTCCCGGCAGGACCATTAGCCGTAGTGCCCGCCTCACAGCGACAACTGGCCGCGGTTGCAGCGGCGCACCCGAATCGCTGTGAGGTGGGCAAACCGTCGGCCGGTGACCTGGGCTCGCGGCTCAGTCCCGCACGCGCGTGAAACGGTGTAGCAGCCAGGCCAAGGGAATCGTCAGCACCAGCGTCGCGATGAAAAGGTTCAGCATCGAGCCGGTGTAGACGTGGTAGCCAACCACGTAGTCCATCGCGAATTCCATTGTTATCAGATGAATCAGGAAGATCTCGTAGGAGATCTCCCCCAGCCACACCATCGGCCGGGTGGCCAGCAGCCGGTAATACCAGCCCTGGTCGCCGAGGGCCAGCGGTGCCACCGCAAGTGCGGCGATCGCGGCATAGAAACACGTCTTAACGAGCGCCTCGGTCATCGATGCGGGCGACGTGGTCGGCGCGCCCCCGATGGGTGTGGAGACGATGAAAAAGCTGATGGTCGCCAGCGGTAGGGCCATGAACGCGTAGCACCGCACACCCATCGCCTGCAGCACGGCCAGCGCCATGCCGGCCAGGAACCAGGCCAGGTAGGTGGGCAACCACAGCCGCGCGCCGTCGGGAAACCAGTGATCGGTGTGCACGAGGACCAACCATGCCGGGCTGATCAGCGCCATCCCCGCCAGGGCGCCGAGCATTAACTTCGGCTGCCAGCGCCGCCGGCAGATCAGCACCAGCAGCACGTAGGCCAACAGCGGCAGCGCCACGTAAAACGCGGCCTCGACGGCCAGGCTCCACATCTGGGTCAGGCCTTGGTGTAGGTACTTGCCGAGGTAGCCGTTGCAGTAGATCTGCGTCAGCGTCAGGTTGCGGGCCAGTCCCAGCCAGGAGTGCCCAGGGTTGGGTCCCGCCTCGCGGAAGTGGTACAGCACGTAGGCGAACAGCACGGTGACCACGTAGGCGGGCATGATGCGCCGAACCCGGTGCCGCGCATAGCGACTCAGCGACGGCGGCGGGGCCCCGGTGGCGGCCGACTTCACCCAGGGGCGGAACAGCAGGAAACCGGACAGCACGAAGAAGATCGGCACGCCGATCTCCAGGCGGGCACCGACCAGGCCCCAATAGCCGTGGACGTATTTGCCGGTGGTGTAGGCCGCGTGGGTGCCGACGACGAGCAGGGCGGCGACCGCGCGGATTCCGGTCAGCGACGCGACCCGGTCCACGTGGGAGACCTGCTCCAGTCCGCCCTGGGCGTCTCTTTCCTCGGAAAGGGTCATCCGGCGTGTTTCCCGCGTGGCTTGGCCTTGATGGGTGACCGGTCCGGACGCAGGTCGATCAGCACGCCCGAGATGCGGGTCTGCTCAAGTTTTTTCAACGTCGCCCTCGGAAGTTTGGCCGGCAGTTCCACCAGCGAGAAGTCCGGGCCGATGGCGATGTGGCCGAAATCGCTGCGATGCAGCCCCCCCTCGTTGGCGATGGCGCCGACGATCGCGCCGGGACCGATCTTGTGACGTTTGCCCACGGAGATCCGGTAGGTGGTGAATGGCCTTGTTTGCCTTGTTCTTTCGTAAGGCCTTTCGGGACGTTCCCGACGTTCGCGCCGTTCGGGTGGCGGTTCGGGTGCCATCAGGAAGGCCTCGCCGTCGCGGGACTGCAACGCCAGCGCCGCGGCGATGTCGGCCATCGGGACGTCGTGCTCGCGTTCGTAGTCCTCGACCAACTTGCGGAACAGCTCGATTCCCGGACCGCCGAGGGCGTCGGTGATGGAATCGGCGAATTTCGTTATGCGCTGGGCGTTGACGTCCTCGACGGTGGGCAATTCGGCTTCGGTGAGCGTTTGCCGCGTCGCCTTCTCGATCGCCTTGAGCAGGTGGCGTTCCCGCGGGGAGACGAACAGCACCGCGGTGCCCGAACGCCCGGCCCTGCCGGTGCGTCCGATGCGATGGACGTAGGACTCGGTGTCGTGGGGAATGTCGTAGTTGAGCACGTGCGATATCCGGTCGACGTCCAGCCCGCGCGCGGCCACGTCGGTGGCGACCAGGATGTCGATGCCTTTGGAGCCGCCGTTTTTAAGCGCGGCAATGGTTCTTTCCCGCTGCGCCTGCGGGATGTCGCCGTTGATGGCGGCCGCGGAAAACCCTCGCGCCCTTAGTCTTTCGGCGACCTCCTCGGTGGCCTGCTTGGTGCGAACGAAGACGATCATCGCCTCGAACGGCTCAACCTCGAGGAGGCGGGTCAGCGCCTCCATCTTGCGTGGCCCGAAGACCTGAATGTAACGCTGCGAAATGTTCTCGGCGGTGGCGGTTTTCGATTTCGCGGTGATTTCAACCGGGTCGTGCAGGTACTTTTTTGTGAGCTTGCGGATCGCCGGCGGCATGGTCGCCGAGAACAGGGCCACCTGTTTGTATTCCGGTGTTTCGGACAGGATGCGCTCGACGTCCTCGGCGAAGCCCATGGTGAGCATCTCGTCGGCCTCGTCGAGCACCAGGTAGTCCACCCGCGACAGGTCCAGCGTCCCGCGTTCGAGGTGGTCGATGACCCGGCCGGGGGTGCCGACCACCACCTGCGCGCCGCGTCGCAGCCCGGCCAGCTGCACGCCGTAGGACGACCCGCCGAAGATGGGCAGGACGTTGATCTTCGGCAGGTGCGCCCCGTAGCGGCTGAACGCCTCGGCCACCTGCAGGGCCAGCTCGCGGGTGGGCGCGAGCACCAGCGCCTGGGTCGCTGTGCTGGTGACGTCGATCTTGGACAGGATCGGGATCGCGAAAGCCGCGGTCTTGCCGGTGCCGGTCTGCGCCAGTCCCACCACGTCGGAACCGGCCATCAGCGCTGGAATCGTCGCCGCCTGGATAGCCGTCGGCGACTCGTAGCCGACGTCGGCCGTCGCCCGCAGCACCGCAGGGTGAATCTGCAGGTCGGCGAACGTGGTAGAGGCAGCCTCAGGCGAGCTGTCCGGGAGGGTCATCGTGCATGAAGTCTAGTGGCGATCGCGAAGCGGGTGCGCGGCGCGCGGCCGAGCCTGCCGCACCAAGGGACGGGATTTCGGTACGGTGCGCGATGTGTGGTCGCTAGCCCGGCGTGGAGAGCCCTTGACGGCACTTGTCTTGGTCGCAGCGACGTTGACCGGCTGCGGTTCCGGGGATTCGACGGTCGCCAAGACGCCACAGGCCATGACGTCGACCGCGTCGATCACCGCCCCTGCGACACCCAGCCCGACGTCCGGGGTCGCCGCACCGCCCGTCAGCGCCGCGCCGCCCGATCCGTGCGCGGTCAATCTCGGCGCGCCCAGCATCGCGAAGGTGGTGACCGAACTGCCCCGCGATCCGCGCAGTCAGCAGGGTTGGAACCCCGAGCCGTTGGCGGGCAACTACAACGAGTGCGCCCAGCTGTCGGCGGTGATCATCAAGGCCAACACGAACGCCGCTAACCCCACGACGCGGGCGGTGATGTTCCATCTCGGCCAGTTCATCCCGCAGGGGGTGCCCGACGCCTACGGTTTCAGCGGCGTCGACGCATCGCAAACCACCGGCGACACGGTCGCTTTGACCTATCCCAGCGGCATCGGATTGACCACCACGGTGAAGTTCCGGTGGAACGGCAACGGCGTCGAGCTGATCGGTAACGCTCGCGGCTGAGTGGGCCGGCTAATCGGGAACCGTCGTCGCCGCCGAAACGAGTCGGGGTTAGGGCTGGCCAGCGCTGCCGTCGCCGCTGGATGTGATGGCTGAGCGGGCGGCGCCGTCGACGTGACCCGAGTTACCTGGCCGCCCTGGCCACCGGTACTGCCGAGATCGCCGGCCGTGGTCGCCGCACCACCGGCCCCACCGTCACGACCATTACCCGTTACCCGTGGTTGCCCGCGGCACC
>Ga0318494_10000351_pt1 | contig 15437 bp, 17 predicted proteins | sample GRESIP108b1f24_FD_203293 | JGI IMG/M metagenome (GOLD analysis project Ga0318494, IMG submission 203293) | Tropical soil microbial communities from Luquillo Experimental Forest, Puerto Rico - GRE.SIPMG.108b1f24 | ecosystem: Environmental > Terrestrial > Soil > Tropical forest > Bulk soil... | reverse complement strand
CGGCGATCCCGGCCTCTCGCCGCGCGTGCAGCTCGCGATCGGCGCGGGGCCGCGGCTCGGCTTCACGGTCGACGTCGGCGTGGCCCCGGCGCGGGGCGGCCTCGCGCTCGAGGCGCCGGCGGCCTCGGTGAAGCTCCTCCTCCGCGCCCCCGGCTTCGACCGGACCGGGGTGTCGCTTTCGCTCGACCTCTTCGGCGGCCCGACGTTCGCGCAGTCCGAGACCGGCCTCGGCGTCGGGCTCGTGCGCGGCCTCGGGCCGTTCACCATGCGCACCGCGCTCTGGGGCGCCTCGCCCGTCGGTGCCTTCGCGCCCCACGCGCACGTCGGCGCGTCGGCCGCGCTCGCGGCGGGGTCGCGCGTGCACCTCCTCGCCGAGACCGTCGCCGACCTCGACGGCGATGCGCCGACCGTGGCGGCCGGACCGACCGTGAAGGTCCAGGTCGCGGAGGCGATCTCCTTCTCGGCGAGCGCGCTCCTCGGCATGACCGCCGCGGCCGACGCCGCCGCGGTCCTGTTCCAGCTCACGCGCTCGCTGTAGCGGCCGGCCCCCCGCCCGGGCGGGCACCCGGCGGGCGGCGGCTCCTGTGGACACCGGTACGCGGCTTCCCTAGACTACTCCGCTCCCGATGCGCGGAATCCGTGGAGCAACGCAGGTCGCGTCGAACAGCGTGCCGGCCATGGAAGAGGCCGTGGTCGAGCTCTGCCGCGAGATCGAGCGGCGGAACGAGATCGGGCCGCCCGACATCGTCTGGGCGATCTTCACGGTGACGCACGACCTCGACGCCGACTTCCCGGCGCGGGCCGCGCGCGTCGCCGGCTGGACGGCGGTACCGATGATCTGCTCCCAGGAGATCCCGGTCCCGGGCTCGATGGCGCGCGTCGTGCGCGTGCTCCTCCACGTCGACTCGGAGGGGCCGCGGAATCACGTCTACCTGCGCGGCGCGCAGGCGCTCCGGCCCGACCTGCACCGGACGCCCTGATGCGCGCCGCATGACGAGGGGCGGCGTGGAGCAGCGAAAGGAACCGGTCGACGTGGCGAGGACGGGCGCGGTGCCGGGCACCCTCGGCGTCGTCGGGCTCGGGCTCATGGGGGCCTCGCTGGCCCGCGCCGCCCGCGTCGTCGCGCCGGCCGTGCGCATCGTCGCGGTCGAGCCGCGCGAGGACGTCCGCGCGCAGGCGATCCGGGACGGCGTCGCCGAGGAGGCCCACGCGGCGCCGGGGCCGGCGCTCCGCGGCTGCGCGATCGTCGTGCTCTGCACGCCCGTGGCCACGATCGAGGCGCTGCTCGCCCCGGTGTCGCGCCTGCTCGCGGACGGCGCGGTGCTCACGGACGTCGGCGGGGCGAAGGCGCACGTCGTCGAGGTCGCCCGCCGGGAGGTCCGCGCCGGGATCGCGTTCGTGGGCGCGCACCCGATGTTCGGCGGGCACGGCGGGTACGCGGGGGCCTCGGCCGAGAAGTGGCGAGGCGGCACGGTCGCGGTCTGCACCGACGCCCCGGCGGAGGCCGTCGAGCGCGTCGCCGCGCTCCACGTGGCGCTCGGGGCGGGGGTGGAGCGCTGCACGGCGGCGGAGCACGACGCGGCGGTCGCGATGGTCTCCCACCTGCCGTACCTGGTCGCGTCCGCGCTCGCGCTCTCGGCGCGCGAGGCGGGGCCGCTCGCGGTGAAGCTGGCCGGGCCGGGGCTGAAAGACATGACGCGGCTCGCCTCGTTCCCGTTCGACATCCAGGGCGAGGTGGCGCGGCGGAACGCGCACCTGCCGGCGGCGGCGCGCCGGCTCGAGGGGCACCTCGCCCGGCTCCTCGGCGCGATCGGCGAGTCGCCGGACGCGGCGCGAAGCGCGCTCGAGGCCGCGCGGGCTGCGCGGGAGGAGCTCTTTTGACCGGACCGCTCGTCTGCAACAGGAAGGGGCCGCTCCGCGGGGCGGTCGAGGTCCCCGGGGACAAGTCGATCTCGCACCGCTCCCTCCTCTTCGGCGCGCTCGCGACCGGCGAGACGCGGGTCACCGGCCTGCTCGAGGCCGAGGACGTCCGCTCGACGCGCCGGGCCGTCGAGGCGCTCGGCGCCGAGGTCACGGAGGAGGGGAGGGAGATCGTCGTCCGCCCGCCCGCGGCACTCCGCGAGCCGGGGGACGTGATCGACTGCGGGAACTCCGGGACGAGCCTCAGGCTCCTCACCGGCATCCTGGCCGGCGTGCCCGGCGTCTCGATCCTGACCGGCGACGCGTCGCTCCGGCGACGCCCCGTCCGGCGGGTCATCGATCCGCTCCGGCGCATGGGGGCGGATCTCTCCGCGCGCGACGGCGACCGGCTCCCGCCCGTCGTCGCCCGCGGCCGGCCGCTCCGCGGCGTCCGCCACGCGCTCGAGGTCGCGAGCGCGCAGGTGAAGAGCGCGTGCCTCCTCGCCGGACTCCTCGCGGACGGCGAGACCACCGTCGCCGAGCCCGAGCGGTCCCGCGACCACACCGAGCGGATGCTCCGCGGCATGGGCGTGCCGGTGCGGGTCGATGGGCTCGAGGTGACCGTCGCTCCGGCGCGGCCCAGGGGCGGGCGGGTCGACGTGCCGGGCGACATCTCGTCGGCCGCGTTCTTCCTCTGCGCCGCGGCGGCGCTGCCGGGCTCCCAGGTGACGGTCCGGCACCTCGGCGTGAACCCGACGCGCACCGGGCTCCTCGACGCGCTCCGCGCGATGGGCGCGGACGTCGAGATCGCGAACGAGCGCGAGCTCGCCGGCGAGCCCCGCGCCGACGTCACCGTCCGGGCGGCGGAGCTCCGCGGGACCGAGCTCCGCGGCGCGATCATCCCGCGCCTCATCGACGAGCTCCCCGTGGTGATGGTGATGGCCACCCAGGCGCGCGGCCGGACGGTGATCCGGGACGCGAAGGAGCTCCGGGTGAAGGAGTCGGATCGGCTCGCCGCGATGGGCGAGACGCTCGCCCGCGCCGGCGCGAAGATCGAGCTGTTCGAGGACGGCTGCGCGATCGACGGGCCGACCCCGCTCCGCGGCGTCGAGGTGAAGACCCGGCTCGACCACCGGATCGCCATGTCGATGGCCATCGCCCAGCTCTTCACCGACGGCGACGACGTCGTCCTGGACGACGTCGGCTGCGTCGCGACGAGCTTCCCGTCCTTCTTCGCGCTCCTCGACGGGCTCGCCGGAGGCGCGAGATGATCACGGGTCACACCGCCCTCTACGGTGTCGTCGGCCACCCGGTCTCGCACAGCCGCTCGCCGGAGATGCAGGCGGCGGCGTTCGCCCGGCTGGGCATCGACGCGGCGTACGTGGCCCTCCCGGTCCCCCCGGAGCGGCTCGACGAGGCGCTCCGCGGAGCGCACGCGCTCGGGTTCCAGGGGCTGAACGTGACCGTGCCGCACAAGCAGCGCGCGGCCGGCCTCTGCCTCGGCCTCGACGACGTGGCTGAGGCGGTCGGGGCGGTGAACACGCTCCGGCGCTCGGCGGCGGGCTGGGAGGGGCACAACACCGACGCGCTCGCCTGCCTCGGGCTGCTCCAGGAGGCGGGCGTCGGGCGCGGCGCGCGGGCCCTCCTCGTGGGCGCGGGCGGCGCCGCCCGGGCGGCGGCCTGGGCGCTGCTCCGCGCCGGGGCGACGGTGCGGGTCGCGGCGCGGCGCGAGGAGCCGGCGCTCGAGCTCGTGCACCAGGTGCTCGCGTCCTCGCAGCGCGGCGCGGCGGCCCAGGCGGTCTCGTGGGGCGAGCTCGGCGCCGAGGCCGAGCGGGCCGACGTGGTCGTGAACGGGACCTCGGTCGGGCTCGCCGGCCGCGGAGAGATCGGGCGGCTCCCGCTCAAGCTCCGACGCGGGCAGGTGGCGGTCGACTTCGTCTACGGCGAGACCGAGCTCACGCGCCAGGCGCGCGAGGCGGGCGCGCGGCTGGTCTCCGGCGAGGCGCTCCTCGTGAAGCAGGGCGCGCTCGCGTTCCAGCTCTGGACGGGCAAGCCGGGGCCGGAGGACGTCATGGCCGCGGCGATCGCGTCCGGGAGGAAGGGATGACGTTGCGGTACCTCACGGCGGGCGAGTCGCACGGGCCCGCGCTGGTCGCCATCGCGGAGGGGTTCCCCGCCGGGCTCGCCATCGACTTCGAGGCGGTGAACGCCGACCTCCGGCGCCGCCAGAAGGGCTATGGCCGCGGCGGGCGCCAGAAGATCGAGAAGGACGAGGCGCAGTTCCTCTCCGGCCTGCGCGGCGCCGTGACGCTCGGCTCCCCCATCGCGCTCGTCGTCTGGAACAAGGACCACGAGAACTGGAAGGAGCTCGTCTCGCCCTACGCGCGCGGCGGGCGGAAGTTCACGCAGGTCCGCCCCGGCCACGCCGATCTCGCCGGCGCCCTCAAGTACGGCCTCGATGACGCCCGCGACGTGCTCGAGCGGGCGAGCGCGCGCTCCACGGCGGCCACGGTCGCGCTCGGCTCGCTCGCGAAGCAGCTCCTCGCCCGCTTCGGCGTCCACGTCTCGTCGCGCGTCGTCGCGATCGGCCCGGCGGCGCACCTGCGCGACGCCCCGCCGAGCGACGCGGAGCGCGCCGCGATCGAGGCGTCCGATCTGCACGTCGACGACGAGGCGGTCGCGGCGGAGTGGCGCGCGGTGATCGACGCCGAGAAGGCGCGCGGCGGCTCCATCGGCGGCGCGTTCGACGTGTACGCGACGGGGCTCCCCATCGGCCTCGGGAGCCACGTCCACCCCGACCGCCGCCTCGACGCGCGGCTCGTCGGCGCGCTCTGCGGGATCCAGGCGATCCGCGCGGCCGAGGTCGGCGACGGCACGCAGGTCGGCCGGCCCGGCCCGGAGTTCCACGACGCGATCCACTACACGAAGGAGAAGGGCTTCTTCCGCCCGACGAACCGCGCCGGCGGGCTCGAGGGCGGCATCACCGACGGGATGCCGGTGCGGGTGCGCGGCTACATGAAGCCGATCCCCACGATGATGACGCCGCTCGCCACCGTGGACCTCGCGACGCGCGAGGCGACCCAGGCGAAGTACGAGCGGAGCGACGTCTGCGCCGTGCCCGCCGCGGCGATCGTCGGCGAGGCGGTCGTCGCCTGGGAGCTCGCGAACGCGCTCCTCGAGAAGTTCGGCGGCGACTGCGTCGAGGACGTCGAGAAGGCGATGGAGGCCTATGCCGCTCGGATCCGCTGAGACGCTCGCGCTCGTCGGGATGATGGGGTCCGGGAAGTCGACGGTGGCGGCGATCCTCGGCCGGCTCACGGAGCGGCGCGTCGTCTGCCTCGACGAGGCGATCGCCCGGGCGGCCGGGAAGCCGATCCCGGCGATCTTCGCGGAGCACGGCGAGCCCCGGTTCCGGCAGCTCGAGCGGGAGGCGGTCGCGGCGCTCCCCGCGGGCGTCGTCGCGGACCTCGGCGGCGGCGCGTTCTGCGATGCCGCGACCGCGGCGCGCCTCCTCGCGGTCGGGCGCGTCGTCTTCCTCGACGTCTCGCCCGCGGAGGCGGCGCGGCGGCTCGGGGACGGCGCGGGGCGGCCGCTCGCCGGGCGCTGGGACGAGCTGCTCGCGCGGCGCCTCCCCCTCTACCGCCGCGCCCACCTCACCGTCCGCGTCGACGGCCTCTCGCCCGAGGCGGTCGCGCGGCGCATCCTGGAGGCGCTGTGAACCGGGAGTCCACCTCCTCCTCCGGCGTCGTCCAGGTCATCGCTGCGCGCCAGGGCGAGCACGAGTACCCGGTGCGCGTCGGCGACGGCGCGGCGGAGCCGCTCGGGGCGCTCGCGGACGAGCACGACCAGGTGGCGCTCGTCTCCTGCCGGCGCGTGCTCTCGACGCCGTACGGGAAGGCGACCCTGGCCAGGCTCCGGCGCGAGGCGCCGCTCGCCGCGGTTCACATCCTCCCCGACGGCGAGGAGGGGAAGACCCTCGCCGAGCTCGAGCGGGCCGCGGTGCGGCTCCTCCGGGCGGGCGCGACGCGGAAGAGCCTCGTCGTCGCGCTCGGCGGCGGCGCGGTGACCGACGCGGCCGGCTTCCTCGCCTCGACCTTCATGCGCGGCATCCCCTGGGTGGCGGTGCCGACGACGCTGCTCGCCATGGTCGACGCCGCGATCGGCGGCAAGACCGCGGTGAACCTGCCCGTCGCCAAGAACGCGGTCGGAGCGTTCCACCCGCCCGAGGCGGTGCTGGCCGATCCCGCAGCGCTCGCGACGCTCCCGGAGCGCGAGCTCTCGAGCGGGAAGGGCGAGGTGCTCAAGTACGGGGCGCTCCAGCCCGAGCTCCTGCCGGTGTTCGCGGACGCCTGCGCGGCGGAGCGGATCGATCCGGCGGTGATCGCGACCTGCGCCCGGATGAAGGTCGACGTGGTCGAGGCGGACCCGACCGAGCGCGGTCCCCGCAAGCTGCTGAACCTCGGCCACACCTTCGGCCACGGCGTCGAGGCGGCCGGGGGCTTCTCGCGCTACACGCACGGCGAGGCGGTCGCGGTCGGCCTCGCCTTCGCGTTCCGGCTGGCGCGGCGCCTCGGGCGTGTCGGCGACGAGCCGGTGGGCGCCGTCGAGGCTGCGCTCGAGCGGGCGGCGCTGCCGATCCGCGTGCCCGGCGCGATCGCGCGGCGCGCGGCGAAGCTCATGGCCTTCGACAAGAAGCGGACCGAGGCGGGGCTCCGCTGGGTGCTGCCGGCTGCGCAGGACGGCGGCTGGGCGGTGGAGTGGGACGTCCCCGCCGACGTGGGTGCGGTCGAGGCCACGCTGGACGAGATCTGCGTGCCCGCGCGGGGGCGCCGCGCGGCCCGCGTGCGCTAGAATGCCGATCCGTCTGGAGACGCCATCGCCATGATCCTGCTCGTGAACGGCCCGAACCTGAACCTGCTCGGAGAGCGCGAGCCGGAGCTGTACGGGCGGACCACCCTCCCCGAGATCGAGAAGCTGGTGCGCGACGCGTGCGCGGAGTGGAACGTGCAGGTCAAGGCGTTCCAGTCCAACCACGAGGGTGCGCTCATCGACTTCATCCAGGAGCACCGCAAGGCGGCGCGCGGCATCATCGTGAACCCCGGCGCGTACACGCACACGAGCTACGCGCTCCACGACTGCCTCAAGTCGGTGCCGGTCCCGGCGGTCGAGGTGCACCTCTCGAACATTCACGCCCGCGAGCCGTTCCGCCGGACGAGCGTCGTCGCCCCGGCCTGCCGCGGCCAGATCAGCGGCCTCGGGATGCGCGGCTACCTGCTCGCCGCGGAGTGGCTCTGCGCGGAGATCGGCGCTGTGCCGAAGGGCGCGCCGCCGCCGAATCGAGCGGCATAGCGCTCGGGCGGCCGTGCCCCGCGTCGCCGTCCTGATGCCGGTGCGCAACGCGGAGCGGACGGTCCGCGCCGCGGCGGCCTCGGTCCTGCGCCAGACCGAGCGCGACCTCGCGCTCGTCGCCGTCGACGACGGCTCCGCGGACGGCACGGCGGACGTCCTCGCACGCCTCGCCGAGCGCGACCGGCGCGTCGTCCTCGTCTGCGGGCCGGGCGAGGGGATCGCGCGGGCGCTGAACCGCGGCCTCGCGCGCTGCGACGCGGAGCTCGTCGCGCGGATGGACGCGGACGACGTCGCCCACCCGGAGCGGCTCGCGCTCCAGCGCGCGGCGCTCGCGGCCGATCCCGCGCTCGTCGCCGCCGGGGCGCGCGTGCGCCTCTTCCCCCGGCGCGTCGTCCGCGCCGGGATGGTCCGCTACGCAGCCTGGCTGAACGGGCTCACGACCAAGGAGCTGGTCGCGCGCGATCTCTTCGTCGAGGCGCCGGTCGTCCATCCCGCCGCGACGATCCGGCGCGGCGCGCTCGAGCGCGCCGGCGGCTGGCGCGACGGCGACTTCCCCGAGGACTACGACCTGTGGCTCCGGCTCGCGGCCGCGGGCGGGGCGCTCACGAACCTGCCGCAGCCGCTGCTCGACTGGCGCGAGTCTGCGGCGCGCGCGACACGCACCGATCCACGCTACGCGCTCGAGCGCCACGTCGCCCTGAAGTGCCGCTTCCTCGCGGCGGGCCCCCTCGCCGGGCGGCCCGAGGTCGCGCTCTGGGGGGCGGGCGAGACGGGAAAGGCGTTCGCCGACGCGCTCCTCCGGGAGGGGATCCGCGTCTCCCTCTTCGTCGAGGTGGACCGGAACAAGATCGGGCGGACCGTGCGCGGCGCTCCCGTGATCGGCTACGGCGACGTGGCGCGGGTCCGCGGCCTGCCGCTGCTCGTCGCGGTCGGTGCGCCCGGCGCGCGGGCGCTCATCCGGGGCGAGCTCGGGCGGGCCGGGTTCGAGGAGGGGCGCGAGTACCGATGCGTGGCGTGATTCCGACCGGCGCGGTCGGCGAGCGGCGCGGGCGCGGGTGGCGTCCGCCGCGAGCCCCACGCTAGCCTCGCTCCGCTTGCCCCAGCCCTCGACCCCGACCGACCCGGCGTCGCTCCCAGACGCGGCGCCCGCCGCCTTCGACGTGGCCGCCTTCCGCCGCGAGCTCGCGGCGCGCACGGCGGACGCCGTGCGGGCGCTGCGCCGCCGCGTCGGGACGGAGTCGCTCTACGCGTTCGCGCTCTTCACCAGCAGCGAGAGCGACTTCGCGTTCGTGCGGGCGTCGGCCAACACGGAGGAGGGACTCGCGCGTCGGGCCGCGCAGCGGGCCGAGATCGACCCGCGCTTCCGCGGCGAGGCCGGGCGGCGCCTGCTCCGCTGGGCGGCGTCGGAGTGGGCCTACCACGACTTCGACGACGGAGTCCGCGCGCTGGCGCTCCCCGACCCGCACGGCCGCCGGCCCACGCTCGACCGCGCCATCCACGACGCGTTCCTGGGCGCGCTCCGCGCGGTCGACCGCGCCGGGCTGTTCGGCCGCGGCGCCGATCGGGCGTTCCTCACCGTGAACGTCATGTGCGCGCACGCGAGCCGCGCGTTCTTCGTGCGCCACCTGCGCGCGCTGAACCCCGTCCCGACCGTGGAGCGCGACCTGCACGAGACCGCGGCCGCGCCCTTCGTCCGCGCCGTGAACCGGGCGCCGCGCCGGGAGCGGATGCGGATCTGGCTCGCGCTGTACGAGGATCTGTACATGGAGTGGAAGACGCCCATCGCCGAGGAGGCGCGGGCGCGCGGGCTCTCGCCCTGGGAGGTCGAGGCGGAGCTCGTGAGGTTCGGCCCGAAGGTCGCGCCGAAGCTGGTCGACTTCCTCGCCCACTACGGGTTCGCGCCGCCGTTCGACCACGCGCGCGAGCTCGAGACGCGGGAGGTCTGGCTCGCCGGGAGCGCGCTCTTCCTGCTCCGCCGCATCGGCGGCGTCCCCGAGAAGGAGATCGCCCGGCTGCAGGGGCTCGTCGCCCAGTTCGTCGAGCGCGACCGGCGGCTCAAGATCGCCTCGACGCTCGCCGAGAACACCGCGCGCGTCCTGCACGAGGTCCGCCCGCGCCGGTTCCCGCCGTCGGAGATGGACCCGCAGACGTACAAGCTGCTCAACCCCGAGCCGTTCCTCCCGCAGGCGCGCGCCGGAGCGAGGCGGTAGAGTCCGCGCTCCTGACAGGGTTCACCGTCAGCCGAGCGGGATCTTCGCCGCGTATCGCTGCAGCCAGGCCGCGAAGGACTGCAGCTCGGGATCGAGCGAGCGCGCCAGCGCGACGTCGCGGCCCCTGCAGAACTCCTCGTTGTAGAGCGCCTGGTACTGGAACATGTTGCCGAGGTCGTGGGCCCCGGGGAACCCGAGCGCGCGGTACTCGTCGAACGGCACGTCGACGAACGCGACCTCCTGGCCGAGGGCGCGCGACATCGCCGCGGCCAGCTCCGGCCCGCTCAGGATCTCTCCGGCGATCCCGACGCGCTGGCCGACCATCTCCGCGCCGCGCCGGAACACGCCGTACGCGCACCTCCCGATGTCCTCCGCCGCGATGCCCGGCAGCCTCCCCCCTCCGAGCGGCAGCGCGAGGACGAGCTTGCCGTCCGGCCCCTTGCGCGGCCCCGCACCGAAGTAGATGAAGTTGTCCCAGTAGAAGGCGGCGAGCAGGTACGTCGTCGGTCCGGACTCCTGCGCGAACACGCGGTCCGCCTCGCCCTTGGCGTCGAAGTGCGGGACCTTGTACTTCCCCTTGAGCGTGGGGAGCCGCGGGTCCGACAGGGGCACGCGCAGGCGGGTGTCCTCGAGCGTCGACCAGATGACGTGCGAGACCCCGGCCCGTCTGGCCGCGCGGGCCATCGCCCTCGCCTGCTCGAGCTCCCGCCCGGGCGAGAGGAGCTCCCAGAAGCTCGTGACGCAGTACGCACCGTGCGCTCCCGCGAACGCGGCCGCGAGGCTCGGCGGATCGTCCGCGTCGCCGCGCACGACCTCTGCGCCGAGCGCGGCGAGCGCCCTCGCCTTCTCCGAATCCGGCTTGCGGGTGATCGCCCGCGCGGTGAACGGGCCGCCGCGATCGGCGAGGATGGCGCGGACGAGCCCTCCGCCCTGCGCGCCGGTCGCCCCGATGACGGCGATGGTCTTCTTCTCGGCCATGTCGCGCTCCTCGCCGAAAGGGTACGGACCGATCGCGCGGGGCGCCGCACAGACACGGGGCGAACGGCGCGGATCCCTCGAACGGTCTCCGCCGCCGCGCGCGCCGCGGCGGGGGTGGGCTCGCCCGGCGCGGTTCCGTTCGACCCTTCGCCTGCGCACCGTCTCGGGCATGCAGCCCGACCGGACCCGCCGTGCGATCGCCGCCCTCCGCTCCTTCGTCGAGACCCCGCTCTCCGACCTGCTCGACGCCCGGGCGGTAGCCAACGCGCCCGACGCGCTGCTCGCGCTCTTCCACGACGTCGCCGCGTCCGTGCCGGCGTACCGCGCGTTCCTCGAGGCGCAGCGCGTGGATCCCGCCGCGGTGCGAACCCCCGACGACCTCGCGACCCTGCCGCTCGTCACGAAGGACGGGTACGTCCGTCGCTACCCGCTGGCCGAGCGGTGCCGCGGTGGAACGCTCTCCGGGTCCGACTTCGTCGCCGTCTCGTCGGGCTCGACGGGCGAGCCGACGCTCTGGCCGCGATCCCTGTCCGACGAGCTCGTGGTCGCGACCCGGTTCGAGCAGGTGTTCCACGACGCGTTCGAGGCGGACCGGCGGCGAACGCTCGCCGTCGTCTGCTTCCCGCTCGGCACGTGGGTGGGGGGCATGTTCACGGCGAGCTGCCTGCGGCACCTCGCGTTGAAGGGCTATCCCATCACCACCGTCACGCCCGGGAACAACCGGGCCGAGATCCTCCGCGCCGTGCGCGCGCTCGCCGCCTCGTTCGAGCAGACGGTGCTGCTCGGGTATCCGCCGTTCCTGAAGGACGTCGTCGACGCCGGGCTCGCCGACGGCCTGCGCTGGAGCGAGCACCATGTGAAGCTGGTCCTCGCCGGAGAGGTGTTCTCGGAGGAGTGGCGTGGCCTCATGGCCGAGCGCGCCGGGCTCGCGCGCCCCCTCCACGACGCGGCGTCCCTGTACGGCACGGCCGACGCCGGCGTGCTCGGCAACGAGACGCCGCTCTCGGTCTGCATCCGCCGGTTCCTCGCGCAGCGCGCCGACGCCGCCCGGGCGCTCTTCGGTGAGGCCCGGCTCCCGACGCTGGTCCAGTACGACCCGTCCGCCCGCTGGCTCGAGGAGCACGACGGGACGCTCGTGATCTCGGCCGACGGCGGCGCGCCGCTCGTGCGCTACCACCTCGACGACACCGGTGGGGTCGTGCCCTACGGCGTCATGATCGCGCGCCTGCGAGACCTCGGCCTCGACGCCGAGGCCGAGGTCCGCCGCGCGGGCGCGCGGGGGGTGCGGCCGCTGCCGTTCGCGTACGTCTTCGGGCGCGCTCACTTCGCCGTCTCCTACTACGGGGCGAACGTCTTCCCGGAGACGGTGAGCCTCGCGCTCGAGCAGCCCGAGACGCGCGACTGGGTGACCGGGAAGTTCGTCATTGAGGTGAAGGAGGACGCGGCGCGCGACCGGCGCCTCGACGTCGCGGTCGAGCTCGCGCCGGGCGCGGAGGCGCGCGCCGACCGGGTGAGCGCCCTGGAGGACGCGATCGTCTCCGTGCTGCTTCGCCTCGACAGCGAGTTCGCGAGCTACGTGCCGCCGGAGCGGCAGCGCCTTCACGTCTCGCTCTGGCCCGCAGGGCACCCGGAGTACTTCCCGCCGGGCGTGAAGCACCGGTACGCGCGGAAGTGACCGCGCGCCCTCGTGGGCTGGGGATTCCGCATGCTCTCAGGGCGTGGGTCGGGGTGCGCCCTCGCGCTGGCCGGCGTCGTTCGCCGTCCCAGCGGCCGCCGCGCCGCCCTCGCCATGCGCGGACGCCTCCCCAGGCGGGATCGGGTCCGGGACGCGGTTCCGGATCGCGGGGATGGTCCGCAGGTAGGCGAAGATCGCCTTCAGGTCGCTGTCGGTCGCCTTGGCGAGGCTCTGCCACGGCATCGGGGGCAGGATCTGCCGGCCGCGTCCCTGGTGGCGGCCGGTGCGCATCGCCTCGATGAAGTTCTGCTCCGTCCACTTGCCGAGCCCGGTCTCGGCATCCGGGGTCAGGTTCGGCGAGAAGCTCACGCCCCACGGTCCGGCCCAGGCCGTGAACGTCCCGGACGCGGTCGCTATCCACGGACTGGCGGGAGAAGGCGCCGGCGGCATCACGAGCGCCTCCGGGTGGCCGGAGAGCAGCCGGGACATGTCCGGCTCGGGTCCGTTCGGGCCCGCCTTGAAGGGCGTGTGGCAGTCGTTGCAGCTGCCGATCGTCACGAGATACTCCCCGCGCTTCGCGGCCGCGCTGGGCGGCTGGTGCTTCGGCGCAGCCCGCGCTGCGACGGCGAGCGCGAGGACCACCACTCCGAACCCGACGGCGTTCCAGGACCTCTTCATGTGGCTTCCCCTCTGCCTACGGTGAACACGGCGCTACCGGGCCGGTGAGCCCAGGTCCTCCTCGATCCATCGGCGGAGCAGCGCGACGGCCTGCGCGTCGACGAGCTGCGTCCCGAGCGGCGGCATCTGTGCGGCAGCGCTCCTCGACTGCATGCGTGTCACGACCGCGCTCGAGGCGGGCGCGCCTGGAGCGACCCACCGTATCGAGCCCGGGGCGGCGCCAGGGGGCTGGGAGCGCGTTGGGCATTCGATCATCCCCGCGGCTGGCTCGTCGCGCGGGTCCTTCGCGCGGAGCGAGTGGCGCAGGCTGACGCCGAGCGATCGCATCGGGCCGACCGAGTCGTGGCAGAGGCTGCAGTTCGCGTGGAGGTACCCGATCGCCGCACGGGCGAGCGGCGTCGCGGCCGCGATGCGCGGCGGGCGCTCGAGCACGTACCTTGGCAAGCCGCGCACCATTCCGCGCCGGACGAGGGCGTCGAGCGTGACGTCGCCCTGCCTCAGGGGCTCCGCGTTCGGCGCGAGCGGATCGCGATCGGGAGAGAGCTGGAGCGCGCTGAAGCCGAGGACCTCCGACCGCCCGCCGCGATGGCAGGCGAGGCAATCGGCGACGGACGGGATCCGGTGGCGCCGACCGGCCCCGAGGTCCTGCGCAGAGACGACCCCGCCTTCCGGCGCGAGGATCGCGTCGCTGCCGTCCTCCGCCCAGACGTACGTCGCGTAGATCCAGCCACGGCGCGTGCGCTCGAGGTAGCGCGTCTCGACGCGCCGCGACCAGGCGAACTCCTTCCAGATCCTCGTCCCCACCGGGAACGCCCATGCGTCCGGATCCCTCGCGTCGATCGCCGTGCCGGGGGGCAGCCGGATCCACCGGCTCTTTGCGGCCCCGTCGGACCAGAGCGGGTACTGCGGACTGTACGGGAGGTTGCGAGGATCGATCGTGCGCGACGCGAAATCCGAGTAGAGGCCGGTATCGGCGAGGCGGCGCGGGACGCCGCGCTCGCGCATCGCGGCGTCGGCGAACGCGCCCGCCGCCGCGACGAGGGCGGCGAGCACCGACAGCTCCTGCACCCGTGGGCGCCAGCGGCGGCGATCCATGTGCCGCTCCGGTGATGACGAACGCGGGACGATAGTCACGTGCGCGAGCGGAGATCCGCTTACGCCCCTCGATGGCGAGGGACGGGGAAACGGTCGGACTGCGAGGGGTGGATGGACCGGCTGGCCGCCAGCGCCCAGAGCGTGATCGCGGCGCGCCAGAGCCCCGGCCTCGCGCCGAACGCGGACGAGGCGCGGCGGACCGGAGCGAGCGGCGCCTAGACGCTCCCGCCGATCAGCGCCCGCTCCGTCGAGGCGAGGTCTTCCGGGACGGGCGCCTCGAGCACGAGCCGCACGCCGGTCGCCGGGTGATCGAGCTCGAGCCGGCGCGCGTGCAGGAGCACGCGCGGGATGGCCAGCTCGCCGACGCGGCGCGCGCCGCCGTAGCGGGGGTCGCCGAGGATCGGCGCCCCAACGCTCGCGAGGTGAACGCGGATCTGGTGGGTCCGTCCGGTCTCGGGGCGCGCCTCGACGAGCGCGGCGCGGTCGGAGGCGCGGAGCGTCCGGTAGCGCGTCGCGGCGGGATCGCCGGCGGGATCGACGCGGCGGAGCCCGGCGCGCGCCGGATCCTTCCCGAGCGGCGCGTCGATGCGCCCCTCGGGCGGCGCCGGCGCGCGGCCGCAGAGCGCGAGGTAGGTCTTCTCCGGGCCGCCGGCGCGGAACGCCTCGGCGAGCGCCGCGGCCGCCGCGGCGGTCCGGGCGAAGACGGTGACGCCCGTCGTCTCGCGATCGAGCCGGTGGACGAGCGTGACGGGCGCGCCGAGCAGGGCCTGCACGAGGTCGGGGAGGGTGCCTCGGTCGTGCGTGAGCGTCGGCTGCGCCGCGACGAAGGGCGGCTTGTCGACGGCGACGAGGTCCTGGTCGGCGTAGAGGAGGCGGGCGCGCTCGAGCGGCGGCGGGGGCTCGGCCGCGCGGCCACCCTCCTCGAGGTTGACGACGACCGCCTGGCCGGCGCGGACGAGGCGGCTCGACACCTTGCAGCGCCGGCCGTCCAGGAACACGCCGCCCGCGTCGAGAGCGCGGCGGGCGAGCCCGCGTGAGATGCCCCCGCGCGCGGCGATGAACCGATCGAGCCGCTCGCCTTCGTCGGCGGAGGCGACGACGAGCGAGAGCCGCTTCACGTGCTATGCAGCGGACGACTTCGCCGCCGGGCAGGAGGCGCAGGCGTCGCTCTTCGGCGCGGCGTCCTTCTTCTCCGACTTCTCGCCCTTCTTGTCGGTGATCGCCGCGGGGTTCTTCCCGCCGTAGTCGGTGATGTAGAACCCGGAGCCCTTGAAGGCGAACGCGCTCGCGCTCATGAGCTTCCGCACCTTCGAGCCACAGACGTCGTGGACCTCGAGGGGCGGGGCTGACATCTTCTGCAGGGCGTCGAACCGCCCACACTTGGGACACTCGTACTCGTAGATGGGCATATCCCGCGCAACTCCAACCCGGAACCTAAAATCCGGGGACCCGCTGTCAAGCTGGCCGGTCGGCCACCGGGGTGGGAGCGCGTCGCCGCGTTGGCGGTTCGGACGTGAAAGGCCGCCCCCGGGCGGGTGATCGGGACTTCTACC
>Ga0318494_10000339_pt1 | contig 15639 bp, 16 predicted proteins | sample GRESIP108b1f24_FD_203293 | JGI IMG/M metagenome (GOLD analysis project Ga0318494, IMG submission 203293) | Tropical soil microbial communities from Luquillo Experimental Forest, Puerto Rico - GRE.SIPMG.108b1f24 | ecosystem: Environmental > Terrestrial > Soil > Tropical forest > Bulk soil... | reverse complement strand
ATGAGCGCGAAGTCGGCGTCCGGCGCGGCGCACGCCACCAGCGCGGGCAGCACCAGGGTCAGCGAGATGAACGACAGGTCCGCGACGACGACCTCCGGCGGCGGCGCCACCGCCGACGGCTCCAGGGCCCGCACGTTCACCCGGTCGAGCACGGTCACCCGGGGGTCGGTGCGCAGCCGCCACGCCAGCTGCCCGTAGCCCACGTCGACGGCCACCACGTGCGCCGCCCCGGCCCGCAGCAGCACGTCGGTGAACCCGCCGGTCGAGGCGCCCGCGTCCAGGCACCGCCGCCCGGCGACCGCGAGGCCGCAGAAGGCGGCGAGCGCCCCCGCCAGCTTGTGCCCGCCTCGCGATACGTACTCAGGACCGCCGTCGCCGGGAGCCGAGACCGCGACCGGCGCGTCGCGGCTGACCTGGGTCGCCGGCTTGGCGGCGGTCTGCCCCGCCACCGACACCCGGCCCGCCGCGATCAGCTCGGCCGCCTGCTCACGCGACCTTGCCAGCCCGCGCCGGACAAGCTCGGCGTCCAGCCTGGACCGCACGGTCACCGGCGGTCCAGCTCCCCCTGCTCGCCCTGCTCGCCCGGCCGGCCCGAGCGGCCCGGGCGACCGGGCTCACCCAGCTCGCCGAGGATCTCGCGCAGGCGGTCATGGACTTCCTCGAGGGCCGCCGGGTGCTCGTCGAGCGGCAGTTCACCGAGCGCGGCGAGGCCCTCGATGGCCTGGTCCACGCGGGAGTCGCCGGTGCCCTCGGCAGCCGCCCCGGTCCGTTCTGAATCCATGTTCTGATTGTCCTCCGGCTTCGCGTTACCCGTTTGCCGCCCCGGGTGCGCTACCCTCCGCGTGAACGGTACCGCCCATCGAGGATCGAGGCGCACATGAAATCGGCAGAAGAGTGCCGCGAGGCGCTGCAGAAGCTAGCGGGAAGGCTGGCTGAGCTGAACCCCGACGACCGGGACGAATATTTCGGCAACCGGTCGATCAGCGTCACCATTCCCGACCTCGGCGTTACCTACGCGACGAACCTGGGTACCGGGGACGATCCGGTGCGGGAGGTCGCGCCCGGCGACCCGCCGGCCGACATCCGGCTGACCGCGAACAGCGACGAGGTGGTGTCGCTGGCCGAGTCGCCGATGAACATCGCCCGGGCCTGGATGGCGGGCCGGGTGAAGATCGAGGCGAGCATGCGCGACCTATTCCGGCTTCGGAAGCTGCTGTGAGCTGACCGGTATCCAGCTCATAGCGTGTCAAACCAACTATTGGGAGTATCCGGGTAGTTCATTGCCGGCGGCTCCGGCGCCAGCCGCCGCGCGCGCCTGGACCGGCGGCCCAGGACGGCCGCAAGCCCGAGGCCGGCGACGGCACACACCGCGCCGGCGACGGCCGCCCCGGTGTAGCCGGCGATCCTGGCCTCGTCCCGGTGCACGACCTGGATCGGCGGCGGGCTGCCGAAGCGCGCGGCCGGGGCGAGCCCGGCGGGGGGCACGGCCTCCGCGAGCTGGCCGGCCGCCGCGAGCGCGCCGGCGGCGTCCACCACGCCGAAGCCGGTGCCCGTGCTGTACCCGCCGGCCGGCCTGTGGGCGGCGCTAGTGATTAGCGCCTGCTCGACGAGCGCCGGGCTCAGCCGCGGGTAGCGGCTCTTGATGAGCGCCGCCACGCCGCTGACCAGGGCGGCGGCCGGGCTGGTCCCCTCCGCGTCGAAGTACTGCCCGCCGGGCCCGGCACCGATCACGCCGACGCCGGGCGCGGACATGATCACGGCGGCGTTCTGCTCGGAGAAGGAGGCACGAGCGCCGCTGCCGCTGACGGCGGCCACGGCGATGACCCCGGTGAACGACGCGGGGTAGATGTAGGGGGCGAAGCCGCCGTTCGTTCCGTCGTTGCCGGCGGAGGCGACGACCACGACGCCCCTTGTGAGGGCGTAGCCGACGGCCGCGCGCAGGTACGCGGTCGGCTGCTGGGAACCGAGCGACATGTTGATGACCGCGGCGCCGTGGCGGACCGCGTAGTAGATGCCCTTGGCGATGGCGTTGGCGTACCTCGGGTCCTCGTCATAGGCGGCGGTGCCCGGCTCCCCGTCGTCCAGGATCACCCGGACGGACAAGACCCGGGCGCGCGGCGCCACCCCGATCACCCCGAGGGTGGCGCCCGGGCCGCGCCCATGGCCGGCGATCAGCGAAGCGATGTAGGTGCCGTGCAGGAGCGGCGGCTGGAAGCCGGGCGGATCGGCGCCCGCGGTGTAGTCGGGGCCTTTCGTGACCGACCCGGCCAGGTCGGGCGCGGTGGCGTCGACACCGGTGTCGAGCACCGCGACGGTCACGCCGCCCCCCTTGGTGCTGCGCCACGCCGCGGGCGCGCGGATCTGGTTGAGGGTCTTCATCTCATCCGGCCGGATCTGCGTGAGGGTCGGCGGTGGCGGCGGGATGTCCGGGTGGCTCGTTATGGCGCATGCCCATCCGGTGGTGCCGCAGCGGACGGCGACGGGCTTGGCGAGCGGCGCGGCGATGGCCGTTACCAGCTGGCTCACCGGGTCGAAGACCGAGTCCCGGCGCTCGTCGGCCGCGTGCGCTGGCCTGCCGTCCGCGTATCCGGCCACCGCGAGCACCACGTACGGCCCGGCGACCTGCACCGCGGCGGCCTGCCTCGCGGCGTCGCCGAACCTCGCCGCGGCCGTGCCGGGGACGGTGAGCGCGCGCAGCCCGGCGGCCGGATAGCCGATCACGGGGACCTTCGCGTAGAAGGCCGATGCCTTCGCCTTGTCCGGGAAGACGAGGATGCCGAGGGTATACACCGAGCCGCCGAGCTGGTCGGCGTAGCCAGCCCGCAGGCCGGCGACGCAGCCGTCGCGCTCGGCCCGGCGCAGGAGCGTGCCGTCGAGCGCCCGCGCGCAGGCCGTGCGCGGGTCGATGCCCAGCCGGGTCGCCGTCTCCTTGGTCTGCAGGTCGGTCGTGTACCCGATCGTCGCCGGGAAGAGCCGTCCCGCCGGCATGCGCTCCCAGCGCTGCGCCACCGCGGTGGCGGCAGCCGTGGAGAGCTCCGCTCGCGTGGGCTGCCGGGTCTGCTCTGCGTGCACTCGCCCGCCCGCGAAGGTAGCCACGGCCAGGCCAGCCACGGCGACTGTCGCGCAGGCGGCGATCCGCACCGCGCGCCCTGACGTCACGTGCAAAGATTAGCCGGCGATGATTGGGCCTATGGGAGAGCTCATCCTGCTGCGCCACGGCCAGACCGAATGGAGCCAGGCGGGGAAGCACACCGGCCGCACCGACGTGCCGCTGACGCCGCGGGGCGTCGCCGACGCCGCGGCGCTGGCGCCGATGCTGGCCAGGCGGCACGTCGTGGCGGTGTTCACCAGCCCGGCGTCCCGGGCGCAGCGGACCGCGGAGCTGGCGGGCCTGGACGGCGCCGACGGGCGCTTCCCCGTCAAGACGGACCCCGACCTGTGGGAATGGGACTACGGCGGATACGAGGGCATGACCACGGCGCGGATCAGGGAGCAGCGGCCCGGCTGGTACCTGTGGCGGGACGGGGTAATCCCCGGCGACGCCGACCACCCGGGCGAGACCGTGGAGCAGGTGGGAGCGCGCGCGGACCGGGTTCTCGAGCGGGCGTGGGCTTATCTCGGCGACGGCGTCGGGGACGTGGCGCTGGTCGGGCACGGCCACGTGCTGCGCGTGCTGACCGCCCGCTGGCTGGGCCTGCCCCCGGTCGACGGCCGGCTGTTCCGCCTGGACACCGGCACGGTCAGCACCCTGGGCACCGAACACGACGAGCCGGTCATCACCACCTGGAACGTCCCGCCATCAAGCTGAGCCGCCGCCGGCCGTCGGGGTCGGTCAGCCGCGGAGGGTCAGGCGGTGGGTGCGGCAGCCGGTCAGGCAGATGGCCAGGCCCAGGACGCCGACGTCGCGCATTGACGTGTCGGACAGGCCGCTGACCGACAGGGAGATCACGATCTCGAGCATGAGGACGCTCGCGATCGCGGCGCTGACCCGCGGCGCGATCCCGGCGACCAGCGCGACCGCGAGCACGAACAGGATCCACCCGTGGACGAGGACCGCGATGATCGCCAGGTTCGAGGTCTCGCTGATCACCGGGACGTACCCGGTCCACTCCCCCGGCAGCCGCAGCTCGTGGTACCCGAACCAGGCCAGCACCAGGCCGAGCAGGATCCGGCCGGCGGTCGGCGCCCACTCGGCCGCGATCGCCCCGGCGCGTTCCGCCGCGCCGCGCACGCCGGTGGCTTGGGCCGCCGGAGCGGGGGTCACCGGAGCGGGTGTGGCGCCGGGCGCAGGCTCGGCCGGTGCGGCCGGCGAGGCCGGTGCGGCCGGTGCGGTGGCCTGCCTGATGGCCTGTTCCTCCCGGCGGCCCACCGGGGAGCGAAGCCGGCCGCCCGCGAAGCCGCGGCCGCGGCCGCCCGCCCAGCCGGCGGGCTGGCGTGCTCCGTCGCTCATCCCAGCACTTGTCCCTGCGCGTTCGTGACGACCAGGCCATCGTCGGTGGTGTTGTAGTCGACGCTGCCGCCCTCGTCGCCCAGGCTCGAGTCCAGCACGTACACCTTCGCGCCGCCCGGGTAGAAGTGGGAGGCGCCGGTCATCTTCGTGCCGTCCTGGACGGCGTTCACCGTGATCCCGTTCGCCTGCCTGGTCACCTTGAGCACGAAGCCGGCCATCGCGAGGCGCGTGTCCGCGCTGAGTGGCCCCGGCCACACCCTATAGGCGAACGACGCGTACGGCTCCGAGCTCAGCGCCGGCCCGGCGCCCGCCGACGGCGAAGAGGACGCGGAGGCGGTCGGGGAAGCCGGGGTAGGCGACGGCGACGCGGCGGCCGACGGCGAGCCGGTGACCAGCGGGGTCACCAGTCCCGTGCCGCGCTGCGTCCAGCCCATTATGCCGAAGGCCAGGCCCGCCACTCCGGCGATGGTAAGCACCACCAGCCCGCGAGGACCCAGTACGCTCACTCCGCTCCGATCTGCTTGGGCCGCGGGCGGGTCTCGTCCCGGATCCAGCCCAGGAATGACGCGGAGCCCGCCACGAACGGGGTGGCGACGATCTCCGGCTCGTCGTAGCTGTGGCGCTCGGCGAGGACCGCGGCCAGCTCATCGTAGCGGTCGGCGGGCAGCTTGAAGAAGACGAACCATTCCTCGGCCCGCTCGAGCTCGTCGTTCCACCAGTAGGTGGACGCGACGGGCCCGGCCACCTGGCCGCAGGCGGCCAGGCGCGCCTCGACGGCCGCCCGCGCCAGGTCCATCGCCTCGGCCCGCGAGTCGGTCGTCGTCTGCACCTGCAGGTATCCGCTATCGCCTTGGCCCGCAGAGCCGCTTCCCGCCATGCCACCTGATCGTACGCCCGCCGCGCGATAGTACGCTGGCCAGGCTTATCGCTGACAGGTCGCCGGGAGTGCGCGCATGGAACTGATTCACTCAGGGAAGGTTCGCGAGGTCTACGCCGACGGCGACGACCTGCTGCTCGTCGCCTCGGACCGGGTGTCCATCTACGACGTGGTGCTGCCCACGCCGGTCCCCGGTAAGGGCCGCGTCCTCACCCAGCTGTCCTTGTGGTGGTTCGACCGGCTGGCGGACATCACGCCCAATCACTTGATTTCCGCCACCGACGTGCCGGCCGAGTGGCTCGGCCGGGCCATCCGCTGCCAGCGGCTGGAGATGATCCCCGTCGAGTGCATAGCGCGCGGCTACCTGACCGGCCTCGGCCTGACCTCCTACAACGAGACCGGCACGGTTTCCGGCGTGCCGCTGCCGCCCGGCCTCGGCGAGGCCTCGCAGCTGCCCGCGCCGGTCTTCACCCCCACGACGAAGGCCGCCGTGGGACACGACGAGCCGATGACTTACGAAGACGTCGCCGACCTGGTCGGCGCGGAGACCGCCGACGAGCTCAGGCGGGTCACGCTGGAGGTGTACCGCCGGGGGTCGACGCTGGCCAGCGAGCGCGGGATCATCGTCGCGGACACCAAGCTCGAGTTCGGCCGGGCCAAGGACGGCACGCTGGTCCTCGCCGACGAGGTACTGACCCCTGACTCCTCCCGGTTCTGGCCCGCCGACGAATACGAGCCGGGCCGCCCGCAGCATTCGCTCGACAAGCAGTACCTGCGCGACTGGTCGGCGACGATCGTCTGGGACCGCAAGCCGCCAGGCCCGGAGATTCCCGCCGACATCGTCGAGGCCATGACCGCCCGCTACACCGAGCTGTTCGAGCGCCTCACCCGGCCTTGACGCAGGTGTATGCCCCGTACAGACGGCGCTCGAAGGCAGCGGCGACGATCTCCAACCCCGCCGCGGCCAGCAGCGGCTCCAGCAGCCAGCGATAGGTGCTGAACTCGGTCCTGATGTGTTCGGCGTAGTCGGCGGCGGTATAACCGTCGGCCGGGTCGGCGGCGGCGGCGGCGAACCAGCCGCCGAACACCTCGCTCGCCTCGGCCGGCTGGAAGTCGTAGATCAGGTCCCGCAGCCGCAGCACGCCACCCGGCCGGAGCGTGTCCGCGATCCGCTGGAGCGCCACGCCCTTCCAGAAGTCGGGGACCTGGTGCAGCGCGTTGCGGGTGTAGACGCCGTCCGCGGGCGGTCCGTCGTGCCGGTAGCTCAGGAAGCCCGCGCGCACGCACATGAGGTTGTCCAGTCCCGCCGCCTCGGCTTTCGCGCGCAGGGCCGCGACCATCGCGGGCGAGACGTCCACCGCCGTCACATGGCCGAAGCGCCGTGCCGCCGCAACCGCGAACTGCCCGGTGCCCGCGCCGAGGTCGACGACCGTCGACGTGGCGCCGAGACCAGCGGCTTCGAAGGCCGTGAGGTCGTCGGCGGGATCGGGATATCCCTGCTTGCGGTCGTACCCGGCGATAAACGCCTCATCGAGGTGCTCGGGCCCGGCGTGCGTCAGTTCGTCCAGCATCCATGGCTCGCTCATCTGCCTAGTCTTACGGGCAAGGATCAGCCTGGCCGAAGCCGGGCTACCGTACGTGGCTACCGGGTTAGTCTTCTGTGGTGAGCGTGCCGGCGCCGGGGGGTGACTGGCGAGAAGGCGGCCTGGCGGCCGCCGTGGCGGAGGCCTCATGGATATCCGAGCAAGCGACCGGATCGCCGAGGAACGGGTCGCCCTGCGCAGGGTGGCGGTGCTAGCGGCCGGCGGAGCGTCGCCGGAGGTAGTGTTCGGCGCGGTCACCGCGGAGGTCAGGCGGCTGCTGGGCGCCGATATCGCGACCATGGCCCGGTATGACCCGGACGGGTCGATGACGTACGTCGCGCGCTGGAGAGCGACGGGCGACTTCCGGGAGGCCATCCCGCGGACGCCCCTAGGCGGGCAGAACCTGAGCACGCTGGTGTTCGAGACCGGCCGGCCGGCGCGCATGGACGACTTCTCCCAGGCGACGGGTCCCGCCGCCGAGGTCGTCCACAGGCTCGGCATTCGCTCCGGCGTCGGGGTACCGGTCCGCGTCGAGGGCCGGCTGTGGGGCGTCATGTTCGTGTCGTCCACGGGCGAGGAGCCGTTGCCGCGGGACGCCGAGGCGCGGCTGACCGACTTCACCGAGCTGGTCGGCGCCGCGATCGCCGGCGCCCAGGCCCGCGTGGAACTGCGCGGCCACGCCGACGAGCAGGCCGCGCTGCGCCGGGTGGCCACCCTGGTCGCCGGCGGGGCGCCGCCGGCGGAGGTATTCGCCGCCGTCGCCGCCGAAGCCGGGTCGCTGCTCGGCGCCGACGAGACGGCCATGGCACGGTACGAACTCCCCGACAAGGCGATGACGACCGTCGCCCTCTGGAGTGCTACCGGCGAGACCCTGGAGGCTGGCTACCGTACGACCCTGGGCGGGCAGAACGTGAGCACGCTGGTGTTCGAGACCGGCCGGCCGGCGCGCATGGACGACCTGTCCCGGGTCTCGGGCCCGGCCGGCGATATCGTCAGAAAGCTCGGCATCCGCTCCAGCGCCGGGGTCCCGGTCAGCGTCGAGGGCCGGCTGTGGGGCGTGATGACCGTCGCGTCCACCCGCGAGGACCACCTGGCGGCCGACACCGAGGCGCGGCTGGCCGCCTTCACCGAACTGGCCGGCACCGCGATCGCCAACGCCCAGGCCCGCGTGGAACTGCGCGGCTACGCCGACGAGCAGGCCGCGCTGCGCCGGGTGGCCACGCTGGTCGCCGGGGGGCCGGCGCCGGAGGACGTGTTCGCCGCCGTCGCCGCCGAAGCCGGGCGGCTGCTCGGCGCCGGCCTGACGACCGTGGCCCGGTACGACCCGGGCGGCCTGGTGACGATACTCGGCGGGTGGACCAGCACCGGCGCCGCCCTGCCCCACCCCGTGGGCACCCAGACGAGCCTCGGCGGCCAGAACACGTCCTCGCTGGTCTTCCAGACCCGCCGGCCGGCGCGGATCGACGATTACGGCCACGCCACCGGCGCGGCCTCCGACATCGGGCGCGCCTGGGGGTTCCGTGCGGCGGTCGGCGCGCCGATCACCGTCGAGGGCCGGCTGTGGGGTGTCATGAGCGTCGGGTCCACCACCGAGGAGCCGCTGCCGGCGGACACCGAGGCGCGGCTGGCGGGCTTCACCGAGCTGGCCGGCACCGCGATCGCCAACGCCCAGGCCCGCGTGGAACTGCGCCGGCACGCCGACGAGCAGGCCGCGCTGCGCCGGGCGGCCACCCTGGTGGCCAGGGCGGCACCGCCGGCGGAGGTGTTCGCCGCGGTCGCGGAGGAGATCGGGCGAGTGCTCTCCGCGGACTTCACGGGCATGTGCCGGTACGACGCGGACAACATGGCCACGAGCATCGCCGTGTGGTCCAGGACGGACGCCCATCCCGCTCCCGCGGTCGGCGATCGGTGGGACCTCGGCGGGCGGAACGTGACCACGCTGGTGTTCCAGACGGGCCAGCCCGCCCGGCTGGAAGACTACGGCGGATCTTCGGGCGCTTTCGCCGAGGCCGTTCGCGCCTGGGGCTTCAGCACGGCGGCCGGCGTACCGATCACAGTGGGGGGCCGGCTCTGGGGCGCCGTGGCCGTGGGGACCGCCCGCAAGAGACCCCTGCCCGCCGATACCGAGGCGCGGCTCGCCCGGTTCACCGAGCTTGTCGGCACCGCGATCGACAACGCTGACGCGCGCGACGCGCTGGCCGCCTCCCGTGCCCGCATCGTCACCGCCGCCGACGAGGCCAGGCGCCGCATCGAGCGCGACCTGCACGATGGCGCCCAGCAGCGCCTGGTCACCGCGACCTTGCGGTTGCGGGAGGTGCGGGCGGCGGTGCCGCCCGAAGCCGGCGAACTGGCGCGGGGGCTGGACGGCGTGACCGTCGAGCTCGATGCCGCGCTGGATGAACTGCGCGAGATCGCCCGCGGCATCCACCCGGCGATGCTGGCCAGAGGCGGACTCGGCGCGGCGCTCGCGGCGCTGGCCCGCCGCTGCCCCGTCCCGGTCGACCTGCACATCCAGGTCCCGGACCGGCTGCCCGACCCGGTCGAGATCGCCGCCTACTACGTGGTCTCCGAGGCGCTGACCAACACGGCCAAGCACGCCGGCGCCTCGGCCGCCGAAGTCGAGGTGGCCGAGATCACCGGCGAGGACGTGCTGCGGGTCCGCGTCCGCGACGACGGCCGCGGCGGCGCGGAGTTCGGCCGCGGCTCCGGCCTGCTCGGGCTCAAGGACCGGGTCGAGGCGCTCGGCGGCCGGATCCGGCTGCACAGCCCGCCCGGCAGCGGCACCACCCTCGAGGTCCACGTCCCCCTAGGCCGATAAATATTCACTGGGGTACGCGATCAACCGGGTAACATTCCTGCAGCACTTCCCACTACCAAAGCAACCTAGGGAGACGCGCGTGGTATCGCAGGCGAGCAGGCTGGCGGACGTCCGGTACGACATCCGGGGACCGGTGCTGCGGCGAGCTCGCCAGCTCGAGGCCGAGGGGCACAAGATACTGAAGCTGAACCTGGGGAACCCCGCGCCGTTCGGGATGGTGGCGCCGGACGCGGTGCTCGCGCACGTGGCCGCGAACATAGGCGACTCGCAGGGGTACAGCGACGCGCGCGGGATCGCGCCCGCACGCGAGGCCGTCGCGGGGCATTACGAACGCGTCGGCGTCCCCGGCGTGACGCCCGATGACGTGTTTCTCGGCAACGGCGTGTCCGAACTCATCGTCATGTCCCTGCAAGCCCTCCTCAACCCCGGCGACGAGGTGCTGGTGCCGAGCCCGGACTACCCGCTGTGGACCGGCGCGGTCAGCCTGTGCGGCGGGCGCGCCGTGCACTACCGGTGCGCCGAGGAGCTCGACTGGAACCCCGACGTCGAGCACGTCGCCGCCCAGGTCACCGACCGCACCAGGGCGATCGTGATCATCAACCCGAACAACCCCACCGGCGCCGTGTACTCGCGAGAAACGCTCACCAGGCTGCTGGATATCGCCCGGCGGCACAACCTGCTCGTCCTCACCGACGAGATCTACGACCAGATCCTGTACGACGACGCGGAGCACTACTGCGCGGCGGCGCTCGCCCCCGACCTGCCGGTGCTCACCATGGGCGGCATGTCCAAGACCTACCGGCTGGCCGGGTTCCGCTCCGGCTGGCTGGTCGTGTCCGGACCGAAGGAGCCGATCGCCGAGTACCTGGACGGCCTAGAGCTGCTCGCCAACATGCGCTTGTGCCCGAACGTCCCGGCCCAGCATGCCATCCCGGCCGCGCTCGACACACGTCTCGACATCACGCCGCTGCTGCGGCCCGGCGGGCGGCTGCGCGACCAGCGGGACCGCGGCTGGGAACTGCTCACCCAGATCCCCGGCGTGGACTGCTACAAGCCCGCCGGCGCGCTCTACCTCTTCCCGCGGCTCGACCCCGAGGTGCACAAGATCGTCGATGACCAGAAGATGGTCATCGACCTGCTGGAGCAGCAGCACCTGCTGCTGTCGCACGGGACGGGGTTCAACCTGCCGTCGGCGGACCACCTGCGGGTCGTGTTCCTGGCCAGCGTCGCGGTGCTCGAGGACGCGATCGGGCGGCTTGGCGCGTTCCTCGACGGCTACAAACAGTAGAGGGACACCATCGCCTGCGTCGTCGCCGACGTGACCTGGGCGGCGTAATATGCCGGTAGGCCAGGCAGGTGGCCTCCGGTCCGCGGGAAGGGCAGAGCCCGCCTGAGCAATCGATCTGACGGTACGGCCCCACGCCTCCTTTCGGCCTCGCGACGCGGACAGCGGGCTTACGGAAGGAGTAGCGGTGGAGACTGTCCCGCTTCCGGAAGAGCCCAGCCTCGAGCAGCTGCGCAAGCAAGCCAAGGACCTCAGGGACGCGTCCGGAGTCCCGCTGTGGGAAGCGCAGCTCGCGGTCGCGCGGCGCTACGGGTTCACCAGCTGGACCAGGCTCAAGCGGCACGTCGAGGTCATCACCCGGTACAGCCGGTTCCCCGACCGCGTGAGCACGCATGACACCGCCGACACGTTCCTGCGCCTGGCCTGCCTGTGCTACGCGGACGACGATCCGGCGCGGTGGGCGGAGGCTGCGCGGATCCTCGGCGGTTCTCCCGGCATCGTCGAGGGCAACGTCCACGTCGCGGCCGCGACCGCCGACGCCGGCGAGCTGCAGCGCGTCCTGGCCGCCGATCCGGCCGCCGCGCGGCGCGAGGGCGGGCCGTTCCGGTGGGAGCCGCTGTTCTACCTCGCTTACGCCAGGCACGATCCCCTGATCCCGGTGGACGCGACGCTGAGCTCCGCCCGCATGCTGCTCGCCGCGGGCGCCGACCCGAACGCGGGCTACCTGTGGCACGGCCTGCCTACCCCGTTCACCGTGCTCACCGGCGCCTTCGGCCAGGGCGAGCTCGGCCCGGTCCGCCAGCCGCGGCACCCCCACTCGCTGGCTCTCGCCCGGCTGCTGCTGGAGGCCGGCGCCGATCCCAACGACGGCCAGGGGCTCTACAACCGGATGTTCGAGCCGGACAACGACCACCTGGAGCTGCTGCTGGAGTTCGGGCTCGGCGCAGGGGACGGCGGGCCGTGGCGCAGACGGCTCGGGGACGCTCTCGACTCCCCCGCCGAGATGATCCGCGGCCAGCTCGCGTGGGCGATCACGCACGGCATGACCGAGCGGGTCCGGCTGCTCACCGAGCACGGCGCGGACCTGACCGCGCCGCTCGACGGGGTCACGGCGACGTCGATGGCCGCCACCACCGGGCACCCGGACCTGGTGGACTACCTCGTCGCGCACGGCGCGCCGCCGCTCGACCTGGCGCCCGCTGACGCGTTCGTCGCCGCGGTCCTCGCCGCTGACCGCGCGCGGCTCGGCCCGCTGCTCGCGGACCATCCCGGGCTGGCCGGCGAGCTGCGCGCGGCACGCCCCGCCCTGGTGACGTGGGCGGCGGCCTGCGGGAGTCTGGCGGCCGTCGAGATCCTGGCGGAGCTGGGCTTCGACGTCAACGCCAAGGGACGGACCGACATGCCGAGCGACCAGCCATGGCAGACGGCGCTGCACAAGGCGGCCGAAGACGGGAACGTGGAGCTCGCCCGGACGCTGCTGCGGCTCGGCGCGGACCCGGGCATCCGCGATGAGCGGTTCGGCTCGACGCCGCTCGGCTGGGCGCGGCACTTCGGCCAGCAGGCGCTCATCGACCTGCTCGAACCGATCACGCCGTGACACGCCCGCGCGGTGGCGCTCGCCGGCGGACACGCGCGGCACAATGGGCTCATGGCTACCCATGTCGCGCTGCTGCGGGGGATCAACCTCGGCGGCAGGAACCGGGTCGCGATGGCGGACCTGCGAGCGGTCGTCGGCGAACTAGGGCACACCGGCGTGTCGACCTATATCCAGAGCGGGAACGTGCTGTTCACCGCGCCGCCGGACGCCGGCACCCCGGCGATCGCGCAGGACATGACGGCGGCCATCGCGGCGAAGCTCGGCGTGACGGCGCCGGTCGTCGTCGTCACCCGGGAAGAGCTGGCCGCGATCGTCGACGCCAACCCGTTCCCCGCCGAGCCGGAGCCCAGGCGGGTGCACGCCGTGGTGCTCAGCGAGCCACCGGGGCCGGAACTGCTGGGCAAGCTCGACGCGGCGGCCGCGCAGGCGGCCGCGGCGGGCGTCCCTGACTCGGTGCGGCTGATCGGCCGGACGCTGTACGTGCACACCCCCGCGGGATACGGGACCAGCGACCTGGCCCAGCTCGTGATCAAGATCGTCAGCTCGCCGAAGGCCGGGACCACGGGGACGGCGCGGAACTGGGCGACGATGACCAAGCTGCTCGAGCTCTGTGACGGGTGAACCGGCGAACTGTTCTTGTTACGGGCGGGTCCCGTGGCATCGGTGCGGCGATCGTGCGGGCGTTCGCGGCACGCGGGGACCAGGTGGCGATCCACTACCGGGAGGCCGCCGCCACGGCGGCGGCGCTGCGCGACGGCCTGCCCGGCGGCGGGCACGTCACGGTGCGGGCCGACATGGCGGACGCGGCGGCGGTGCGCGCGATGGTCGACGACGCCGCCGGCCGGCTCGGCGGCCTCGACGTGCTGGTGAACAACGCGGGCATCTACGTGGCGCACCCGGTGCTCGAGTCGTCCTACGAGCAATGGCAGGACGCGTGGCGGGCAACGCTCGGCGTCAACCTGGCCGGCGCGGCGAACGCGACCTGGTGCGCGGCGCGGCACATGGTGGCGCGGGGCGGCGGCCGGATCGTGAACGTGGGATCGCGCGGCGCGTTCCGCGGCGAGCCCGCCCACCCGGCGTACGGGGCCAGCAAGGCGGGGCTGCACGCGTTCGGGCAGTCGCTGGCGGTCGCGCTGGCGCCGCACGGCATCACCGTCGCGTCGGTCGCCCCCGGGTACGTGGAGACGGACATGACGGCGGCGGAGCTCGCCACGCCCGCCGGCGACGTGATCCGGGCGCAGAGCCCGTTCAACCGGGTCGCCACGGCGGACGAGGTGGCCGCCGCGGTGGTCTACCTGGCCTCGCCCGAGGCGTCGTGGGCCAGCGGCGCGGTGCTCGACCTGAACGGGGCGTCGTACCTGCGGTTAGCAGGGGCCGTATTCGCTGTAGACGCGCCGCGAGATCGTGCCGTGGCCGATGTCGGACCCGTTCCACAGGTCGAACCGCTGCCCGCAGTCGAAGAACGAGGCCGCCTCGTCGTCGACGATCGTGATCGTCACCTCGGCGCGGTCGCCGGGGTGCAGGATCCGCTCGTCGTCCCAGCTGAGCTCGGCCGGGAAGTACCGGATGTGAGCGGGCGCTCGCACAGAGTGGGCATGGACCATCAGCCTGCGCGTGTGGTTGTGGTATTCCCCTCTGCCCGGCTGGAGAGGGACGGAGTCGAGCGCGATGAGCGCCCGGTACCTTACCTGCGGCATGGAGATCACCTCCCGGAATATGTCTTACCACGATACTCTTGGCCGGCCGCCGGCAGCCAGTCCGTTTCATCAAGGACCAGGGCGATGGCGCCGAGCGCGGTGTGCCGGGCGCCCAGCGAGCCCAGCACGACTTCCGGGACCTCGTTGGGCGCGATGCGCCGGCCGATCGCGGTCCGGATCGGGTCCAGGATCAGGTCCCCGGCCTCGGCCATCGGCCCGATCACGATGATCCGCCGTGGCGCCAGCACGTTGCAGATGGCGGCGAGATGCGTGCCGACGAGTCCGGCCGCGTCGCCGACCACCCGCACCGCGCCCGGATCGCGGGCCGACAGCAGCCGCATGAGCTGGGGCATCGTCAGCGCCCCGTGCCGCGGTCGCAGCGCGTCCATGATGGCGGAGATGGCGGTATAGGTCTCCAGGCAGCCGCGCTTGCCGCAGCGGCAGAGCGGACCCCGTTCGTCCACGGTGATGTGGCCGATCTCGCCCGCGCCGCCCGCGGCGCCGCGGACGAGTGTGCCGTTCACGAACAGCCCGCACCCGATGCCGGCGTGGATCTTGAGCGTCACGCTGTCGTCGCAGCCGCGCCCCGCCCCCCAGACGTGCTCGCCGAGGGCCGCCAGGTTGGAGTCGTTGTCGATGCTCACCGTGACGCCGAGGGCCGAGGCGATGTCGTCCCCGGTCACGCCGCGCCAGCCGGGAAGTATCGCGGACGACTTGACGACGTCCGGGTGGCGGCAGACCGGGCCGGGCAGCGAGACGCCCGCGCCGATGAGCGCGCCGCGGCTGAGCCCCGCGGCGGCGAGTGTCTCGCCGACCAGCGTCCGGGCGGCGGCGAGCGCGACGGCGCTGGTGTGCTCCTTCGGCAGCTCGCATTCGGCGCTGCCGAGGACATTGTGGGCGACGTCGCACAGCAGGACCTGGAGGCTGCGGAAGCCGAACTCCACGCCGGCGACCGCGCCGAGCCTCGGGTTCAGCGTCAAGCGCAGCCCCGGACGCCCCGCCTGCGGGGAATCGCGCTGCCGCGGGGTCCCGACGACCAGGCCGGCCGCCGCCAGGTCCTGGACGACGCCGCTGATCGTCGACGGGGCGGCGCCCGCGTAGCGGGCCAGCTCCGCGCGGCTCATCGGGCCGCGTGCCCGGAGCGCGGTCAGCACGAGCTCGCGGGCCGACCTGGGAGCGGGCTTGTCTGTCCTGACGCGCGGCTGCATGGTCCCATGATCCACTTATTCGGTCAGATTTGAACTATTAAGGCTCCATGGAAACCTGAATTATTTCATTTATTGACAAAATAAAATATCCGGCAGAAAGTTGCGGACAGCAGCGTGACATGTG
>Ga0318494_10000336_pt1 | contig 15656 bp, 16 predicted proteins | sample GRESIP108b1f24_FD_203293 | JGI IMG/M metagenome (GOLD analysis project Ga0318494, IMG submission 203293) | Tropical soil microbial communities from Luquillo Experimental Forest, Puerto Rico - GRE.SIPMG.108b1f24 | ecosystem: Environmental > Terrestrial > Soil > Tropical forest > Bulk soil... | reverse complement strand
AGGAGGCCGCGCCGCGCGGCCCGCGGCGGCCACGTGGGGCCTCCGGGCCGGCCGGCAAGGGCAGGGCTGCCGCCAGGGCAAGCAGTCTGGTCCGCATCGAGGCCTCCGGGTGATCGTGAGACCGCTGCCAGTCTGCGATCGCCCTCGCGGCCGGTCCCGGATGCGGAGAAAGCCTTACCGGTCGCTCACCGGCTATCGATCCACCGGGATCTACCGGGCAAGCGCGCCCATCGGGTCCCAGGCCGGCAGCACGATCGGCGGGGTGTCCAGCGCGGCCTGGAGGTCGGCAGGCAGCGCGGAGCGGCGCGCGGCGATCTCGAAGACATAGTCGTCGAACCACGAGTCGTTCATCGTGTAGAAGCCGTCCTTGCCCTTGTCCGCGCCCCAGCTGTTCTCCACCCGCCACTTGCGGATGGTGCCATCGAGGACGTCCACGCCGGTGAACAGCATGGCGTGGGTCATCTGAGTCTCGTGGTACAGCAGGCGGTCGGACTTGCCGAGGGTGAAGGCGGTGTCGTACACGCCGGCGAAGTCGTACAGGCGGGCATCCCAGATCCCGTAGTCGGTGCTCATCATCTTGCCGACATCGCAGCCGAACCAGACCGGCTCGCCGCCCTGCAGGGCCTGCGCGGCAAGGTCCTTGATGAGCGGCATGGCGACGTTGAGGTAGATGACCGGCGGTGCGCCGAGCACGTTGCCGAGGTACTGCACGGTGAACGTGCGCCCCTCCGGGCTGGACGGGCGCGGGTCGTGGACCAGGCACACATACCCATCAACCGGCAGGTCCACGTAGCGCTCTGCAAACTCCCGCGGGGTGAGCACCCCGTCCCGGTGGAACTCGCGGTCCTTATCGGTCCACTGCCAGTCGAAGCGCTCCGGCGGGGCGCCGAGGTGGATGCACAGCACCCGGTGGACCACCCGGAGCACCTCGGCCTTGGCGGCCCGTGCCGCCTCGGTGCCGTCGGCGGCGAACGCCTCGCGCACCGACTTGGCTCCTTGGCGCAGCAGGTTGCGCAGCGCCGAGTTCATCGCGCCGGTGTCACGGGAACTGTGGGTCTCCGGCATGAACGCCTTGGGCACCAGGCCGTGCTTGGCGACGATGGCCACGAACATGTTCCACTGGCCGCCGTCTTCGGCCGGCGTGTCGAGGAGGTAGGCCACGGTCCGGTCGTCCAGGTCGCGGCCGGCCGTCTCGATGATCGCCTCGAGGAAGTAGTTGGCCCGCTCGATCTTGTCCCAGAACATGATGTAGTTCTGGGAGAACTCGAACTCCTTGAGGCCCATCTTCTTCATGGCGCCGACGCGCAGCAGGTTGAGCCCGGCGAACAGCCAGCACCGGCCGCTGTGCTCCTGGTTGGTGACCTTCCAGTCGTCCAGCAGGGTGGACAGGAAATGATCGGTGTTGTTGACGATCTCCCGGTTGATGGCCACATCCGTCACGGCCACCTGGGTCACCGCGTTCTGCGCCAGCCGGTACGCCGGGTTTGCGGAGAAATCCTTACGGAGCAGTTCCAAGTCTGCCGCGCTCAGCGCTCCATCCATCCCGTGCATCTCCTGCTCTCTCGGCTGCTGTCCCCGGTCCTCATCAACCTACCCCAGCGGGCCGACGCCCAGCGTTAGCCCAGGGGGGCGCCCCCGGAGCCCGCTGGCTGCGAGCCGCGGGCGGCGGCGGCCCGGCGCCGGACCGGCAGGGGGACCCGGGCGAGCAGCAGGGTCAGTGCTAGCAGCCCGGTCATCGGCACCCACCAGGTCCAGACGCCGTGCCACGCACCCTGGGACACGAAGGTGAGCACGGTCGCGACGAGAGCCGCCGGGATCAGGCGGGACCAGGTTTCCGCGGCCACGATGAGCGCCACCGCCAGCGCCGGCCACATGTAGTAGGCCACGACCACCGGCTCGAACGCGCAGCGCAGCGCCAGCGCGAACGCGGCCCACCAGAGCACGTCGCGCAGCGTCCCGCTGTCCCACTCGGCGCCGCGGGCCGCGCGCCAGCGGCGCCCGGCCGCCACCGCGCAGCCGCAGGCGACCAGGATCGCCACGATCCTGGCGGGCCCGGCCGCGATCACCCCATCGGCTATATGCGGGGACAGGGATGCCCACGGGGTGGGGTGGTTGATCGCCGGGAAGTTCGGCTGGCTGGTCACCGCGGCATAGGTGGCGTCCCAGTTGGCGGCGGCCGCGGCGCCCAGTGCCACCGCGGCGGGAGCGGCCGCCCGGGCCAGGAAGCCCGGCAGCCGGCGCGGCGGCATGGTCATCGCCACGACCGGCAGGGCGAGCAGCACCAGCGGCTGGATGACGATGGCCGCCCCGGCCAGCCACGCGGACCGGTGCGGCCGGTTCCGGGCCAGCGCCAGAATGGCGTAGAGGAACAGCCCCACCGCCATGGCGTCCTCGGGATGGCCCCAGCGCACCGAGACGCTCCACAGGCAGGCCGCCTCCGCGAGGGTGAGCGCGGCCCGCCGGAACCAGGGCGTCCCCAGGTGCTCGGCGATCGCGTCGGCGGCGAACAGGGCCACGGCCGACAGGGCGACCACGTAGGGCCCCGCGAGCAGCCACACCGCTGGCTGCGGGTTGTGTGCGCTCTGTATGGCCAGCGGGATCCCTGCCAGGTCGGCGACCGCGACCACGGGGATCAGGATGACCGCCGCGCCCGGCAGCGTTACCAGCCCGGTGGGCTGGGTGTACAGGCCGCCCAGGTGCAGGTGCAGCAGCCGGCTGGCGGCGGCCAGCGTCCCCCACAGGTCGTCCGGGAGCGCCCAGGCGGTCCGCCCGGCCATGGCCGGGCCCCACCAGATGGTGGAGCACATGCCGATGACCAGCAGCACGGCCGTGGCCAGCACCGGGAACAGCCTGCGGGCAAGCCAAGGCGCGGACGGCCCGGGCCCGGGCGCAGCCGTCCCGGCGCCGAGCACCGCCAGCTTGCGAACGACCGTCACCGCGGCAAAGTTAGCGCACCGGGGCCCGGCCGGGCCAAGATGGCTCCAGGACGCCGGGGCCAGCAGGCCGGGCGGCAGGGCAGAGCGGAGCGGCGGTGGCCACGCGAACCGTCACGTTGGCACGGATGAACCGGTGGGCGATCCTGGCCGGGTATGGCCTGCTGGCCGCGTGCACTCAGCTGCTGTGGCTGACCTACGCGCCGATCACCACCCAGGCGCACCGGGCGATGGGCGTCTCGGTGGGCGCGGCCGGTGACCTCGCCGCCATCTTCCCGCTGATGTACGTGGTGCTTGCCCTGCCCAGCGGGCGCTGGCTTGACGCTCAGTTCGAACGGGCGCTGTCGGCCGGCGCGATCCTCACCGCCGGCGGCGGCCTGCTGCGCCTGGCCGGTGCCACGTCATACGGCTGGGCGCTCGCCGGGCAGTTCGTGATGGCGACCGGCCAGCCGCTCGTGCTGAACTCGATCACCAAGGTCGCCGCGCGCTACTTCCCCGAGCAGGAGCGGACCGCGGCGATCTCCGCGGGCAGCGTGTCGCTGTATGTCGGCATCCTGGCCGCCGTGCTCACCGGCGCCCCGCTGTTCGACGCGGGCGGCCTTCGGCTGCTGCTGACCGTGCAGGCGGCCGTGGCGGTCGTCGCGGCGGGCTGGGTGCTGCTGGCGGTCCGTACCCCGGCGGCATTCGGCGGGGATCCCTCGGTGAAGGTGTCGCTGCGCTGGCTGCGGCGTGACCGGTTCATGTGGGTGCTGGGCGGGCTGCTCTTCGTCGGGATGGGCGTGTTCAACGCCGTCGCCACCTGGCTCGACTCGATCCTCGGCCACTTCGGCCGGGGCAGTGCGGCCGGGTACCTGATCGCGATCATGACGGTGGCCGGGATCCTGGGCGCGGCGGTGGTACCGCAGGCGGTGGCCAGGCGGGATCGCCGCCGGGCGCTGTTGCAGGTCACCGTGGGTGTCACGATCGTGGCGTTCGCGCTGCTCACGGTCGTCCATCCGGTGGGCTTCGTCGCCGTGATCCTGTTCGCCGAGGGGTTCGTGCTGCTCGCCGCCCTGCCGGTGGTGCTCGACTGGTCCGAGCTGCACACCGGCCCGGAGCGGGCGGGCGCCGCCGTCGGGTTCCTGTTGCTCGCCGGGAACCTCGGCGGCGTGGTCCTGGTGCTGATCGTCCAGGGCGTGATCGGCAATCCGTACCTGTCCCTCCTGGCCTTGTCGGTGGCCGGGCTGGCCGGGCTGGCGCTGTCCACCAGGCTGCCCGCCCGGGTCACCGGCGGCACGGGCGCGGACGGCATCGGCTGAAGGAGGCGCGCAGGAGTGGAGCCAGACGAGCTGATGGCCGCCCTGGAGCGGCAGTTGAAGCCGTACCGGGGCGAGCTGCCGTCATTCCCGCGGCTGCCGGAGGACGGCGTGCCCCGCGCCGAGGTGGCCGGCCTGGTGGAACGGCTTGCCGCGGCGGAGGAGTCGCGGTGGCGGGACGGCTTCGCCTCCGGCGCCGTGTACCACGGCGCCCCGGAGCACGTCGCCTTCCTGAACCGGGTGTACGCGGCCCAGTCCCAGAGCAACCCGCTGCACCCGGACCTGTGGCCGAGCGCCACGAAGTTCGAGGCGGAGATCGTCGCGATGACCGCGGACATGCTCGGGGCGCGGCACGCCGATCCCGCCGCCCCGGTCGCCGGCACGGTCTCCTCCGGCGGGTCCGAGAGCATCATGCTGGCCATGAAGACGTACCGGGACTTCGCCCGGGCGCGCCGCGGCATCGCCGAGCCGGAGATCGTCGCGCCGGTGACCGCGCACGCGGCGTTCGACAAGGCCGCCAGGTACTTCGACATGACGCTGGTCCGGGTCCCGGTGGACCCGGGCTTCAAGGCCGACCTGGCCGCCATGGCCGGCGCCATCACCGACCGGACGGCGGTCGTGGTGGGGTCGGCGCCGACGTTCCCGCACGGCGTGATCGACCCGATACCGGAGATCGCCGCGCTGGCGGCCGAGCGGGGCGCGGGCTGCCACGTGGATGCCTGCCTGGGCGGGTTCATCGTGCCGTGGGCCGAGAAGCTCGGCTACCCGGTGCCGCCGTTCGACTTCCGGCTGCCCGGGGTGACGTCGATGTCCGCCGACACGCACAAGTACGGCTATGCGGCGAAGGGCTCCTCGGTGATCCTCTACCGGGGGAAGGACCTGCGGCAGTTCCAGTACTACACGGCGACCGACTGGCCCGGCGGCCTGTACCTGTCCCCCACGTTCGCCGGGAGCCGGCCGGGGGCGCTGTCCGCCACGTGCTGGGCGGCAATGGTCTCCATCGGCGCGCGCGGCTACACCGAGGCCGCCCGCCGCATCCTGGAGACCGGCGCGAAGGTGCGCGACGGCGTCGCGGCCATCCCGGGCGTCCGGGTGCTCGGCGACCCGCTGTGGGTCATCGCGTTCGCCACCGAGGACGGCGTCGACGTGTTCCAGGTGCTGGAGAACATGGGCAAGCGGGGCTGGAGCCTGAACGGGCTGCAACGCCCCGCCGCGGTGCACATCGCGATCACGTTGCGGCACACCCTGCCGGGGGTGGCCGACCGGTTCCTCGCCGACCTGCGGGAGTCGGTCGACGAGGCCCGCACGCACCCGGGCGTGAGCACCGGGATGGCGCCGGTGTACGGCATGGCCGCGTCGCTCCCCGGGGAGCTGGTGCACGCAATGCTCGCCGCCTATCTCGACATCATCTTCGAGGTATGAGGTGGCCCGCTACATCCTGGCGATCGACCTCGGCACCTCGGCGCTGAAGGTGGCGCTGGTCTCGGTGACCGGCGAGGTGGTTGCCGCGGAGGAGGAGGCGCACCAGGCCGGTCTGCTCCCGGGCGGCGGCGCGGAGCAGGACCCGGAGGGCTGGTGGGCCCTGATCACGAAGGTGTCCTCCCTGCTGATGGCCCGCGGCACGGTCCCGCCGGAGGAGGTTGCGGCGGTCTGCTGCACCGCGCAGTGGTCGGGTACCGTGCCGGTGGACTCCGGCGGCCGCCCCGTCCGCAACGCGATCACCTGGATGGACTCCCGCGGCGCGCCCTACGTCCGGCGCATCACCGGCGGGCCGGTGCGCGTCCAGGGCTACGGCCCGGACAAGCTGGTCCGCTGGCTCCGGAAGACCGGCGGCATCCCCTCCCACAGCGGCAAGGACTCGATCGCGCACATCCTGTGGCTCAAGCACGCCGAGCCGGAGTCCTACCGCGCCGCCAGCCTGTTCCTGGAGCCGAAGGACTGGCTGAACCTGCGGCTCACCGGCCAGGCTGCCGCGTCCTTCGACTCGATCGCGCTGCACTGGGTCACCGATAACAGGGATCCGGCCCGGATCCGGTATGACCAGGCGCTGCTGCGGCAGGCCGGGGTGCCGCGGGAGAAACTGCCGGAACTGCGGGCCGCGACCGACGTCCTGGGGCCGCTGCTGGCCGGGCCCGCCGCGGCGCTCGGTGTCCCGGAGGGCCTGCCCGTGGTCACCGGCACGCCCGACCTGCATTCGGCGGCGATCGGCTCCGGGGCCACCAGGGACTTCCAGGCCCACCTGTACGTCGGCACGTCCTCCTGGCTCACCTGCCATGTCCCGTTCAAGCGAACCGACGTGCTGCGGAACCTCGCCTCGCTGCCGTCGGCGATACCCGGCCGCTACTTCGTCGCCGACGAGCAGGAGACCGCCGGGGCCGCGCTGACGTTCCTGCGTGACCGGGTGCTGTTCGGCGGCGACCCGCCGCCGGGCGCCTACCGCACGTTCGACCTGATGGCCGCCGCCGCTCCGCCCGGGAGCGGCCGAGTGATCTTCACTCCGTGGCTGTACGGCGAGCGGACCCCGGTGGAGGACCCGTTCGTGCGCGGCGGGTTCCACAACCTGTCCCTGTCGACGACCCGGGACGAACTGGTCCGGGCCGTGTTCGAGGGGGTCGCGCTGAACACCCGGTGGCTGCTGGCGGCGGTGGAGCGGTTCACTAAGCGGCGGCTGGAGCCGATCCGGTTCATCGGGGGCGGCGCGCGCTCGGCGCCGTGGTGCCAGATCTTCGCCGACGTCCTCGGCCGGGAGATCGAGCAGGTCGCCGACCCGGTCAACGCGGGTGCGCGGGGGGCCGGGATGCTCGCCGCCGTGGCCCTCGGCGAGTTCTCCTTCGACGAGGTCCCGGACCGGATCCCGGTGGCCGCCAGCTACCGGCCGGACCCGGGCACCGCCGACCTGTACCGCGTGCTCTACGACGAGTTCGTGGGGCTGTACAGGCGCAACCACAAGGCGCACGCCCGGCTGAACGGCCCGGGGGCGGGCGGATAAGCGCTCGTTCCCCGGCCACCGGCCCTCGTACCCTCGAAGAGGCAACGGGGCCGAATGGAGGCGCGGGGATGAGCAAGGGCCGGGACGGCGGACTGTGGGCGCCGGAGCGGCGGGCACTGACCGCGGGCCTGGTCCTGACCATCACCTTCGTTGCGTCGGAGGCGCTGGCGGTGGTGACGGTGATGCCGGTGGCCGCCCGCGACCTGGGCGGGGTGCGCCTGTACGGCTGGGTGTTCAGCGGGTTCTTTCTGGGCAACGTGATCGGCATCGTGCTGGCCGGGCGGGAGGCGGACCGGCGCGGGCCCGCGCTGCCGTTCGTGGCCGGGCTGGTGTTCTTCGGCGTCGGGCTGGCCATCGCGGGCCTGGCCCCCACCATGGGGGTGCTTGTTGCCGGCCGGGTGCTGCAGGGCATGGGCGCGGGCGCGGTGCCATCGGTCGCGTACGCCACGATCGGCCGGTGCCTGCCCCGGTCGCTGCGGGCCCGGATGATGGCGGTGCTGTCCACCGCCTGGGTCCTGCCGGGGCTGGCCGGGCCGGTGGTGGCCGCAGAGGTGGCGCGCGCGTTCGGGTGGCGGTGGGTGTTCCTCGGCCTGCTGCCCGTGGTGGCCGTTGCCGGGTCGATCGCGGTGCCCGCCCTCGTCCGCATCGGCCCGCCCGCCGCCGCCGATACCGAGGAGCAGCCCAGGCTGATCGACGCGCTCCGCACCGCCGCCGGGGCCACGCTGCTGCTGGCCGGGCTCACCCTCGCGGCCGGGTCCGGAGACGTGCTCGCCGGGTGCGCGCTGATCGCCGTCGGCGCGGTGGCCGGGCTGCCGGCGCTGCGCCGCCTCCTGCCGCCCGGCACGCTGACCGCCCGCGCCGGGCTGCCCGCCGTCGTCCTCGCCCGGGGGCTGCTCACGTTCACGTTCTTCGGCGCGGACGCGTACGTGACCCTGGCGGTTACCGCGGTCCGCCACCACAGCCCGGTCTACGCGGGCATCGCCGTCACCGGGTCCACGCTGGCATGGACCGCGGGCGCCTGGGTGCAGGCCCGGCTCAACGACACCTGGGAGGGGCGCCGGCTGATCCGGATCGGCCTGGTGATCGTCCTGGCAGGCATCGGCGGGATGGCCATGGCACTGCAGCCTGCCGTCCCGGCCTGGTCGGCCCTGGCCGCCTGGACCGTGGCGGGGTTCGGCATGGGGCTCGCCTATGCGCCGATCTCGCTGATGATGCTGCGGAAGGCACCGCCCGGCCGGGAGGGGCGGATCTCCGCGTCGCTGAACCTGGCCGACGTGCTCGGCACCGCCATCGGCATCGGCATCGGCGGCGCGGCGGTGGCGGCCACCGCGGGCACCGACCTTCGCCTGGGCGTGACGGCCGCGTTCGCCATCATGGCACTGGCGGGCGTGACGCTGCTGGCGGTCACGCCCCGCCTGCCGGCCGGCACCGGGTCCGCCCCGCCACCGTCGGCCGAGCCGGTGCCCGCCCCGGCGCCCGGCGGGGCGACGCCTTAAGCCCGCCATGGCCGTGGCCGGTGAACCTGTGCCCGCAGCGGGGCCTGGTTGTCGCCGTCACGCCCTTAGCGCGCGGGCGCCCGGCGGCGCCTGCGGGCCGGCTGGTCGGGCGCCGGGATCGTGGCCGCCAGCGGCAGCCGGGACGGCGGCTTGACCTCCGCCAGCCGCAGGTAGGTGACCAGCCGGCCGCCGCGGGTGGCCAGGCCGGCCAGCACCTCCTGCAGCTCGGCGACGTCGCGGGCCACGGCGGTGATCATGTAGTCCGTCTCGCCGGCCACGTTGTCCGCGGAGATGATCTGCGGCTGCGCGCGGAGATAGTCGTCGAAGATGCGGCTGGACCGCGGGTCGTGCCGGCTCAGGGCGGCCGTCACGTACACCTGCAACGGGAACCCTGCCGCCGCGGGGTCGAGCTGGGCGCTGATGATGCGGATGACGCCCGATTCCTTCAGCCGGCGCACCCGGTGCAGCGTGGCCGCCGGGGACAGCCCGGCCAGCCGGGCCAGCTCCACATTCGTGCAGTCGGCGTCGGCCTGCAGCGCGGTGAGCAACCTTACGTCAATTTCGTCAAGTTCAACAGCCATCTTGTCATCGATTATGAAGCTAAAGCGGCCTACTAGCCAAATTATGTACATGCAGGAGCGACCATGGCGGCATGAACAGCAACCGCCGCACCTTCGCCGCCCTCATCGGCGCCGGGCTGCTCTGGGGCACCACGGTGCCGCTGTCCAAGCTGGCCTTGTACTGGCTGGCGCCGGGCTGGCTCACCTTCATGCGCTTCGCCGTGGCCGCCGCGATCCTCCTCCCGGCCGCGCGCCGCGGCCTGCGGGCCGCGTTCCGGCCCGCCGTGCTGGCCTCGGGCGCCCTCGGCTACGGGGGGGCGGTCCTGGTGCAGAACACCGGCATCACCCGGACCAGCGTCACCCACGCCGCCCTGCTGATCGGCGCGGTCCCGGTGATGGTCGCGGTCATCGCGGCGGTGTGGTAGCGCGCCGTGGCGCGCCCGGTGGCCTGGGCGGGCTTCGCGCTGTCCCTGGCCGGAGTCGGCCTGGTCGCCGGCGGCCGGGGCGGCGGGGCGAGCCCCGCCGGGGACGTGCTGGTGCTCGTGTCACTGCTGATGTCGGCCATCTTCACGGTGGCGCAGACGCGGCTGCTGCGCGGCCGGGACCCGGTCGCCGCGACCGCCGTGCAGTTCCTCGGTGCCGCCCTGGCGGTGCTGCCGTTCGCGGCGGTCACCGAGGGCCTGCCGGCCGTCCCCGGCGGCCCCGGTCCCGTGCTGGCCACCGCCGCCCTGGCGGCCGGCGGCACGCTGCTGCCCTTCGCCCTGTTCGCCTACGCGCAGAGCCGGGTGCCCGCCGAGGTGGCCGGGGCGTTCTTCAACATCGAGCCCTTCGTCGGCGCCCTGGCGGGCGTGGTGCTCTTCGGCAACCCGGCCCGCCCGGGGCAGCTCGCCGGCGGCGCGGCCGTGCTCGCGGGGATCGGGCTGAGCAGCCTCCCGCTGCTGGCTGGCGGCCGCGCTGCGGGGCCGGGGTCAGGGCGTGACCCAGTCCCCGCCGCGGATGAGGTCCCGGCCGGCCAGCTCGTTGGCTTCGCGCCACGCCTGGAGGCGCTGGGGCCGGATCCAGAAGTAGGCGTAGCCGTCGAGCTCGCGCGGGTCGAACCCGGTCTTGGCGGCGAAGGCGTCGCCGACCTCGCCACCGATCTCGCCGGCCGCGGTTTCCGCCTGCACGGTCCCCTCGATCAGCACCAGGTCACGGGTGGGGCCGATGCCCAGCCGCACCCTGCCCGTGGCCCGCAGGTTGCGGCCGGTCGGGCTGGCGGCCGGGGTGGATATCAGCACCGTGGCGCCGTCCCACAGGAACGACAGCGGCACCAGGTAGGGGCTGCCGGCGCGCGGGTCGGCCGTGGCCACCCAGGCGTCTGTGTCGCTCTTGAGCCGGCGCAGCGTGTCCGCCTTGCGCCGCTGCGCCGTCCGGGCGGGCGGTGTCATCGTGGCAGCCCTCTCAGTACCGGATCCCGCTCAGCCCTGCGCTCCTGCCACCTGCCTGGTGGCCACGTCGAGCCGGCTGAACACGTCGCTCGTCGCGATTCTGAGGATCAGGGCGGCAAGGCCCCGCTCATCGTAATGCCGGGCGGCCATTGACCCGGCGGCCCCGCAGGTGCACCGGCCGCGCGTGAGCGGCGGCACCCCCTGCCCGGTGGCCGCGGGCAGCCGGGCGGTCGTGGTCACGGCGGCCAGGTCTGGCCGGTCATAGGTATGACAGCCTGGGACGGAGGAATGTGACCGATGGATGACCACGACTGGCTCGCGGAGCGCTTCGAGGAGCACCGCACCCACCTGAGGGCGGTGGCCTCCCGGATCCTCGGCTCGCCCGCCGACGCCGATGATGCCGTCCAGGAGGCCTGGCTGCGGCTGGCCCGCTCGGACTCCAGCCAGGTGGAGAACCTGGGCGGCTGGCTCACCACGGTGGTGGCCCGGGTGTCGCTGAATATGCTCCAGTCCCGCAAGACCCGGCGCGAGGACCCGGCCGGCTCGCGCCTGCCCGAGGAGATCGCCGGGACGGACGGCGCCGGGCCGGAGCAGCAGGCGGTGCTGGCCGACTCGGTCGGCCTGGCGCTGCTCGTGGTGCTGGACACGCTGACCCCGGCGGAGCGGCTGGCGTTCGTGCTGCACGACATGTTCGCCCTGCCGTTCGAGGAGATCGCCCCCATCGTCGAGCGCTCCCCCGCCGCGACCCGGCAGCTGGCCAGCCGCGCCCGGCGCCGGATCCAGGGCGCGGACACCACCCCGGACGCCGACCTGGCCCGGCGCCGCGAGATCGTGCGGGCCTTCCTCGCCGCCTCGCGCAACGGCGACCTGGGCGCGCTGGTCGCGGTCCTCGACCCGGACGTGGTGCTGCGGGCCGACCACGCCGCGGTGCGGCTCGGCGCCGAGGCGGAGGTCCGCGGCGCGCAGGCTGTGGCCGGCACGTTCTCCGGGCGGGCCGGCGCCGCCAAGATGGCGCTCATCAACGGGGTAGCCGGGGCCGTGTGGGCGGCCGGCGGGCGGCCGCGCGTGGTCTTCAGCTTCACCCTCACCGGCGGGAAGATCACCGCGATCGACCTGCTCGGCGACCCCGCCGTGCTGGGCCAGCTGGACCTGGTCACCCTCCCGGACTGAGCCGGCCCGGCCGGAACCGGCGCTGCCGGGCTAACCCTGGCGGCGCGACGGAGCACTATGAGGTGTGGACGACGACCCGGCCGGCCTGCCCCCCGACGCGCAGTTGGTCGATGCCGCGCTGGGCGGCGACAAGGACGCCTTCGCGGCACTGGTGACCCGGCACTGGGCCACCGCCGTGGCCCTCGCGGCACGAGTGCTCGGCACGGCGGACCTGGCCCGGGACGCCGCGCAGGAGGCTGCTGTCGCGGCACTGGTGGGCCTGGACCGGCTCCGGGCACCCGGCCGGTTCGGCGCCTGGTTCTGCGGAATCACGCTGAACGTGGCCCGGAGCTGGGTGCGCCAGCTCCGGGCAGAACGGCCGGCCGTCACCCTCGACGGGGCGCCGGACCGGGCATCGCCCGATCCCGGCCCCGACGAGCGCGCGGAACTCGCCGACCTGGCGGTCACCGTGCGGGGGGCGGTGGCCCAGCTGGCCGACGGCCAGCGTGACGCCGTCTTCCTGTTCTACCTGCAAGGACTCACCCACCGCGAGGTCGCCGCCGAGCTTGCCATCTCGGTCGGCGCGGTCAAGGCCCGGCTGCATCAGGCCCGCGCCGCGCTCACCCCCGTGCTGGTGCCGCTGCTCGACGGCCCGGCAGCCCCAGCCATCCGCACCAGGGAGCCCACCATGACTACCGCCGCCGACAGCACCGGCTGGGCCGAGGTATCGGTCACCGACATCCGGCGCAGCGAGGACAGCGACCCGCTGAGCCGCAAGCACGTCATACTGCTCGACGAGCGCGACGGCCCGCGCCGCCTGCCCATCTGGGTCGGGCCCGTGGAGGCCACCGTGCTAGCCCTCAGCCTGCAGGCGGTGGAGACCCCGCGGCCGCTGGCCTACCAGCTGGCGGCGGCCCTGCTGGATGCCTCTGGCGCCCGGGTCAGCGAGGTGCGGATCACCCGGCTGACCGGCGAGGTGTTCTACGCGGTCGTCGTCGTTGACGGCCCCGCGGGGCGCCAGGAGGTCGACGCGCGGCCCAGCGACGCGGTCAACCTCGCCCTGGTGACCGGCGCGCCGATCCTCGCCGACAGCGCGCTGCTGGACGACCCGCGGATCGGCCGGGGGCCGGATTGGCAGGACTTCCCCAGCCGGACCGCCGCGTTGGCCGCGGAAGCCCAGGAGCAGCTGAACCGGTTCCCTGTTCCGTCCTCACCGCAGGTCGGGCCAGGGGGGCAGAGCCAGGTGCAACAGTAGGATCACCAGCCCGGCCAGTACCACGACGGCCGCCGGGCGCCAGCGCCGCTCGAGGCTGGTGACCGTCGCCAGCAGGGTGGGCCAGGGCACCTCCCGGGCGAACCAGTACGCCAGCACGTTCGGGATGATCACCAGGAAGATCGCGATCAGGCCGTAGATGACGTAGCCGAGCACCCAGAGTCGCCGCTCGTGACCGCCGCGATGATGCTGCCGATGGTGACCGCGGCCAGCGCGAGCGGGATGTACACAAGCGCGGGCACCGGGCTGATGTCCGCCGGGGTCTTGCTGAGGCGGCCGTTGTAGGTCCGGCCGACGCCGGCACCGGTCCCGCGGCCGTGGCCGCCGCTGTCGAGGACCAGCGAGCCGGCCTGGCTGACCGGGACCCGGACGAAGTAGAAGGCGACGATGACGATCACCGCCACCACGATGACGGCCGTCGGTGGCCACAGCGCATCCAGGTGGGCGACGGTGTCCGATAGCGAGGGCCGCACAACACGAAGTTACTGCGGTCCAGGCCCAGCGCCTGGCGGACCTGCTCCACCTCGTCCACGAAGCGGTCCAGCTCCCAGAGCGAAGGCTCGTCGGGCTGGTCGCTGAACCCGGAGCCGAGCTGGTCGTAGTAGTCGCACCGCGAACCCCAATTGCGGACACGGCCTGAACGGAAACAAAACAACGCCGCACATCCTGCATACAGAATGCGAGGGGCTGCCCGGCCGGTCAGGCGCGCCGGCCGGTGATGATCCAGGTACGTGCGTCGAAGAGCACGCCACCGCTCGTCTGGTGCGCGGCGAGGATGACGCGCAGCCGGCCCAGCGCGCGCTCGGCTGCCGCGGCGTCCATGCCCGCCAGCAGATCCCTGGTGCTGCGCAGGCCGCGCACCACGCCGAAGGCCACTGCGGCGTCCGGCCCGTAGTAGAGAGGCTCGCGCACATCGGCGAAGCCGACCTCGGTGAAGCCGGCCGCGGCCAGGATGCCGCGTGCCACTTCCGGGTCGCCGAGCGAGAACGGATGCGGGCCGGCCGCGGGCGGGGGCGGCACCTCCGCATCCCCGGCGATGGCGTCACGGATCGCCGTGGACCATGCGTTGCGCTCCCGTGCCTGCCAGACCATCAGCACCAGGCGCCCGCCGGGGCGCAGCGCCCGGGCAATGTTGCCGAACGCGGCCACCGGGTCGGCGAAGAACATCGAACCGAAGCGGCTGATTGCCACGTCGAAGCCACCGGCCGGGAAGGCGTGCACCTGGGCGTCGGCCTGCTCAAAGCTGATGTTGCGCAGCCCCTCCTCGCGGCTGACCCGGCGGGCGTGCTCAAGCATTTCCGCGGACAGGTCGATACCGAGCGCGCTGCCCGCCGTGGCGGCGCGGGCCGCGTCCCGGGTGGACAGGCCGGTGCCGCAGCCGACATCGAGCACATGGTCGGCCGGGGCCACGCCGGTCGCGGCGCGGAACCGCTCATTGTGCGGGCGGTCCTCGGCGTCGAATACCGCGGCATACCTGATCCGGTGTGCGCCGGCCGGCCCGTCCCACTCGGCGGCCTGCTCGGCGTTGGCACCCGCCCGGGACTCCTCCGGTTCGGCCATCTCCGCGTCCCTTCTCCCGGCCACCTGCCAGCGACGGTAGCCGGTCAACCGGTACCCGCGCCCGGGTGCCCGGCCGGCGTCACCCGTCCGGACCAGTGGGCAGCTGCCGTGGGTGCGGCTATGGTCGCGGCATGCGCACTCGCGCGGTGCTGATAGACATCGATGGCGTGCTGACCGTTTCGTGGCAGCCACTGCCTGGGGCCGTCGGGGCCCTGCGGCGGCTGCGCGACATGAGGCTGCCGCTGGCCCTGGTCACCAACACCACTTCGCGGCCGCGGGCGTCGATCGCTGCGGCGCTCGCCCGGGCCGGGTTCGCGGTCACTGCCGACGACATCCTCACCGCCCCCGCCATCGCCGCCAGCTATCTGGCCGAGCACCACGGGGGGGCACGATGCCTGCTGCTCAGCAGCGGGGACATCGGCGAGGACATGGCAGGCGTGAACCTCGTCCCCGCGGATGATCCCGGGCCCGTGGACGTCGTGCTGATCGGCGGAGCCGGGCCGGAGTTCACTTATCGGGCGCTCAACCTGGCCTTCGGGCACCTGCGAGCCGGGGCCAAGCTGGTCGCCATGCACCGTGGCCTGTACTGGCGCACCAGCGAGGGCCTGCAGCTCGACAGCGGGGCGTTTGTGACGGGACTGGAGCAGGCGGCGGGGACCCGCGCGGAGGTGGTCGGCAAGCCCGCCGCGGCGTTCTTCGCCACCGCACTGGCGCAGCTTGGCGCGGACGCCGCGGGCACCCTGATGGTGGGCGATGACGTCGAGACCGACGTGCTCGCAGCCCAGCGCCACGGGCTCACGGGGGCCCTGGTCAAGACGGGCAAGTACCTGCCCAGCGCGCTGGCCGCCGCCAGCGGCACGCCAGACCACGTGCTGGACTCCTTCGCCGAGATTCCGGCTTTGCTGGAGCAACTGTCCTAGCGCGCCTGGCAGGGATCCCGGGCGGGCCCGGCCGGCGCCACGCGCAGGCTGGCC
>Ga0318494_10000326_pt1 | contig 15772 bp, 10 predicted proteins | sample GRESIP108b1f24_FD_203293 | JGI IMG/M metagenome (GOLD analysis project Ga0318494, IMG submission 203293) | Tropical soil microbial communities from Luquillo Experimental Forest, Puerto Rico - GRE.SIPMG.108b1f24 | ecosystem: Environmental > Terrestrial > Soil > Tropical forest > Bulk soil... | reverse complement strand
GGCCAGAAGTTCCCGGTTCTGAACCCGGCCGACGGCAGCCTGCTGGGTCATGTCGCCGACTGTGGCGGCGAAGAGACCAAGCGCGCCATCGCCGCCGCCAACGCCGCCTGGCCCGCCTGGCGCGACAAGACCGCCAAGGAACGCTCGGCCATCCTGCGTAAATGGTTCGAACTGATCCTGGCCGCCCAGGAAGACCTGGCCCAGATCATGACCCTGGAGCAGGGCAAGCCGCTGGCCGAAGCCCGTGGCGAGGTGGTTTACGGCGCCAGCTTCGTCGAATGGTTCGCTGAAGAAGCCAAGCGCATCTATGGCGATGTGATCCCCACCGTGGCCTCGAACCGTCGTCTGCTGGTGCTGAAGCAGTCGATCGGCGTGGTGGCTGCCGTGACGCCGTGGAACTTCCCGTCCTCGATGATCACCCGCAAGACCGCCCCGGCCCTGGCCGCCGGCTGCACCGTGGTGGTCAAGCCCGCCGAAGACACCCCGCTGTCGGCTCTAGCCCTGGCCGAGCTGGCCGAGCGCGCCGGCATGCCCAAGGGCGTGTTCAACATCGTCACCGGCTCGAAGCCGGCCGCCATCGGCAACGAGCTGACCGGCAGCCCGCTGGTGCGCAAGTTCTCGTTCACCGGCTCGACCGAAGTGGGCAAGCTGCTGATGGCGCAGTCGGCCGCCACCGTCAAGAAGGTCAGCCTGGAGCTGGGCGGCAACGCTCCCTTCATCGTCTTCAACGACGCCGATCTGGATGCCGCCGTCGCCGGCGCCATGGCTTCGAAGTACCGCAATGCCGGCCAGACCTGCGTCTGCGCCAACCGCATTCTGGTGCAGTCGGGCGTTTATGACGCCTTCGCCGCCAAGCTGGTCGCCGCCGTCAAGGCTCTGAAGGTCGGCCCCGGCAGCGAAGCCGGCGTGACCCAGGGCCCGCTGATCAACAAGGAAGCCATCGAGAAGGTGGAGCGCCATGTCGCCGACGCCCTGGCCAAGGGCGGCAAGCTGGAAGTGGGCGGCAAGCGCCACGCTCTGGGCGGCAGCTTCTTCGAGCCGACCGTGATCACCAACGTCACCACCGAAATGGCGGTGGCGCGTGAGGAGACCTTCGGCCCGCTGGCTCCGCTGTTCAAGTTCGAGACCGAGGAACAGGCCATCCAGATGGCCAACGACACCGATTTCGGTCTGGCTGCTTACTTCTATTCCCGCGATATCGGCCGCATCACCCGCGTGATGGAAGGGCTGGAATACGGCATGGTCGGCGTCAACGAGGGTCTGATCTCCAACGAGGTGGCTCCGTTCGGCGGCATCAAGCAGTCCGGCATCGGCCGTGAGGGCTCCAAGTACGGCATCGAGGACTTCATTGAAGCCAAGTACATCTGCCTCGGCGGTGTCGACAAGTAATCCAAGTCATCATCGACCCTTCCCGGACCAATGCCGGGAAGGGCCTCAATGAGGCGTCCTTGCATCCCGCGCATCCGCGACAAAGGCACGCCGTTTCAAGGAGAGCAGTAGAATGACCACCAACTCCGCCCTGCAGTCCCGCCGCGTGTCCGCCATTCCGCGCGGCGTTTCGACCATGCTGCCGGTGTTCGCCGTCAAGGCCGAAAACTCGGAAATCTGGGACGCCGAGGGCAAGCGCTACATCGATTTCGCCAGCGGCATCGCCGTTTGCGGCACCGGTCATCGCCACCCCAAGGTCATCGAAGCCGCCAAGGCTCAGCTGGACGCCTTCACCCATGTCTGCGTGCAGGTGACCCCGTACGAGAACTACGTCGCCCTGGCCGAACGCCTGAACGATCTGGCTCCGATCTCGGGCGAAGCCAAGACCATCTTCCTGACCACCGGCGCCGAAGCCGTTGAAAACGCCGTGAAGATCGCCCGCGCCGCCACCGGCCGCCCCGGCATCGTCTCCTTCGCCGGCGCCTTCCATGGCCGCACCATGATGACCATGGCCCTGACCGGCAAGGTTGCTCCTTACAAGGTCGGTTTCGCTCCGCTGCCGGGCGAGGTCTATCATGTTCCCTTCCCCGACGCTTATCATGGCGTGACCGAAGAGCAGTCGCTGCTGGCTCTGAACACCCTGTTCAAGGCCGACATCGATCCCTCGCGCGTTGCCGCCATCATCATCGAGCCGGTGCAGGGCGAAGGCGGCTTCAACCCCGCTCCGTTCGGCTTCATCAAGAAGCTGCGTGAAATCTGCGACCAGAACGGCATTCTGCTGATCGCCGACGAAATCCAGACCGGCTTCGGCCGCACCGGCAAGGTGTTCGCCAGCGCCCATTGGGGTGTCGAGCCCGACCTGATCACCGTCGCCAAGAGCCTGGGCGGCGGCTTCCCCATTTCGGGCGTGATCGGCAAGGCCGCCGTCATGGATGCTCCCACCCCCGGCGGTCTGGGCGGCACCTATGCCGGCAGCCCGATCTCCTGCGCCGCCGGTCTGGCCGTGCTGGACGTGATCGAGGAAGAGAAGCTGTGTGAACGCGCCGACGCCATCGGCAAGATCATCACCGACCGCTTCAACAAGCTGGCCGAGACCAACCTGTTCTCCTGCATTGGCGACGTCCGCAATCTGGGCGCCATGGTGGCGGTGGAGCTGGTCAAGGACCGCTCGGCCAAGACCCCCGATGCCGACATCACCAAGGCGCTGGTGAACAAGGTCGCCGAGCGCGGCCTGATCCTGCTGTCTTGCGGCGTCTATGGCAATGTCATCCGCTTCCTGCCCCCGCTGACCATCTCGGACGCCACCCTGAACGAGGGTCTGGACATCATCGAGAAGGCCCTGGGCGAGTTGGCGGCCAAGTAAGCATCTGGTTCTCACTGAGCCCGGCAACTGTCGTCGTTCGGGCTCCGTGATGTTTCGCGGCATCGCCGCGTATTCAGTTCCAGCCGGATCGTTTCCTTCGGCTGGAACCCTCCGGCAGCGACGGCTTTCTCCTGTCCGCGCCGCTGCCGGAGCGTCTCCCTGTAAGCTCCTTCCTAAACTTCAAAAGGCCGCCGGGCATCGGTCCCGGCGGCCTCTTTCTTATGCATGTCACAAAAGCGGCACATTCGTGCCCATCCCCTGACCATTATGCTGCGACCGCAAAAAATCCGGGCAATTTTATGGTTGTCTCTTCATGGCAGCTATGCATAATCAAGGATCGTATACGATATAACGTAAACGATCATAGCGCCGGGAGACCTGAAAGCACATGCCGCCCCGCAAGCCGATTAACGAGATCGCCATGCCGCAGATCAACCGGATCAGCGCCTCGGATCATATCGCCGCCGCTCTTCGCAACGCCATCGTCGATGGCCTGATGCCGGCCGGCGAGCCCTTGAAGCAGGACGAGATCGCCGCCCGTTTTCAGGTCAGCAAGATCCCCGTGCGCGAGGCCTTGAAGCGGCTCGAGGCCGAAGGTCTGGTGACCTTCGTGCAGAACCGGGGCGCCGTGGTGGCGATCATGTCCACCGAAGAGATCGGCGAATATCTCGACATCCGCTGCGTGCTGGAGGCCAAGGCCGCCGAGCTGTCGGCCCCGCATATCACCGACGGCACGCTGGAGCTGGCGCAGCGTTATCTCGAGACCTTCAAGAAAGAGGTCAGCCCGCGCGAATGGGCCAATCACAACTGGTACTTCCATTCGACCCTGTACCGCGATTCCGACCGGCCGATCCTGATGGGCGAACTGCGCACGCTTTACAACAAGCTTGAGCGCTATATCCGCACCCTGCTGGCCCTGCATCAGGGCGAGACCTCCAAGACCCATAACGAACATGCCGCCATTCTCGAGGCCTTCGCCAATCGCGACGCCAAGGCGGCCTCCGAGCTCACCCGGGCCCATGTGCTCGACGGTGGGGAAACCCTGATCAAACACCTCAACAACCATCGCCGTATAGGAGAGTAGTGAATGACCAAGAAGGTTCTGCTGGCTAGCTGCGTCAGCCTGATGACCCTGGCCGGAGCCGCCCACGCTGAATATCTGGTCGGCATCGCCGGCCCGATGACCGGTGAATACGCTTCTGCCGGCGATCAGATCCGCAAGGGCGCCGAGATGGCCGTCGCCGACATCAACGCCAAGGGCGGCGTGCTGGGCGAGAAGCTGAAGCTGGAAGTCGGCGACGACGCCTGCGATCCGAAGCAGGCCGTGTCCGTCGCCAACACCATGGTCAACAAGAAGATCGTCTTCATGCATGGCCACTGGTGTTCCAGCTCGACCATGCCGGCTTCCGACGTCTACAACGAAGCCCAGATCCTGATGGCCACCGTTTCGACCAACCCGAAGGTGACCGCCCGCGGCCTGAAGAACATCTTCCGCATCATGGGCAGCGATGACCAGCAGGGCAAGGTCGGCGGCGACTATCTGGCCGCCCATTTCAAGGACAAGAAGATCGCCGTGATCGACGATAAGTCGGCTTACGGCAAAGGTCTGGCCGACGAGACCGCCAAGGCTCTGGAAGCCGACGGCGTCAAGCCGGCTCTGCGCGAATCCATCACCGCCGGCGAGAAGGACTATTCCAGCCTGATCTCCAAGCTGAAGGCTGCCGGCGTCGAAGTGATGTCCTACGGCGGCTACACCACCGAAGTGGCTCTGATCCTGCGTCAGGCCCAGCAGGCCGGTCTGAAGCTGACCATCATGGGCGGCGACACCATGACCAATTCCGAGCTGGTGACCGCCGCCGGTCCGGCTTCGGACAATGTGCTGTTCACCTTCTCGCCCGATCCGCGCAAGAACGCCGAAGCCGCTCCGGTGGTCAAGGAATTCCGCGATGCCAAGATCGAGCCGGAAGGCTATGTGCTGTACGCCTATGCCGCCATGCAGCTGTTCGCTCAGGCCGCCACCAAGGCCGGCAGCGTCAAGTATGCCGACCTGCAGAAGGCGGTTTCCACCAACAGCTTCGACACCGTGGTCGGCAAGCTGGGCTTCGACGACAAGGGCAACAACAAGGAGCCCGGTTTCGTCGTCTATCAGTGGAAGGCCGGCCAGTACGACTACGCCAAGTAACCTGTCCAAACTTATGGCGGCCGGGATCGTCCCGGCCGCCTTTTCTCATGCATCCTAGGTGCAATCGTGACCGAGATCAGCCCTGCCGCGCTTGATAGCTTGCGTGGCCAAATCCGCGAAAATCTGCGGGTCGATGAAACCGAAATCGTCAACCGCCTGTGCGAGAAGGCGCGTTTCTCCGCCGCCCAGCAGGCCAGCATTATCGACCGCGCCCGCCCATTGGTGCAGTCCGTGCGCGACCATCGCCTCAAAAGCGGCGGCATCGACGCCTTTCTGAATACCTATGACCTGTCGTCGCGCGAAGGCATCGTGCTGATGTGCATCGCCGAAGCCCTGCTGCGCATTCCCGACGCCGAAACCATGGACCGGCTGATCAAGGACAAGATCGGCTCGACCGAATGGGCCAATCAGCTGGGCGCGTCCCACAGCCTGTTCGTCAATGCCTCGACCTGGGGCCTGATGCTGACCGGCAAGATCGTCGGCCTGGCCAACGAGGACGAAGGCTTCGCCGCCACCTTCAAGCGCCTGGTCGCCCGCGCCGGCGAGCCCTTCATCCGTCAGGCGGTGATCACCGCCATGCGCATCATGGGCAAGCAGTTCGTCATGGGCCGCAATATCGGCGAGGCCCTGGACCGCGCCCGCGGCGACGAGAAGATGGGCTATCGCCATTCCTACGACATGCTGGGCGAATCCGCGCGTACCGCTCAGGACGCCCTGCATTATTTCGAGAGCTATTCCAACGCCATCGCCGCCATCGGCGCGGCTGCGAACGGTCGCCCGGCGCTGGAGGCTCCGTCCATTTCGATCAAGCTTTCGGCCCTGCACCCCCGCTATGAAGTGGCGCAGGAAGGCCGCGTGCATGCCGAGCTGTTCCCCTCGGTCAAGGCGCTGGCGCTGAAGGCCAAGGCGCTGAACATCGGCTTCACCGTGGATGCCGAGGAAGTGGACCGGCTGGAGATGTCGCTGGATCTGGTCTCGGCCCTGGCCCACGACCCCGAACTGGCCGGCTGGGATGGCTTAGGCCTGGCGGTGCAGGCTTATTCCAAGCGTGCCTTGCCCGTCATCGACTGGCTGGCCGGCATGAGCCGCCATGCCAATCGCCGTCTGATGATCCGTCTGGTCAAAGGCGCTTATTGGGATGCCGAGATCAAGATGGCCCAGGAGCGCGGCCTGTCCGGCTATCCGGTGTTCACCCGCAAGGCCTCGACCGACGTGTCCTATTTGGCCTGCGCCAAGGCGATGTTCGCCAATATCGACACCCTCTATCCGGCCTTCGCCACCCATAACGCCCATACCGTCGCCGCCATCGCCGAAATCGCCGGCAAGGCCCAGGACTGGGAATTCCAGCGCCTGCATGGCATGGGCGAAGACCTTTATGCCGAGGTGGTTCCCGCCAACAAGTGGAACCGTCCTTGCCGCATCTATGCTCCCGTGGGCACCCACGAGGATTTGCTGGCCTATCTGGTCCGCCGACTGCTGGAAAACGGGGCTAACACCTCGTTCGTGAATCGCATCGCCGACGCCGACCTGCCCCTGGAATCACTGGTGGCCGACCCGGTGGAAGCCACCATCGCCACCGCCAGCAAGCCCCATCCCCGCATTCCCCAGCCCGACGACCTGTTCGCGCCGTCGCGCCGTAATTCCCAAGGTATCGACATGCATGACAAGCCTTCCCTGGCCGCGCTGAGCGGAGCCATTGCCGCCTCTGCCGCCAGCCCGATCACCGCCCGTCCCGTCATTGCCGGCCAGCCCATCGATGGCCGCGAGGAAGCCGTGACCTCTCCCGCCGACCGCACTCAGGTGGTTGGCACGGTGATCAACGCCAGCGCCCAGAACGTGGCGGAAGCCATGGCCTCGGCCCATTCCGCTTATCGCGGTTGGGACGCCACTCCCGCCGAGCAGCGCGCCACTCTGCTGGACAAGGCCGCCGATCTGTTCCAGGAACAGCTGCCCCAGTTGATCGCCCTGATCGTCCGCGAAGGTGGCCGCACCCAGGGCGACGCCCTGTCGGAAGTGCGCGAAGCCATCGACTTCCTGCGCTATTACGCCGCCCAGGCGCGTGAGAAGTTCGCCGCCCCGATCATGCTCCCCGGCCCGACCGGCGAACGCAACAGCCTGCATCTAGGCGGACGCGGCGTGTTCGCCTGCATCAGCCCCTGGAACTTCCCGGTCGCCATCTTCACCGGCCAGATCGCCGCCGCCCTGGCCGCCGGCAATTGCGTGGTCGCCAAGCCTGCCGAACAGACCCCGCTTTGCGGCGCTCTGGCGGTGCAGCTGATGCATCAGGCCGGCATTCCCGGCGATGTGCTGCATTTCCTGCCCGGCGACGGCCGCGTCGGCGCCGCCATGGTGGCCGACAGCCGCTGCGCCGGCGTCGCCTTCACCGGCTCGACCGAGGTCGCCAAGATCATCGGCCAGAGCCTGGCTGCCAAGCCCGGCCCGATCGTCCCCTTCATCGCCGAAACCGGCGGCCAGAACGCCCTGATCGCCGACTCCTCGGCTCTGCCCGAGCAGGTGGTGCGCGATGTGGTGCTGTCGGCCTTCAACTCGGCAGGTCAGCGTTGCTCGGCCCTGCGCGTTCTGTTCATCCAGGCCGACATCGCCGACAAGGTCACCACTATGCTGAAGGGCGCCATGGCCGAGCTGGTGGTCGGCGATCCCGGCGCTCTGCGCACCGATGTCGGCCCGGTGATCGACGAGGAGGCCCGCCAAACCCTGGCCGCCCATGCCGCCAAGATGGACGGCACCGCCAAGCTGATCCATGTCTGCGACCTGGATGCCAGCGCCGGCAGCAACGGCACCTATTTCGCTCCGCGTGCTTACGAGATCGACAGTCTGGCCCGTCTGGAACGGGAAGTGTTCGGCCCGATCCTGCATATCATCCGCTGGAAGGCCGACGAGCTGGATCAGGTCTGCGACGCCATCTCGGCCACCGGCTACGGCCTGACCCTGGGCATCCACAGCCGCATCGACGAGACGGTCAACCGTATCGTCAGCCGCGTGCATGTGGGCAACACCTACGTCAACCGCAACATCGTCGGCGCGGTGGTGGGCGTGCAGCCCTTCGGCGGCGAGGGCCTGTCGGGCACCGGCCCCAAGGCGGGCGGTCCCCACTATCTCTATCGCTTCGCCTCCGAGCGCACCCTGTCGGTTGACACCACCGCCGCCGGCGGCAATGCCAGCCTGATGTCGCTGGACGAAGCGTAAGCATTCAAGACCAAACCCCGGCGGCGGGGGAAACTCCGCCGCCGGACCTATTTTATAACAAGATCAACTCCTGGGAGATTCCATGGCTCAGGCAATCCAACAGCTGATCAACGGCCTCACTTTGGGCGCCGTCTATGGGCTGATCGCCATCGGCTACACCATGGTCTACGGCATCATCGGCATGATCAACTTCGCCCACGGCGATATCTATATGGTCAGCGCCTTCATCGCCGTGACCAGCTTCACCCTGATGGCCGCCTTCGGCGTCAGCTCGGTGCCCTTCGCCCTGCTGGCCGTGCTGGTGGTGGCGATCGCCTTCACCTCGATCTATGGCTGGGCGGTCGAGCGCATCGCCTATCGCCCCCTGCGCGGCTCGAACCGGCTGGCCCCGCTGATCTCGGCGATCGGCATGTCGATCTTCCTGCAGAACATGGTGCAGGTGACCCAGGGGGCGCGCGTCAAGCCGATCACCCCGATGCTGACCGACGGCTTCGACCTGTTCCGCGAAGGCACCTTCACGGTGCGGCTGTTCCATAGTCAGGTGCTGATCATTCTGGTGACCGTGGCCCTGATGGCCGCCTTCACCTATCTGATCACCCGCACCTCGTTCGGACGCCAGCAGCGCGCCTGCGAGCAGGACCGCACGGTGACCCTGATCCTGGGCTATAACGTCGACCGCATCATCTCGCTGACCTTCATGATCGGCGCCAGTCTGGCCGCCGTGGCCGGGGTGATGGTCACCGTCTATTACGGCGTGGTCGACTTCTTCATCGGCTTCGTGGTCGGTATCAAGGCCTTCACCGCCGCCGTGCTGGGCGGTATCGGCTCGTTGCCGGGAGCCATGCTGGGCGGTCTGATCATCGGCCTGATCGAAGCCTTCTGGGCCTCGTACCTGTCCGCCGAATACAAGGACGTCGCCAGCTTCGCCATCCTGATCATGGTGCTGATGTTCCGCCCCTCCGGCCTGCTGGGTCGCCCGGAAGTGGAGAAGGTGTGATGACCGTCCTCGCTCATTCCCCCTCCATGACCGTCGCCGACCGCTTGAAGGATGGCTTCTCCTGCGCCTTCATCGGTTTGCTGCTGGGCATTCCCATGCTGGGCCTGACCACGGTGGACGAAGGCGGCGCACTGCGCGTCATGACCCGCTGGCCCAGCCTTGCGCTGTTCGTCGGCATCGTCTTCGTCGGGCGCATCGTCTTGCAGATGATCAAGCAGAGCTTCGCCCGCCGCCGCGCCTCCCGTCCGGCCAAGCCCCGCGGAGCCGTCGAAGGCTCCAGCCGCATTCAGTCGATCATCGGCTGGGGCGGGCTGGGTCTGGCCGCCGCCATGCCGATCGTCTTCTCGGACAACCGCTATGTGGTGGATACCGCCACCACCGTGCTGATCTATGTCATGCTCGGCTGGGGCCTGAACGTGGTGGTCGGTCTGGCCGGTCTGCTGGACCTGGGTTATGTCGCCTTCTATGCGGTGGGCGCTTACACCTATGCCCTGCTGTCCACCCAGTTCGGCTGGGGCTTCTGGGAGGCCTTGCCGGTGGCCGGCGGCGTCGCCGCCAGCTTCGGCGTCATCCTGGGCTGGCCCACCCTTCGCCTGCGCGGCGACTATCTGGCCATCGTCACCCTGGGCTTCGGCGAGATCATCCGCCTGATCCTGGTGAACTGGACCGATTTCTCGGGTGGACCGAACGGCATCAGCTCGATCCCGCGCCCCGGGCTGTTCGGCTTTACCTTCAGCCCGCCGGGCTCGGGCACCAGCATCGTCGAAGCCTTGGGCATCGACTATGCCCCGACCCAGCGCATCGTCTTCCTTTATTACGTGATCCTGGCCCTGGCGCTGCTGACCAACCTGTTCGTGCGGTCCATGCGCAAGCTGCCGACGGGCCGTGCCTGGGAAGCCGTGCGCGAAGACGAGATCGCCTGTAAGGCCATGGGCATCAACGTCACCAACGTCAAGCTGGCGGCCTTTGCCATCGGCGCGATGCTGGGCGGCTTCGCCGGCGTGTTCTTCGCCGCCCGTCAGGGCTTCATCAGCCCGGAAAGCTTCACCTTCAGTGAATCCGCCATCATCCTGGCCATCGTCGTGCTGGGCGGCATGGGCAGCCAGATGGGTGTCGTGCTGGCCTCGCTGGTGCTGGTGCTGCTGCCGGAACTGGGCCGCGACTTCGCCGAATACCGCATGCTGCTGTTCGGCACCGCCATGGTTCTGATCATGGTCTGGCGTCCGGGCGGGATTCTGTCGCACCGCGCCCCCACCCTGGTCTATGTAGCTCCGGGAGAACAAGCATGACCGCGCAACAGAGCCTGCTGTCGGTCCAGAACCTGACCATGCGCTTCGGCGGCCTGACCGCCATCGACGATCTGTCGCTGGAAGTGCCGAAGGACAGCATCACCGCCATCATCGGCCCGAATGGTGCTGGCAAGACCACTTTCTTCAACTGCCTGACCGGCTTTTACAAGCCGACCGTCGGTCAGGTGGTGCTGAACCATCCGGACCGCGGAGCCATCCGTCTGGCCGATCTGCCCAGCCACCATGTCGCCCGCAAGGCCCAGGTGGTGCGCACCTTCCAGAACATCCGCCTGTTCGCCAACATGACGGTGCTGGAAAATCTGGTGGTGGCCCAGCATAACGCGCTGCAGAAGGCCTCGGCCTTTTCCATCGCCGGCCTGCTGCGTCTGCCGTCTTATCGGAAAGCGGCGGACGAAGCGGTGGAGCGTGCCGTCTCCTGGCTGAAGCGGTTGAAGCTGATGGAGTTCATCAACCATCCCGCCGGAGCCCTGCCCTATGGCACCCAGCGCCGGGTCGAGATCGCCCGCGCGCTCTGCGTCGATCCGATCCTGCTCTGCCTGGACGAGCCCGCCGCTGGTCTGAACCCCAAGGAATCGGCGGAACTCAACGATCTGCTGACTTACCTTTGCCGCGAGGAGAAGGTGGGCATTCTGCTGATCGAGCATGACATGAGCGTGGTGATGAAGGTCTCGGATCATATCTGCGTGCTGAATTACGGCCGCAAGATCGCCGAGGGCACCCCGGCGCAGATCCGCGTCGATCCGCATGTGGTCAAAGCCTATCTGGGCGAGGACGACATGGAAGACGACATCAAGCAGGGGGGTGTGGCCCGATGATGCTGCAACTTTGCGGGCTGCATGCCCATTACGGTCATGTCCATGCCCTGCGCGGCGTGGACATCTCGGTCGAGGGCGGCGAGGTCGTCACCCTGATCGGCGCCAACGGCGCCGGCAAGTCCACCCTGATGATGTCGCTGTTCGGCATCCCCCGGGCCTCTGCCGGCAAAATCATCTTCGAGGGCGAGGACATCACCAAGCTGCCCAGCCACGAAGTCTCCCATCGCGGCATCGCCCTGGTGCCCGAAGGCCGTCACATCTATCCGCGCATGACGGTGCTGGAAAACCTCCAGATGGGCACCGCCAAGGCCGATCCCGCCAATTTCGCCGTCGATCTGAAGCGGATGGAGGAACTGTTCCCCATCCTGGCCGACCGCCGCGACCAGCGGGCCGGAACGCTTTCGGGCGGCGAGCAGCAGATGCTGGCGATTGCCCGCGCCCTGATGGGCCGTCCCAAGCTGTTGCTGCTGGACGAGCCGTCTTTGGGTCTGGCCCCGCTCTATATCAAGAAGATCTTCCAGATCGTCAAAGAGCTGCAGCGGGACTATGGCATGACCATTCTGCTGGTGGAGCAGAACGCCAACCATGCCCTGAAAGTGGCTGACCGCGCCTATGTGCTTCAGCATGGCGAGATCGTGTTGTCCGGCACCGGCGCAGAGCTTCTGGCCAGCCCGGAAGTCCGCGCCGCCTATCTGGACGGCGGCCATTGATCAAACCCGTTTTCCTGTCCTTGTCCTAAACTCAACTCATGGCCGCCAGGGAGCCCCCTTGGCGGCCATCCTTTCTTTCGGAACCCGGATGCAGACTGCCCTCGAACACACTGACACCGTGCGCCCCCACTCTTTCTGGACGGTGGGACGCAAGATCACCGCTTTGTTCTTCGTCGCCGTGATCGGCGGCTTCGCCGTGATGATGGCGCTTCAGGCGACCTTGCAACGGCAAAGCGCCGAGAGGCTGGCCGAGAACGACGCTCAGGTGAAGACCTTCATGATGGCCAATGCCGCCCGCGTCGCCTTCATGGCCATCGATGGTGCCGCGATCGAGCAGGAACTGCTGCCACTGGCTAATTCCAACGATATCGACATCGCCTCGATCAAGGCCATCACCTCGACCGACACGCTGGTGGATTACAGCAATCCCCGCTTTGAGAAAGTGGACCTGTCCACCGACAAGGACATGGCCGACGCCGTGCTGGCCGGCAAGGGCGTGCAAAGCCGCACCTTGGGCAGTCATCTGGTGATCGCCATGCCGGTGGTGACTGGCAAGAGCAACCGTCTGATCGGCGTCTTGCAGATCGCCTGGAGCCTGGACCGCCAGCTTTCGGCCATCTGGGAACAGATGAGCAAGCTGGCCGGCATCTGCCTGATTGCTTTGGTGATTCAGATTCTGCTGCTGAACGGCGTGTTCGGCCGCATGGTGCTGAAGCCCCTGCGCAACGGCATCGCCGCCATGCGCCGCCTGACCCAGGGCGATACCGAGATCACCGTCTCCGGCACCGCCCGCTCTGACGAAATCGGCGAGATGGCCGGGGCCATCATGGTGTTCCGCGACAATGCCGTCGCCATCCGCCGCATGCATGCCGACCAGGAGCAGCAGGCTGCCCGCGCCGAGCAAGAAAAACGCGCTGCCCTGACGGCTCTGGCTGATCGCTTCCGCCAGCGCCTGACCGGCGTCATCGGCGGCATCGTCGGGGCTTCGTCCCAGATGGCCGGCGACGCCGATGTGATGGCGCATGCGGTGAATGAGACCGCGCAGCAGTCCCAGACCGTGGTGCGCGAGGCCGAGGTGATCCAGTCCAACATCCGCACGGCGGCAGCGGCCACCACTCAGATGTCCAGCTCGATCGGCACCATCACCCAGCAGGTGGAACATTCCGCCCAGATCGCTGGCGAGGCGGTGGGCCATGCCAACCAGACCGGCGAGACCGTGCAAAGTCTGATCATCAGCGCCGACGGCATCGGTCAGGCGGTGGAACTGATCCATACCATCGCCCGGCAGACCAACATGCTGGCCCTGAACGCCACCATCGAAGCAGCACGAGCGGGCGAGGCCGGCAAGGGCTTCGCGGTGGTAGCGCTGGAGGTCAAGCATCTGGCTGAGCAGACCGCCAAGGCCACTGACGAGATTTCCCGCCATGTCTCCTCGATCCAGGCGGCGACGCGCAACACCGTCTCGGCCATCGACGCCATCGGCGGCACTATTGGCACCATCGACGGCGTCACCGGCGAGATCGCCCATTCGGTGCAGGAGCAGAACGCCGCCACCCGCGAAATCTCGCAGGCGGTCGAGGGCACGGTGACCGCCGCCCAGGGCATTTCCCACATGATGGACAATCTGGCCCGCACCGCGACTGACGCCGGCGGCACCGCCAGCGGCGTGCAGTCCGCCGCCCGCAAGCTGTCGGAACAGGCTCACCGGCTGGAAGCCGAGGTCGCCAGCTTCCTGGATGAGATCAGATCCCAGGCGGCGATGGCCTGATGTCGGATGATATGCCGGAGGGGGTTCAGCCCTCCGGCAGCATCACCAGCGCCTCGCCCATCACGCAACGGGCCTTGCCGCTCTGCTTGGCCTGATACATGCGCTTGTCCGCCCGCTCCACCAGACTGGGCCAGTCCGAGATTCCATCGGTGATCCGCTCGGCCACACCGATGCTGGCGGTCAAATAACCTCCATCGGGGCGCGTGCCCAGCCAGTCCGAGAAGATGCGGCGCATGACGATCTCGACCCCTTCTTGCGTGACGTTGGGGAACAGCACCACGAATTCCTCGCCGCCCCAGCGGATCACCGGATCGCCCCGGCGCACATGGCCGGTCAGGGTCTTGGCGGCCATCGCCAGCACCTGATCCCCGGCCTCGTGGCCATAGCGGTCATTGATGCTTTTGAAGCTGTCGATATCGAAGAAGGCTACCGCCAACGGCTGGTTCCGCTCGGCGGCCAGACGGCATTGCACTTCCAGCATCTCGATGCCGGAACGCCGGGTGAAGGCCCCGGTCAGCGGGTCATAGCTGGCGCGGCCCAGCAGCACCATCATGTAATTCAGCTGCAGCATCTGGGCCATCATGAACACGCCCAGCAACAGCAGCAGCGTCCAGGCCGAGGACAGCGCCGGCATGAATTCCAGCGGCCCATGAACCCAGGGCGCCAACACGCCGACAGCCACCACCGGCACCGCCAGCAGCAGGCATTCCTCCTGCACCAGGGGAAACACCGTCATTCCGGCCAGAACCACTTGCGGCAGGACGCGATAGAGCCCCAGATCGAAGGCGGCAAAGCTTCCCGCCGGAACCGGCCCCACCATCGCCTCGGCGGTCAGCATCAGCAGAAGCGGGCAGGCCAGAACCAATGCCAGCAAAGCCAAGGCCGTGCCATGGGCGGTATCCCGCGATGGCCGCAGAGCAATGGCGACGAAAAGACCCGCCACGCCAAGCCGCATCAGCGCCAGCGTCATCGCCGACTTCCAATCCAGCGCCAGCAGATCGAGAACGATCCAGGCCAGCGTCGGAATGGCAAACCCCGCCGCCACCAACCGGACCCGGCTGGCGATGGCGGTGGTGCGATGTCGCGACAGATAAGGCGCGTGATCCCGCGATGTCACCAGATCATGCAAAATGCCGGCACGTTGCCAGGCACCCACCGTGTACAACAGAGTCTGCAGGGCCTTCATGACCAACCCTTCGGCAACTCCCCCCGTCACCGACCGGCCCAGGCGCAAACACCTGGACCTTTGAGCTATACCCATAGGAATAGAATACCCGGGAATTCACTTTTGTCGATGGCCCTGCCGTAGGGCTGCCGCTTTTTCTTTAAGGTTTCGCCGTGACCATGCCCGGCGGTACCAGATCGTCGGCAATGGGCTCACCCGCCGTCAGGGCATAGGGCAGTACGCCGGCCCAGACCGGCCAGCTTTCATCTCCCTCGACATCGCCGGGCGGACCTTGCCGAGACTTCACCGAGCCTTCGGCGATGGTCAGGGCCAAAAGCTTGGTGGCGTTCACTTCCTTATCCTTCATCGGACGCAGATATTCGCGCCGCCCCGGCACCAGTTTGTCCATCAGGGCATCGAAGATGCGGCTTTTTTCGTCGAAATCCGTGACTTCCTCGGCCTGGCCCATCAGCACGATCGACCGGAAATTCATCGAATGATGAAAGGCCGAGCGGGCCATCACCAGCCCATCCACAAGCGTTACCGAGACACAGATATCGCCGCCCGCCATCGCCTTGCCCATGCGGCTGCCATGGCTGCCGTGGAAGTAAAGCCTGTCCCCCACCCGCCAATGGATGGTCGGCATCACCATCGGCCCGGCCTCGGTGGTAAAGGCGACATGACAGATCTTGCCCTCGTCAAGGATGGCATAGGCCTCGTCGCGGTCGAAACTGACGCGGTCGGACTTGGTCTTCGGCGCGGTGCGCGGGGTCTGGGAAAGCATGATCACTCCAGGCATTGATGACGAAGCCAGGGTGGCGCTAAAG
>Ga0318494_10000325_pt1 | contig 15796 bp, 6 predicted proteins | sample GRESIP108b1f24_FD_203293 | JGI IMG/M metagenome (GOLD analysis project Ga0318494, IMG submission 203293) | Tropical soil microbial communities from Luquillo Experimental Forest, Puerto Rico - GRE.SIPMG.108b1f24 | ecosystem: Environmental > Terrestrial > Soil > Tropical forest > Bulk soil... | reverse complement strand
CCCCAATTGATGCTCAGCGCCGGCCGGCCCTCCGACCGCCGATGCCACGCCAACGCGTCGAGGAACGCGTTCGCCGCCGCATAGTGCGCCTGCCCCGGCGAGCCCAGCAGTGACGCCGCCGACGAGAAGAGCACGAAGAAGTCCAGCGCAGTGTCCCGGGTCAGCGCGTGCAAATTCCAGGCGCCCTCGACCTTGGGCGCCATGACGTCCCGTAGGCGTCGCTCGTCGAGGCGCGCAAGGATGCCGTCGTCGAGGGTCCCCGCCGCGTGCACGACCCCACGCAGCGGCGGCATGGACGCGTGGATGGACTCGAGGACAGCTGCGAGCTGGTCCGCCCGGGCGACGTCGCCGCGCGCGACAACCACCTCGGTGCCCTCCGCCCGCAATGCGTCGACCGTCTTCTGCGCGGACTGCGACATCGGACCACGCCCCATGAGGACCAGATGCCGTGCGCCCTGCTCGGCCATCCACGTGGCGACTACACGGCCGATCCCGCCAAACCCGCCGGTAATGAGATAGGTGGCGTCGGCTGCGAATCCGATTGGGGTCCGGGACGATTGAACAGCCGGTGGCGCCGGCTGGTCCACCGAAACGACGATCTTGCCGATCTGTTTGCCCTGCGCAAGACACCGCACCGCGGCGGCGGTCTGGGCAACCGGGAATGTCTGGACCGGTAGCGTCCGGAACACCCCTTGTTGGACGTGGGCCACGATGTCGCGCAACAGTGCACCCACGTAGGCGGGGCGATCCAAGATCAGCTGTGCCAGGTCGACGACCATGTAAGACGCGTTGTGCCGCAATTGCCACAGGCGTAGCCGGCCGTGCCCGTAGATGTCGCGCTTACCGATCTCCACGAAGCGGCCGTACGGGCGCAGCGTCGCGAGGCCCTTGGCGATCGCCTCACCCGTCAACGAATTGAGCACGACGTCCACGCCTTCGCCGTCGGTGGCGCTCAGCACCTCGTCGGCGAACGCCAGCGACCGCGAGTCGGAGACATGCTTGACGCCCAGTGCGTGCAGGTGCTCTCGTTTCTCCGGGGTGCCGGCGGTGGCGTATACCGTCGCGCCCAGCCAGCCCGCGACCTCGATCGCCGCAAGACCGACGCCACCGGCCGCCGAGTGGACGAGGACGCGCTCGCCACCGCGTAACCGTGCTTGTTCATGAAGGGCGTAGTAGGCCGTCAGGAAGGCGATGGGTATCGTGGCCGCCGCCTCGAAGCTCAGGTGCGCTGGCTTGGCGGCCACCAGGCACCGTTTAGTGATGACGAAGGAGCCGACGCCGTCCATCGCCAAGGCGATGACGGCGTCCCCCACTTGCAAGCCGTCTTGCAAGCCGTCCGAGTCGTCACCGATGGCGGTCACGGTGCCGGCGCATTCGATGCCCACCCGCACCGGCCCATCGTCCTGACCCGGGTACACGCCGAGGGCACGCATCGCGTCGATGAAGTTCAGACCGGTTGCGTGAACACGGATCTCGACCTCGTCCGATTTCGGCGGCCGTCGGGTGGCTGCCCGGGCACGAATATCGTCCAGCCCGCCGGGCTCCGGATACTCCATGCGGAATGGCAGGTTCGTGTCGGGTGTGGGCGCCTGTATGTCTGCGTAGTCGTAGGGGGCCAATCTCGCTACGTAGCGCCGGTCGCCACGGAGTGCCACATCGGGCTCGGGCGTTTCCGCGCACAATTCCCGGGCCAGTGCATGGAGCTCTTCCGCACTTCCCCCCAAAGACAGATCGACCCTCGAACAGCGCAGCTCCGGATACTCGTGGTCGATGCTGCGGCCCATCCCCCAGAGGGGTGCCTGAGCGATGGACACGGCCTCGCCGTCGCCGCCGATCGCCTGGGCTCCCCGCGTAACCAGCCAGAGGCGCGGTGTGTCCGGCCAGCCGGATGTTGTGAGCGCCTGCACGAGATGCAGCACGGTTGCGGCGCCGAGTGCCCGCGCAGACTCCAACGAATCGGTCGACGTCTCCGTCGGCGGTGCGGCCGTCAGGCTCCACAGGTGCACCACGCCACGACAGGGTGGCCGCTCGGAGAACGCTTCCCCGAGGAGCCGCCGGAAGTGTTGCGGCTGAGCAGGATTGAGGCGGTAACTGTCAGGCCCGAGGCGCGCGAAGTCAACGCCCGGCTCGACGAGCACACACGTCTGGAAACGCTGTGTAAGCAGGTGCCGCAGCGTGTCGGAAGTGGTGCCGCCATCGCTGAAGATCAGCCAACTTCCAGCTTCAACCGGTCCGCTCGACGCGACGTCGTCGGGCGCGGGGAGTGGCGTGGGCTGCCATCGCAGCTCGTAGAGCTCGTCACGAAGATCCGTCGCGCCTGTCGCCGGCCCAGCGAGGCCACCGGCTGGGATCCGCTGCAGACGCAACCCGCGGACCGCCACGGCCACCTGCCCGTCCTCGCGTAGCAGGAACACGTCGCCTTCGATGATGTCCGGCTCGGGGTCCGGCCCCGGGCGCAGCAGCGCGTGGCACCAAACGCCGTGTCGGAACGTCCCGGGGCTTCGTAACTCAGACACGCCCACCGGCAGGTACGTGTCGCGCGATTTGCCATTACGTGGGGGAAGCGTCGCGGCCAGGACCTGAAAGCAGGCATCCAGGACGGGGGAGTCGAAGCCGTCGGCGGCGACTATGGAGCCCCCCGCGGCCGGTGGCCTCAGCCGGGCGATCGCCTCGCCGTCGCGGCGCCAGATATCCGTCACGGCCTGGAATCCTGGCCCGTACTGCAGGCCATGCTCGGCCAGGCGACCGTAGAACGACGGCCCCTGGATCGTTTCTGGACAGAGGGCCCGGGTGACCTCGGGGAGGTGCCGTTCGTCCTCGGCGGCGTCCGGCCCGGGCGTATCGACGGTGCCGCTTGCGAGCAGCGACCACCCCGACGATCCCGATGTGCCGGGTTCCAGACCGTGGCACTCGAACAAGACGGGGCCCGGTGGAGCTCCCTGAAGTACCAGCTGGACGGTGCGCCGCTGGGCGTCGGCGAGCAGCAGCGGCCGGTGGAAGACGACGTCTCGGATCGAGCGCCTTGCCGCACCGAACGCCCGCGCAGCCCCGGCCACAACGAGCTCGAGGAGAGTGGCCGCGGGCAGGACCGCCGAACCATGGACCCGGTGGTCCGTCAGCACCGGCATCAGTTCCGTGCCGACCTCGATTTCGGAGAACACCGTGTTCGGGTGCACGGACGAGCGAAGCGGCCCGCGCCACGCCGGCTGGTCGGAGCCGACGGGCCGAGTCGGCCCGTTGCTCGTGAGGGTGGGATCCAGCCAGAAACGATCGCGTTGCCATGGGTAAGTGGGCGCCGCGACGCATCGCCCACCCCAGGGATGCAGCTGCTCCCAGGTGACCGGCTGCCCGCGGGTGTAGAGGGTGCCGAGTGACACGAGTAGCGTGTCGCGTCCGCCGTCGTCACGGCGCATGGACGGCAGCAGAGTGCTCGCGCGGCCCACGTCCTCCGCATCCTCGCGGACAGCGCTCAACAGGATCGGATGCGGGCTGACCTCCAGAAACGCATCATGGCCGAGGTCGAGCAGCCGCCGCACAGCCGCCGAGAAGCGCACCGGCGAGCACAGGTTCTCCACCCAGTAGGCCTCGTCGAGGGCACCCCCAGGCTCACCGCTGCCCAGCAGTTGGCCCGTCACCGTCGAGTACATGGGTATGGTTGCCGCCGCTGGCCGCAGCCCGGCGAGCACCTGTGTCAGGTCCGCGCGCAGCGCCTCCATCTGCGGGCTGTGCGAGGCCACATCGACCTCCACCCACCGACAGAATCGGCCGCGCTGCTGCAACTCGGTGACGAGATCGGTCAACGCCGCCGGATCGCCGGAGAGCACCGTCGATCGATGGCTGTTGCTCGCCGCCACCGCGACCCGGCTCTCCTGACCGGCGATGAGTTCTTGCGCCTCTGCAAGGGAGAGCTCCGCGGCAACCATGGCCCCGCGGCCATTCGCCCGCCCGAGCAGTCGGGCCCGCCCACAAATCACCCGTGCGGCGTCTTCCAGGCTGAGGGCGCCCGCGACGTGTGCCGCCGCTACTTCACCCAAGCTGTGCCCTACCACGGCCTCGGGCTCTACCCCCCACGACCGCCACAGCGCGGCCAGCGCGACCTGCACGACGAAGATGGCGGGCTGGACCACGCCGATCTCGCTCAGCCGGGAATTGGTCTCGTCGGCGAGGAGTTCCGCGACTATCGATCCGTCCAGGTGCGGGCGCATGGCGCGGTCGCACATGTCCAATGCGTCCCGGAATGCCGGCTCCTGCGCATATAACCGCTGTCCCATGCCGAACCACTGCGAGCCCTGACCGGAAAAGAGGAAGACCACGCCCGGTTGCTGACCCGGACGGCACCGTCCGGCGGACATTCCTGGATGGGCTACGCCCTGTAGGTATGCGGCGAGACCCTTTGACAGCTCCGCGGGCGAGTCTCCAACAACGGCCAATCGATGGTCGTGGTGGCCGCGGCGCGCGCCGGCCGTATAGCAAAGGTCGGCAAGCGGCAACCCGGCCTCGAGGGCAAGCGCATACCGTCCCGCCAGTGCGGCGAGCGCCTCGGGGGACCGGGCGGAAAGCGGCAGGAGCTCGACGCGATCCTGCGGCCTCTCGTCCGCCGCTGGCGTGCCCCGAACCTGCGGGGCCTCAGTCAGGACGACGTGCGCGTTGGCGCCGCCGAAGCCGAACGAGCTGACTCCGGCGACTGCCCGACCGCCGTTCTCCGGCCACGGCGTGAGGGTCTGCGCGACCCGCAATGGCAGCCTGTCGAACGGAATGAGCGGGTTCGGCTCCGCGAAGTGCAGGCTCGACGGAATTGCCCGGTGGCGCAGCGCCAGCGCAACTTTGATGAGCCCGGCCACCCCGGCCGCCGCCTCCAGGTGGCCGATGTTGGTCTTGACCGAACCGACCAGGCACCGGCTGTCCGGCGCACGGCCCTGCGCAAGGATCGTGCCCAGAGCCTTCGCCTCGATCGCGTCACCCAGAGACGTGCCCGTACCGTGCGCTTCGACGTAGGCCACCGCGCCCGGCGACAGATCCGCGCGGCGGTACGCCTCGGCCAACACGGCTTCCTGCGACAGTCGGCCCGGTGCCATCAACCCGTTGGTCCGGCCGTCTTGGTTGGTGGCGCTGCCACGGATCACCGCGTAGACCGGGTCACCATCGGCCAACGCCTGACCCAACGGCTTGAGGACGACGATTCCGGCGCCTTCGCCCCGCACGTATCCATCCGCCCGGGCGTCGAAAGTCTTGCAGCGACCGTCCGCCGCCATCACTCCGGCCTCGCTGAAGTTCACACCGAGCGCCGGCGACAGGATGACGTTCGCGCCGCCGACGAGGGCGAGCGCGCACTCGCCCTCGCGCAGGCTGCGGCAAGCCAGGTGGATGGCTACCAATGACGACGAGCAGGCGGTGTCGATCGCCATGCTCGGCCCGCGGAAATCGTAAAAGTAAGAGAGCCGGTTGGCGGCGATGCTCAACGCGCTTCCGGTACCGGTGTAGGCGTCGATGAGCGCGGGCTGGCCAAGCTGGAGGTGCCCGTAATCATAAGTGGAGATTCCGATGAAAACGCCGGTGCGGCTGCCGGCAAGCCGCTCCGGCACCTGGCCGGCGTCCTCCAACGCCTCCCATGCCACCTCCTGCAGCAGGCGTTGTTGCGGGTCCATTCGCGCCGCCTCCCGCGGCGAGATGCCGAAAAACTGCGGGTCGAACTGGTCGACCTGATCGAGGAACCCGCCCCAGCGGGTGCCCGCGGTATCTGGGTCGTCCGCACCCCAACGGTCCGGCGGTGTCTCGGTGATGGCGTCCACGCCGTCGGAGAGCAGCCGCCAAAAGGCCGCCGGCCCGTCGGCACCCGGAAACCGGCAGCCGATGCCAACGATCGCGATTGGCTCGTCTGGGCTTGTGGCGCCGCCTACCGCCACTCCGCCACCGTCGTTCCCGGCGGCTGCGACGGGGCGTTCATCGGCTAAATGCTTGGAGAGCAGGTCGATCGTGGGGTACTCGTACGCGAGCGTGGGCGAGAGCTCGCGTCCGAGCCGGGCTTCCAGCGCGGCCGTCAGCCGGATGGCGCGAACCGAGTCAAGACCGTAGTGGGCGAACGATAACGAGGTGTCGATCTCCGTGGGTGACAGGCCGAGCTCTCGAGAGAGTTGGGAGACGAACCAGGCCGCGATCTCACCCTCGCCGGGCCCGTCGGGAACCGGTGCCTCCGCGGCGCGCGATGCCGCCGGACGCGGATCGGATGGATCCGGTGCGTGCCACTCGGCGAAGACCTCGAGGGCGCCGTCGAGGAAGCGCTCCCGACACCTGCTCCGCCGGACCTTTCCGCTCGACGTTGTCGGGATCCGTAACGGCTCCAACAGGACCACGGCGTACGGCTGGATCTCATGTTGCTCGGTGATCGCGGTACGGATCGCGTCGATAACCTCGCTGACGTCGACATCAACGATCCGATCGCGGTCCACCTCCTGCGCGACGATGAGCCGTCCGGAGCCACCTGGCTCCGGCGCGCCCGAGAAGGCTGCCCCACGGCCGCGGAGCAGCGCCGGATGGCTGTCCTGCACCGTGGCCTCGATGTCTTCGGGGTAATAGTTCCGGCCGCGGATGACGACGAGATCTTTGAGCCGGCCCGTGACGAACAACTCGCCTTCCATTTGGAAGCCCAGGTCACCGGTACGCAGGAACGGTCCGCGCCCGGCGTGTGCCCCGGTGCTTGCGAGGAACGCCGAGAATGTCTCCTCCGTTTCCGCCGGCCTGCCCCAGTAGCCCTGCGCGATGCTCCCGCCCGCGAGCCAAATCTCCCCGACCTCGCCAGTCGCACATGGCCGCAGGGTCACCGGATCCACGATGACGATCTCGTGGCCGCGCTGTCCGCGGCCGCAGCTGACGAACGACGTGGCGGCCGGGTGCTCCGGCGGGACGTTCACGACATGCTGCTCGCCCAGTGCCACGGCGTCCACGTATTGCACCACCGGCAGGGCCCACTCCGACCTACCGGACGCAAGCAGGGTGGCCTCCGCCAGCCCGTACACGGGATTGAATGCCTCCGGCCGGAAACCAGCCGGACCGAATGCGTCCGCAAATCGCTGCAGGGTGGCGGCGTGCACGGGCTCCGCGCCACACATGGCCGTCGTCCAGTTGGAGAGATCGAGGGTCGCGCGTTCCTCGGCCGTGCTGCGTTCGACACAGAGCTCGTAGGCGAAGTTCGGCGCGGCGGTGATCGTGGCGCGGTGTCGGGAAAGACCTTCCAGCCACCGCATTGGGCGCTCAATGAACGCCTCCGGCGGCATGAGGAATGAAGTGCAGCCGACGTAAAGCGCTTCGAGGATGCTGCCGATGAGACCCATGTCGTGATGGAGGGGCAGCCAGAACACGGCGATCGCGTCGTCGCCTCCGCGCCCCCATGCCCCATAGATGGCATCCAGGTTGTGCAGCAGATTGCGGTGCGTCACCACCACGCCCTTCGGCGAACTCGTTGAACCCGAGGTGTACTGCACAAGGGCGGGTGCGCTCGCATCGACGTCCGGCGCGACCCACTCCGCAGCGGCGGCTGGGATGACGGCGTCCACGGCACACCACTGCAGGGAACTCCCGCCGGCCAAGCCGTCCACCGCGGCCTTGAGATCCGCTTGCAACTCCGCCGTGGTGAGGACGAAGCCGGCTTGCGCATCCGCGACAATCGACGCGACGCGGCCGAATACCCGATTGCGCACCGGCGGGTGGACCGGCACTGCGACGGCTCCGGCATAGATGCACCCGAAGAAGGCGGCGATGAAGTCCAGACCCGAGGGGCAGAGGACCAGTACGCGTTCGCCGGCGGCGCCCCGTCGTTGCAAAGCGGACGCGATTGCTCGGGCCTTGACGTCCAGCCCGTGGTAACTAAGCCGGCTGTGTTCTTCCCCGCCCGGAGAATAGTGGCAATAGTCGAACGCGACCTTGTCTCGATAGCGTTCGGCTCTCTGCCGCATAAGGTCTAGCAAGGTTGGCGCCGTCAACCCCTGTGCCCTTTGCATCTTGTTACCCGATTTCGGCCTCAGCCAAGGGACGCCAGCAACGCCGTCCCGAGGACGCGATAACCCTTCGCCGCGAGAAGAAGCTCCTAACCGCGACGAGCGCGGCAACGCTCCTGAAGGTGCCGCACCGGATCGCCCAACCGTTGTTGACTAGGAAGAACACCTCAGTCGAGTTTAGCCAAGACGCCGACATGGGGGTGGGGTGCCGGGTGATCCGTGGGCGCTTGGCCGGGTGCGATCGTCCCACCTTCTTGAGGAAACTGAGGAATTCAGCGTTGCCGTGATGCTGGTAACAGGCGTCGGTGACCGTTGCCGGTCGCTACCCATTCGGCGGCGCCGACTGACCGGTTCGGTCGCGCGCCGACAGCACGACCGGGGCCCCACCAGCAGGCACCAGCAACGGGTGTGTGCGGCTGGCGCGACCGCCGGGGCGAGCATCAACCGCGCTTAGCCGGCGGTGCTGAAGCAGCGTCCGCAACAGCACGCGCGCCTCGAACAGCGCGAGCTCGTCGCCGAGGCAGCGATGCACACCGCCGCCGAACGGCAGCCAGGTGTGGGTCTCGGGTCGCGAGCCCAGAAAGCGTTCGGGACGAAAGGCCAGCGGGTCGGGGTGCAGGTCGGCGCGCTGGTGCAGTGCCGTGATGGCGATGACGATGTACGCGCCGGGCGGGACCAGCAGTCCGTTGAGGTTGAAGGCGCGCTGCGCACGCCGACCGGTGACCGGCAAGGCCGGGCGCAGCCGCAACGCCTCGGCGACGACCGCGTCAAGATAGCCGTCCTCGCCGCGGTCGACGCTCTCCTCGAGTGCAGCGAGCGCGTCGGGTTGGTGGACAAGATAGTCGGCCAGCCAGCCCAGTGTGACCGCGGTGGCGGCGTAGCCGGCCAGCATCAGCCCCCGCATCGAGCGCGCCAGGAACGCGTCGTCATGCGGCTCATCCTCCTGCTCGTTGAGCTCCAGGAACATGGTCAGGCAGTCGTCGGGGCGTGAGCCCGTGCGCCGGCGTTCCGCGATTTCTTCGAGGACGATCGCGTCGACAGCCGCGGCGGTGCGCGCGACTTTGGGGATCGGCACCCATCGGCCGCGGAGCGCCATTGTGACGAGGCCGACGCCGAGGAAGCTTGGGCTCTCGGTCACCCCGCAGTACGCGAGCATCGCGCGCTCCAGGCGCTGCATCCGCTCGGGCTTCGAGACGCCGAAGATCACGGTCATCATCACGTCGAGCGAGAGTTGCCTGCCGATCGCGCTGAACTCGACGGGTCGGCCGAGCGGCCACTCCGGCAGCCTCCGGAGCACACTGTCGACCATCGCCCGCTCGTAGGACTTCAGCACCTTGCCGTGCACCGCCGGCGTGATCTTGCGCCGCTCCTGAACGTGAGCCTCGCCATCAAGGAAGATGTACGCGTCGCTGCCAAACAGCGACTCGTGGGGCGTGAATCGGCGCAGCAGCTCGCCGAACGAAAGCGCGCCGTCACGGTCGGCAAAGACCGCCCTGGCGTCCTGAGGGGACGAGGTTACGACCACCTTCGGACCCAGGGGGACAGCGATCAGGAAGCGTTCGCCGAGCTCCCATAGCGCCGAGCGCCGCCCGGTCGGCTTATAGAAGCGGCCGTGATCGCGTGCGAGGTCCCGGATTCCAACCCTCGGCAGGGTGTCCAGTGTGCGCAGCGGACGCTGGTGAGTCGGGCAGGCTTCTGGGTCGCGACCGGTGCTTGCGGTCATGGCTTGCCTCCGAGTTCAACTAGAGCCAGACGGCTTACCGGCGCACGTCAAGCCAGGTCTTGGAACATTCAACTAAAGCTAACGGTTACTCAGTCGCGGCGGATCTGGTCGGCCGAGCCTTCTGGCCTCGGGGCAGGCATACGCTCTTGCCCATGAAACTCAACGACACCGCACGCCAACTCCTCGGTTCCAACCCTGCAACGCTGGTCACGGTCAATCGCGACGGCAGCTCGCAAGTCAGTGTGGTGTGGTTCGTGGTGCAGCGCACGGCCGACGGCGATGATGAGCTGGTCGCCGCCCATCTGGCGGATTATCTGAAGCTCCGCAACATCCGGCGTGATCCCCGCGTGTCGGTGACGGTTGTGTCCACCGACCGCAGCGGGCCGTTTACACCGTGGCTGTCGATCAAGGGGACCGCGCGTGTAGAGGAGGGCGGCGCACCGGAACTGCTCGCCGAGCTAGTTACGCCGATGTTCGGCCCAGGCACCGGTTTCCCGCCGCCCGACGCACCGCCCGGATACCTGACTCGCATCACGATCGAGAAGGTCGGCGGCACGGGCAAATAATCCGTTCTGAGTGAGAGTGCCGGCTTGGCTGGATTTCGACCATGGTCGCGAGTCATTCGGTGACAAATTTGTTGTGCGCCTACGATTCCGGGCGACGAAACCGCCTGGCGCACCGAAATTGGCTGGCCGGGTCTTTCACACAACCACCACTTAACCCATGGGGCGGGTTCGATTCCCGCCCGCCTTACGCAGCCGCCTGCAGGGTGATTTCGGAGATTGCCGTCCGGCTCTCGCCATCCGTGGTGCCCAAGGTGGAGATCCACACCAGCACATTGGAGGTCTTCGTCTGGTTATGCACCGCTATGCGGTTGTGCCCCGGCCGCAGTGGCGTGTTTGGGGTTAGCTCGGTGGTGTCGGCCAATTTGGTTGGGGTGTCGGTGGGCGATGAGCGGATCTGCACCTGGGTCCCTGTGCTGGACACGTCGATCGTCACGGCGCTCAGCGCGGTCGATTGGGACAGGTGCAGCAGCAGACCCATTCCTTCGATGAATTTCGGGAAAGGGACGGCGTCCTTGTAGGTAACGGTGGACCACGCCGTGTTTGGGTTGCCGTCGATTGCCAGATTGGCGTCCTGCGGATTGTCGGGGGGACCGTCGGGTGAAAACACCGTTGCGCTTACCGGCTTGACGATCGGTCCGGGGCGAGTCCATTGACCGAAGCCGTCGGTGAACCACACAACCGCAGCCGCGGCCAACACGACGATCACACCGAGGGCGGCGACGCCTGCAACGATCCGGACCTTTTTGACTTTCGACGCTTTCGGCGCCTTGTCCCGCGGCGATTTGGCGTCGGCCTTGGACCGGCGGCGCTTCGGGGGAGCTTCGGTTGAAAAGTTGATGATCTTGTCGGCGTCGAGGATGTCGCCGTCCCAGGCGCCGCTGACCTCGACCTCATCCCCGTCTGCGAGCCGACCCGCTGCGAGATCAGTTGGCATTTCGACGGGAACTTGAGCAGGCAGGCCGTCGAGTGGTTCATATGGAATCACGTGGAACGACAAGATCGTGACCTGATTTTGAGCACCGACAGCGCTTTGCTGTACGCCGCGTGCTATCCCATTGACGACCAGACGCTCGAGACGCTGTGTGAGTGGACGTTCGCCGGAACCGAGGTCCTCGGCGGGGCCCGGCCCCGACGTCTGTGTGCCGGATTGCGGACGCGGTGCAGCGGCAGCGCCGCCGGGACACTGCGTGAGGGCTCGGGCAAAGTCGGCGCAATTCGGGTATCGCTCGCTGGGGTTTTTGGCCAGCGCCCTTGCCAGAACGGCGTCCAGGTGCGCGAGCTCGGGTCGGCGCTCCGATATCCGCGGTGGTGGCGTACTGAGATGGTGGCTGAGTACGACAGCGCGATTTGAGTCCTGAAAAGGTGGGGCGCCGGTAAGTAGGTAAAAGGCCGTGGCGGCCAGCGCATATTGATCCGCTCGGCCGTCAAGTGGCTTGCCCAAGAGCTGCTCGGGGGCCACGTAACTGATGGTTCCTATGGCGACGTTGGCCTCAGTGAGGTTGCTGACGTCATCGGTTCTGCGTGCGATGCCGAAGTCGGTTAACAACACCCTGCGCCGGTGGCCGTCGGCCGCGGTCACGAGGATGTTCTCGGGCTTGACGTCACGATGGAGCAGACGGCGATCGTGACCGAAGTCGAGCGCATCAGCCACCGCTGTCACGATTTCCGAGACGTCTTCTTCGGGCATGCCGCGCGGGTAGCGCTCCTGAACCAATCGACCCGCGTCGGTGCCGTCCACGTAGTCCATAGAGATCCAGAGCCGGCCGTTGAACTCACCACGATCGAGAACGCCGACGATATGTGGGTGCCACAGTGTCGCTGCCAGTTCGGCTTCGCGATTGAACCTCGCCCGAAACTCCTCGTCGTCCGTTGCGGCCAGGGACAAGATCTTCAACGCGTCGTGACGAGGCAGGCGAGGATGCTGGGCGAGGTAGACCTCGCCCATGCCACCGGTGCCGAGCAAGCGCTCAATTACGTAGCCAGCGAAGACCTCGCCGTTGTTCAACGGCATGTCCGAAAGCCTACAAACCGGCACGGCCGGGGAGCGAATCCCGCCGACGAACGAACCGGCAGCTCAGAATGCGTAATGCCTGGTAGAGCGGCGGGTTCGTTTCCCGGCAGCTCCCCGAGAATCCGCTGGTCGGGAGTGTTGGCCGATGTGTATCTGGGATGTGACCTTCCCGCGACAGCGACGAAGGACGCTCATCTTCATGACCGCGCTCGCGCTTATCGCCGCACTCGGGACAGCGCTATGCGTCGGCTACCACTTCGGGCGGCGCGCCGGCTCGAAGCCATCAACCTGGAAGAAGCGAACGAGTCGGGTGGCGCTGGGGAGGCTTGCGATCAACTTGCTCGTATTGATGACCGCGCGCCGCGTCCGGCAGAGTTTCCATGGCGGAGGATCGAGATTTGTTGAACCGCTTGGGCTCCTGCGGGATAGCGTCGCGCGGTTGCGGTCCTACTGAGGGGCCCGAGCAGTGCTGATGCCCCGCGCCAGTTGCCTTTGCGGCTAACCTCTCGCAATGTACGGCGACTTGCGTCCGCAGGGGGCCTGCGGGTCGACCCGCGACGCGGCTCGGCGGGGTGATCACGGGACTTCGGTGCAATTCAGCTAGCGAGTTATTTTTCGAAACTACGGAGTGACCAGCCCGAAAGGCATGATCACAGCCCATGCCACAAAACGGGGACGGTCGTCTCGCAAAAGGTTCCCTGGAGTGACTTGGCGCACTAACGTGGGGCCAGCCTCGACCCGGGTAAACGGCTGCCTCACGGCCTCGACCTGTACGGCATCACCATCGACCGCTGACCCGTAATCATCAGACGAAGTCTGAGCCCCCGTCGACGTTCACCGTTGCGCCGGTGACATAGCCGTTGCGGCGGGACGCCAGGTAGACGGTGATGGAGGCGATCTCTTCGGGGAGCCCGGCACGACCCAGATCGCATGGCTGGTGAAAGTTGTTGTCGATCCAGGTCATGACGTCATGTGGGTCAGTGGCATCGAGGCCGTCTGCGGCGAGGACATCCTTCAGAGCCTCGGTGAAACTGGCCGTCACGATTGTGCCAGGGCACACGCAGTTCACCAGAATGCCTGAGGGAGCAAGGCTTTTCGACAAGTTCTTGGTGACGCTCGACAGCGCCGCCTTCGACGCCGTGTAGGCGACGATGCGCGGATTCTGTCGCTGAATAGAGTGCGCGGACAGTGTCACGATGCGTGCCCAGTTCGCGGCGCGCAGCATGGGCAACGCGGCGCGGATGGAGCGCACGCCCGACATGGTGCCCAGCGTGAACGCAGCGTCCCACTCGGTGTCGTCCATCTGCTCGAAATACCCATCGCCCGGTCCGATGGTGTGTACCAGGCTGTTCAACTGTCCCCAACGCTCCGCGACGGCATCGAAGCCGGCAGTGATGGACGCGGCATTGGCCATATCCACGCCGATCCCCACGGCATCGGGAGCGCCGGCCTCCCGAAGGCGTTCCACGGCGGCGTCGAGAGCCGGCTTATTTCGGGCCATGACGGCCACGCTGGCTCCCTCGGCCGCGAAGGTTTGCGCGATGGCAAGCCCCATCCCCTTGCTACCGCCGGTGACGACGGCCTTCGATCCCGTCAAGCCCAGGTCCATCGCCGCTCCTTATCCTCGTTTCGGAGAGCCCGTTTCCGGTGCCACATGCAGTCCTCGCAGGCAGAAACGGAGAACGCGTTCGCGGACGTCATCGCGTTCGCAATCACGCGTCGCCCACTGCCGTTCGGTGGCCGCCCACACCACACCCTGAATGGACTGGGCGTCGGTTACCGCATCGATGTTGTGAAACACGCCCTGCGCCGCACCGAGCTCGAGCTGTTCAATCAATGGCTCCAACATCTCGGCGTACGCGGGCCGAATTAGTCCGGGGGAGGCGAACATCTGCGATTGCGCCTCCATGGACAGGTGGCGTAGATCGGATTTGATGTTCTCGTCGAACGCCAGGTCGAGTCGTCCGTCGATCCATGCGGCAACCGCCTCAACCGGGGTGGCGGCATTCGCCATTTTCCTTTTCAGCCGCTGTTTTTCGACGCGCGCCATCTCCAGAAACACCGCCGCAACCAGCTGGTCCTTCGATTCGAAATGTCGGTAGAACGCGCGGGTGCTCAGCTGGGCACGGTCCAACACCGCGGCGATGCTAAGCCCTCGAACCCCCTGCTCGCGAACAGATTTCGACGCGGCTGTCAGGATCGCACGGCGAACTCCGGGGTCGGGTGCAAGTTTGTCGCGCCGCCGCGTGGCTGGACGGGTCATGCGGTCGCGTCATAGGTACGGAGGTAATCGGCGAACCGCTCGCGGACTCCCTCTGCCGTCAGACCGTAGGCCGCCAGATCGTAGTCATGTGCGCCGCGGGACCCGGGCCTGTGCTTACGAGCCCACTGTTCGACCGAACGCACGGTGTGGTCGTTAAAGGCCAAGCCCAAGGATTCATAGCTGGCCGCCAAAGTGCGCACCGGGTCGATCTGCAGGTCTGCGAACGCGACGTCGGCAAACCGTTCGTCGCCAACACGTTTGCGGAAGTCCATCGCTCGGCGAATCGCCTCAGACCAGCTATCGAGTTGTTCCGCGCCGAGTTCCTCCGGGTCATCGCGGTCACTACTCCAGCTCCGCACGTACTGGATAAGGCTGCACACGGAGCCCATGACCTTGGCGGGATCACGGTGACTCCACATGAATTTCGCGTTCGGATACGCCTCGACGAGAGCGTCGAGGGCGAACATGTGCACCGGTGTCTTGAGATGCCACAGGACTGGGGGGCAGTGCCATTGGAGCAGTTTGAGCACCCGACGATGGAACGTGTAAGTCTCGCGCATGTCGCAATTCATCAGCCACGCAAGGTAACTCGGCACGCGAACAGCACCGTCGAAATGAAACGTCCGGAAACTCATGCCCATCAAGTCCTGGCATTCCGTCGGGGCCGTCGCCTCGGAGTTGTAGAGGGTCTTCATCAACGGGAACATCTCGTTCAGCATGTCCAGGCCGGCTTGGGCCTGCCCGATGCGGGGATCGCTGTGCTGGGTTGCGGCCTCCGGCGGCGGAGTCGGAGCCTGCGATTCCCACATCCGCAGCGAACGGAACTGAGGGTCGGCGGCCACCAATTGGCTCAGCGCCGTGGTCCCGGTGCGGGGGAGCCCGATAACAAGGACCGGGCCTTCGACCACCTCATCGTCGATCTCAGGGTGCTGAGCGTAGGTGTCCTCGATCTTCAGGCGTTGGATAAGCGCGTTGCTGATGGTGGCATGTTGAATCACCCGACCCATCTCGGAAAGCTCGGCTTCGGTGTTCAGAGCGTCGATGGTGCGCTCCAGGCCCTCCCGGTAATAGGGCGAGCCGAAGTCGCTTAGGTCGGCAGCGGCGCGGGCACCGTCTTCGAGCTCGTCGGCTGAGAACGTCACCGTGCAAACCTTTCGTGCACGGCGCGCCGGCGCCGATTCAGGACGGATGCCCGTTCCTCGGCGGTCACCATTCTGGTCCCCGCAGGCAGAGCTGATGCGA
>Ga0318494_10000323_pt1 | contig 15801 bp, 16 predicted proteins | sample GRESIP108b1f24_FD_203293 | JGI IMG/M metagenome (GOLD analysis project Ga0318494, IMG submission 203293) | Tropical soil microbial communities from Luquillo Experimental Forest, Puerto Rico - GRE.SIPMG.108b1f24 | ecosystem: Environmental > Terrestrial > Soil > Tropical forest > Bulk soil... | reverse complement strand
GCCAGCGAAAGACCTGGCCGAGCTGGCCGCCCGCTGCGACGTGATCATGCTCTCGCTGCCGGACAGCACGGTGATCGAAACCGTGATCCGGGGACCGGACGGCCTGCTCGAGCACGCCCGCGACGGGCAGGTCATCGTGGACCTCAGCACGGCGAACCCGGCCTCCACCCGCGACCTGCACGACGAGCTGGCCGCCCGCGGCGTGCGCTACCTGGACGCCGGGATCTCCGGCGGCGCCGCGGCCGCGGACCAGGGCACGCTGACCCTGATGGTCGGCGGCGACGAAACCGCGCTGGCCGAGGTACGCCCGCTGCTCGACACGTTCAGCGCCCACGTGCACCACATGGGCGGCAGCGGCGCGGGCCACGTGACCAAGGTGCTCAACAACTTCCTCAACGGCGTCACGCTGGCCGCGACCGCCGAGGTCATGGTGGCGGGCAAGAAAGCCGGGCTCGACCTGGCCCAGCTGCTGGAGGTCATCAACACCTCCAGCGGCGTCAGCTACGCCTCCCTCAACCGGTTCCCGCACATCATCAGGGGCGACTACCTGGAGGGCGGGCTGACCGGCCGGCTGATGGCCAAGGACGTCCGGCTCTACCTGGTGCTGGCCGAGGACCTCGGCGTGGCCACGCTCGTCGGCCCGGGCGCGCTGACCGCCTTCCAGGTGTCCAACGCGCTCGGCTACGGCGAGATGATCAGCAACCGCGTCGTCGACGCGCTCGGCGACCTGGCCGGCGGGATCCGCGTCTCGGACCAGGAGGAGTGAACCAGTGCACATCAGCCACGGCCGGTCCGGCCGGCCGTCGGAGCAGCGCACCGCCACCTTCACCGGGACGGTGCACATGGACCCGGTCCTGACCGCCCCCGGGGTGATGATCAACACCGTGATCTTCACCCCGGGAGCCCGCACCTACTGGCACCGGCACCCCGGCGGCCAGCTGCTCGTCGTCACCGCGGGCCGCGGCGTCGTGGCCACCCGGGACCAGGGCCAGGTCATCACCGGCGGCGACGTGATCTGGACCGAGCCGGGCGAGGAACACTGGCACGGCGCCTGCGGTGACTCGCTGATGACCCACCTGGCCGTCTCCCACGGCACCACCGAATGGGGCGGCGAAGTCGGGGAGGGCGACTACACCGCCGCGCAACCCTAGGTTGATCCCATGAGCGAACGGTACGAGGTGCTGGCGGTCCGCTACGGAACCCGGCAGGCCAGCGCGGCCGAGGTCTTCCTGAACTACCACGCCTACCACGAGCCGGACCGGCCGCTCGGCATGGACTACTTCTTCTGGGTGGCCCGCAGCCCGGCGCGCACGGTCGTCGTCGACACCGGCTTCTCGCCGGCCGGCGGCGCCGCCCGCGGCCGCACCATGCTCATGGACACCGTGCCCGCCCTGCGGGCGGCCGGGACGACCCCGGACGCGGTGAGCCAGGTCGTGCTCACCCACGCCCACTACGACCACATCGGCGGGCTGCCCGCCTTCCCCGCCGCCGAGATCCTCATGACCGCGGACGAGTACGACTTCTGGACCGGCCCGATGGGCCGCCGCGGCCAGTTCGCCCACACCACCGAGGCCGGCGAGCTGAACCGGCTGCGCGAGCTGCGCCAGGCCGGACGGCTCACGCTGACCGGCCCGGCCCGCACGGTCGCGCCCGGCATCGAGCTGATCCAGGTCGGCGGGCACACCCCCGGCCAGGCCATCGTCACCGTCGCGACGGCCGCCGGCCCGGTCGTCCTGGCCTCGGACGCGGTCCACTACTACGAGGAGCTCGAGCGGGACCGGCCGTTCTCCACCGTGGCCAACCTCGCGGACATGTACGCCGCCTTCGACCAGATCCGCGAGCTGGCCGGCGGCGGCGCCCGCCTGGTCGCCGGGCACGACCCGCTGGTCGCCGGGCGGTTCCGCGGCCGCGCGGGATCGCAGGACGTGATCAGGGTTTCCGATGATTAGGCCCGGCGCGACGGTCGGCTTCGTCGGGCTCGGCCAGATGGGCGGCCCGATGGCCACCCGGCTGGCCGAGGCCGGCTACCGGGTACAGGGGTACGACGTCAGCGAGCAGGCGGTCAATTCATGGGCCGAACGGGCCGAGGGTGCCCGCCCCGCCGCCAGCCTGGGCGCCGCGGCCGCGGGGGCCGCCGCGGTCATCCTCATGCTGCCCGACTCCGCCGTGGTGCGCGGCGTCCTGGCCGGCCTGGTGCCCGCCCCCGGCGCCGTGGTGGTCGACATGAGCTCGTCGGAGCCGCTGGTGACCAGGGAACTCGCGGCGGAGATCGCCCGCGGCGGGGCCACCCTGGTGGACGCGCCGGTGTCCGGCGGCGTGGCCGGCGCGGTCAGCGGGCGGCTGACCATCATGGCCGGCGGCGCGCCCGCCGACATCGAGCGCGTCCGCCCGCTGCTCGACGTGCTCGGCGCGCGGATCGTGCGCGTCGGCGACGTCGGGGCCGGGCACGCGGTCAAGGCGCTGAACAACCTGCTGTCCGCCACGCACCTGCTCGTCACGTCCGAGGCGATGACGGCGGCGGCGGGGTTCGGCCTCGACGTGCCCACGGTCCTGGCCGCCATCAACACCTCCAGCGGCCGTAGCGGGTCGACCGAGAACAAGTGGCCGAACTTCATCGTCCCGCGCACCTTCGACTCCGGCTTCTCGCTGCGCCTGACACATATGTAGCCAGGTTCACGTGGCCGGAACGACTGGAGATCGTGGCCGCGTTGCCCGTCACCAAGATGGGCAAGCTGGACAAGAAGGCGCTCCGTGAACGGCTGAGGAGGAGCACAGCATGACCGACACCGAGACCCGTTCCGCATCAGAGAGCTTTGACAGTGCGGAGCACCAGGCCAGGCTGCGAGAGCTGTACCGCGACTTCGAGGCGGCCGGGATGACCCCGCTCTGGCTGACCCGCGAGAGCCTGATGCCCTTCCACCCCCAGCCCCGGGCGGTGCCGCACCGGTGGCGCTGGGCGGACCTGCTGCCGCTGGCCGCGCGCAGCGCCGAGCTCGTCCCGGTGGGCCGCGGCGGCGAGCGCCGCGCGATCAGCCTCGGCAACCCGGGCCTGCCCGGCGACCCGTACACCACGCCCACCCTGTGGGCGGCGATCCAGTACCTGGCCCCGCGCGAGGACGCCCCCGAGCACCGGCACACCCAGTCGGCGTTCCGGTTCGTGCTGGAGGGCGAGGGGGTGTGGACGGTCGTCGACGGGGACCCGGTGGCGATGCGCCGGGGCGACCTGCTGCTGACGCCCGGCTGGGCCTTCCACGGCCACCAGAACGTCTCCGACACCCCGATGGCCTGGCTGGACGGGCTCGACATCCCGCTGGTCGCAGAGACCGACCAGGGCTTCTTCGAGTTCGGCCCGGATCAGGTGCGGACCAGGGCCACACCCGACCGTTCGGCCTCCGAACGACTCTGGGGCCAGCCCGGGCTCACCCCGGTCGCGCTGGCCGGGACCCGTCCGGCCTCGCCGCTGGTCGCCTACCGCTGGGCGCACACCGACGCGGCCCTGGCGGGCCAGCTCGAGCTGGAGGCGCAGGGCCTCCCCGGGGTGCTCGAGCCGGGCCACGCCGCCGTCCGGTTCACCAACCCGACCAGCGGCGGGGACGCGCTGACCACCATGCGGACCGAGTTCCACCGGCTGGCCGCGGGCGCGGTCACCGGCCGGTCCCGCACCTCGGCGTCCTCGGTCTGGCAGGTCTTCGACGGCACCGGCTCGGTCCGGCTGAACGATTCCGCGCACCGGCTGGAGCGCGGCGACATCGTCGCGGTCCCGGCCTGGACCGAGTTCTCCCTCACCGCCACTAGCCAGCTGGACCTGTTCACCTTCTCCGACGCGCCCGTGTTCGAGAAGCTGAACCTGCTGCGAACCGAAATCAGCTGAGCACCGGGGAACGGGCGGCGGTCCCGCGGCATTTAACGGGCCGTGGCCATCCTCACGAGGTTCGCCCAGGCCCTCCGCACCCCGCACCTGCGCAACAAGCTGCTGTTCACCCTGGGGATCATCGCCTTGTTCCGGTTCGGCTCGACGCTGCCCGCACCGGGCATCTCGGCCGCGAACGTCCGGTACTGCTCCGGCCTGGAAGCCAGCCGGGGCACCGCCGCGAACGTCTACGCGGTGCTCAACCTGTTCAGCGGCAACTCGCTGCTGCACGTGACGGTCTTCTCGCTGGGCATCATGCCCTACATCACCGCCAGCATCATCGTGCAGCTGCTCACCCAGGTCATCCCGCGGCTGGAGACGCTGAAGCAGGAGGGCCAGGCCGGCCAGGCCAAGCTCACCCAGTACACCAGGTACCTCACCGTGCTGCTCGCCGTGGCGGTGTCGGCCGGTTACGTGGAGCTGGCCCGCTCGGGGAACCTGTTCCCCGGCACGGACTGCTCGGCGGTCAGCCATCCGCTGATCCCCGACCCCTCGGTGCTCACCATCGCCACCATGATGACCACGATGGTGGCGGGCACCGCGGTGATCATGTGGATGGGCGAGCTCATCACCGACCGCGGCATCGGCAACGGCATGTCGGTGATGATCTTCACCAGCGTCATCGCCGTGTTCTGCGGCGAACTCGAGCAGATCTACCTGACCAGGGAAATCTCGCTGACCCTGGCGGTGATCGCGGTGGTCGTCGCCGTCGTCGCCTTCGTGGTCTTCATCGAGCAGGCCCAGCGGCGCATCCCGGTCCAGTACGCGCGGCGGATGACCGGCCGCCGGGTGTACGGCGGGGCGACCACGTACATCCCGGTGAAGGTCAACCAGGCCGGCGTGGTCCCGGTCATCTTCGCCTCGTCGCTGCTGTACATCCCGCAGCTCGCCGCGTCCCTGCTCGGCAACCAGAACAGCCCGCAGGGCTGGGTGGCCTGGGTGGACCGCTACCTTGTCCCCAGCGTGCACGTGCTCCCGGTCTACTACCTCGTGTTCTTCGTGCTGATCGTCGCCTTCACCTTCTTCTACGTGTCGATCACGTTCAACCCGGCCGAGGTGGCCGGCCACACCAGCAAGTACGGCGGCTTCGTGCCGGGCCTGCGGCCCGGACCGCCGACCGCCCGCTACCTGGGCTACGTGCTCACCCGCCTGACCGCGGCGGGGGCGGTGTACCTGGCGGTGATCGCGATGCTCCCGATGGTCGCGCTGGGCAAGATCGGCATCGGCAGCCAGGCCCTGTTCAGCGGGGTCAGCGTGCTGATCATGGTCGGAGTCGGGCTCGACACGGTCAAGCAGATCGAGAGCCAGCTGCAGCAGCATCACTATGAGGGCTTCCTGCGCCAGCCCGCCAGGCCCGGCGGGGAACTCGCGGGAACCTCGGGCGGTCCTGCGGCATTGACCGTGTCGTGAGGCGGATACGAGGTGCTCCGGCGGGCCGCGAGGCGGAGTTCACCGAGTTCGTCGGGTCGGCGTCGGCGCGGCTGCTGCGGGGGGCCCTCGTGCTGCTCGACACCCGGGAGGAGGCCGAGGACGCCCTGCAGCTGACGTTGCTGCGGACCTTCCGTCGCTGGGACCACGCGAGGCAGGCCCCCGAGGCCTACAGCCGGACGGTGCTGGTCAACGTCTGCCGGGAGCGCTGGCGGCACCGGGCGCGCCATCCGGAGGTGACCGGCCTGCTCACCGAGACCGGGCCGCGGGCGGTGGTCACGTCGTTCACCGAGGCGGTCGACCGCCGTCACGTGCTCGTCCGCGTGCTGCGCCGCCTGCCCGCCGTCCAGCGCGAGGTGCTCGTATTCCGCTACATGCTCGACGCCTCGGTGGCCGACACCGCGGCCGCCCTCGGCATCGCCGAGGGCACCGTGAAGTCCGCGGCCAGCCGGGGGCTTGACCAGTTGCGGATGCTGCTGTCCGCCGAATATGCCGAATATGAAGACAAGAGGGTTCGCCGTGTCCAGCCACGCTGATGACGAGTTCATCCTCAGGCTCTCGCTGATGAGCGAACTGGACGATGTGACACCCCGCGACGGGCTCGCCGATCTGGTCATCGCGCGTTACCGGAGGGGCCGCCGGCGCCGCTTCGCCGGGGTGTTCGGCCTCTTCTTGGTCTTCGCCGGCATCGGGGTGCCGATCGGCGTCGCGAGCGCGTCCGGCGGTACCCCGGCCCGGCCCGGCCCGGTCGTGCTCCGGCTCGGCTCGTACGCGCTGGCGCTTCCCGACCGGTACCACCGCACCGACGTCGATGCCTCCCCGTGCGCCGCGGGGGCGGCGGCCGTGGCGCGTCCGGCCGGGGAGGAGCACGGCCCGGCCGTCGCGGCCGCCTCGTCTGGCGTCTGCATCCTGATGTTCCTCGCGCCGCTGTCCGGCGCGGGACGGGCCGACCCGAACGTGCCGCGCGACGCGGAACCCCTCGCCGTCGGGCACTACCGGGCCTGGCTCGCGCCGCGTGGCTACTCCCCGGCCGGCGACGGGACCGCCCTGGTCATCGAGGGGGATGGCCGGGACCTCGTGATCGGCGCAGCCGGGTTGCCGCGGTCCGCGCTGGTCTCGCTCGTCTCGGCCGGCCTGTCCGCGGCCTGAGACCCCCGGGGCTACGCCCCGGACCGGACGGCTACCATCGAGCCGATGCGACGTAATGCCAGCACCGTGGTGGTCCTGGCCGGCCCGGCGCCCGGCGAGGTCCTGGCCGCCCTCGGCCGGTCCATGAACGTGGCCCTGATCAGGCCAGCAGAGATCAGGCCCGAAGAGAACACCGATGGCCTCGCGTCCGCCGCGGAGGCGCTGCAGCGAGCCGGCCGGGCCACGTCGCCCTACGCTCTGGTGCCCGCCGACCCGCTCACGGCGGTGGCCGCGAGCTGGCGTGAGATGTGGGACGTGTCGCGGCAGGAGGGGCCGGCCGGCTTCGAGCAGGAGGCGGCGAAGGTCCTGGCCGCGTGGCGGGCGGGCCGGTTCGAGCTGCCGGACTACTACCTGGTGCTCGCCGGGCAGGAGGGGCCGGACTTCCACCTCGGGCCGCTGCGCTCGGCCCGGGCGCACCGCGTCGTGCTCGTCCCCGAGCAGGAGCCCGCCCAGCAGGCCGCCGGGGTCCTGCACGCCCTCGGCACGCTGCGGCATGGCCCGTGGTGGCCGGGCCTGGACGAGGTGATCGAGGTGGCCCGCCGGTTCTACCCGGACAGCCTGGCCGAACAGGGCGCCGCCCTCGGGCAGGCCCGGCGAGACGGACTCAGCGACGCGGGCTCAGCGACACCGGGAGGTGCGCGGGGCCGCGCAGGTTGATCCGGCCGTTCCAGGTGACCTCGCCGTCCAGGGCGAGCCCGGGGAACCGGGTGGTCAGCCGGGCCAGGGCGATCGAGGTCTCCAGCCTGGCCAGCGACGCGCCCAGGCAGTGGTGCGGCCCGGCCCCGAACGAGACGTGCTGCCGCGCGTTCTCCCGGTCGAGCCTGAGCTCGGCGGCGTCAGGACCCCAGTAGCTCTCGTCCCGGTTGGCCGAGCCCAGCAGGGCCATGACGAAGGCCCCGGCGGGGATCGTGACGCCGGAGAAGGTGGCCGGCTCCAGGGTGACCCGCCTGGTCGCCTGCACCGGGCTGTCGTAGCGGAGCAGCTCCTCCACCGCGCTGGCGATCAGGCCGGGGTCCTCGCGCAGCAGCGCGAGCTGGTCCGGGTAGCGGAGCAGGGCGAGGGTCCCGCCCGCGATGAGGTTGACCGTCGTCTCGTGCCCGGCGATGTACAGCAGCAGGGTCTGCGCGATCAGCTCGTCGTCGTCGAGCACGTCGCCGTCGTCCTCGGCGCTGATCAGCGCGGTGAGCAGGTCCCCGGCCGGGTTGGCACGTTTCCACGCGATCATCTCCGCGGCGATCTGGGTCAGTTCGGCGTCGGCGGCCGCGATGGCCGCGATCATGGCCGGGTCGTTGACCGGCTCGAGCGAGCGGACAATCGTGCCGCTCAGCTGCCTGATCCGCTCGTGGTCGGCCGGCGGCGTGCCGAGCATCTCCGCGATCACGGCGAACGGCAGCGGGAAGGCCAGGGCGTCGACCAGATCGACCCGGGCCCCGTGACCCTGACGTTCCGCCGCGTCGAGCATCTCGTCGACCAGCCCGGCGATGCGCGGCCGCAGCGCCTCCACGGCCCGCGGCGTGAACGCCTTCGACACCAGCCGGCGCAGCCGGGTGTGGTCCGGCGGGTCGCGGTCGAGCATGGAAATGCCGCGGGGGCGGGCGCCCTCCTCGCCGTACATCTGCTCGCGCAGCTCGATCAGGTCGCGGTCGGTGATGCTGCGATCCTCGACCGACATGCCCGCCCGAAGCAGCCCGGACACGTCCTCGTAGCGGGTGAGCAGCCAGAACCCGAGCGGGTGCCGGCCAGCGGGCGCCCCGCTCCGCAACGTCGCGTACTGCGGGTAAGGGTCGTCGGTGAAGCCGGGCGCGAACGGGTCGAACACCGGCGGGGGCATGGTCTGGGACATGGCAGTGTTTCCCTTCCCGGCCTGTCATCCACATACACCGTGCTTGTCACATACTCTGTGTATGTTACTACACTCTACGCATGCAACAAGTCAGGAGCCGGCGGGAGCTTTACTCCGAGGCCACCCGGGCGGCGCTGCTCGACGAGGCGACCCGCCTGTTCGCCACGCGCGGGTACGCCGGGACGTCCCTGGAGGACGTGGCGGCGGCCAGCCGGGTGACCCGGGGCGCGGTGTACCACCACTTCGACGGGAAGCAGGCCCTGTTCGAGGCCGTGCTCGACGCGCAGGAGATGCGGGCCATCGGGGAGATCACCGGAGCCGCAACCGCCGCCGATCCGCTGGAGGCGGCGCTCCAGGCTCTCGACGCGTTCCTCGACCAGTGCTGCGACCCGGTCTACGGGCGCCTGGTATGGCTGGAAGGGCCGACCGCGCTCGGCTGGCACCGCTGGCGGGAGTGCGAGCAGAAGTACGCCTACGGCCTGGTCGAGCGCTACATCACCGCGCTGGTCGACGCCGGTTACCTGGCGGACCGGGCGCTGGGCAGCCTGGTCAGGTTCTCCTTCTGGATGCTCGGCGGCGCCGGGCTCGCGCTCGCCGAGGCGCCCGAAGCCGACAAGCCCCGGCTGCGCGAGGAATGGAACTACCTCATCCGCCGCACCATCTCCGGCCTCCGCGCCAGCTAGCCCGCCGCCGTGCCGGTGTCCCGGGCACGGTATGAATGTGGCACTGTGCACGAAAGAATGTGCACAGCGCCACATTCATGCAATCCTTCCCCCGGCCGCATGTGGCCGGCAGGGCCGTCACCAGGTCGGAAGCGCGTCGAGGTACACGCTACGTGACCTGCACGTCATGCCGGGCGCAGCCGGCCGAGCAACTCGTCAAGCATCTGCTGCTGGCGGTCCGGGGTGACCCGGTCGGGGTAGAGCACCCGCTCGGCGCTGAGCCCGTCGATCAGGACGAGCAGCTGGTGGGCGGCCAGATCGACGTCCGCGCCGTCGCGGAGCTCGCCGCCCTTCTCCGCCTCGACGAGATGCCCGCGCAGCCGGTCGGCGAAGCGGTCGAACTCGGCGTGCTAGAGCTGGCGCAGCGCCGGATTGCCCAGCGCCCGGCCCCAGAAGCTGATCTCGATCTGGGCCTCGAGGTCCCGCTAATATCCGGAATTAGTGTACCGCAGCGACTCCGACGGGCTTCAGGCAGCTCGCGCGCAGCTCGTCAGCTACAGCGCACGCCTGCTTGACGACGGGCTGGCCGTCGGCAGCGCGGGCAACATGAGCATTCGCGCCGGGGACCTCGTGGCGATCACGCCGTCCGGGATCAGCTACGCCGAGATGCGCCCGGAGGACGTCTGCCTGGTCACCTTCGACGGCACCGAGCCGGCCGGCCTCGTCCAGGAGACGCCGTCCTCGGAAACCCCGATGCACCTGGCCATCTACGCGGCGACCAAGGCGGGCGCCGTGGTCCACACGCACTCGCCCGAGGTCATCGCGCTGTCCGCGGCCCGCGAGGAGCTCCCGGCCATCCACTACGCGATCACCGGCCTGGGCGGCCCGGTCCGGGTCGCACCCTACGTGCGCTTCGGGTCGGCGGGCCTGGCCGCGGCGGCCGTGGCGGCGCTGGACGGCCGCAGCGCCGTCATCCTGCGCAACCACGGGGCGGTCACCTACGGCCGCGACCTGGCCCAGGCCTACGACCGGGCGCTGCTGCTCGAGTGGCTGGCCCGCACCTACCGGCTGGCGCTGAGCTACGGGGAACCCTCGATCCTGTCGGCCGCCGAACTCGACGAGGTCACCGCCGAGACCCGGCGCCGCCGCTACGGCGAGCGACGCGGCGGCCAGCCATGAGCGAGCCGAAGGGGCGGCAAGGCGAGAAGGGTGCCGATCGCGATCGCCCCGGCGAAGATCTTGTCCCGCCGTTCGGTATAGGCCTGGACTGACGCCGAGAGCATGGCGTGGCGGGAGTCGATGACGGCAGCTACGCGATCCACGATGCGCGAGGTGTTGGCCACGCTCTCGGCCAGCGCGGCGACCCGGCGCAGCGACGAGTGATAGCTCTCGATCAGAAGCTCGGGTATCAGCACGACGTCGGCGTACGCCTCGATGCCGAAGCTTAGATCCAGCCGGAGCTGGTTGAGCCGGTCCGACAGGTCCGCGATCAGCGTGCGGATCTCCGGGGCGGACCCGGCGGCCGACGTCTCGTTGACCCGAAGGGCCTCGAGCGACTGCAGCCGGACCCGGTTGACCACGCCCGCGGCGTTCACCAGGCCCGCGGCGGCGATCCCGAACGCGTTCTCGACCGGCTCGGTCCAGCCGGTGATCAGCGACACGCCCCGGCCGTGTGCCACCACGGTCTCGCCGGGGTTGTTGAGGGCCGTCGGCCGCCGGATGCCGAGATCACTGCCGCGCTTCGCGCTCATCGTCCCGCGGAAGACCACGGTGACGACGTCGGCCGAGCTCATCCCGGACTTTCTGTTGCGCCTGAGTAGCTGGCGGGCCAGCCGGCCTCCCGCGAAGACGCACTGATGCAGGTTCTGTCCGAACGCCAGTGGCTTGTTCCCGTCGGCCCGGACCTGGTCGAGGCGCCGGGCCAGCCAGTCGAGCAGGCCGGTGTCTCCGACGCGCAGCTCGGATCGCCACCGCCAGGTGGCGTAGAGGAATTCGGCGACCTCCGGCGCGCCCGGCTGACCGGCCAGTTCGACGTCGAGGATTAACAGCCCGTCCCGGCGCGGGTAATCGGCCTTCTCAGCCCGCAGGAGATGGACGAGGATAGGGTCGAATGACGAGAGGGCGTATTCGCCGTCACAGGTTTTCAGGCTGTCGAGGACGCCCTTCACCAGGGCCCGGGGATCGGACGGCCCCTGGCGCTTGAGCTCGATCAGCAGCGGTACCCGCCCGTGCACGCAGTCCGTCACCTGCGCCAGGGTAGGCACGTGCTCGTCGCTGCCGAACAGCCGGGTACGCGGCAGGTCGGCCACGGTCAGCGTCGCGACCGGCCGGGCCACGCCCGTGGCCCGGCCGAGGTCGTAGTCGTGCAGGACGACGAGCTCGCCGCTGTCGGTCCGGTGCACGTCCAGCTCGCACGGATAGCCGGCCGTGGCCGCGGCGTCGAACGCCGCCAGCGAGTTCTCCGGCCGCCCGGCCGCCAGGTCGTACAGGCCGCGGTGGGCGATCGGCTGCGACGTGAGCCAGGTCTGGTGCGGTGGCACTTCCACCACACCATGGTGACAGGTGCTAGAAGGAAGGCACCGGCCCTACCGGGCCGGTGATCGGCAGCACCACCAGGCAGGGGACGCGCACCGGGTGGGCCGGGTCGAGCGCGTTCAGCACGTCGGCCAGCGCGACCGGGTCCGCCGCGATCTCCAGGTGGTCGCTCTGGTCCAGCACGCACTGGTTCTGCAGCGTGATGCCGGTGACGCCGGGGCCGGACAGGAACGCCGACGTGAACGGCGTGACCACCTCGTCGTTCCTCGACTCGATGACCGTGTAGCTCACCCCGGCCACGGTGTCACCGCCCGCGTTCAGGCTGGCCAGGAACGACGAGCCGGCCTCCTGCTGCACGCACGCGGTGCACAGCGCGTTCAGCGTGCCGGTCACCAGGCCGGACCCGAAGACCGCGCCGAGCGCGGTGGCCAGGGCGGTCAGCCCGTCCAGGGTGGTGCCGTGGTTGCTCGGGGCCAGCGCGACCAGCTTGTTCACGTGAGCGGCGCCGCCGAGGAACTTCAGGTAGTACCGCGGCATCATGCCGCCCTGGGAGTGACCCACCAGGTCGGCCTTTACCGCGCCGGTCGCCGCGAGCACCCGGGTCACGAACGCGCCGAGCTGGCCCGCCGAGGCGGCGATGTCCCCGGTGCCCTGGACGACCGCCGACGGCGAGGTCCCGCCGTAGTTGAAGGCGAAGACGCAGTAGCCGTGGTTGGCCAGCAGCGGCGAGGCGGCCTGCCAGTTGTCGTCCTGGTTCGCGAACGTTCCGTTGACCAGGATGACCGGGTCCGGGTGCGCGGACGACGGCTGGCAGCCGAAGTTGTCCGCCCCCGGCGGCGGCGTCTGCGGGAACAGGAACCCGGCCAGCGCTCCCGTGGCGAAGTCGTAGTTCACGGGAAGGGCGCGGGCCTGGGCGGACAGGGGGGCCGCGACGAGCGCGGCCCCCGCGACGAATAGCGCGGCGGCGGGCCGCCAGAAGGCAGGAAAGCGGGCCATGCTGGGAGTACACGTCGTGCCGTGTCGGGTTCCTATGCGCCCGCGCCACGATTCAGCGCCGCAATTTATCAATCTCGGACAAATTACTCCCGAACGGGCTGGGTTCCTGCCCCGCTCGCGAGAACCGCATCGACCCGTCATCGATCTTGCCGTGCCGCAGGATCACCACGTCGTGCGCGTAGCTCATACCCAGTCGCCACGGGGCCCGCGATCCGGCCCGCGGGAACTGATCGATGGACCTGAGCACGTAGCCGGCCTGGAAGTCGAGCAGCGGCTGCGGGGTGACGGCCGGGTCGTCGTTGACCGGCACGCACGTGTCGTAGCCGCGGGAGTCCATGTACTTGAGCAGGCGGCAGGCGAACTCGCTGACCAGGTCCGCCTTGAGCGTCCAGGACGCGTTGGTGTAGCCGAGGGTGAACGCGAAGTTCGGCACGCCGCTCAGCATCATGCCCTTGTAGGCCATCGTCTCGGGCAGGTGCACGGGCCGGCCGTCCACGGTGAGTTCGGTGCCGCCGAACGCGAGCAGCTGCAGGCCGGTCGCGGTCACCACGATGTCGGCCCCCAGCTCGGCGCCGGATTCGAGTACCACGGCCCGTTCGGTGAAATCGGTGATCCTATCGGTGACCACAGACGCCCGCCCGTCCCGGATGGCCCGGAACAGGTCGCCGTCGGGCACCAGGCACAGCCGCTGGTCCCACGGGTTGTACACCGGCTTGAAGTGGGTGTCGACGTCGTACCCGTCCGGCAGCTGCTTGATCGCCATCTGGCGGATCCAGCCGCGGATCATGTCGGGCCGGCGTCGGCTGAGCTTGTAGATCAGCGTCATCATCGCGACGTTCTTCCACCGGGTCACCGCGTACCCGCGCCGCGCGCCGAGCAGCTTGCGCAGCTGGACGGCGACGACGTCCTCGGCCGGCATGGTCAGGATGTAGGTGGGGGAGCGCTGCAGCATGGTGACGTGCCCGGCCGTCTCGGCCAGCGCCGGGACCAGCGTCACCGCGGTCGCCCCGCTGCCGATCACCACGACCCGCTTCCCCGCGTAGTCCAGGTCGGCGGGCCAGTGCTGCGGGTGAACGACCTGCCCACCGAAGTTCCCGAGGCCGGGCAACAACGGCAGGTAGCCATGGTCGTAGCGGTAGTAGCCGCTGCACATCAGCAGGAAACCGCAGGTCAGCGTCGTCGTCTCGCCGCCGGGCCGTTCGGCCTCCACCGTCCAGCGCGCCTGGTCGCCCGACCAGCCGGCCCGCGTCACCCGGTGGCCGAAGCGGATGTGCCGCTCGATCCCCGCCTCGGCCGCGGTGGCCCGGACGTAGCCGAGGATCGACGGGCCGTCCGCGATCGCCTTGGCCTCGGTCCACGGCCGGAACCGGTAGCCGAGCGTGAACATGTCCGAGTCCGACCGCACGCCCGGGTAGCGGAACAGGTCCCAGGTGCCGCCGATGGCGTCCCTGGCCTCCAGGATCGCGTAGGTCTTGGCCGGGAACGCGGCCTGCAGGTGGTGGGCGGCGCCGATCCCGGACAGCCCCGCCCCGACGATCAGGACGTCGTAGTGTTCGATCATGCCGGGCTCGGTCATCGGGCCGCTCGCAGCCGCTTCTCCAGCACCAGCATCACGTCGTAGTAGTGGGTGGGGGCGACCCGGGCCAGGGCGTCGAAGACGTAGGCGTCGGGGCCGACCAGGATGCGGGCCTTGCCCCGGTCGACGCCGCGGCAGATGATCTCGGCCGCCCTGTCCGGCGTGGTCCGCAGCAGCGCCTCGAACTCGGCCGCCATCTGCTCGTGGGTGCGCCCGCGGCCCTGCGGGTCCTTTCTGACCCGCGCGTTGCGGGCGATGTTGGTCTTGATGCCGCCCGGGTGGACGGTCACCGCGCGGACGCCGGTGCCGCGCAGTTCCTGGCGCAGCGAGTCGGTGAACCCGCGCACGGCGAACTTCGACGCGCAATAGGCGCTCTGGTAGGGCATGCCCGCCAGGCCGAACACGCTCGAGGTGTTGACGATGACCCCGTCGTCCTGCTCGACCAGGATGGGCAGGAAGGCACGGGTGCCGTTGACCACCCCGTCGAAGTTGATCTGCCGCAGCCACTCGTCGTCGCCGGGGTCGGCGTCGAGGACCGACGAGGCGACCGCGACGCCCGCGTTGTTGAACACCGCGGCCAGCCGGCCCGTACCCGGCGACCCCGTACCCGGCAGCCCCGTGCCCGGCAGCCCCGTGTCCGGCAGCGCGGTCAGCCACTCGCGTACCTCCGCCGCGAACCGGTGCTGGTCCGCGGCATCCCGCACGTCGAGCACCCGGACCAGCACCGGTGCCGGCAGTGACCGCGCGGTCTCCTTGAGCCCGGCCTCGTCGATGTCGGCGATGGCCGCCGGCGAGCCCAGCCGCGACAGGTGCCGGGCGAGGCCCCGGCCGATGCCCGAGGCCGCGCCGGTGATCATCACCGGCCGGCCGCCAATGGGCCTGTGGTTCCTGGCCATCGCTACTCCTCCGGCCGTGCTCGTCGGGCGGTACTCCCCGATGGGCGGTACGCATGCGTACCAGATCGACGGTACGCGAGAGTACCATGTTCGGCAAGAGGAGGGCAGCGTGACGATCGCCAGTACCGCGCCGCACCAGGCCGGGGTGCCCGGGACCGCACCCGACGATTTCCGCCGTCGGCTGCTCGAGGGCATGGCCGCGGCCGTCCGCGAGTGCGGCTTCCGTGATTCGACGGTGGCGGACGTGGTGCGCCACGCCCGGACCTCGCGCCGTACGTTCTACGAGCACTTCCCGGGCAAGCAGGCCTGCTTCATCGCCCTGCTCCGGGAGGCCAACGCGGCCATGGTGCGCCAGATCGCGGCCGCGGTCGACCGGCGCGCGCCCTGGGACGTCCAGGTGCGGCAGGCCATCGAGGCCTGGATCGCGGCGGCGCAAGCCGACCTGGACCTCACGCTGAGCTGGATCCGGGACCTCCCCTCGCTCGGCGCCGACGCCCGCCACCTGCAGCGCGAGTCGCTCGAGGCCTTCATCGTGCTGGTCAGGGACCTCACCGACACCCCGGAACTGCGCGCGGCCGGCGTCGCCCCGCCGTCCCGCCAGCTCATGGTCATGCTGCTCGGCGGCCTGCGCGAGCTGATCGCCACCACCGTCGAGGACGGCGGCGACATCGGCGGCATCACCGAGGTGGCCGTCCGGGCCACCCAGGCCCTGCTCGACCCGAACCGCCGCCCCGCCCGCCCGTGACATCACCCGAAAGCCCCTGCAC
>Ga0318494_10000317_pt1 | contig 15835 bp, 12 predicted proteins | sample GRESIP108b1f24_FD_203293 | JGI IMG/M metagenome (GOLD analysis project Ga0318494, IMG submission 203293) | Tropical soil microbial communities from Luquillo Experimental Forest, Puerto Rico - GRE.SIPMG.108b1f24 | ecosystem: Environmental > Terrestrial > Soil > Tropical forest > Bulk soil... | reverse complement strand
GGGCCGCCCCGAGAGCCGACGGTCGTAGCCGTCGGCGTAGCCGATGGGGAGCGTGGCGATGCGGGACGGACGGCTGGCCACCCACCGCCCGCCGTACGAGATCGCCGTGCCCGCCGCGACCGTCTTCACGTGCGTGATGGCCGTGCGCCACGTGAGCGCTGGCTCGAGCCGCCGCCCTGCCGCCCGCGCCGCGTCCGAGATGTGGGTCGCCGGGTCGAACGGCAGGTAGCCGTAGAGCATGATGCCCGGCCGCGTCAGGTCCTGCCGCGCGCCCGGGAAGTCGAGCGTCCCGGCGGAGTTCGCGAGGTGGTGGTAGCGCGGCGCCATCCCGGCCTTCGCGAGCGCCTGCGAGAACTCGCTGAAGAGCGCCACCTGTCGCTCGGTGGTGGACCGAGGCTCGAGATCGGCGCTCGCGAAGTGGGTGCACACGCCCTCCAGCTCCACCTCGGGCGCTGCGCGGAGCGCGTCGAGGACGGCCGGCAGGTCGGCGGTCGTGACCCCGATGCGGCCCATGCCGGTGTCGACCTTGAGGTGCGCCTTCGCCTTCACGCCGCCGGCGCGCGCCGCGGCCGCGAGGCCGCGCACGTGCTCGGGCGTGAAGACGACCGGGGTGAGGCGGTGTCGGACGAGGAGATCGTAGCGCTCGCCGTAGGCCGCCCCCAGCACGAGCACCGGGCGATCGATCCCCGCCTCGCGGAGCTCGATCCCTTCCTCGACCAGCGCCACACCCAGCATGGGAGCGCCCGCCTCGCAGAGCTTCCTCGCCACGGGTACCGCCCCGTGCCCGTAGGCGTCCGCCTTGACGATGCCGACGGCGGGGCGCCCCGCGATCTCCACGGCGAGCCGGTAGTTGCTGGCGATGGCGGAGAGGTCGACCACGGCCTCGGTCGGTCGGATGGGCATGGCGCGCAAGGTGGCAGGGATGAGGTCGTGTTTCAAGCGAAGTGGAACGCTCGCCGATTCGCGGGGGGGCTCGCGCCGGGAGCGACCGCGGCTATACTGCGCCGCCCATGCTCAAGGTAGGCGGAGAGGTCGATAGCATCTGTACCAAGTGCGGGATGTCGCTCGCCCACACCATCATCGCCATGGTCGATGGCCGACCGGTGAAGGTGGAGTGCAACACCTGTCACGGCGTGCACCGCTTTCGCGGCGACGCGCCCGCGGCGGCCTCGAGCGGCGCGGCCGCCCGGCGGCCCGGCGCGACGGCGCGGCCCGCTCGCGAGCGCCCCGTGACCGTCTCGTTCGACGAGGTGCTGCGCGGGAAGCACCTCGAGATGGCGCAACGCTACTCCCCGCGCGCCACGTACCAGATCGACCAGGTGATCGAGCACCCCACGTTCGGTCTCGGCTGGGTGTCAGGCATCCGAGACGCGACGAAGATGGAGGTCACGTTCCGCGCCGAGGTGAAGGTCCTGGTGCAGGGAAAGGCGTAACCACCGGCACGAAGGGAGGGCCGCCGTCACTCGCCGCGCGCAGCGGCGAGCAGCCGCGCCATGTCCTCCGGCAGTGGTGACTCGACCTGGAGCGGCGCGCCACTGAGCGGGTGGCGGAACGCGAGCGTGGCGGCGTGGAGGGGAGTCCGCGCGAGGAGGATCTCCCCGCCGGCCCCGGTGAGCGGTCCCCTCTCGCCGTAGTCAGGATCGACCGCCAGCGCGGTGCCGGCCCACGCCAGGTGGACCCGGATCTGGTGCGTGCGGCCGGTCTCCGGCGCCGCCTCGACGAGCGCCAGGGCCGGGAGCGGCGGGCGTTCCGGGAACGCCTCCAGCAGGCGGACGCGGGTGACCGCGGGCTTGCCCCGCTCATCCCCGGGGCGGGCCGGGCGCATGCGCCCGCGGCGCCCCGGCGCGATGGGAGCGTCGAGGCGGGCCTCGGGCGCGGGCGTGCCGCGCACGACGGCGAGGTAGCGCTTGTCGACCTCGCGCCGATCGAACGCCAGGTTGAGCGCGCGGTGCGCCGCGGCGCTTCGGGCGAAGAGGAGCACGCCGCTCGTTCCGCGGTCGAGCCGGTGCACCACCCACAGACGCCCGAACGACTCCTGCGCCTCGTCCTGGACGGTGCGCTCGGGCTCGGCGCGGCCGGGGATGACGAGCCGGCCCGCCGGCTTGTCGACGGCGACGACGTGCTCGTCCTGGAACAGCACCGCGAGCACGTTCGGGTCTCTAGAGGGTGCGGCGCGCCGGCACGACCTTGACCGGCCCGAAGCGCTCCAGCGAGGGAGCGATCTGCCGTGCCGGCCCCACCACGACGACCACGCCGTCGCGGAGCGGGAAGTAGCGCTGCGCCAGATCGCGGCACTGCTCGGCCGTGACGGCGCGGACGCGCTCGCGGTAACCGGTCACCTCGTCGAGCGACACGCCGTAGAGCTTCACGTCCGCGATGCGCTCCGCCACCTGATCGTGCGTCTCGAGCGAGAGCGGGTAGAGGCCGGCCAGATAGCTCTGGGCGCGCTCCAGCTCCTCCGCGGTAGGGCCCGCGTCGCAGAAGCGCTCCTCCTCCTCGAAGGCGACCTGGAGCAGCTCGGCGGTGGTTTCCACTTTCGTGAACGACGAGACGAAGAAGATCCCGGCGGCGCGGCTCATGGCGAACCGGCTGCGCACGCCGTAGGACAGACCGCGGTTGACGCGGATGGCCTCCACGAGGCGGGACGTGAAGCCGCCGCCGAACACGGCGTTCGCGACGAGGGCCGGGAAGTAATGCTCGGTGGCGCGTGGAAGGGCGGGGCTCGCCACCCGCACCTGTGACTGCGTGAGGTCGCGCTTGTCCACCACCACCACGCTGCGGGGGACGGGTGCCGCCGGGGGGACGGCCGGCGGCGGGGCGCCGGCGCCCTTCCAGGCGCCGAGCTTGCGCCGGCAGACGCGCAGCGCCTCCTCGGCACGCACGTTCCCGACCACCACCAGCGTGGCGCTGGCGGGGTTGAACCAGCGCCGGTGGAAGGCGACCGCGTCCGCGCGGCGCAGCGCGGCGAGGTGGGCGGCGCGGCCGTCGGTGGGGTGGCCGTACGGGTGGCCCCGGTAGACCGCGTCGACCATGGCGCGGTCCGCGACGGCGCCCGGCTCGTCGAGCACGTGCGAGAGCGCGGCCACCTCGCGCCGGCGAATCCGTTCCCACTCGGGCGCCGGGAACGTGGGCCCGGTGGCGAGGTCGAGCACCACGTCGAGCAGCTGCGGCAGGAACTCCGTCGGGGCGGAGAGTCCGAAGTACGTCGCGTCCTCGTCAGCGCCGGCGCCGAGCTCGGTGCCGAGCGACTCGACGGTGTCGTCGATCTTCGGCCCGGTGCGCCGGGCCGTGCCTCGACGAGCCACCTGCGCCACGAGGTGGGCGAGGCCGTGGCCGCGCGGTGGGTCCAGCGCGGCGCCCGCCGCGACGACGAGGCGGACCGCGACGAGCGGCACGCCAGGCCGCTCCGCCACCACGAGGGTGGCGCCGTTGGGGAGCCGCTCCTCGTGTAGCGTTGGGAGGGGGATCGAGCCCGCTGCGGCTGTCCTCACGGCCTGCCCTCCGGCTGGAGCGTCACGATGCACCGGCGCGAGGCGTCGAGCCAGCCGGCGGCGACCCGCTTCACGTCCTTCGGCTGTACCGCCGCGTACTGCTCGAGCGTGCGCCCCGCCTCCCGCCAGTCGCCGAGCAGCGCCTCGGCCTGCCCGAGCGCGTGGGCCACGCCGTTGTGCGTGGCGAGCTCGTGCAGGATCGAGCTGCGCAGGAGCCGCTGGGCCCGCGTGAGCTCGCCCCCGCTGATGCCCCGCGACGCGACCTTGCCGATCTCCTCCCACAACAGCTTCTCGGCGCGATCGGCGGCGACGCCCGGCGCGAGCTCGGCGAAGACGAGGAAGACGCCCGGGTCGATGCGCCAGCCCCAGGAGACGTGCACCGAGACCGCCACCTCCTCCTGCTCCACGAGCCGGCGCCGCAGCCGCGACGACTCGCCGACGGCCAGCACCGCCTGGAGCACGTCGAGCGCCGCCGAGTCGGGGCTCTTCGCCGCCGGCCCACGCCAGCCCACGAGCACCGCCGCCGCCTGCGCGGGGTAGCGCACGACGGCGCGCCGTTCGCCGCGCTGCGGCGGCTCACCCTGCGGAACGGGTCGCGGGCGCGGGCCTGCCGGGATGTCTCCGTACGAGCGCTCGATGAGCGCGAACGTGTCGCCGGGATCGAGGTTGCCGACGGCGAACACGGCCGCATTGTCGGGTGCGTAGTAGGTGCGGAAGAACTCCAGGCAGTCCTCGCGCGTGATGCGGTCGATGTCGTCCATCCAGCCGATGACGGGCCAGCGGTACGGGTGCGCCAGGAAGACCAGCGCCTCGAGCTGCTCTTCCATGAGGCCGAAGACCGAGTTCTCGGTGCGCAGCCGCCGCTCTTCCTTCACGACCTGGCGCTCCTGCTCGAGCGTCTCGGGGGTGAGCGCCAGCGAGCGCATCCGATCGGACTCGAGGTCGACGACGGTCTCGAGCGCGTCGGAGGCGAAGTCCTCGTAGTACGCCGTGACGTCGTTCGAGGTGTAGGCGTTGGAGCTGCCCCCCCGTGACTCGAGCACGCGGTCGAACTCCTTCGGCCCGTACCGCGCGGCGCCGTTGAACATCATGTGCTCGAAGAGGTGGCTGATGCCGGTCTTGCCGAGGCGCTCGTTCCGCGAGCCGACCTGGAAGAAGGTGTAGTAGCTCACCGTCGGCACGGTGGGATCGGCGAGGAGCCGGACGCGGAGCCCGTTCGGCAGCTGGCGGGCGACGACGCGGTCGAGGTCGAGGACGGGGCCTTCAGGCTTGCGCGGCACGCGGCTCCTTTCGCGCGGTGGAAGATAGTGGGCGGCCACGGCGCAGTCCAACGTGCGCCCGCCTTGCTGCGCGGTGGTAAAAAATAAATTATAAAAGGACCGCCCGCGTCCTTTCGCGGGAACCCGAGGTCATGCAAACGGCTCTCAAGACGAGAATCTCAAGTCCAAGGAAGACGAACAAGGCGAAGCTCCAGCGTGACCCGCGCCGCGAGGTCCTCCGCAAGCTCGGCGAGAAGATCCGGCTCGTCCGTCACCAGCGCGCCCTGACGCAGGAAGCGCTGGCGGACGAGCTCGGCCTCTCGGTGGCTTACGTGAGCCTCATCGAGCGCGGCGGGCGTAACCCGCCGTACACGACCGTCGTCGCGATCGCGCAGGCACTGGGCGTCTCGCCTCGCGAGCTGTGCGCCGACTGACCCTGCTTCACGGTTCGAGCGGCCGGCCGCATTCGGCGCAGCGGCCGCGCCGCTTCTTCAGAGGCAACCCGCATCCCGGACAGCGCGGAACCGGCCGCGGCGTCGCGGCGGCCGCTCGGCCGTCGCCCGGCGGCGCGCGCTTCGCCTCCAGGCGCGCCACGCGCTGCTCGAGCGCGGCGATCCGCTCCGCCAGCTCGGCCGCCGTGACGGCGCGGCGCCGCATGGCTCGCCTGGCTCGGTCCGGGGGTTCCCTCACGGCCCAGAACCTGCCCGAGCGCCCGGGCCCTGTCCAGCACACCGACTCGCCAGGCAAGTCATGGTAGGTCGCGGCCAGGCGGGTTAATGTCCGGTGGGATGCGACGACTCGATCGAAGCACCCGTCTCGAGGCCGAGGAACCTGCCGGTGACAGCTACCGCGACGCGGATGTGACGGCGTTGCTCGAGCGGCACCGCCTGCCCGTCCGGGATGTGCCGTTCGCGCGCCAGATCTTCGTCAACCGCAACCTGCGGCTCGACAAGATCGACGTGGTCGGGTTCGACATGGACTACACGCTGGCGGTGTATCACCTGCGCCAGCTCGAGGAGCTCGCCTTCCGCATGACCACGCGGAAGATGATCGAGCACCTCGGCTATCCGGAGAACATCGGCGAGCTGCAGTACGACCCCGAGTTCGTCATCCGCGGCCTGGTCGTCGACAAGGAGACCGGGAACATCTTCAAGATGGACCGGCACAACCACTGCGGCCGGGCCTACCATGGCAAGCGCCCCCTGTCCTACGACGAGGTGAAGCGCCTCTACCGCGACGAGAAAATCCACCTCTCCCTCCCGCGCTTCGCCTGGATCGACACCCTCTTCGCGCTGCCGGAGGCGTGCCTCTTCGCGGAGATCATCGAGTGCCTGGAGGGGCGTGGCGACCAGGTGGCGTACGCAAAGCTGTACGACGACATCCGCGATTCCATCGACACGGTCCACCGCGACGACTCGCTGAAGCAGGTCGTGAAGGCGGATCTGCCGCGCTTCCTCGTGAAGGACCTCGAGCTCGGGCCGGCCCTCCACAAGCTGCGCTCCGGCGGCAAGAAGCTCTTCCTGCTCACCAACTCGTTCCGGGACTACACCGAGGCGGTGATGAGCTTCATCCTCGACGGCGTCCTGCCCGAGTATCCGAGCTGGAAGAACTACTTCGACGTCATCCTCACCGGCGCGCAGAAGCCGGGGTGGTTCTCGGAGAAGCGGCCCGTGATGCAGCTCTCGCCGCGCGGCGAGATCGTCGGCGAGGCGAGCACCTTCGAGCGCGGGGTCGTCTACCAGGGCGGCAGCCTGCAGGAGTTCGAGCGGCTGGGCGGGATCGGCGGCGATCGCGTGCTCTACGTCGGCGATCACATCTACGGCGACATCCTGCGCTCCCGGAAGAGCTCGCTGTGGCGGACCTGCATGATCGTGCCGGAGCTGGAGCCCGAGCTGGCGTGGCTCGAGAAGAACACGGCGTCGCTCGAGGAGATGGCGCGGCTGGAGGAGCTGCGGGCGCGCCTCGACGACGAGATCTCGGCGCGCAAGACCGGCCTCAACGCGCTCGACCGGCGGCTGGAGCGGGACGCGCGCGACCCGGAGGCCCGCGGCCAGGTCGAGGCGGAGCGGCGCGAGATGAAGCACGAGCTGGAGCGGCTGCGGCGCGCCATGCGCGACGCGGACGCCCGCGTCCGCGCGCTGGAGCGCGCGGTCGAGCTCGGGTTCAACCGGTACTGGGGGCTCACCTTCAAGGAAGGGAACGAGAACTCGCGCTTCGGTGAGCAGATCGAGGACTACGCCTGCATCTACACCAGCCGAGTCTCGAACCTCGTCTTCTACTCGCCGATGCAGTACCTGCGCGCCATGCGCGCCGCCATGCCGCACGAGCGGCTCATGTTGAGGATGGCGCCCTACGGCGACGAGCACGCCCCCCCGGCGGCCGGCGCGCGGCCGTCCAAGGCGCGGGGGACCGGCGCGGACGACGCGGCCTCGCCGGGGTGACCCCGCGCCGCCAGGGCGAGCCAGACCGCACTCCCGGCGGCGAAGGCGATCCCGAGCGCGACCCCGCCGGGCCGAGCGGCCGCCAGCGCCGCGCCGGCCGCGACGAGCCGCGCGCCCTCGACCGGCCATGCCCAGCGGCGCGCGTCCATGAGCCCCCCCAGCGACAGGAGCGTCCAGAACACCAGGACCCCGGCGGCCGCGAGCACGGTGGCGGGCGCCGTGGACTGGGCGAGCAGCATGAGGAAGGTCGCCGCCACGAGCGGCGCGAACTGCACGAGCGCGTAGGCCTCGAGCGCCGGCGCGGCCGGTAGGTCGAACCGCGGCCGGGCGTGCAGCTCGGCCTCGCTCGGCGGCGCCCGTCCGAGCGGATCGAGCGACGGCGAGGCGAGCCACAGGCGCAGCCGGTCGCGCCGGCGCGGCAGCGCGCGCGCCTTCTCGGCGATCTCGAACCACGTCTGCACCTGCGCCCAGGCGGGGTTGAAGCTAGCGATCGGCTTGGTCGTGCCGTAGACCGGCGGCTCCCGCTCCTCCCGGAACGTGCCGAAGAGCCGGTCCCAGACGATGAGGATCGCCCCGTAGTTCTTGTCGAGATACTGCGGGTTGACCGCGTGGTGGACGCGGTGATGCGAGGGCGTGTTGAGCACGCGCTCGAGCGGCCCGAGCCTCCCCACGAGCTCGGTGTGGATCCAGAACTGGTACAGCGTGCTCAGCGCCACGCTGGTGGCGTAGACCGCGGTCGGCACGCCCAGGAACGCCATCGGCAGGTAGAACGGGAGCGAGGTGAAGCTGGTCAGGATCGACTGCCGGAGCGCCACCGCCAGGTTGTAGTCCTCGGACTGATGGTGAACGGCGTGCGCGGCCCAGAGCAGGTTGACCTCGTGCGAGAGGCGGTGCCACCAGTAGTACGCCACGTCCACGAACACGAACGCGACGATCCACGGCCAGGGGCTCCCGGGCGCGAATCCGACGAGCCGCGCATGGCGGAACAGCCAGGCGTACGCCGCGAGCAGCGCCGCCCCAGCGAAGACCAGCACCACCTGCTGCCCCACTCCGCAGCCCAGGTCGGCGAGCGCGTCCTTCAGCCGGTACACGGACCGCCGGCGCGCCCGCGCCGCGAGCAGCTCCACCCCGATGAGGAGGAGGAAGAAGGGGATGGCGAGCGCGATGTAGTTCGTCGTGGGCACGGCCACGCACCTCAATGTGCGGACGAGCGCGAGCGGCGGCGCGGTCCGGCGGGGGCGTTCCGGGCGGTGGTGCGCATCCACACTTCGTAGGGGGTGAGGCGCCCGTCGCGCGCGCTGCTGTGCCTCGCGTTTTCGACCGCCTGCGCCGGGCGATCGGGCTCCCCTGCGGCCGCATCGACGGGCCCTGCGCCCTCCAGCGTCGGCGCCCCAGTCCCAGCCGCCACGAGCGTGGTATCCGCCGAGAATGCGCTCGCCGGCGATCCAGACTGGTGGTCTGGCCGCGACGCTCCCAACCACGAGCTGGAGCTCTATCTCGACCGCGCGTCCGCCGCGGCTGGGGAGACGGTGGGCGTCCAGGCCTCGAGCGACGCGCCGCATCGTGCGAACTGGAAGCTGTACCGGTTCGGCTGGTACGTCGGAGCCGGGGCGCGCTGGATCGCCGACGGAGGCCCGGTCGACGTGACGCCGCAGCCCGGGTGTCCACCCTCCGCCGACACGGCGCTCGTCCAGTGCCGTTGGTCCGCGACCTTTCAGCTCACCCTGCCTCAGGCCGCCGTGTCCGGGTTGTTCGCTGTGAAGCTCACGCGCGACGACGGGTTCATCGCGTTCGCGCCGCTCGTCGTGCACGACGGCCGAGGCGCCGATCTGCTGTTCCAGGCGAGCATCGACACGTGGCAGGCGTACAACGGCTGGGGCGGCGAGTCGCTCTACGAGGACACCAGCGGCCGCATGCGGTACCAGGAGGCGGAACAGGTGAGCTTCGACCGCCCGTACGCCGAGCACCACGGCCTCGGCCTCCTCGCCGCGAACGACGAGCCGCTGGCGCGCTTCCTCGAGCGGAACGGCTACGACGTGACGTACACCACGAACGGGAGGGTCTCCGCCGGCGGAGCCGCCGAGCTGGCCCGAGGACGCGTCTTCATCTCGTCAGGGCACGACGAGTACTGGACCGGCGAGGAGCGCGACGCCCTCGAGTCCGCCCGCGACGCCGGGACGCCGCTCCTCTTCTTCGGCGCGAACGCGGGGTACTGGAAGATCCGGTTCGAGCCGTCGACTCGGCCCGACGACCCGCGCGTCATCACCTGCTACAAGGGGTCGAGCCGCGACGACCCCGTCCGCGGCCCGGGCATCACCGGGGTCTTCCGCGCGCCGCCGCTCTCTCGCCCCGAGAACGCGCTCGTCGGCGGCATGTACGACGGGTGGACCACCCTGGCGCACCCGTGGGTCGTATTCGACGCCAGCGCATGGCTGTTCGAGGGCACCGGGCTGCGCGCCGGCGACGTCGTCTCCACGCTCGTCGGGTACGAGTTCGACCGGAGCTTCTCGAACGGCGCCTCGCCGGCGGGGCTGCGCGTGCTGGCGCGCTCGCCGGTGGTCCACGCCGAGGCGCGCCCCTCCGTCCAGGAGACCGTGGCCTACAGGGCGGGGAGCGGCGCGCTCGTCTTCGACGCGGGCACCATCGAGTGGACCTCGGCGCTCAACGGGGGCACCCGCGGTGACGCTCGGGTGGAGCGGATGACCGCGAATGTGCTCCACGAAGCGCTCGGACTGCCGGTCCCCGCCGCGCTGGTCTCCCCTGCTCCGCCCGAGTCGCCCCCCGCCCTGGGGCCGTTCGCAGACTCCGTCGCGACGGTGGTGACCGGTCTCGCTGCGCCCACCGCGGTGGCCGTGCTGCGCGACGGCGCGCTGGCCGTGGCCGAGGCGGGCCTCCAGCGCATCGTGCGCGTCGGGCGCGGCGGCGACGTGACCGTCCTCGCCGGTTCCGGCGAGCCGCAGGCCAGCCTGGCGGACGGGGTCCCTGGCGCGATGGCCCAGCTCGCGGTCCCGGCGGCGCTCCTCGCCCTGGCCGACGGGACCCTGCTCTACGCCGACGCTGCGCAACACGTGGTGCGCCGCATCGCCGACGACGCCCAGCACACGGGGACGACGCTGGCGGACCGCCTCGGGCAGCGCGGCTTCGCGGACGGACCGGGGCGCCAGGCCCTCTTCTCCGCGCCTTCCGGCCTCGCCGTCGATCCTGTCACGGGCAACGTGCTCGTCGCTGACTCGGCGAACCACCGCGTGCGCACGATCGACGCGCAAGGCGGAGTGACGACGCTAGTCGGATCGTCCGCGGGGCAGAACGACGGGCCCGCGGCGAGGGCGCGGCTCCACACCCCCACCGCGCTCGCGACCGCGCCGGACGGCCGGGTGTTCGTGGTCGCGAGCGGCGGCTATCGCGTGAAGGTCATCCAGCCCGACTCCGCGCGGACCGTGGCCACGCTCGCCGGCGCGAGCGAGGGGTTCACCGACGGGCGCGCGGCGGACGCTCGCCTCGCGCCGCAGGCCGGCGCCGTGTTCTCGAACGGCGAAGTCATCTTCTCGGATCCGGGTAGCCTGCGGGTGCGGGCGCTGGTGCCCGGCGCGACTCCGATTCAGGTCGCGGTCCACTCGGTCGCCGGCTCGGGCCAGAGCGGCTCCGCCGACGGTCCCGGCGCGTCCGCGTCGTTCACGCTGCCGCTCGGCCTCGCCGTCGGCCCGGACGGCACGATCTACGTCGCCGATGCCGGGAGCGGGACGGTACGCGCCCTCCACCGTCAGTCTCCTTGACGTCCTCCGACACACCGCGTAGACCCGACCGCGGTAGAGCGTCCTAGGCTGGTGCCGGGCCCGGTCTTCAAAACCGGTGGATGGTGCTGAACGGCGCTGTCGGGGGGTTCGATTCCCCTGCTCTACCGCCATATTCTCCTGCAACATCAGCCCAAGCGGCAGGCGTACAGCACCGTCCGCGACCTGGCTCGCGTGCTTGAGAGAGGCTCGACGCGGTCGGTGCCCTCGCGTCGCGCGAGGTCGCGGCCCCGCGTCGTTCACGGACTCGTGCTCACAGCGCGGAACCGCACATGCCCGGCGGCGACCCGCTCGTACGCGCGCGCGGCGCCTCGTCGAGCTGGTACCGCGCTGTCATTACCTTCACCTCGCCTCCAGCCCCGAGGTGGCGGTCATCGCCCGCTCGATGTCACGTTCGCTCTTCATGGCGGGTTCGACGGCCTTCCCGGTCGCGAACCGACCTCGTCGAGCACGGTCAGGCTCAGGGGATCAGCCATCGCCAGCATCTAGCCCATGAACGTGAACGACGATGGAACGCTCTCGTACGAGCAGGACACCGTCCTCCAGGTGGCGGGCGGCCCAGATCCGTTTCACCACGCCGGCAAGAACGTGCTCCGCAGGACAGCGGGGCCGCAGCCTAACCCCGCGCGCTAGCCGACGTCCGGAATCGCACTGCGGCACGCGGATCGAATTCGGCTGGCGCCATTTGATTGCAAAACGAGTGCATACGAGGTCGGCGATCCCCCGCGCGAACGATGTCCGTCGCGGCACCAGAAACTGTTGGTACTCAGGAACCCAGCGCCAGTTCGATATCCTCCGGGCTCGTCGGCTTGGCGAGGTGCCGGTCGAACCCGGCCTCCAGAGCCGCGCTCACGTCCTCGGCCTGGGCATAGCCCGTCAGTGCCACGAAGCGGACGCCTTGCGGACCGCTCGCGCGAAGGATCTTCACAACGTCGTAGCCGCTCATATCGGGGAGTCCCACGTCGCAGAGCAGGACATCGGGTGGGTACACACGGACGTGCGCGATGGCGGTAGCGCCGTCGTAGACCACCTCCGCGGAGTGTCCCAGCATCTCGACGAGTTGCGCCAACGTGTCTGCCGCATCGCGGTTATCATCGACGACGAGGACGCGTCGCCGCTGCCCATCTCCGTGCGTCACCGTGCGCGGCTTCTCCCGCGCGGCCTCGAATTCAGCGGTGGGCAGACACAGGACGAACTCTGCTCCCCTCCCCTTTCCTTCGCTGGCGGCGCGCACCGTTCCCCCGTGCAACTCGGTGATACCTTTCACCAGCGCGAGCCCGAGCCCGAGCCCGCCGTCGGTTCGCGCGAGCGTCCGCTGTCCCTGCACGAAGGGGTCGAAGACGTGCGCGAGCAGCGCAGCCTCGATTCCAGCTCCGGTGTCTCGCACCTCGATCTCGGCGTGGTCGACTGCCGCGCGCAACGAAAGCGCAACCTCGTCGCCGCGCCGCGTGAACTTCGCCGCGTTGTGGAGCAAGTTGCCGATGACTTGCGTGATCCGCGTCGTGTCGGCGTCGGCCCACACGTGCCCGTCCGGCAACGAGGTGCGGAACACGATCCCTCGCTCATTCAGCATCTGCCAGAAGTCGTCGGCCGCCCGCCGAACGACATCTCGCAGATCGACCCGCGAGCGCTTCATCACGATCTTGCCGCGCGCGATGCGAGTCACGTCCAACAGATCATCAACTAGGCGCGTCAAGTGCTCCGTCTGGCGCTCGATGACGCTTCGGGCGTGCTGCGCCTGTTCGCTGGCGGGGCCCGCGTGCTGGAGGATGTAGACCGAGTTGCGAATCGGGGCGAGCGGGTTCCGCAGCTCGTGCGAGAGCATCCCGATGAACTCGTCCTTGCGGCGGTCAGACTCGCGGATTGCGGCTTCGGCGCGCTTGCGTTCCGTGATGTCCTGCCAGACATTCAGAAAGAACTTCTCGCCGCCGATCTCGACGGGGCGTGTGCGAACGAGCACGTTGCGAGTTTCGCCACACTTCGTGCGATGGAATACCTCGTACTCGTCTCCGCCAGCCGCTGCGATCTGAGCGATGTGGCGGCGCACGTCCTCCGGTTGCTCGTTCGCATCGATGTCGGAGAGCTGTAGGCGTTCGAACTCCTCGCGCGTATAGCCGAGCTGCTGGTGAGTCTTGTCGTTGAACGCGACGATCGCACCTTCGGCGTCATTCAGGACGACGCCACTTGGAGCGAGAGTGAACAACGATCGGTACAGCGCCTCGTTCTCACGCAGCCGTTGCTCACTGCGCTTCCGATCGGTGATGTCGACGTTTAGCCCCCGGACGTACAACGCCTCCCCGTTGGGCCCCCACTCGACGCTGCCTGCTCCCAAGATCCAGCGAGTGCCGAGAACGGGATGCTGGACGCGATACTCGGCGTGGTAGTCGGGGGTGCGGCCCGCGATGGCATCGCACATGGCCGCCTCGGCCGAGCCGAGGTCATCGGGATGCACGCACTGCTTCCAGCGCGCGCGATCTAGCGTCGCGGCAGGCGGCACGCCGAAGAGTTCGAAATTCTCTGGCGACCAGATGAGTGCGCCCGACGCGAGGTTCAACTCCCAGATCCCCGCTGCCACGTACTTCAGGGTCAGCCGCAGCCCCTCGTCGCTGAGTCGCGTCGCTGCGAGCGCCTGTTCGCCCGGCAGCTGGTGGATGCGCTGCTTGGTCCTCCAAGCGGTGCAGGGCTTGCTGCCGTCCAGCTCGCGAGGCACCTCGCGAGCAGTGATGAGCAGTCCTGTGCCTCCCTCCATGGAGACCGGCGCGATGCTTCCTTCCCAGTAGGTCTCCCGCCCATCGATGAGCTGCGTTCGGCGAGGGACTCGGATGCAGCGACCGGCCCGAGCGCGGGCGTGCATCGCGAGCGCCATGTCGCGCGTAGCAGGGAAGAGGTCGATGATGTTCTCCCCGACGACCTGCTCCTCGGTGAAGCTGGCCGAGCGGAGCCACTCGGAGTTCGCGCGGACGACGGTGCCGTCGGGCGCGACGAGGCAGAGGCCGGCGTCCACCTTCTCGAACAAGAGGTCAGTGAGCGTCGCTGGCGTCGGGTTCGCGACGGGCATGGTGCCCCCGGTTGTCGCAAAAGAGGGGGAGGGTACCACGGGCAGAGGTCGGCCTTCTGTACCGGGCAGGAGAGCGCGTGACTGGCGTGCTGCTGGTACGAGCGGGGCAGCGCCCCGCGTACAGCCAACCCGGCGACTGTTTCGTGGACATCCTGTCTGGCTACTTCCTTCGCAGACGGGCGGGTCCGCCAACGTCACGACCACCGCGCTGGGTTGTCGTCGGGCGGAGCACGAGCTCCGCACCCATCCACTCCCGCTGCGCGACGCCTGGCCCCGTCATCTAGCCGACCGAGGGAGCAGGTGCTACCTCACCGGGTCTGACACAATTTGTCACAGCGCGTTCGCGGTCGCCTCACCTGCCCCGCGCACAGTAGCCCCCGCATGTCCACGTACGTCACCCTCTACTGCGGCGAGAGCCACCGGACTGCCGATGGCGCCCCCGTGGAGCACTCGTGCCGGGTTCTTGACCCGGAGTACCTCAAAGCAGAGCGAGACAAGGACTACGAGCGGGCTGTCGAATTGTTGGAAAGGATGCCGCTCATCCTGCTCGACGGCTGGACTCAGGGCATCGCCGGCTAGGCGCATGTAACCTTGGGTGTTCTCGGACTGAGGGTCATGTGGTACCGAAGCGCGCATGTCCCTCGTCAACAACGTCGCAGCAGCTCCACACCGCGCGCACCGCCCGGAAGCTCTCGCAGGCCAGAGTCGCCAAGGCCGCCGGCGTCTCGGTCAGCTACATCTCGATGCTCGAACGCGGCCAGCGCTCCCCGCCGCTAGAGACGCTGGAAGCCGTCGCCAAGACGCTTCGAGTCTCGCCGCTGAGCCTGATGGCGGAGCCCTCGTCCAGGCGGTCTCGTTCACGGGGCCGGTAACCAGCCTGCGGCCATCTCGCTGAACCCTACTGCCGCCGCCGGTATGGCCACCCGGCGCGCCCTTTTAGCGCCCGCTCGACAACAGGAACCGCACCTCGCAGACGACGGCCGGCTCAAGCCACACGACGGCCCGGTGCCCGCATCGACAGGGCGACGTGGCGCGCCTGAGCTACGGCACGACATCGGCCAGCGCCTCCAGCTCGTTCCGCCCGATTGCGGCGCGCCCGGTGTACCGCAACCCGTGGTTCGTCCCGGTCGCGAGGACGAGGCTGGCGCGCCCGAACGTCTCCTTCGACGGGTCGGCGACCCCGATGACAACGAAGTCGGCAGTCTCCTCAACCTTGAACTTCAGCCAGGAGCCGGTCCGGCCAGGCGCGTAGGCCGAGTCCGCCCGCTTGGCGACAACTCCTTCGAGGCGCAGTTCGCGCGCGCCGGCCAGGAGCCGCTCCCCTTCCCTTTCGACGTGCTGAACGTAGACGAGGGGACCGGCCGCGGGCAGCAGCTCGCGCAGCATCGCCTTGCGCTCAACCAGAGTCACGCGTCCGGCGTCGGTCGTCCGCCAAGGCGCGTTGCCGGAGACGTTCGAAGTCTGGCGTCCCGTTCCGGAAGACGACCAGTTCGCCATCGAGGAGGGCTTTGCGGGCTGGCAGCGCCGCGAGCGCCTCGACGACCTCGGGGAACGCGCGCGTGGCGTCCCGACCGCTACGGTACCGCAGCGTGACGGTCCCCTTGTCCTTCGCGGCAAGGACCCTGAAGCCGTCGTACTTCAGTTCGAACAGCAGCCGGGCGCCGAGAACGGCTCAGCCCGCGACGCGAGCGCGAGTTCTGAGACGAGGGGACCGCGCCAGACCGGTAGCGGGACGCACCGTCTCGACCCGCGGTTCCTCGCCGCTGACTCTGCGCGCACAGACACGGCCCAGAGG
>Ga0318494_10000314_pt1 | contig 15875 bp, 11 predicted proteins | sample GRESIP108b1f24_FD_203293 | JGI IMG/M metagenome (GOLD analysis project Ga0318494, IMG submission 203293) | Tropical soil microbial communities from Luquillo Experimental Forest, Puerto Rico - GRE.SIPMG.108b1f24 | ecosystem: Environmental > Terrestrial > Soil > Tropical forest > Bulk soil... | reverse complement strand
CGGCACGCTCAAAGCACTCGGGTGGCGCACCCGGCGCATCGTCGCGCAGATCATGGCCGAGTCACTGGTGACCGGCGTGGCCGGTGCCGCGGTCGGGATCGGGCTCGGGTTCGTCGGCGCGGCCCTCATCGAGGCGATCGCCCCCACCTTGACCGCGACCGTCGCCCTGAACCCCGGCTCGACCCCACCGCAGGGCGCGTTGATCAACGGCGGCAGCCTCAAGACGCTGACGCTGCCCGGCGGGGTGCACACCATCAGCGTCCAGCTGCACGCCACGGTCGGGGCCACGACGATCCTGCTCGCTGTCGTGCTCGCCATCGGCGGCGCGGTCCTGGCCGGCGCTCTGGGCAGCTGGCGCGCCGCCCGGCTCCGTCCGGCCCACGCCCTCGTCCGCGTCGCCTGACCAGCCCGCCCAATACCGCCCCGCGAGACCGTTTTCCCCAGATCGAATCGAGGACCGGATGTACACATTGACCCACGTGTCCAAGACCTTCCGCGCCCGCGGCCGCGGCGGCACCGTCACTGCGGTACGGGACCTGGACCTATCCATCGCCGACGGTGAATGGCTTGCCATCCAGGGCCGCACCGGCAGCGGCAAGAGCACGCTGCTGCAGTTGCTCGGCGGCATGGACCGGCCGAGCAGCGGCACCGTCGCCCTCACAGGCCGCGACGTGGGCGCGATGAAGGAGACACAACTCACCGGGATCCGCGCCGCGCACATCGGGTTCGTGTTCCAGACGTTCAACCTCATCCCCACCCTGTCCGCGATCGAGAACGTCGAAGCTGCCCTCGTTCCGCTGGGCACCCCTTCCGGGCAGCGGCGCCGGCGCGCGGCGAAGGCGCTGGCAGCCGTGAGCCTGGCCGATCGAGCCGGGCACTTGCCCTCCGAACTGTCCGGAGGCGAGCAACAGCGCGTGGGCATCGCCCGCGCCGTGGTCAAAGAACCCAGCGTGCTACTGGCCGACGAACCCACCGGCAACCTCGACGTCGACACCCGCGACGAGATCCTCGCACTGCTCGAAAAGGTCTGGACCGCCAACCAGCTCACCCTCGTACTCGTCACCCACGACAGCACCGTCGCCGCCAGGGCCGAACGCGTAGCCGTCATGCACGAGGGCCAGCTGAGCATCAACCCCACGGATACCTGGATCGGCTGACCGGGATGTCAAGCACCTCGCCCGCAGCGGCCCGCCGCGCAGCCGATGGGAGGACCGGTGTTCGTCCTGACCTACCTTCGACGTGAACTGCAGCACCGGTCGGGTCAGGCGATGCTCGTCGCCGCCGGCCTCGCTGTCGGCGTCGGGCTCGCCATGACCACCACCGCTGCCTCTACCGGGGTTGCCAACGCACAGGCCGCGGTGCTGCGCACGCTCAACGGGATCGGCACCGACATCACGGTCACCGCCGCCGCGTCTGACGCGGGCGGTGACAACCCCGCCAGCGGCAGCGGCGCCGGCGCGACCGGTGCGAGCAGCACAGGTCTGTCGGTGGCCGGCGGCGCGGTCCTGGACGGGTCCACGGTGGACGCCATCGCCCGGCTCGCGCACGTCGCCAAAGTCGCGGACTCTCTGGTCCTGACCCGGATCAGCCAACCCCCGCGCGGCTCGGCCGCCATCCCCACCGCCACCAGGATCGACGGCATCGACGTAACCCGCCTCGGCCTCGGGCCATACACCTCCGCCACACTCCGCTCCGGCCGGTCCCTGGCACCGTCTGACGCCACCTCCCACAACGCGGTCATCGACACCCAGTACGCCGCCGGCCAGCACCTCGACGTCGGATCGACGACCACCATCGCCGGGACCCGGTTCACCATCGTCGGGATCGTCAACCAACCCGCGGGCAGCGGCGCGGCCAGCATCTACCTCCCGCTCGCTGCCGCGCAGCGGTTGCCCGCGGGACAGCACTCGACCACGTTGGCCGGGAAAGTGAGCACGATCTTCGTTTCGGCGACCGCAGCGGCCGACATCGGCGCGGTCGAAACCGAACTTGCAGCCCTCCTGCCCTCAGCCACCGTGACCAGTTCCCGCAACCTCGCCGACGCGGTCAGCGGCTCGCTGGCCACCGCCACCAAACTCGCTCACGAGCTGCGCGCCTGGCTCACCGTAGGCGTGCTGCTGGCTACCATAGCCGTCGCCAGCCTGTTCACCCTCGCCTCGGTAACCCGGCGGACCCGGGAACTGGGAACCCTCAAGGCGATCGGGTGGACCGGCCGGCGCATCACCATCCAGCTCATCGCCGAATCCGCAGCGGTCGGCCTCACCGGAGCAGCGCTCGGGGTCGCGGTCGGCTACGCCGGCATCGCTCTGGTCAACGCGGTCGCACCGACCCTGACCGCCACCGCCGACCACGGCGCAGGCACCGGGACCAGCCCGCCCACCGTGGCCGTGCACCTGGACGCACACACCACGCCGGGCACCATCGCGGCAGCGACCCTGCTCGCCCTCACCGCGGCCCTGATCGCCGGCGCGCTCGCCGCATGGCGCACCACCCGACTACGACCAGCCCACGCCCTCACCGAAATCGAATGATCCTGCCTACCACTACGGAGCCCGCGATGACATGGCTCAACGTGAACGACGCACGGTGCGTCCGACTTGGCCAGGGGCCTGCTGTCGCGGTCGCGTAGGCCCAGGTTCCGGACCTAGGATCTGCTAGCCGCGACCACAGCCTGGCCGAGGCTGACGCCGCCGTCGTTGCACGGGACACGGGAGTGCAGCAGGACGCGGAAGCCGCGGGCCTCCAGCCTGCACACCGCGGCGTTCAGCAGCAGCAGGTTCTGGAACACGCCGCCGGACAGCGCCACCGTGCCCAGGCCGTGCCGTTCCCGCATGAGCAGGCAGCCCGCCTCGATCAGCGCGGCCACGCCGTGGTGGAAGCGAGCCGCGATGACCGGGGCGGGAACCCCGCCCGTTCGGTCCTCGATAACGGCGTGCAGGAGATCGGACCCGCAGATCCGGAACGGGTCGGCCGCCTCGACCCGCGCCGGGTAGACGCCCGCCTCCCCCGGGCTGAAGGGTTCGGCGAGCTGCTCCAGCTCGATCGCGGCCTGGCCCTCGTAGTTGATCGCGTCCCGGACGCCGAGCAGGGCCGCGGCGGCGTCGAACAGCCGGCCCGCGCTGGAGGTCAGCGGGGAGTTGATGCCCTTGGCGGCCATCGCGACCACGGCGGACCACTGGTCCGGGTGGCGCCGCGCGACGTCGGCGTCGCCGGTGTAGGCCGCCGCCATCCGCCATGGCTGCCGGATGGCGGCCGCGCCGCCGGGCATGGGCACCGGCGCGAGGTGGCCGCCGCGCTCGAAGCCGGCCAGCCCGGCGGCCAGGAACTCGCCGCCCCAGATCGTGCCGTCGGTGCCGTAGCCGGTGCCGTCGAAGGCCACCCCGATCACCGGGCCTTCCTCGCCGTTGTCGGCCAGGCAGGAGGCGATGTGCGCGTGGTGGTGCTGCACGCCGCGCAGTTGCACGCCGTCGAGCTCGAGCGCGTACTTGGTGGACAGGTACTCCGGGTGCAGGTCGTGCGCCACCACCTGCGGGTCGATGTCGAACAGCCGGCGGAAGTGCTCGATGCCCTCGGTGAACGAGCGCAGGGTCTCGGCGTTCTCCAGGTCCCCGACGTGGTGCGAGACGAAGGCGTGATGACCCCGGGCCAGGCAGAACGTGTTCTTCAGCTCGGCGCCGCAGGCCAGCACGTGGCGGGGGAAGGCGGTGGCGGTCGTGATGGGTTCGGGGACGTAGCCGCGAGAGCGCCGGACGAGCATCGGCCGGCCGCGGAACGCCCGGGCCACCGAGTCGTCGGTCCTGACGTGGATGGCCCGGTCGTGGACCAGGAACGCGTCCGCGATGTCCTTCAGCGTTTCCCGGGCTTCGTCGTCGCGGTAGACGATCGGCTCGTCGGAGACGTTCCCGCTGGTCAGGACGATCGGGCGGGCCACCGCGGCGAGCAGCAGGTGGTGCAGCGGGGTGTACGGCAGCATGATGCCGAGCTGGCGGTTGGCCGGGGCGGTGGCCGTCGCGACGGCGGCGCCGGGTTTGCGCGGCAGCAGCACGATCGGGCGGGCCTGGCTGGTCAGCAGGGCCGCGGCGGTCTCGCCGATCTCGGCCAGTTGCCGGGCCGCGGGCAGGTCGGCGGCCATGACCGCGAACGGCTTGTCCTCGCGGTGCTTGCGCTGGCGGAGCGCGGCCACGGCCTGCTCGCAGCCGGCGTCGGCGGCCAGGTGGTAGCCGCCCAGGCCCTTGACGGCGAGGATGCGGCCGTGGCGGAGGAGTTCGGCGGCCGACTGGAGCGGGTTCTCGTGGTCGTCCCCGGCATAATCGAGCAGGCTCAGCCGGGGACCGCAGGCCGGGCAGCAGGTGGGCTGGGCGTGGAAGCGGCGGTCGGCGGGGTCGTGGTACTCGGCCGCGCACCGCTCGCACATCGTGAACGACGCCATCGTGGTCAGCGACCGGTCGTAGGGCACGTCGCGGACGATGGTGAACCTGGGGCCGCAGTTGGTGCAGTTGATGAACGGGTATTTGTGGCGCCGGTCGGCCGGGTCGGACAGCTCGCGCAGGCAGTCCGCGCAGGTCGCGGTGTCGGCCGACACCAGCGTGCGGCGTAGCCCGGTCCCGGCGTCACTGGCGGCGATGACGAAGGCCGCCGATTTCTGCGGCGCCAGGGCCGAGGTGCTGACCCGCTCGATCCTGGCCAGCGGGGGCGCGTCCCGCTCCAGCCTGCGCAGGAACTCGCTGACGGCGGCGGCCGGCCCCTCGACCTCGGCGAACACGCCGTCGAGGTCGTTGCCGACCAGCCCGGTCAGGCCCAGGCCGGTGGCCAGGGCGTGCACGAACGGGCGGAAGCCGACCCCCTGCACCACCCCTTCGACCCGGACCGCCGTCCTGACGGTGTTCACGCCCCGAGCTTATTGCCCTGGTATGCCGGGTTCCATGCCGCCGGCCCGTGCACGCTGCGTGGGGACTTCCTGGCGATCCGGCGCCGACCAGCGATCTAGCGGAAACGTATGAAACAAATTATTGATCTGTTACCCGCTGTGGGGTTACCTTCGAGTCACCATCAGCCTGGCCTGACCGCTTCTCGGCAAGGGGTGACCGCATGTCAGGGACCGCCGCGCAGCCTGTCTCCACCCGGCCCGGGTGGATCGACTGGCTCATTAAACGTCAGCTCGATTCCTATCCGGACACCAGGCCCAGGGTGATGTACCTGGGCATCACGGTGCTCGCCACGATCACGCTGTACTACGAGCTCTACGTCGGTGGCTCGGTGTCCACGCTGATCCTGACCAACCTGCACATGACCTTCACCTTCTACGTGCTGACGTTGGCGGTCGGGGCCATCATCGGGGCGTTCGGCTCGCTGTTCGCCGGGATCACCGACCGGCTCGGCCGGGCCAACCTGGTCGTGTTCGGCCTGTTCTTCACCGGGGTCTTCGTGGCGTTCATCCTGCCCGCCGCGACCGACAAGTGGACGTTCACCATCGAGGGGTTCGTGGTCGGCTTCGTGGAGGGCGTCTGCCTGGTCGCCACCCCGGCGCTGATCAGGGACTTCTCTCCGCAGGTGGGCCGGGCCACGGCCATGGGGTTCTGGACCGCCGGGCCGGTGATCGGCAGCCTGATCGTCTCGGTGGTGGGCACCGCCACCATCCCCGCGATCATCAACGACCCGCGGTTCTGGACCCACGAGTACCGCATCTGCGGCATCGCCGGCCTGATCGTGTTCGTGATCGCGCTGATCGGGCTGAAGGAGCTGTCCCCGGCGCTGCGCGACCAGATCATGGTGACCTTGCGCGACCGCGCGCTCGTCGAGGCCAGGGCGAAGGGCCTGACCGAGGCGGACATCGAGGCGGCCCTGCGGCACCCGTTCCGGCAGCTGATGAAGCCGGACATCATCATCTCCGCCATCGCCGTGTCGATCATGCTGCTGATCTACTACACCGCGGTCGGGTTCAGCGTGATCTACCTGACCACCGTGTTCGGGTTCTCGCTCAAGGACGCCAACGGGCTTGGCAACTGGAACTGGGGCTTCAACGTCATCGCGGTGATCCTGATCGGGATCATCTCCGACCGGTTCCGGGTCAGGAAGCCGTTCATGGTGCTCGGCGGCGTGGTGGCCGCGATCATGACCGTGATCTACCTGCTGCAGGCCGGCCACCATCCCAGCTATTACACGCTGGCGATCATCCTGGCCGTGCTGTCGCTCGGCCTGGGCATCGCCTACACCCCGTGGATGGCCAGCTACACCGAGACCGTCGAGGCCCGCAACCCGGCGCTCACCGCTACCGGCCTGGCCATCTGGGGCTGGATCATCCGGATCGTCGTGGCGCTCTCGTTCTTCCTGCTCCCGCTGGTGATCAACTCGGTCACCCCGCTGGTGGACTACGGGGCCCAGGTGCAGGCCTACGCGACCCAGTACAAGAGCGAGCTGGCCTTCGCGCAGGCCCATCCGGACGTCGTGGCGGCCGCGCAGAAGGTCCCGCCGTCGGTCATAGCCGCCGCGAAGTCGGTCCCGCCGGACGTCATCGCCACCGCCCAGAAGATCCCGCCGGACGTCCTGGCCATCGCGCAGAAGGACGCCACGCAGCTCGCCAACGCGCAGAAGTTCGCGCCCGAACTCGCGGTGATCCAGGCCCACCCGGCGCTGTTCACCAAGCTGGCCACCTACAAGAACCCGGCCCAGATCCCGCCCGCGCTGGTGAACCAGGCGATCGCCGCGGCCGGGGGCGGCGTCAAGGGCCTCAAGGTCCTGACCACGATCTCGCAGAACCAGGCGGCCATCACCGGCGTGATCGCGGTCGCGCCTGACCTGCAGAAGCTCGCCCCGTACGCGGCGGACCTGAAGACCATCGCCCCGTACTCGGCGCAGCTGACGGCCATGGCTCCGTACTCGGCGGAGCTGACGAAGATGGCCCCGTACGGGCCGCAGCTGACCGCGCTGGCCGGTGTCCCGCCGTCGGTCTTCGCCTTCCTGAAGGCGCACGGCCAGGACGTGCAGAACGCCGCCGCGGTGACGGCCAGTCAGTGGCGGACCTGGTACTGGATCTGCTTCGGCGGCATCATCTTCTTCCTGTTCAGCATCCCGCTGCTGCGCGGCCGGTGGCGGACGCGGGACGCCAAGCGGGACGAGGAAGAGCACGAGGCCAAGGTGCAGGAGGAACTGGCCAGGATCCAGGCGGCCACCGTCTCGTAGACCGTCTCGTAGGAAGTCGAAGGCATCCTGCCCCAGCTAGGGCAGGATGCCTTCGATGATGGCCTGCTGCAGCCGGTTGGCGGTCTCGACGTCGGGCTTGCGCGCGGCGATCACGTCCGCGTAGAGGAACGACTCGCCCAGCCGGAGCAGCGCGTACGCCAGCGCGCTCGGCTCGATGATCGTGACCAGGCCGAACTCGGCCATGTCGCGGCGCAGCAGCTCCTCGTTGAAGGCCACGAACCCGCTCTGTATCCGGCCGCGTGGGTCGGTGAGCACGCGCATGGTCAGGGCGGGCTCCTCGTCGAGCAGCCGGCGCAGCCCCGTGGACCCGGCGACCATCGCGTTGATGTGCCGGATGGTGCCGGGGGTGTGCAGCTCGCCCTCGGGCCGTTCGGCCTCCCAGCGCTCGACGGCGATGTCCATCATGCGCTCGGTGAGCCGCCACAGGGCCTGGCTGATCAGCTCCTCCCGGCTGCCGACACGCCGGAACAGGGTCACCCGGGACACGCCGAGCTCGTCGGCCAGGCCCTGCATGTCCAGGCGCTTGCCCTCGTAGACCCACCGGGCGGCGGTCGACACGATGCGCGCGGACAGATCGGCCTTACCTGATGATCTGGGGGCCCGGCTGGCTTCGGGGGCCCGGCTGGCCGCGGGAGGCGTCAGAGTACGCTCTAGCACGATCTCACCGCCTCGGTGACTAGCTGGGCTTCCGCAGTGGCCGCCCCCACGTTCACGATAACCCGCGCGACCGGCCCGCTCCTTCCCCCACCGCGGGTGATTCTGGCCGCTGGGTCCAAAGATCATTTAGCTGCGTGGGTTATGAGCTCCGGCGGCCGGTCCACGCTCGTGCCGGCTAGCCGTATGTGTCCGGTGGGGCGTCGCGCGGCGCGGAATCGGGTATTCCCGGGTCAGCTTGTTACCGCAGCGCCCGCGCCGCCTACGCGAAACGGACACCCGTCACTCCGGCGCCGCCCAAAAGGGAACCTAACGACGTGGATGTGGCATCCACGTCGTATCAACAGCATGGCTGGGACATCCACGCCTTATCCCACGGGGGCGGCCGGGGGGCAGGCGCGTATCACCAGTCACGGCAACGTGCCCGGAGCGCAGCAACACCAGGAGGAAGGCCGGGGCGCCGCTCCCGGTGCTGCTCTGGCGTCTGCGCGGCGGCACGCCGCGGCAACAAGCCGGTCCGGTCAGCGGCGGAAGGCGGCGGCCCAGTCGACGTCTTCGCGGAGCCGCCGCTTGAGCAGCTTGCCGCCGGGGTTGCGCGGCAGCGGCGTGCTGCTGACCGCGACATACTGCGGGACCTTGAAGTCGGCGATGTGCTCGCCCAGGTAGCCGATGACCGCCGGGATGTCGAGGGACGTCCCCGGCATCGGGACGATCACCACGCCGACCTTCTCCCCCATCATCTCGTCGGGCACGCCGAGGACCGCCGCCTCGTACACGCCCGGCGCGCCGGCCAGGGCGTTCTCCACCTCGACGCAGTACACGTTCTCGCCGCCGCGGTTGATCATGTCCTTGATCCGGTCCACCAGGTAGACCAGGCCCTCGTCGTCGATCCGGGCCGCGTCGCCGCTGTGCAGCCAGCCGCCGGTGAAGGTATCGGCGGTAGCCTGCGGCTTGTTCCAGTAGCCGGAGACGATGTTCGGCCCGCGGATGAGCAGCTCGCCGGTGCCGTCGGGAGCCACCGCGTCGAGGCGGACGTCGCACACCGGGGCGGGGAAGCCGACCGAGTCGGCGTGGGCGACGAACTCGTGCGGCAGGAAGGTGGACACGCTCGAGGTCTCGGTCAGGCCGAACCCGTTGCCCAGCCGTGCCTGCGGGAACGCCTTGGCCAGCCGCGCCACCAGGTCGGGCGCGATCGGCGCCCCGCCGTAGGAGACCGAGCGCACGCGCGAGATGTCCACGTCGGCGAAGGCCGGCTGGTTGATCGCCAGCCAGTAGATGGCCGGCACCGTGACCATGGTGTCGATCCGCTCCTCGGAGATGGCGCGCAGGAACGCGGCGACCTCGAAGACCGGCATGATCACCGCGGTGCCGCCCACGTACAGGGCCACCAGCAGCTGGCTGTTGCAGCCGGTCACGTGGAACAGCGGCACCGAGATCAGGGTACGCAGGCCCGCCGGATCCGCGGCGAGCACGCGGCGGCAGGTCTCGGCGTTGGACAGGAAATTCTCGTGGGTGGTCACCGCGCCCTTGGGGAACCCGGTGGTGCCGCTGGTGTAGAAGATCGCGGCCGGCCCGGACGGCTCGGCGTCGTCGACCGCCAGCGGGTCGCCGTCGGGCAGCGGATCGCCCGGCATGAACACGTGCACCGCCCCCGAGTCGGTCACCACGTAGTTCGCTTCCTCCTCGCTGAAGCGGGTGTTGACCGGCACCACGATCGCGTCGGCCAGCACGGCGCCGAGGAAGGCCAGCACCCAGTCGACGCCGTTGCCCAGCCGGATCGCCACCCGGTCGCCGCGCCGGACGCCGAGGCCGCGCAGGCCGCCCGCCACCCGGGCCGCGCGGTCCCACAGCGAGGCGTAGCTCAGCCGCGGGCCGCCACCGGTCTCCACCACGGCCTCGGCGGCGCCGTCCCGGTCGACCGCCGCGCGGAACATGTGCACCAGGTTGCGGGGCAGCCCCTCGTAGCGCTTGATGCCGTCGGGACCGCGGGTCACCCCGGTCATGTCGAAGATGCCGCCCAGGCTGCTGTGATCCGTCATGAGGCTCCGCCCTTGGTGAAGTGGTAACGCCGCAGGTCAGCGGTCAGTTTCACCCTACGGCAACCGGGGGATGCGGCGCATAAGGGGTGGCCGATCTGATTCGGCCATTGGCGCCCGGGAGCCGGTCGGGTTCGGGCTAGGTGGTCCAGAGTGCTTCGGTCGGTGACAGTCTGGCGGCGCGGATGGCCGGGAGGAGTCCGGCGATCGCCCCGACGGCCAGGGCGGCGCCCAGTCCGCCAGCCAGCGCCAGCGGCGGGACTACGATAGCCCACGTCTTGGCGTGGGCGTAGATGATGGTGGCCAGGGTTCCGAGAGCTACTCCGGCGGCGCCGCCGAGCAGGGAGAGGATGAGCGCCTCGGTGAAGAACTGGGCGCGGATCTGGCCCTTGGTGGCTCCCAGGGCTCGTCTGAGGCCGATCTCGGATCGGCGCTCGAGCACCGAGATGATCATGATGTTGGCGATTCCGACCCCGCCGACGAGCAGGGCGACGGCGCCCAGACCGAGGAACAGCCCGTTGAGGGCGCTTTGCGCGTCTGCCTCGGCCACCAGCGCGTCCGACGGCCGGCTGACCTGAACGTCGTAGGGTGCCTCCGGGTCGGCGGTGGCGCCGAGCAGAGCCTGCACGGCGGCAACGTGGCTGGTCTGGGCGCGGACGTAGACGATGCTCGGGTGGCGGTCGAAACCGAGGTAGGCCGCGGCGGCCGGGAACCCGACCAGCACGCCAGAGTCGATGTCCGGTGCCAAGACGGCCGGACTGATGATGCCGGCCACCGAGAACCATTGTCCGCCGAGCCAGATCCGCTCCCCGGCGAGCACCCGGTCGATGCCGAGCCGCCGGGCGGCATCGGCGCCGAGCACCGCGACCGGCAGGCGGGCCGTTGCGTCGTTGAGGAACTCGCCCTGGGCGACGGAGCTGCCTACGACGGAAAGGAGGTCGGTGGTGACGGCATGAACGGCTAGGCCGTTGGTGTTGACGGCGGGGATCAGCGGGGTCCGGTAGACCGAGACGCTGACGTCTCCGGTCGCGGCGGCGCTGGTGACCTCGCTGATCCGGGAGATCATGGCCGGGGCGGTGGTGGGCAGCTCGGCTGTCTGCCCCAGAAGGTTCTGGCCGTTGGAGACCGTGAGCAGGTTGGTGCCCAGCTGGTTGATCTCGGCGAGCAGGCCGGCCTGGGACGAGGCGGCTAGGCCGAGCACCGCCACCATGGCGGCGATGCCGATGGCGATGCCGAGGGCCGATAGTGCGGCCCGCAGCGGCCGGGTGCGCAGGCCGACGCTGGCGATCCTGGCCAGATCGGCGGGGCGTAGCGGTTTGAGGTGAGAGTTGGGTTGCGTGCCGATCATGGCTGTCCGTCCGTAACGCGGGGGAATGGGGAGGCCGGACTGGCGCCACGATCTTCGCGGATTCGCCCGTCCAGGACCTCGACCTGCCGCGGCAGCGCCGCGGCCAGGGCGCGGTCGTGGGTGATGACCACGATGGTGGCCCCCTGACGGTGCAGATCCCTCAGCAGGCCGACGATGGTCGCTCCGGTGGAGCTGTCGAGGTTACCGGTGGGTTCATCGGCCAGGATGATGGCGGGGTCACCGACCAGGGCCCTGGCGATGGCCACCCGCTGGCGTTCCCCTCCCGACAGCTGCGTGGGCTTGGCCCGGGCGCGGTGCGCGAGCCCGACTCGCGCCAGCGCCTGGTGCGCCTGTTCGCGGCGGGCCCGGGCCGGCCGGCCGGCATACAGCAGGCCATCGGCCACGTTGTCGAGCGCGGATTGATGCTCGGCCAGGAAGAACTGCTGGAACACGAATCCGATGGAGGTGGCCCGCAGCGCGGCGACCTGCCGGTCGGTGAGCTGGCTGACGTCGAGCCCGCTGACCCGGACGGCCCCCGTGGTCGCCCGGTCCAGCGTCCCCATGATGTGCAGCAGGGTCGATTTGCCTGACCCGGACGGGCCGACCACGGCGGCCAGCTCGCCCCGGCAGATGACCAGGTCGATGCCGTGCAGGGCGTGGACGGGCGGGTTCCCGGGATAGGCCTTGGTGACGTGGCTCAGCTCGAGTGCCGGCGGTGCCACGCGCCCGTGGCCGGGGGCCAGCGCGGGCGCCTGGGCGGCGCCGGCCAGGTAGCCGGCGCTCATGCCGATGCCGGAACGACGACATGCTGCCCGGCGCGCAGACCGGGGCCGCTGACCTGGACCAGGCCCTGGGCGTCATCGAAGAGCCCGACCGTCACCGGCAGGATCGTCCGGGTGGCGCCTGGTCCGGTGATCTCGACGGCGTAGCCGCCTCCTGGCTGCGCGAGCAGCGCGGTGACGGGCACGGTCAGGACATCCGGCGCGGTGGCGGTGGTGATCGCGACCTGAACCGGCGCCTGGTCCAGGGCGCCGGTGGCGCTGGGGTGGCGCAAGGCGATGGTGACCTGGACCGTGGCTGAGTTGCTGCCCGAGGATCCCGACGACGAGGATCCGCCCGACGACGACCCGCCCGTGGCGACCGAGCTGACGCCGGTCACCGTGCCCGCCGTGGTGGCCTGGTCGGGCAGGGTGACCGTGACCTGGTCACCGGCCTTGACGTAGCCCTGCTGGGCGGCGTCGAGGTTCACGGTCACCCGCCTGGTGGTCGATGTGCCCTGCAGCACCACCGCGCCGGGCTGCGCCGGAGTGCCCTTGGTGGCGTTCACGGCGGTCACGCGGACCGGCCCGGGGGCGAAGACGGCCTGCCCCCAGGTCAGCGTTCCGGTCTGGCTGACTCCGAGGTTGGCCTGGAGCGTGTCGACGGCAGCCGCGGTAGCCGAGCCGAAGTAGTCCGATGTCGGATCCAGGCTGGCCGAGGTGGCATCGCCGAGGGCAACCAGATCGGCGTTGAGATTCCTCACGTCGGGTCCGCTCTCGCCCTCGGTCAGATCGCGGTAGGCAGGCGTGGACCCGTAGAGCAGCACGACCGGACCGGCGTCCACCCGGTACAGGACCTGTCCCTGCCGCACGATGTGCCCGGTGGAGGGCAGGCTGGTCAGGGTGCCCGATGCTCGGTTGACGACGCTGTAGCTGCCGGAGTAGCCCAGGGTGCCGTCGACCTGCTGCTGCGAGGACAAGGTGCGGTAGGTCACCGTGGCGGTGGCGGTCCTGGCGGCACCGCCGGCGGCCGGGCCGCTTGGCTGGCCGCGCCCTGTCGCGGCGGCAACCAGCCCGATGCTCACCCCGGCGATGGCCGCCGCGCCAGTGGCGGCCAGGATGACACGGCGGCGGCGGGGGCCACGCACCGGGCCGGCGGGCACCAACGGTGCTGTCGGCTGCATCGGGGGAGCCGGCTGGCTGGTCATCTCGAGCCCCCGTGTCCGTTCTCCGGGTTCAGCGACGCGCAGGCGTGCAAGGCCGCCTGGTACTGCGGGGAGTTCGTGTCGATACCCGGCAGATTTCCGAAATTGACGACCCCGCCGCCGAAGGTCGGGTCCGGGTAATTCGGTTCACCGTGCGCGCGGATGCAGGCGGCGTAGCGCAGAAACTGTGCTCGCACCGAAGGGCTGATAGAGCCGCCCGTCTTGCCGACCGGCAGCCGGGAATGGCAAGAACGGAACGCCGCCTGGTAGGCCGGGGTGTTCGGGTCGACGCTGCCCGGCTGCACCTGGATCGAATTCCCCCCGTTGGACGTCGGGTCGGGGAAGTCGGGCACGCCGTGGGACCGCATGCAGGCCGAGAAGGCGAGCGCGGCGTCCGAAGAGCTCGCTTGCCCCGACGCCTGCCCGGAGGCATGCGAAGGCGAGCTGGAGCTCGAGCAGGCGGTGGTGATCCCGGCCACGACGGCTGCGGCCACGACAAGCCCAGCGATCAGGCGAGCGCCAGGGCCCAGGCGCGGCCGCGGTGGCCGGGTCGGGGTAGATGGGGGGTGGTGCATCGGAACTTCCTCCTTGTGTGCGGTGCGGCACTCAAGGTGTACGGAACGCCCGGTTACGCGACGGAAACGGAAGGTGTTACCTTGCTGTAACCGGCCGCCGCGCAGCATCTGACCATGGCGTGACCCTGGTTCGCGCCCGGGACGCTGCCTGAGTTCGCCCGGGATCATGCCCGCAAACCCTGGTCGCCGGTCCGGGAGGTGGCCCATGCGAGTGCTGGTGGTCGAGGATCACAGGGAGCTGGCCGAGACGGTCGCCGCTGGCCTTCGCCGCGAGGGGATGGCGGTCGACCTGTCCTTCGACGGTGACAGCGCGCTCGAACGGACCTGCTGCACGGACTACGACGTCGTCGTCCTGGATCGGGACCTGCCCGGCACGCACGGTGACGAGGTCTGCACGGCCGTGACCACGGCAGGTAAGAACACCAGGATCTTGATGCTGACCGCCTCAGCCGCCATCGCGGACCGGGTAGACGGGCTGACCCTGGGGGCAGATGATTACCTTCCCAAGCCGTTCGCATTCGCGGAGCTGGTCGCCCGCATCCGTGCGCTCGGCCGACGTTCCCAGCCGGCCGTTCCGCCGGTGCTGGTATGCGGGGATCTCCGGCTGGACCCCGCCCGGCGCGTCGCCGTCCGGGCCGGGCAGCGGCTTGTCCTGACCGCCAAGGAGATGGCCGTCCTGGAGCTCCTGATGGCCGCCCGAGGCGCGGTGGTATCGGCCGAACAGCTGCTCGAACAGGCCTGGGACGAGCACGCCGACCCGTTCACCGCCACGGTGAAGGTCACCATCAGCCGGCTCCGGGCTAAGCTCGGTGATCCCCCGGTGATCCAGACCGTCGACCGTTGCGGCTACCGGATCGCGCCATGACCATGAAGCGGTTGTTTCTGGGCCACTTCCCGCGCTGGACCGTCAGGCTGCGGCTGACCCTGCTCTACGGGTCTCTCGTCCTCGTCTCGGCCGGGGCGGTGGTGGGCAGCACCTACCTGCTCTTCGACACCTGGTGGTCGGGTGGCGGGGTGATCACCAACCTTGTCCAGGACAGCCAACAGGCCCGCGCCGCCCCCGGTCGGCCGCTGAAGGAGCCCCCGGCACCGACATCGGAGCTGCCCCGCGTAAAGGCGACCGCAAAAGCAGGCGACCTCCGCGAGTTGCTGGTTGTCTCCGCTATCGCGATGGGCGCCGTGGTCACGCTGTCTGTCGGGCTCGGCTGGTTCGCGGCCGGACGCGTGCTGCGGCCCATCCGGACCATCAGCACCTCGGTGCGGAGAATCTCCGAGGATAACCTGCACGCACGCCTGGACGCCACGGGACCCGACGACGAACTGAAAGAGCTTTCCGACACCTTCGACCAGCTGTTGCAGCGGCTCGAGACGGCCTTCCAGGCTCAGCGCCAGTTCGCCGCCAATGCCTCCCACGAACTGCGGACGCCGCTCACCCTCCAGCGGACCCTGCTGGAGGTGGCACTCGCAGACCCCGACTGCACACTCGAGTCGCTGCGCGCTGCCTGCCAGCGCGTCCTGGCCGCCGAGGTACAGCAGGAGCGGCTCATAGCGTCGCTGCTCACCCTGGCCCGAAGCCAGAGCGGGCTGACCTCGCGAAGCCCCGTCGACCTGTGCGAGGTTGCCCGGGACGTGGTGTCCTCCCGGGCATCACAGCTCGCCGGCGCGGGACTGACCATTGGCTGTGACCTCAACCCTGCTCCCATCCTGGGCGACGACCGCCTCGTCGAACATCTGACCGCGAACCTCCTCGACAACGCCATCCGCTACAACGTGCCGGCCGGCTTCATCACCCTCGCCACCGGGACCGCGGACGGCCGCTCCTTCCTGACCATGCTCAACAGCGGCCCGCACATCGCGGCGGAGCAGGTCGCCCGGCTGAAGCGACCGTTCGAGCGTCTCGGTCCCGACCGGACGGATACCGGCGGCGGCACCGGTCTCGGGCTCTCCATCGCGGCGTCGATCGCCCGAGCTCACGGCGCCGATCTTTCGCTTGAACCGCATACGGGGGGCGGCTTGGCCGTCAACGTGACGTTCGAGCAAGCCAGGCCGGACAACGCGCCTCCAAGACGCGAGACGAGTTCGAAGCCGCGTAGGCGCGT
>Ga0318494_10000309_pt1 | contig 15978 bp, 13 predicted proteins | sample GRESIP108b1f24_FD_203293 | JGI IMG/M metagenome (GOLD analysis project Ga0318494, IMG submission 203293) | Tropical soil microbial communities from Luquillo Experimental Forest, Puerto Rico - GRE.SIPMG.108b1f24 | ecosystem: Environmental > Terrestrial > Soil > Tropical forest > Bulk soil... | reverse complement strand
TCAGATAGGTGTCGATGGCGGCATCCTTCAGCGGCAGCAGGGTGATGCCGCAATCATCGATGCCTTCCTGCACCTCGGTGACGGGATGGATGCCGGTGACAACCGCCGCATCCGCATGATTGTCGCACAGCGCCTTGACCGACTTGGCCACATCCATCTCCAGCCCGGCGGCCAGATCCTGGGGCTTCAGGTTTTCGGCGGCCAGCACCGCCTCGGCCATCTGGCGCTGATAGCTGCCGGGTTTGCCCAGATTGACGCGCGCTCCCTTCAGGTCGGCGGCGGATCTGATCTTGCTGTTGGCCCCCAGCAGCAGGGCCACCGGCTCGCCATGCAGGCTGAGCAGGCTGCGCAGATCGCCATTGGGGCCTTCTTTGGCGAAAGCGCCCTTGCCGGCCACGGCGTCGGCCAGATTATGGGACTGGATCAGCGCCAGTTGCAGATCGCCCGAGCGCAGACCGGCCAGATTGGCCCCGGAACCCGAGGTCGGTTCGACCAGACAATGAATGCCGTGCTGGGTTCGGGCGCGGTTGACCATACGGCAGATGGCGCCGGCTTCGGGGAAGAAGGCTCCGCCGACTTCGCCGCTGCCGATTGCCAGGATATGGGGCTTCGCAGCCGTTGCTGGCGGGGTAGGGTCGGCGGCGAAGGCCGAAGCTCCCGCCAGGAATGCGGCCAGCATCGAAGCCAGCAGGGGAAGCTTGCGGATCGCCATGATTCCTTCCATCCAGGTCAGCCCTCATTCCCTCACATGCCGAAGCGATTCCGTCAAGCGGTCAGTTGTCAGGAAATGACGTGTCGATGACACCCTAAGACTTGCATCTTCGGTCAAGGCGGGTAGCATCCCCCCATCCGAATTCCAGATGGGCCTCTGCTCCGATGAATCTTAAAGACCATATCCGCCAGATTCCCGACTATCCCAAGCCGGGCATCCTGTTCTATGACGTCTCGACTCTGCTGGCCCATGCCGATGCCTGGCAGGTGACCATGGGCCGCCTGGCCAATTCCGTGCGCGCCCAACATCCCGACCTGCTGGTGGGCATCGAGTCGCGCGGCTTCCTGGTGGCGGCTCCGCTGGCGCTGAAGCTGGGCTGCGGCTTCGTCATGGCCCGCAAGAAGGGCAAGCTGCCGGGCAAGACCATCCGCTACGACTATGATCTGGAATATGGCACCGATACCATCGAGATGCAGGAAGACGCCCTGAAGCCCGGTCAGCGCGTGGTGATCCTGGACGATCTGCTGGCCACCGGCGGCACTCTGAACGCCGCCATCGCTTTGGCCCGCAAGATGGGCGCGGAAGTGGCCGGCGCCGCCTGCATCATCGAGCTGGCCTTCCTGGGCGGCCGTCAGAAGCTGGATGTGCCGGTGACCTCGGTCGTGTCTTACGACGAGTAAGATGTCTTTGTTTCCCTGACTTCTGGAGCTCAGTGCTTCCAGAAGTCGGGGACAATCAAGCTGATCAGCAGAAACATCTCCAGCCGTCCATACAGCATCGCCGCCGACAGCAGCCATTTGGCATTGTCCGGCAGATGGGCGAAGCCATGGACCGGCCCGATTGCCTGGGTCAGGCCCGGCCCCAGATTTCCCAAAGCCGAAGCCGAGGCGGTAATCGCCGACATGAAGTCCAGCCCGACCATGCCCAGCAGCATGGCCAGCCCGGCGAAGGACAGGCAATAGACGAACAGAAAGCCCAGCACCGATTCCCGCACCTGATCGGGCACCGGCTTGCGCTCATAGGCCGGCAGCACCACCGAATGCGGGCGCAGCAGGCGGATCAGCTGCACGCGGGCGCTGGTGAACAGGATTTGCAGGCGGAATATCTTCAGCCCGCCGGCGGTCGAACCGGCGCATCCGCCCACGAAGGACAGGAAGAACAGCACCGCTACCGGCAATCCGCTCCATTCCGCCCAGTCCAGGGTGGCATAGCCAGTCCCGGTCAGCACGCTGGCGGCGGTAAAGGCGCCATGGCGGATCGAAGGCAGCGGCTTGACCCCATGGGTCAGCAGCAGCCAGGAGCCGATGGCCAGCGACGACAGCAGGAACAGCGCCAGATACCAGCGCAGCTGGGTGTTGCGCAGGACCTGTCCCCAATGCTTCTGCCAAAGCTGCAGATAGATGATGAAGGGCGCACCGCTGGCCAGCATGCCGAACAGGATCACCCAATCCACCGCCGGCTTGCGCCAGACGCCGACCGAGCCGTCGTCGGTCGAGAAGCCGCCGCAGGAAACCGTACTCATGGCATGCAGCAGCGCCGGGAAGCGGCTCATGCCCGCCGCCCAAAGCAGCAAGGTCAACAACACGGTCAGGGCGCAATAGATGGTCAGCAGCCGGATGGCGACACGCGCGCCTCGGCCCAGCACGCGGTCGCCGATGCCGGTGGGGCTTTCCAGCCGGAACATCTGCATGCCGCCGATCGCCAGATCGGGCAGCACGATCACCGCCATCACCAGAAAGCCGGCGCCGCCCAGCCATTGCAGCAGCGCCCGCCAGAGCAGGATGCCGGGTGGAATATGGTCAAGGCCGCGCAAGACAGTCGAGGCGCTGGCGGTCACACCGCTGACCGCCTCGAACCAGGCGTCGGTGCCGGACAGATGCAGGCCGGAAAAAATGAAGGGAATGGCTCCGGCGATGCTGGCCGCCAGCCAGCCGCAGACGGTCAGCAGCACCATCTGGCGGATCGAGAAGACTTTGTGCCGTCCCGACAGATTCGCCGCCGCCAGCAGCAGCCCCAGCAGCAAGGTGACGCCGGACGAAGCCAGGAAAATACGCCAGTCAGGGTCGCCATGCACGGCATCCACCGCCGCCGGAAAACCCATGGCCAGGGCCAGGACGCTCAAGGACAGGCCGGTGACCAGCAGAACGGGACGAAGATCGATCATCCTGCCGCTACTCCCGCCAGAAGCCCGGATAGGCCAGAATCAGCACGGTCGCCACTTCGAGGCGTCCCAGCATCATGCCGCCGGACAAAATCCATTTCGCCGCCTGGGGCAGGGCGCCGTAGTCATGGCCCGGCCCGATCACCTTGCCCAGACCCGGCCCGACATTGCCCAGCGCGGCGGCGGCGGCCGACAGGCTGGTGATATCGTCCAACCCGGTCATGGACAGCAGCACCGAGACGCCGGCGAAGGCGAAGAAATAAAACATCACGAAGGTCAGCACCGACCGCAGCACCAGATCGCTGACGGTCATTTCGTTGAAGCGGATCACGAACACGCCGTTGGGATGCAGCAGACGTCTCGCATGCACCCGTACCATGGCGAACAGCACTTCGTAGCGGAAAATTTTGATGCCGCCGGCTGCCGAGCCGGTGCAGCCGCCGACGAAGGTCATCATGAAGAAGATCACCTCGGAGAACCCGCCCCAGCTGTCATAGTCGCCGCTATGAAAGCCGGTGGTGGTCAGCACGGCGGTGACGTTGAAAACCGAGGTGCGGAAGGCCTCATAGGCTCCCATATTGCGGACCGCCCAGTTCCAGAAGGTCAGCACCAGGGCGAAGAACAGGATGGTCAGCAGATACCAGCGGGTCTGGCTGTCTTTGAAAATCGCCCATTCGCCCCGCTTCCAGGGGGCGACATACAGGCTGAAACTGCCGCCGCCCAGGATCATGCCGATGATGCAGATCCAGCGAGCGCCGTCATGGAAGGCCCCCAGGGATCGGTCCGAGGTGGAAAAGCCGCCGGTCGAGAGCGACGACATGGCATGGCAGATGGCTTCCAGCGGCGTCATGCCGGCAGTCAGCAGCAGGCCCACCAGCAGCAGAGTGAACAGGGAATAGACCCCCAGCACGCCCCAGGCGATCTGCGAGAAGCGGGGCTTCACATGCTCGGACTTGTCCGAGCTTTCCATGCGGAACAGCTGCATGCCGCCGATGCGCAGCACGGGAAGCAGGGTGACCGAGGTGACGATGATGCCGACGCCACCCAGCCAGTTCAGCATGGCGCGCCACATCAGCACCGCCCAGGGGGCATGATCCAACCCATGCAGCACGGTGGCGCCGGTGGTGGTCAGGCCCGAGACGGATTCGAACACTGCGTCCGCCGGGCTCATATGCAGGCTGCCGAAGGCGAACGGCACCGCGCCCGCCAATCCGACCAGCAGCCAGCTGGTGACGGTCAGCAGAAAGGCCTCGCGGGTCTGCAGCGCCGGACCGCCGGATTTGGGCTTGTTGGCGAAGATCAGGGCCAGCCCCAGGAACACCGCCAGGAAGGCCCCGCCGACAAAGGCGGGCCATTCGGTTTGCCCACCCGCCATATCGGCAGCCACCGGCAACGCCATGGCGGCGGCCAGGATCAACAGCAGATAGCCATTGACGTAAAAGACCGGACGAATATCGAGCAAAAGCGAACACCCCGTTTTCGTCCAGGACTATTGGCGCGAAGCCGGTCCGCTGTAAAGCGAAACCGGCTTTGCTCCTGTTCCTTATGGCTGGCGGGGTGACGCCGTCAGAGGCTACTGAATGACTTTCCAGCTGCCGTCGGGCTGGCGGCAGGCGGTGCCATAGGCCTGTTCCTGGCGTCCGCCAACGGTGATGGTCTGCTGGAATTCGCGGCAGTAAGCGCCCGAAGCATCCTGGCCGTCGCGGATCGGGGTGACGGTGCCGGCATTGCCCGACTGCGGATTGTTCCAGCTGATCGCCTGGCCGATCGGGGCCTGATAGGCGCGCTGGGCCGCCTGCTGCGCCGCCATGGCGTCGGCATGGTCCAGGCTCTCACCCACCTCATGACCGACGAAGGCGCCCAGCAGGGTGCCCACGGCCACGGCCGCCAGCTTGCCCGAGCCCTTGCCGAACTGAGCGCCGGCCACAGCGCCGGCAGCGCCGCCGATGATGGTGCCGCCGGTAGTCTTGTCGATGCCTCCCGAGCTGGGGGCCGGAGCCGGCGCAGGGGCCACATAGGCCGGCGGCGGGGGCGGAGCCTGTTCGACGATCACCGGCGGTTCGGGATAGGGATAGACCGGCTGCGGATAGAAATACCAGATGCCGTCGATCACCCACCACCAGCCGTCGCGGCCATCGCGCCAGGCATGGACCCAATGGCCATCATGCCAATGTTCCCGGTGATGGTAATAGCCGGGCGGCGGATGATCCCAGCCGGGGCCATGGTCATGATGGTAGTAATAATAAGGGTCAGCGCCGGCGGGGGTGACGGCGGAAAGGCCCAGGGACAGGGCGATAAGCGTGAGCGAAGCAGTTTTTTTCATGGACCGATCGTCATGGAAGGAATTTCATACCGTATTCCATACGTATGAAATATGGCGGCTTTACGGTGGCCGCGCGGAAAAACCATCCCTATATCAGTCGGTATCATGCCCAGCCCTTACAGAACCGTCGCCCTGATCGTGGCCAGCGCCATGTTCATGGAGCAACTCGACGCCACAGTGCTCGCCACCGCCCTTCCCACCATGGCCCGCGATTTTGCTGTCACCGCGCCGCATATGAGCGTCGCCTTGACCAGCTATCTGCTCAGCCTGGCCATCTTCATTCCCGCCAGCGGCTGGGCCGCCGACCGCTATGGCGCGCGCACGGTGTTTCGCGCCGCCATTCTGGTCTTCACCCTGGGCTCGGCCCTCTGCGCTCAGGCACCCAGTCTGGGCTGGCTGGTGGCGGCGCGGCTGCTGCAAGGCGTGGGCGGGGCCATGATGATGCCGGTGGGGCGTTTGGTCCTGCTGCGAAGCGTGCCGCGCGAGGACATGGTCTCGGCCATGACCTGGCTGCTGGTGCCGGCGCTGCTGGGGCCGATCATCGGCCCGCCGCTGGGCGGCTTCATCGTCACCTATCTGAACTGGCGCTGGATTTTCTATATCAACCTGCCCATCGGCCTGTTGGGCTTGGTGATGGCCAGCCGCCATATCCTGAATTGGAAGGAAGACGGCACCGAGCCTTTGGACTGGAAAGGCTTTCTGCTGTCGGGCTGCGCCTTGGGCTCTTTGTTCTTCGGCTTCGAGCTGATCAGCCGCGCCGGCCAGGTGCAGATGGCGTTGGGGCTTCTGGCAATCGGGGCGGTGGCCGGTCTCTTCTATCTGCGCCATGCCGCCCGCCACGAGGCGCCGATCCTGGATGTCTCTCTGATGCGGGTGCCCAGCTTCCGCCTCTCGGTGATCGCCGGCTCGCTGACCCGCATCACCCAAGGCGCACAGCCCTTTCTGCTGGCGCTGATGCTGCAATTGGGCTTCAACCTGACGGCGGCGCAAAGCGGCAGCATCGTGCTGGCGACTGCCTTCGGCGCCATGCTGATGAAGACCCTGGCGCCCAAGCTGCTGCGCCGCTTCGGCTTTCGTCGTTCTTTGATGGTGAACGGCCTGATCGCCGCCGCCGGCTTCGCGCTTTGCGCCGCCTTCCGTCCCGGCTGGAGCTTCGCCGTGATCTTTGCCGTGCTGCTGGCGGGGGGCTTCTTCATCTCGTTCCAGTTCACCGCCTATAACACGGTAGCCTATGCCGAGATCGCGCCCGAGCGGATGAGCCGGGCCACCAGCTTTTACACCACCTTCCAGCAGTTGATGCTGTCATCGGGCATTTGCGTGGCGGCAACCGCTTTGCATCTGTCGATGGCCGCCTGGGGGCATCCGCATCCGCGCTTAGAGGATTTCTCGGCGGCTTTCCTGACGGTGACGGCCATCTCGGCTCTGTCGCTGATCTGGAACAGGCGCTTCGACCCGGCGGTCGGGGCCGATATCAGCGGGCATCAGGTCGAGGATTAGCCCCTGGCATCCAGGGCGCGGGCGAGGGCGCAAAAACCCTCGACCGCCACTTCCTCGGCCCGCATGGTCGGCAGGATGCCGGCTTCGGCCAGCAAAGCCTCGGCATCGCCCAGGCTTTTCAAGCTTGAGCGCAGCATCTTGCGGCGCTGGCCGAAGGCGGCGGCGGTGACCTTTTCCAGGGTCTCCATGCGACAGAGCGCCAACGGCTCGGCCCTGGGCTCCAGATGCACCACCGTGCTGACCACCTTGGGCGGCGGGGTGAAGGCTTCGCGGGCCACATTGAACAGCGGGCGCACATGGCAGCGCCATTGGGTGATCACCGACAGCCGGCCATAATCGGCGCTCTTGGGCGCGGCGGCCAGACGGTCCACCACTTCCTTCTGGAACATCAGCGTCATGCTGGCGAAGGACTCGGCCCGGCGCAGCCAGTTGATCAGCAGCACGGTCGAGATGTTGTAAGGCAGATTGGCGACGATCCGGCGGGGAGCCTCGCCCAGCTCGGCGGCGTCGACTTCCAGGGCGTCACCGGAAATGATCTCCAGCCGGCCGGGATAGGCGGCGGCGATTTCCTGCTGAATGGCGATGGCGCGGTCGTCGCGTTCGATGGCGATGACTTGGCGCGCCCCATTGTCCAGCAAGGCGCGGGTCAGGCCGCCAGGGCCGGGGCCGATCTCGATGACGGTGCCTTGCGTAATGTCGCCAGCGCCGCGGGCGATGCGGCCCGTCAGATTCAGATCGAACAGGAAATGCTGGCCCAGCGATTTGCGGGCTTCAAGCCCATGGGCGGCGATGACCTCGCGCAAGGGGGGAAGAGGGCTGTCAGCCACGGCGCGCCTCCGCCATCTGTCCGGCCAGTTTCAAAGCGGCGATCAGGCTGTCGGGACGGGCGACGCCCTTGCCGGCGATCTCCAGGGCGGTGCCGTGATCGGGCGAGGTGCGCACGAAGGGCAGACCCAGAGTGACATTCACCCCACCGTCGAAATCGATGGTCTTGATGGGGATCAGCGCCTGATCGTGATACATGCACAAGGCCGCGTCATAGCCGGCGCGGGCGCGGGCATGGAACATGGTATCGGCGGGCAGTGGCCCGAAAGCCTCGATGCCCTCGGCCTTCAGGGCGGCGATGGCGGGGGCGACGATCTCGATATCCTCGCGGCCCATGGCGCCGCCTTCGCCGGCATGGGGATTCAGCCCGGCAATGGCCAGACGCGGCTGGGCGATGGCGAAGTCGCGGCGCAGGGCTTCCGCCACGATGCGGCCCTGAGCGATGATCTCTTCCGCCGTCAGGCCGGCGATGGCTTCCTTCAACGCCTGATGGATGGTCACCGGCACCACCCGCAATTGGCTCGAGGCCAGCATCATCACCACGCGCGACACCCCCGCCAGCTCGGCCAGGAACTCGGTATGGCCGGGAAAGGCGAAGCCGCAGTCGTACAGCGCCTTTTTATGGATCGGATTGGTGACCACGGCTCCGGCCCGGCCCGCCTGGGTCAGAGCAACCGCTTCCGTGATGGCGGCGATGACGGCGGGGCCGTTGGCGGTGTTCAGCAGGCCCGGCTCGGCCTTGACCGGCAGCGGGCGATGCAGAACCGGCAGCGCCTGATCGAACAGAGCCACCGCCTGTTCAGGGGCGTCGATGGCAGCCACGGGAACGGCGTCGCCGGCCAGACTGCGCAGTCGCTCGGCATCGTCGATGACGAAGAACGGCGGCAAGGCCTCTTCAGAACGGCGGCTCCAGGCGGCTAGGGCGATCTCTCCGCCGATGCCGGCGGGCTCGCCCATGGTCAGGGCCAAAGGCTGACGGGACGTGATCATCGCTCCGGTCAGATGCGGAACTCGATGAAGGCGCCGCGCCGCAGATCGCGCATATAGCGCTGCGCCTGCATCTCCAGCTTCTCATCTTCCAGCTTCTGGCGGATGTCGTCGCGGGACGGCAGGCCGCTGGCGTCGGGTTCGGTCCGACCACAGACCACATAGAAGCGCTTGCCGTCCGGCAGGGTCAGGGGCTGGCTGACCTGCATGGGCTGCAGACTCTCGATCAGGCTATAGACGTCCCGCGGAACTTCCGAAGGATGCACTTTGCCGGGATGAGCCCAGTCGGCGGCGGGAATGGCCTTCAGCGCCTTGGGGAAGTCGTCGCAGCTCTTCAATCCGGTGGTAACCTCGCGCAGGCGGCGGGCCTGATCGTCGCGTTCAGCCGCGGTGGCGCTGGGAAGGGTGGTCAGGTTGATGAAGGCCATATCCAGCAAGGGCTCGGACTTGGCCTGTCCGACGATACGCTTGTCGCGCAGCAGCAGAATATGAATGCCGTCGAAGCTTTCGATGGGGGTGCTGGCGCGGCCGGGAGTCAGCTGGGCTAGGGCGCTCATCACCTGATCGTCCAGCATGCCTTCCGACACCCAACCCAGATCGCCGCCCGAGGCGCCGCCGGTCTGGCTGAACTGACGGGCCAGCGCCGAGAAGGGCGCGCCCTGGCGCAGCTGGTCCATCAGATGGTTGGCCAGCGCCTCGACCTCGGCCTTACGACCAGGATTTTCGATGGGCAGGTAAATCTCGGCAGCCAGATATTCCGGCTTGCCCATATTTTCGCGCAGGGTCTGGCGGCGGGCGTCGATCTCTTCCTCGCCGACCTTGATCTGCGGCATCAGCACGCGGCGCACGGTGCGGGCCCAGGCGATTTCCGCCTTGATCTGCTGATGCAGGGTGTCGGGGTCGATGCCCTTGCTCTTCAAAAGCTGATCCATGCCGCCCTTGGGCATGTTGTTCTGGCGCTCGATATTGCCGATGCCGTTGCCGATGTCGGCCGAGTTGACGCTCACCTTCTGCTTGTCGGCTTCCTGAAGCTGCAGGCGTTCGTCGATCAGGCGGCGCAGCACCTGCCCGCCGACCCGGCTGCGGGTCTCCACGGTGTCAGGCAGGTTCGAGGACAGCAGCACCATGCGGATGCGCATATCCAGATCGCGCAGCGAGATGGCATCCTCGTTGACCACGGCGGCCAGACGCTCGGACTGAGCTTGCGCGGCAGCCGGGCGCGACAGAGTGGGGACCAGCCCGCCTACCAGCACGAGGCCGAGCGTAAGACGGACGAGGATGGCAGAGGGAAGGTGTCTCATCATCATGCCTAATACAGGTCCACGGGGAATTGAGTGATGGTTTTGAAGTTGAACCGCAGGATCACATATTCGCCATTGTTGGCGGCGACGGCGGTGGTGTGGTTCTTGCCGCCGTCCAGCATCACCTGCAGGCATTCATCGTCATAGACCAGGCGGGCGCCATAGTTCTGCGGCCCGGCGTCCCAGCCCAGATTCTCGACCGAATAGAACTGCGTCGACCAATAGCGGCTCATGCGCGTGGTCAGGGTAGTGGAAAGCTGTTCGCGGGCATTATAGGGGCTGGACGGGCTCAGCTTGTCGAAAAACACGTAAGACGCATCCAGCTGCACCGGGCGCGGGCCCAACTTGCCGGTAATTTCGCTTCGGCGCAGGGTGCCGTCATCCTTGTTGATGCGATAGCGATAGCCGATGTTCATATTGTCAGAGGGGCTGACCACGGCGCGGCCGACATAGTCTGACAGATAGTCGTCCATGCCGTCACCCACCTGGAACTGGCGGTCGGGGCGCACCTGATAGCTTTGCCCCACCAGCAAATCCAGTGCCGGCAGGCCGCGGCTGGTGATGTTGTACTCGCCGCCATAGGCTACGCGGGGGCCGCTGAAGACGTGATCATAGCCGGTATAGGGATCCGGACTGAAGATGTTCACATCGTCCAGTTCGAAGGTCAGGCTGTCTTCGTTGGGGATCTTGGTGGGATTGCCGCCAAAGGGCGCAGCGGTGGCGACCACGATCGGGGTGAAGGTCTGAGAGCTGATCGCTCCCACCTTGGTCAGCGGATAACGCCAATCGACGGTGGCGGTGGGAATGGCGCGATAGGCGTCGGCGCCGCCGCTGCGCATATCCGTGACATTGTTGCTGTCATAACCGTCAAGGCGCACGCCGGTGCTGAAATGGATGACCTGACCGTCCGAGGTGGTGGACGGCAGGTTCCAGTTGGTCTGAGTGTTGATGCGCCGGCTGTCGGTGCCGCGCGAGCGAGTAATGGCGGCGGTGCGAGCGTCGATGGTCCAATATCCGCCGTTGCGCCCAGGATCGCCGACGAAATTATAGGTGCCCATGGGGGCCACCAGCGGTTCCTTCGAGGTCAGCGGGTTGGCGTACTGGTCCGAGGTGCTGCTGCTCAGGCTTTGGAACGAATAGGCCTCGACCGAGGCGTAGTTCTTGTAGCCGAAGCCTTCCAGGTAAGGATTGATGGTCAGATATGGCTTATCGATGTGATAGCCATAGATGCGCAGATAATCCTGATCCGAGGCACGCTGCACCACATAGCCGCTGCGCCATTTGTCGTTCAGATCGAACTGGCCCTTGGCATTGACATGCCAGCCGACGGTGTCGTGCCCGCCCACCACGTCGTTGGTTTCGTTGGCGACGCTGACCGTCGTCTGAGTATCGCCGCCGTTCATCCGCCAACGATCACGGATGTTCAGCTGCTCGCCCTTGTCGGTGGACATCAGCGGCGTCAGGGTGACGTCGTGATTATCGTCGATCACCTGGAAATACGGCACGCGAACGGCAGAGCCCAGCGATGAATTGTTCAGCATGCTGGGGGCCAGCAGGCCGCTCTTGCGCTTCACCAACGGGTCGGTATGCGAGAAATAGGGCGAATAGGCGATGGGGATACCCTCGAAATCCATCCAGACATCTTCATATTCGATGACATGCTGGATTTCGTCATGGGTCACCGTGCTGGCATGCAGCTGCCATAGCGGCGGATCCTTGGGATGCTCGGCGCAAGGCTTGCAGGCGGTGTATTGCGCGTTGTTCAGGATGGTGCGGGTGCCGCCGATGCGCCGCCCGGTGACGCCGCTCAAATGGGAATCGTCGGTCATCAGCACGCGGATGCCGGACACCGCCGCTTCCTTCATATCGCCGGTGATTTCCATATAGTCGGCAAAAGTCACCTGACCATCGACGTCGGTCAGGCTGACATTGCCGCTGGCGACGATCACATCCTGCTTCAGGTTATAAGACAGCGTGTCGGCCAGCAGGGTGCGACCGCTTTGCGTCACTTCCACATGGCCGCGAGCAGTGACGGTGTTGAGATCGCGGTCCTGCTGGATCTGGTCGGCCTGGATTTCCGCCGGCACGTCATTGCTGGCATGCTTCTTCTTCGACTTGCTGGGTCGAGCGGCTTCGCTATCGCCGTCGTCGACGGCGGCGCTCGCCTGACCGCTGATGACCAGCGGCGGCAGCGCCAACGACAGCACCAGCAGGCTGCAGGCCCAGAAACGGGATGACGGAGAAAGACGGGTCAGGCGCAAGGCAGGTGTTCTCCCCTCATGCAATGACCGGCTTGCGCCGCAGATGGGAGAACAGAGCCCAGACGCCGCCGGCGACCGGCAGAAGCGGAGCCAGATAGATCAGCGGCAGGAACATCAGATCGCGGGTGGCGATGTTGGACACACCCAGGGCCATCGCCTGGACCAGCACCATCAGCGCGATTGCCAGCACCAGCCGGTCGGCCTGGCCGCGGCGGTTGAACAGCCCAGGCAGCAGGCAGGCGGCGGCCAGGAACGCGAATGCGAAATGGTAAAGCGGCGACGCCAATCTTTGATGACCCTCGACCCGGAACTGCCGGTAATTGACCGGCCCCACCTCCGCCTCGGTGGCGGAGAACAGTTCCCAGGTCGGACGCTCGCGGGCGTCGCGGTACCGGTTGCTGTCGCTGGCCGAGCCGTCGGAGAATTCCATCGCATAATTGTCGAAATATAGCAATGACAGGCGATTGGATCCGCGGGTCACCTGCTGGCGGGTGCCGTTGATCAGCAGCACCTTGGGATTGTCGCCCTCGCCTTTGAGCAGGGCGCCACGCTCGGCGATCATGGTCACGCTGCGCGTCGGGTTGCGGGTGTCGTGGATGATCACGCCCAGCAGCTCGCCGGCGGTGTCGCGGGCACGGACATAGACCGTCAGGCCGGGCACAACCTGATTGAAGATGCCTTCCTGCAGCATCACCGAGGTGGCGCTGTTGCGCAAAGTCCATTGCAGCTGATGGAACTTGGTCACCGAATAAGGGATCAGCCAGACATTCAGCACCAGACTGACCAGCACATTGGCGGTGGCCAGCATCACCGCCGGCCGGGCCAGCGCCCAATGGCTGAGGCCTGCCGAGCGCATCACCACCAGCTCGCGGTCGGTGATCAGCTTGTTATAGGTGAACAGCACCACGGCGAACAAAGCCACCGGCAGAATCACCGTCAGGAAATTGGGCAACACCAGCAGGGTCAGTTCCATGAACACCCCCAACGAGGCGCCACGATTGACGGTGATTTCGACGAAGCGAAGGGATTGCGTCAGCCAAAGAATCGCCGTCAGGCCCGTGGTGACAAGCACCATGGCCACAGTCATCTGACGCAGGATGTAGCGGTCTATCCCCAACATTTGCGCGGATTATGACCGGGACCGATGGTCATGAACAGCGCAAAGAAGGGCGGAAGCGAAGAAGTTTGTCAGGGCCATGATGCAACGCGATGCAAAGGATGTCGGGAGTGGTAGCAGAAGACCGGCCCGATGGGGAGCGGAATGCGCATGGGGTCCTTACGAACCTGCGAACATCTTAGCGATGAAGGCATCCAGCATGGTGGCGGCGTCGAAGCCCTTGGCCTGTTCCAGGCAAGAGGCGGCAAGGGCGGCCATGGCTTTTTGCTCAGCCGCGTCGGGGCCGCGTCCGGCCTCTTGCAGGCGCTTGGCGGTTTCCTCCAATTGGCGGGCGTCCTGGCTCAGTTTCTCGGCGCCCATGGTGGCGCCCGATCCAGCCAGGGAATGGGAGTGCAGGATCACCGCCTGCACATCAAGGGAGACGGCGTCATCGGCCAACAGGCTGACCAAGGTTTCGCCCCGGCTGCGGCATTCGGCGGCATAGCGGTCGAAGACGGGCGCCAGTCGGGCGCGGCGGTCGGCGGACATGATCCTGGCTCCCCCATGTAAAGTTGATCCCCTGACGATTCCTGGCACAGCCTGAGCGGGAAGCCAAGTCGATATCAGCAGCTCTCTTCCCCTTCATAAGGCTGCGGGCGCATAGTGGCGGCATGACCTTTGGCGAAGATTCTCCGCAGACCGTATTTCGCCGCCAGCTCGACCTGATCGCCGAGATGAGCCGCCGCTTCGCCGATTCTGGGGCGATGGAGGCGGCGCTACGTCAGGAATTGGAGCTGGCGGCCCGCATTCAGGCCAATATGCGCGGCGGCAATGCTTCGGCGCGCGGGCCTGCGCTGGGGGTCAGCCTGCCGGCCAAGGAACTGTCGGGCGATTTCTTCGACATCGTCGAACGTGAAGACGGCCTGCTGGCCTTCGCCATCGGCGACGTGGCCGGCAAGGGCTTCGAGGCGGCGGAGCTGATGGCTTCGACCTCCAGCCTGTTCCGCCGTCAGGCCCGTGATTTCGCTCGCCCAGGGCCGTTGCTGTCGGCGATCAATCAAGAGCTTTGCCGCCTGTCGCGGGGCGATGGCCGCTTCGTCACCATGATCGCCGGCCTGCTGCATCCGTCCAGCGGCGCGGCGCTGATCGCCAATGCCGGACACGAGCCGGGCATGCTGCATGGGCATGACGGCCGCTTCACCCGCATCCGCGCCGTCTGTCCGCCGCTGGGCATCGAACGGGACTTGGTGCCGCCCGATATCCGTGAGCATTTGCTGTTCCTGGCCGGCGGCTGTCTCTATCTGGTTACCGACGGGGTGACGGAATCCCAAGGCCCCGACGGCATGCTGGGGGATGACGGCCTGCGCCGCCTGATCGAGGATGCCGCCGAACTGCCGCCGCCTTTCCGGCTGGAGGCTCTGCTGGGTCGCATGGCCGATCCCTTGACGCCGCCCCGCGATGATCTGACCTTGCTGCTGATCGCTGATTCCCGCCCGGCGCCCTTGCTGTTTCGTCGGGGCAAATTGTCACCCGAGCTATTGTCGGCTCAGCGCGAGGCGGTGGGCGAGGCGCTGCGTGGGGCGGGCTTCTCGGCCGACTTTGCCTCGGATGTGGTGATGGCGGTGGACGAAGCCTGCCAGAACATTCTGCGCCATGGCTATCGTGGGGCCGGCGAAGTGGCGTTGGAGATCATTCTTCAGGAAAAGACGCTGTTGGTGCGCGTGATAGATTTTGCACCCGCCGCCGACTTGTCTAAGATAGCGCCTCGTTCGCTGGAGACCGTAGTTCCCGGAGGTCTGGGTCTACATTTCATGCGCCAGGCCATGGATACGGTATCCTGGCCGCCGCCGCCGCCGGGAGCCGGCAACATGCTGGAGATGACCAAGGTTCTGCCATGACCCTGTCGCTGACCATCGAACGCCACGGCCGCACCGCCCTTGTCACCCTGGGCGGAGAGGTTGACTTAAGCAACAGTCAGGACGTCCGCCGCGAGGTGGTGGCCTGCCTGAACGACCGCTGGGATGTGGTGGTCGAATTGCAGCATGTGCTTTATATCGACAGTTCCGGCATCGCCTCTCTGGTCGAGGGCTATCAGACCGCCAAGCGATATGGCGTTCGCTTCGTCCTGTCCGCCGTCAGTCCGCCGGTGCTGCGGGTGCTGAAGATGGCGCGGCTCGACAGTGTCTTCACCATCTACGAGGGCACGCCGGAAGCCCTGGCAGCCGAGACCTGAACAGGCTATAAGCGGGCCATGAGCCCCCGTAAATCCCATTCCTCCGCCTCATCCCGGCCGCGCCCCAAGGCCGCCGCCGCCCTTTTGCCCCGCAGCCTGGAGCTGACCGTCGAGAGCATCGGCGGACGCGGCGACGGCATCGCCCGCCATGGCGCCGAGCAGGTGTTCATCCCCGGCGCGGTTCCCGGCGAGACGGTGGTGGTTAAGGTCGAGGGGCGTCGCGGCGACGGGCTTTCCGCCTCGCTGCTGCAAGTGCTGACCCCGTCGTCCGACCGGGCCGAGCCGCCTTGTCCCCATTACGGTTCCTGCGGCGGCTGTTCCTTGCAGCATCTGGGCACCGCCGCCTATCAGTCCTGGAAGCGCGGGCAGCTGGTCGAGGCCATGGGCCGCGCCGGCTTCGACGAATCGCTGGTGGCGCCGCTGGTGGCGGTGGCTCCCGGCAGCCGTCGCCGCGCCGCCTTCGCCTTCTCGAAGCGTCGCAAATCCATGCATCTGGGCTTCAACGCCCGCGCCAGCCATCAGATCGTCGATCTGCAAACCTGCCTGCTGCTGACGCCCGAGCTGCTGGCCCTGCTGGAACCC
>Ga0318494_10000308_pt1 | contig 15993 bp, 14 predicted proteins | sample GRESIP108b1f24_FD_203293 | JGI IMG/M metagenome (GOLD analysis project Ga0318494, IMG submission 203293) | Tropical soil microbial communities from Luquillo Experimental Forest, Puerto Rico - GRE.SIPMG.108b1f24 | ecosystem: Environmental > Terrestrial > Soil > Tropical forest > Bulk soil... | reverse complement strand
GCGGAGAGAAGCCTCAGCCGCGACCGTCAGCGAATCAACCTCGTGAGTGCGCGACAGCATGAACGCCACGCGCCCGAGCTCCATTTGGGCAAGCGCGGTTCTCGGGTGGGTGGCGCCGAGCGTGCTGGCGCCGAGCTCGCAGGCGAGTCGCGCCCAGCGCTCGGCGGCGACCAGCGAATCGCTCGCCTCGGCGCGGCCCGCCGCCGCGAGCGCCGTCCACATCGTCACGAGGGAGTCCCTCGCGGCCTCGGGACGCGCGCGCCAGCGCGGCAGCTCGGCGAGCAGCCGCTCGCGCTCGCGCTGCTGCCACGCGGCGGCAAGTCCCGGACGCACGCACGAGGTCGACGCCTCGAGTGCGTGCTCGGCCTCGTCGAAACGCCCGGCGGCGATCGCGGAGTCGATGTGCGCGCTCGCGTGCTCCCAGGCGTCGGAGAAGGCGTATTCGGGCGCCCGCCCGAGGCTGCAGCTCGCGAGCGCCAGCGCGCACCAGGCCGCCGCTCCGGCGCGCAGGAGCCGGCTCACGGCAGGATCGGGGCCCACTCCGGCGAGCGTGCGAGCGCGCGATCGAGCGAGTCCGCTGAAGCGACCTCGCCCTCGGCGCGGAGCGCCTGAGCGAGCAGTCGCACCGCGTCGCGGCTGACCGCGGCCGGCAGGTCCGTATAGTCGAGCGAGCGCAGGAGCGCCAGCGCCGCTTGCGGGTCGTTGCGCAGGAGCTTCACGTGCGCGAGGTAGAGCCGGCGCGCCACCTCGGCGCCGTCCGAAGCCCGCGCCGCGCCGAGTTCGCGATCGGCGGCCGCCAGGTCCCGGCGGGCGTAGGCCCCGAAGCCCGCCACGAGCCGTGGGTCCATGGTCTCCCCCGCGCGTACAAGCGTGCCCTCGGAGGGCGTGGCGAGCCAGTGCGTCGCCGGCGTGGGCGCCCGGTCGAGCGCTCGCGGCCAGAACACGGTCGCAACCACCACGGCCGCCGCAGTGGCGAGGAGGCACGCGACCAGCCCGCGCCACGTTCCGACGGTGCGCGACTCGGGGAGCACCAGGACAGCGCCCGGCTGATGGGCGCGCGCGTGGAACGACGCCGACACGTGCGCGCGCAGCCGGCTCGCGCACGCCGCGCACTGTGCGGCGTGCGACAGGTCGCGATCGCGATACGCGTCCCCGGCCAGGTCCAGCACCAGGTCCGCGCAGCGCGCGTCGCCCAGATGGTGCTCGCGCTCGCTCATTCCGTCCCCGTCTCCGCTCCGGTCCAGCTCGCCGGGTCCGACTGCGTCCACAGCAATACGAACATCCGAGGGTCCAGCCCCGCCACCCGATGGCCCTTGGCCGCCATGCAGGCGGTGAGGGCCTCACGTGCACGTTGCGCCATCACGTCCACGTTCGCCACCGTGAGTCCCAGCGCACCCGCGGCCTCGCGGCTCGGGCGATCCAGGACCACACGTTGCATCCACACCTTCCGCGCTCGCGGCGTGAGAGCCGCGACGCACTCCTTGAACGCCGAGAAGAACTCCTCCGTGCTCGCCCGTTCCAGCGGATCACTCTCCGCAGGACCCGCTTCGGTGACCGCCCGCTCCCACGCGTCGGCGTCCTCCGGAGGGGGTGCTTCACGCCCACGACGGCGAGCGAGGTCCACGAGCCCGTTCCTCGCCACGCGGGCCAGGAAAGCCGCGACCTCGAGAGGCGAGTACCCCTCGACACTCCACAGCTTGCCTTCGGCCTGAAGCAGGAGTTCTAACGCCTTGGTGGAGGCGATGTCCTCGAGGTCCTCCCTGCTGACTGGCGCCACACGTCCCGCCTGGGCACGTAGCGACGCATAGAGCGCGGCATGCAGGAGTCGCCAGAGCTCGGCGCGCGCCGGGTCGCGCTCGGCACCGCGGGCGCAGAGGAGCGCCTGGATGGCCGGCGCGATGCGACAGGCCCACAGCGGTGCGGCTGGCCGTTCACACTTCACCGGGAAAGGGTAATGCTGATGACCGGTCCCGAGAAGTCTTTCCTGCCGGCTGGACAGGGCCGCGCGGATGGCGTTAGTTGAACGACTTCGACCGGTTTCCGAACCTCCTCCGAGAGCCACGGCCATGTCCACCGACGCCCCGCAGAGCCCGCCCGCCGCCGGCGAACGCGAGGACTTCATCCGCGAGATCGTCAAGGCCGACCTGGGCGCCGGGCGGGTGGACCACGTGGTCACTCGCTTCCCGCCCGAGCCGAACGGCTACCTCCACATCGGGCATGCCAAGGCCATCTGCCTCAACTTCGGGATCGCGCGCCAGTTCGGCGGCCTCTGCAACCTGCGCATGGACGACACGAACCCGGTGAAGGAAGACGTCGAGTACGAGGACTCGATCCTGGCCGACGTGCGCTGGCTCGTGTCCGGGTGGGCGGAGCAATGCCTCACGCTCAAGCGCCGCGGCGCCACCGCGGCCCCCTCCGGAGCCGACTTCCGGATCGCGGCGGCACCGCCGGCGGCCGCGGGGGGCGCCGACGCCCCGGACCGCGAGCCGTTCCGGGCCTCGGACTACTTCGACGCCCTGTACGCGTTCGCCGTGCGCCTGATCGAGCGCGGCCACGCCTTCGTCTGCGACCACACCGCAGAGGAGGTGGACCGCATGCGCGGCGCCCCAACCGAGCGCGGCGAGGACAGCCACTGGCGCGGACGCAGCGTCGCCGAGAGCCTCGACCTGTTCGCGCGCATGCGCGCCGGCGAGTTCAAGGACGGCGCGCGCACGCTGCGCGCCCGGATCGACATGGCGTCCCCGAACGTCTGGCTGCGCGACCCGGTGCTCTACCGCATTCGCCACGCGTCGCACCACAACACCGGCGACCGCTGGTCCATCTACCCGCTCTACGACTTCGCGCACGGCCTCTCCGACTACATCGAGGGCGTCACCCACAGCCTCTGCACCCTGGAGTTCGTGCCGCACCGGGCGCTCTACGACTGGCTGCTCGAGGCGCTGGACCTCCCCCGCGCGCTGCCGCACCAGTACGAGTTCGCACGCCTCAACCTCACGCACACGATCATGAGCAAGCGCAAGCTCCTGCGCCTGGTCGAGGAGGGCCGCGTCTCGGGCTGGGACGACCCGCGCATGCCGACGATCAGCGCCATGCGCCGTCGCGGCTACCCCGCGGCGGCGTTGCGTGACTTCGCGGACCGCATCGGCGTGGCGAGGCGCGAGAACCGTGTCGAGCTGGCGCTGCTCGAGCACTGCGTGCGCGAGGACCTGAACCGGCGCGCGCTGCGGCGCATGGCGGTCCTCTCCCCGCTCAAAGTCGTGATCGAGAACTATCCGGAGAGCCAGGAGGAGGAGTTCGAGCTCGGCAACAATCCCGAGGACGAGCGCGCCGGAACGCGCCGCGTGGCGTTCTCGCGCGAGCTGTGGATCGAGCGCGACGACTTCCGAGAAGTGCCGCCGCCCAAATACTTCCGCCTGAGCCCGGGCGCCGAGGTGCGGCTGCGCGGCGCATACTGGCTCCGCTGCACCGGCGCGGTGAAGGATCCCGCAACGGGCGAGGTGCAGTCGATACGTGCCACGATCGACCCCGCGACGCGGAACGGGAACCCGCCCGACGGCCGCAAGGTCAAGGCCACGATCCACTGGGTCTCGGCGCGGCACGCGATCGAGGCGGAGGTGCGGCTCGTGGACACCCTGTTCGCGAGCGAGGATCCCGAGCGCGACACCGATGGCGGCGACTGGACGAGCGCGCTGAACCCGCGCTCGCTCGAGGTCGTGAAGGGCTGCAAGCTCGAGCGCGCGCTCGCCGGGGCGCGGCCGGGCGAGCCGCTCCAGTTCGAGCGCGTGGGCTACTTCGTGGCCGACGGGCGCGAATCGCGCCCCGGCGCGCCGGTGTTCGTACGCACGGTGACGCTAAAGGACGCGTGGGCGCGCGCCGAGAAGCGGCAGGCCCCAGCGTCCTGAGCGTGGTGAAGCGCGGGCTTCAACAACATTTGACCGCGGCCCGCCTTGTTCGCGCGCCGCGGCTGGCCGAGAATCTTCCCGTGCGCACCCGCCTTGGGACCCTCGAGCTCGCCTGCGCGCTGCTGCTCGCCATCGGCGGCTCGCGCGCCGCGGGCGCGCCGGCCGCCCGTCCCACGACGCTCGTGGTGCTCGCCACCACGGACTTGAAGGGCAAGACGAGCCCGTGCGGCTGCCACGTCCCAAAGGGCGGCTTCGCGCGCATCGCCGCCTACGCGGACAGCACGCGCGCCGCGCAGCCGGCCACGCTCTACCTCGACGCCGGCGGCTCGTTCCCCGAGGAGGACGGGCGCCCCGACCTCGCCGAGTTCACGTACCGCTCGCTGGTCCAGCTTCGCGCGGGCGCGATCGGCGTGGGTCCGCGCGACCTGCGGCACGGGGTCGCATTCCTGCGCGACCTGGTGCAGCGCACCGGCGCGCCCGTCACGTGCGCGAACCTCGCCGACAAGCGCACGCAGCTGCCGATCTTCCCCAGCGGTCGCGTCGTCGACGTGGCCGGCGTCAAGGTGGGCGTGTTCGCGCTCTTCGGCGACCGGTTCGACTTGGGCCCGGCGGCGGACTCGCTCGTGGTGCTCGACCCCGAGAATGCCGCGAGCGCGCAGGTGACGGCACTCCGCAACAAGGGGGCGCAGGTGGTGGTCCTGCTGGCGCAGCTGGGCCGCGTCGGCGGCGAGGACCTGGTGACCGCCGTGCCGGGGATCGACGCCGTGGTGCTCGGTCACGACGTGCCCATTTACGAGAACGGCCGGCGCATCGGCGCGACCATGGCCAGCTATTCCGGCGAGCAGGGCCAGCACCTCGGCGTCATCACGTTCTCGCTCGCGCCCGACGGCCACGCTGCCGACGTCACGTGCGCCATCGCCTCGCTCGGACCGGAGGTGCGCGAGCAACCGGCGATGCTCAAGGCGGTCCGGGCGTTCGAGGACGCCTACAACGAGCGGATGCGGCTCGAGGAGCGGAGCGCGTCCGTGAGCAATGGCGACGACGACCCGGTGGACCACTTCGTGGGCGAGCAGGTGTGCGCACGCTGCCACACGACCGAGAGCCAGCAGTGGCGCACGACGGCGCACTCGCTGGCATGGGAGACGCTCCAGCGCGTGAAGAAGGACGCCACGCCGGAGTGCATCCCCTGCCACGTCGTCGGTTTCCGCCAGGCCGGTGGCTTCCAGACGTCATCGCGCACGCCGCAGCTCGTGAACGTGCAGTGCGAGAACTGCCACGGCATGGGCACGGAGCACGGTGACGACTGGCTTGTCCGGCACAAGGTCAACGAGGGCACGTGCCGCAGCTGCCACAACCAGGAGCGCGATCCCGAGTTCGATTTCCCGGCGAAGTTCCCGCTGATCGTGCACGGGAACACGAGCGGCGAGTCGATCCGCATCGTGAAGGCGAGACGGGAGAAGGGCTATGGGACGGACGGCCAGTGAGGCCGCGGCCGCGCGCGGGGACGGCGCGCGCGGCCCGTCGCGTCCTCAGTGGAGCGAGAAGCGGTAGGACCGCTCCACCCAGACCTTGACCGGGCGGCCGTTCGCCAGCGCCGGCGTGAACACGGTCGCGAGGGCCGCAGCCCTCGCGGCATCGTCCAGCATCGGGACCGAGCCGCCCTGACAGACGATCGCGCGCTGCACACGGCCATCGAGCCCGACGAGCAACTGGAGCCTCACCGTCCCCTCGACGCCGGCCTCGCGCGCGAGGTCAGGGTAGACAGGCTTCACCTGGCTCACGAGCTGGGGTAGCTCGTCGGTGTAGACGAAGCAGCCGGGCTCGGGGTCCGGGCTGGGCTTCGGCCCGAGGCTACCGCCGTCGTGGACCCCGTCGGGCTCGCCGGAGGGGTCCGGCGACACCGGGCCGGCAGGACCCGGCGTCTCGATCTCGGTCTGGATGGGCGTGTCATCGGGGACCATCTTGAAGTCGCCGCCGTCGCGCGTGATGTGAACGATGGGCGACGGCTGTACGGGCCCCGTCGGCTCGTACTGCTTCGGCTCGAACAGGTACGCCTTGCCGACCTCGCGGGTCTCGAGGACGACGGCGTGATTCGCCGCGAGCAGGCCGAGGCTCCACACCATGATCGCGACGAGGCCGCTGGACACGAGCGTCGAGCGCGCCATGCGCGGCGAGGCGCCGTCCAGGAGCTCGGGCGCGCCGTACGGCATGTGATCGGAAAGTGCCATGACCGGATCCATCCCTTCCCCGGTCACGTGAACCGAACGGCCCGAAACGCGTCGGGCGCGCCCCCTTTGATGGGAAGCGCGCCCGGTCTTACGCTTAGGATTGTCGGCCCGGAGCCGCGTGCACGCAACGACTATCTTCGCCCGGCGCCGTCCGCCCGCAGGCCGGCACGGAGGGCCGCTCAGCGCTTGGGCGGCTGTTGGGAAAGCACTTGCAGGGCCTTGGTCAACGCCGCGTCCCCGGGGGCGTTCTGCAGCCCGCGCTCGACCACCGCCCGGGCCCCGGCGAAATCCCGCGCCGCGAAGCGCATGCGGGCCTCGTAGTCGTAGGCGCGGCCGTCGTGTGGCGCCAAGCCCTGCGCCTCGCGGAAGCGTGCGAACGCCAGCGAATCGCGGCGCGCGGCCTGCTCCGCCATCCCCGAGAGCAGCAGCGCCTCGAGCCGCGTGGCGTCGGGCCCCTCGCCCAAGAGCACGTGAGCGGCGGCCTGTCCCGAGCCGCGCGCGTCGCCGAGGTCGCGGCGCACGCGAGCCAGCAGCACCCAGTCCTCAGGGCCTCCCCCGCCCTGGCCGGTCACCTCCTCGAGGATCGCGCGGGCCTGAGCCGCGTCGCCGCGCTCGGCGCTGCCGCGCGCCTGCGCGAGTCGCGCCGCGAAGCGTGCGTGCTGCAGCTCGTCGCGCCGCTCCGCCGCCAGGGTGGCGGCGATCTCGGTCGCTCCCGCGGCGCGCAGCTGTTCGTAGACCGCGTTCGCCTCCGCGTCCCCCGCGCCCTCCAGCATCGAGGCGGCGCGGGCGTGCAGCACCAGGTCGCTCGGCCAGCTCGCGAGCGGTCCGCCGCGTGGCGGCACCACCTCGCGCTTGAACTCGCCCAACACCTCCGGGTGATGGCTCGAGAACCCGCGTCCCACCTCAATCATGTCGCGCGGCGCGCGGTACTCGACGAACGGCCGGTCGTCCGTGTTGCGCTCGGCGTGCGCCACCTCGGGGAGCCACGCCGACGCGGGCCCGACATAGAACGCGGCGATCTGCTCCGGGGACGAGAGCCGCGCGCGCCGCAGCTCGCGCTCCGCCGCCGGGCCCTGCAGCCGGTCCCACGACAGCGTGCTGCCAGGGGGTGCTGCGACGAGCAGCGCGTCGTTCGCGCTCCACACGCAGAACACCTGGGCCTGCGGGAACACGCGCAGGAACGATCCCAGCAGCGAGCGGAACGCGACGGGCGAGAGCTCGTAGAGCTGGAGCCACTGGCAGAACACGCCGTCAGGCTCGAGCCGCCGCCGGACGAGCTTGTAGAAGTCCTCGGTGAACAGGTTATTCACGCCCGCGATCCACGGATTCGAGGGCTCGGAGACGATGAGTCCATAGCGTCCCTCCCCGTGCGCGAGCCGTGCGCGGGCGTCCTCGAGGTAGAGCCGAACGCGGCGGTCGTCGAGCGGGTCCTCGCCCGCGGCGTGGAAGAACCTCGAGCCCTCGATGACCGCGGGCTCCAGCTCGACGATGTCCATGGGCCCGGTGCCGGCGGCCAGCGCCGCGGCGGCGGTGAACCCCGAGCCGTGGCCGATGATGAGCGACCGCGCGCCCGGCTTGGCGATCGTGGCGGGGATCAGCCCGAGCATGGTCTGCGTCGTCATGTCGCTCGTGCTGGCGTCGATCTTCCCGCCCACGCGCAGCCAGCGGCGCGTGCCCTCGAGGTCCGTGGCCACGAGCACCGAGGCGTTGATGCCCTCGCGGTAGTAGAGCGCGCGCTGCGCCGACGCCACCCGGCGCGCCGGGTCGCCGATCCCGCCGCCGCCCAACCACGACTGGACCACGTTCGCGGCGTGGAACGGCCGGTAGGTGCCGAGCGACATGAGCACCGGATCCCAGTGCCGCACCGTGAGCGACGCGACGAGAACGAGCGCCGCGATCCCACCCGCGATCGCGTGCGTGCGCGTCAGCGTGCTCGGCCGGCCGCGCAGCAGCAGCGTCGCGATCCCGAGCATCGTGGCGAGCGCCGCCGACAGGAACACGACGCCCTGCACGCCCCACGCGGGGAGCAGCACGAAGCCGGTGAGCAGCGAGCCCGCGATCGTGCCGAGCGTGTTGAGCGCGTAGGCGCGTCCCGTCGCGGCGCCGCCCGGCTCCGCGCCCGCCTGCAGCAGCCGGGTCGTGAGCGGGAACAGCGCGCCGAGCACCATGCACGGCGGCAGCACGACCGGTGCGACGAGGCCGAGCTGCGCCACGAGCAGCGCGCCCCACGACGGGCCCGTCATCTGCCCCACGGTGAGCATCGCCCCGGGGAGCGCGGCGTAGAGGTGAGCGCCCGTGGCGATGATCGCGGCGAGCGCCAGCTGGAGGAACGCGAACGCCGTCACCCCCTGACCCGGGCGCGGCGCCCAGCGCCCGAACGCCGCGCTGCCGAGCGCGATGCCGGTGAGGTAGACGCCGAGGACCGCGGCGAACGAGTAGACGGAGCTGCCGAGCACGAGCCCATAGAGCCTGAGCCACGCGATCTGGAGCGCAAGCGCCACGAAGCCGCTCAGCGCGAACATCGCCGCGAGCGAGCGCCGGTGCTCGCGAGCGGGCAGCTCGGCGGGGCGCGGCCAGGAGATCGGCGCCACTGCGCGCGCGGGAGGCGCGCCCGATCCCCCGTCGGGCCCGGTGTCGCCCGCCACGCCCGCATCGGGTGCGAGCCCCGCCCAGAGCGCCGCCGACAGGTTGAGCACGGCCGCGATGAGCGTGGTCCGGCCGAGTCCGAGTGCGGGCATGAACAAGAAGCCAGCGCTGAGCGAGCCGAGGACGGCGCCCAGCGTGTTGACGGCATAGAGCCACGCGAGCCCCGAGCCCACCGCGCCGCGCTCGCAGCGCGCCACCAGCACCGGGAGCGTGGCCCCCATGAGCGCCGCCGGCACGAGCAGGACCGCGAACAGGAGCCCGCCGCGAGCGAAAGCGAACGCGAGGCTCTCGCCGCCCAGCGCGCGGTAGAGCTGGCCCACCGGCCCATCGAGCGCGCGCAGCAGCGGCAACACCGAGAAGCCCGTCACCGCCACCCCCGCCTCGAGCAGCGCGTAGCGCCGGCCCGGCGTGCCGCCGCGCGCGAGCGGGGCGCCGAGGAAGCGCGCGCCGAGCGCCAGGCCGGCGAGGAACGCAGCCACGACGATCGCCGCCGAGCGCATCGAGCTCCCGAGCAGGTAGGCGAGCTGCTTGCTCCACACCACCTCGTAGAGGAGCCCCGCCGCGCCGGAGGCGATCAAGCAGCCCGTGGCCCAGCGCGGAACGGCGGGCGCCCTGCGAACGTGGATGACGTGGGGTGCGCGAGTGCGCGGGGGGAACGCAGGTGCAGGCATGGCGCGGCAGTCTAGCGTCTGCGGACGAGCGGGCCCACGAGGCGCGGGGCGATCACGCTCCGGAGACGCGCACGGTGATGCCCCAAGGGTCGGTCGCGGTGAACGAGCCCGCCGCGGGACCGATGGCGACACCGAGACGTTCGAGCCGGTGCTCCGCCGCCGTGCGTGCGTCGCCGCCCGGCACGATCAGCGTCCACTCGTCCAAGCCCGCGTCATCCGGTCCGGCCGGCACCCGGCCCGCCGCCCAGGTGTTGAGCCCCACGTGGTGGTGGTAGCCCGCGGCGGAGATGAACAACGCGCTCCGCTGGAGGCGCATCATGACCGCGAACCCGAGGCCCTCGACGTAGAACCGCTCGGCCGCGGCGAGATCGCCCACGTAATGATGGACGTGGCCCATCCGCGTCCCCAGGGGAAGCCCCTGCCACGATGCGCCGGCGCCCGCTTCGTACAGGCCCGCGTGGTCGAGCGGCAGCGTGGCGAGCACGATCTCGTCCCCGCGCCGCTGCCAGGCCTCGCGCGGCCGGTCGGCGTACACCTCCACCGTGAGGCCGTCGGGATCGGTGAGGTAGATGGCCTCGCTCACGAGGTGGTCCGCGTCGGCGTGCTCGATCCCGTTCCGATCGAGATGCGAGAGGAAGCGGCCCAGCTCGGCACGCCCCGGAAGCAGGATCGCATAGTGATAGAGGCCGGGCCGGCCGCCGTGCGGCACCGGGCGCGCAGAGGCGTGCTCGCGCAGCTCCACGAGTGGGCCGGTGTCCGCCCCGCCGAACGCCGCGCGCCCTCCCGGATCCCCGAGCGGCCGCAAGCCCAGCACGCGCTCGAGCCACGCCGCGCTGCGTGCCACGCTCGCAACGCGAAGGCGAACCGGACCGAGGCGGATGTCGTCCGGCAGCACGGCAGTCGAGCGCGAACCCGCGCTCGAACGCGGCTCCGCCGAGGAGCTCACGCCTTCACCGGCAGCGACAGCAGCGCGTGCACTGGGAGCGGCGCCAGCTTCTCGCGGCCGCCCAGGCCGACCAGCTCGATCACGAACAGCGCGGCGGCCACCTCCGCCTGGAGCTGGCGCACGAGCTGCGCGGTCGCGAGCGCGGTGCCGCCGGTCGCGAGCAGATCGTCCACGACCACCGCACGCTGCCCCTTCTGCAACGCGTCCGCGTGCAGCTCGAGCGTGTCTTCACCGTATTCGAGCGAGTACACCTGCCGCACCGTGCGCCCGGGGAGCTTCCCGAATTTGCGCGCGGGCACGAACGGCACTTTCCAGTGGAGCGCTAGCGGCGCGCCGAACAGGAACCCGCGGGACTCGATGCCCACCACCGCGTCCGGGCGCGGCACCTTGGAGCCCAGCGCCTCGATCGCCGTCCGGAACGCTTCCGGCGAGTGCAGCATGGGCATGATGTCCTTGAACTGGATGCCCTTCTTCGGGAAATCCGGGACTTCCCGGACGTGGTCCTCGAGACGGATCATGCGGGGCTCCGCAGGGTGGGACTCAGTGAACGACCTCGCCGTTCTCGCGGTCCTGGTCGGCGAGGTCGATGGCGCGGCGCAGCTTCGCCAGCGCGCGCGACTCGATCTGCCGCACGCGCTCGCGCGAGATGCCGAAGTGCTCGCCCGTCTCCTGCAGCGAGCGCGCGATGCCGTCGTGGAAGCCGTAGCGGATGCGCAGCACCTGCTCCTCGCGCTGCGCCAGCGAGCGCAGCAGCCGGTCCAGCTTCTCGTGCTCGAGCTGAAGCTCGACCAGCCGCTCGACGCTCATGGGCGGCCCACCCAGGTCCTCGGCGGACAGCTCCTGGAACGCGGCCACGCCTTCGTGCTCGTCCAGCGACTTCATGCCCGCGAGCAGCGCGCGCAGGCGCTCCGCACGCGGCACCGAGATGTCCAGCTCGCGCGCGATCTCCGGCACCAGCGGCTCGCGCGCCAGCCGGGCGCGGAGCGCGCGCTCGGCGCGCACGTAGCGGTTGAGCTGTTGGAACATCTGCACCGGGATGCGCACCGCCCGCGACTGCTCGGCGAGCCCGCGCAGGATCGACTGCCGGATCCACAGCGACGCGTACGTGCTGAAGCGCAGGCCCCGCTCCGGCTCGAAGCGGTCCACGGCATGGATCAGCCCGAGGTTGCCCTCCTCGATCAGGTCCAGGAACGGCAGGCCGCGATTGCGGTAGGCGCGGGCCACATGCACCACCAGCCTCAGGTTGGCGAGGATCATCCGCCGCCTCGCGTCCTCGCTGCCCGCGCGCGAGCGCGTCGCGGTCTCAAGCAGGTCGGCGTGCGAGAGCAGCTTCACCTTGCCGATCTCGCTCAGGTAGAGGTCCAGCAGGTCGCGCTCGGGCTCGCCCGCCAGCTGGCGCGCCTCGAACTCGAGCGAGGGCTCCTCGACGTCGTCCTCCGGCAGCCGGACGCCCGCGGCCACGAGCCGGGCCCGGAACGCCTCGAACGCCTCGTCTTCGAACTCCGCGTCCATGAGCAGCGCGTCGTAGTCGCGGCGGCTCATCTCGCCGCGCGCGAGCGCCTGGCGCTGGGCCTCGGCGAGCCGGTCGCGGAACTGGACGATGTCGGGTTGCGTCATGCCGGAGCTCATTCCTGGTCAGTGCGTGATGTGGAAACCGTGCGGGGCGTGCGCGCGCTCGAACCACTCCTCCACCAGCTGCTCGACGTGCGCGTGCGAGGGCCCCTGCCGGAGCGCCGCGACGAGGCGCTCGAGCGCGGGGATCGCGCCCACGCCCTCCACCTCGACGCTCCCGTCCGGACGGTTGGAGACCTCGCCGGCCACCCCGAGGGCCATCGCCTCGCGCACGACCCAGGCGCGGAATCCCACGCCCTGCACGCGGCCACGGACCACGACGCGCACGGCTCGCATGGGGCGAGGATGGACTCCCCTCACGCCCGGCCGCAAGCGAACCAACGGACCGTGGTCAGGGATCGGTGGGGAGATGCGAAGGGCCGGAGGGTCGTCGACCCTCCGGCCTGTCGAAAAAATGGTCGGGGCGAGAGGATTTGAACCTCCGACCCCCTGGTCCCGAACCAGGTGCTCTACCAGGCTGAGCCACGCCCCGACTCGAATGTGCTCTGGCGCACGTCTCGCGGAGCGCGGCACCCTAGCATAGCGCTCCTGCCCTCGCCACCGCCTGCGGCGCGCTCAGAGCGCGAGGCCCCACCCCTGCATGTCGGCGAGTGCCTCGTGGTCGGTGAGCTCGAGTCGCATCGGGGTCACCGAGACGAAGCCCTCGTGCACGGTGTGGAAGTCGCTGCCCGGCTCTGGCTGCCACACCGGATCCTCGCCGCCGATCCAGAAGTAGTCCTTGCCGCGCGGATCCACCTTGTGGACGAGGGTGTCGGCATAGAGCCGTGTGCCGAGCCGAGTCAGGCGCACGCCCTTCAGCTCGCCGTCGGGCAGGAACGGGATGTTGATGTTCAGGAGCAGTCGCCGCGTGAGCCCGCGCTCGAGCGTCTGGCGGACGATTTTGCCCACCACGTCGGCCGCCGCACGGAAATCGGTCTGCGCGCGCGTCACCAGCGACGCCGCGATCCCGGGCCGGCCCTGGAGCACGCCCTCGATCGCGGCCGCGACCGTGCCCGAGTAGAACACGTCCTCGCCCATGTTCGGCCCGTGGTTGATGCCCGAGACGACCAGGTCGGGTGGCTCGCCCAACTCGCCGTGGAACGCCACGAGCACGCAGTCGGTGGGTGTGCCGTCCACCGAGTACGTGTCGTCGGCGAGCTCCGAGATGCGCAGCGGGCGGTGGAGCGTCAGCGATTGCGAGCTGGCGCTCTGGTTGCGGTCCGGCGCGATCGTGATAACCCGGCCGAACGGGGACAGCACGCGCTTCAGCTGGGCGAGCGCGGGCGAGGCGATGCCGTCGTCGTTCGTGAGCAGGATGCGCATCAGGCGTTCTTTCCGTGGCCGGCTTCCAGGCGGCCGCTCTCGGGCAGCGGTTCCGGCCGGCGCTCGAACGTGAGACGCAGCATCATCGAGACGATGCGCGGGACGTCGCGGGTGGGGCTCAGGTGACTCTGCTCGTCACCGTAGACCGTGGGGATCGCCACGTGCGCGACCTTGAAGCCGAGGCGCGCCGCACGCACCGCCATCTCGGTCTCGACCTCATAACGGCTCGCGCGGACCGGCGTGCGCCGCAGCACGTCCTGCCGGTAGAGCCGGTAGCCGCATTGGCTGTCGGCGATCGTCTGGCCTGCGATGGCCGAGCACCATGCGGACGAGAAGCGGTTCGCGAACCTGCGCAAGGGAGGCATGTCCGGCGTGATCTCGCGCCGGCCGAGCACCAGGTCCGCGCCGGCCTCCGCCGCGGTGATGAACGCCGGCACGCACGCGGGGGGGTGCTGGCCGTCGGCGTCCAGCGTCACGACGGCGTCGAACGCCGTGAGCCGCGCGAACCCCGCGAGCAGCGCGTGCCCCTTGCCGCGGTTTGCCGCGAATGAGTGCACCTCGGCGCCAAACTGCCGCGCGACCTCGGCCGTGGCGTCACGCGAACCGTCATCGACGACCAGGACGTGTGGCCTGTCGGGCAAGGCTTTCAGGCCGAGCAGCACCTCGCCCAGGTGAGCCGCCGCCTGGTAGGCGGGCACGAGCACGGCGACGTTCATCGTGCGAGGCTCCGAGGAGTCCGGGGTCAGGCCTTGCCCGCGGGGCCTACCGGGAAGGAATGGTCGGGGCGACTGGATTTGAACCAGCGACCCCCTGCACCCCATGCAGGTGCGCTACCAAGCTGCGCTACGCCCCGACCGAAGGGGTGACACTGGAAACGGGCGGCGAACATAGCCGCAGCGCCCGGGCACGCGCAACCGGACGCCGGCCGGATACGCGTGCCCTGCGCGGGCGCTAACGACTGCCGGCCGGGGCGACTGCGGGCTGCTTCAGCTTTGCGAGCAGCGCGCGCATCTCCGCCTTCAACTCGGCGACGAGCATGCGGCGCTCGGCCTCGTTGAAGCCCAGCTCGACCTGCGGCTCGTCCTGCTTGCGCTCATCGAGCAGCGTGCGGCGCGCCCCGGCGATGGTGAAGCGCCGGTCGTAGAGCAGCTCCTTGATGCGGATCAGGAGCCGTACCTCCTCAGGCCGGTACATGCGGTTGCCGGCGCGGTTCTTCTTCGGCCGCAGCATGCTGAACTGCGTCTCCCAGTAGCGCAGCACGTGGGCCTTCACGCGGAGCATGTCGCTCACCTCGCTGATCGAGCGATAGAGCTTGCTCTCCGGATCCTGCGCGGTCTTTCGCGTCGCCAATGGAGCGTCCCCCGGTGGGCGCGGCTTGCGTCGGGTCTGCTTCGTGCCTTCCTTGGAGCCCCGCCTCATTCATGCCTCGCGCTTCAGGTCGCGTGTCATGAGCGCCATGAGCGCGCTCTGGGGATCACGTCCCTCGAAGAGTGCGCACACCTGCTCGGTGATCGGCAACTCCACGCCGCGCTTGGCGCCCAGGTCGCGGGCCGCGCGCGCCGTGTGCACGCCCTCGGCCACCATGACCATGGCGCCGAGGATGTGCTCAAGATTCTCGCCCCGCCCGAGCCGCTCCCCCACGTGCCGGTTCCGGCTGTGGCGGCTCATCGCCGTGGCGATGAGATCCCCCATGCCGGTCAGGCCGGAGAACGTCTCGCGCTTCGCTCCCATGACCTCGCCGAGGCGTGACATCTCGGCGAGCCCACGCGTGAGCAGGGCGCCCTTCGTGTTGTCCCCGAAGCCGAGGCCATCCGCAACGCCCGCGGCGATCGCGATCACGTTCTTGAGCGCGCCGCCGTACTCGCAGCCGATGACATCGTCGTTCGTGTACACCCGGAACCGCGCGGTCGAGCACAGCACCTGCACCGCGCGCGCCCGCTCGCCGTCGACGCTCGCCGCGACCACGGTGGTGGGGATGCCCCGCGCCACCTCCTCGGCGTGACTCGGCCCCGTGAGCGTCACGGGCGCCGGATCGCCGAGCGTCTCGACGAGCACTTCGGAGAGGCGGCGCAGCGTCCCGAGCTCCAGTCCCTTGCTGGCACACACGGGCATCGCGCGCGCCCCCGTTGCCGCAACACGCGCGGCCACCGAACGCGTCGCTTGCGACGGCACCACGAACAGGTGGAACTCCGCCCGGTCGAGTGCCGCCTCAAGTTCCGCGTGAACCTTAACCTCGTGGGGCAGGTGGATGCCAGCCAGAAACTTGGCATTCTCCCGCGAGCGTCCGAGCTGCGCCATGGCCGCCGGATCGCGGCCCCAGAGCCGCGTGTCGTGCCCCGCGGTCGCCAGGTGGATCGCGAGCGTGGTGCCGAACGACCCCGCGCCCAGCACCGCCACCGTGCTCACGCCGCGCTCCGCTTGAACGAGAAGCGCCGCTCTTCCCCGCGCGCGAGCCGCGCGATGTTGTCCTTGTGCCGGAGCACCACGGCCACGGCGAGCAGCGCGCCGAACGCGAACGTCGGGCTCCTCCAGCCGTGCGGCTGCGTGAGCCCGAGCGTGATCGCGAACGCCGCCGAGCCGAGGATCGAGCCGAGCGAGATGTAGCGCGTCGCCGCCACGGTGGCCACGAACACGGTGACGAACGCGCCGAACGCGGCCGGCAAGAG
>Ga0318494_10000303_pt1 | contig 16129 bp, 17 predicted proteins | sample GRESIP108b1f24_FD_203293 | JGI IMG/M metagenome (GOLD analysis project Ga0318494, IMG submission 203293) | Tropical soil microbial communities from Luquillo Experimental Forest, Puerto Rico - GRE.SIPMG.108b1f24 | ecosystem: Environmental > Terrestrial > Soil > Tropical forest > Bulk soil... | reverse complement strand
GGGGCGCACCGGGTCCGCCGGCCGCGCCGGCTCGGTCCATCCTTCCAGGATCGCGTCGAGCCTCGCCCAGTCGGCGTGGCGGACCTTCAGCGCGATCCGGAGCGCCCAGCGCGCCTCCTCTCGATCCGGGCTCCCGAGACGCGCGAGCGCCCGCGTGGCGTCGATCTCGTCTCCGAGCTGCACGGGGATCCCGCGCTCGCGCAGGGTCCGGCCGAGCCGTGCGACGGCGGGGGCGAGCTCGGCGGCGGTCATGACGAGCCCTTCCGCGCCTCGGTCCTCATCGGCTCGAGCGTCCCTTGCGACAGCTCCAGGAGGTCGTGCCGGTCCTTCAGGAGGCAGCCGAGCGTTGCATCGACGCGCTCGGCGTCGAGGTGCGCGCAGCCGAGCCGGACCAGCGCCTGCGCCCAGTCGATGCTCTCCGCCACGCCAGGCACCTTCGCGAGGCGGCGGCGCCGGAGGGCCTGGACGAAACGGGCGATCTCGCCGGCCAGCTCGACGCTCGCGGCCGGCACGCGGCGCCGTATGATCCGGACCTCCTTCTCCACGTCCGGATGCTCGATGTAGAGGTACAGGCACCGGCGGCGGAGCGCGTCCCCGATCTCGCGGGTGCGGTTCGAGGTCAACACCACGTAGGGCACGTGGACCGCGTGGATCGTCCCGAGCTCCGGGATGGTCACCTGGAAGTCGGAGAGCACCTCGAGGAGGAAGGCCTCGAACCCGTCGTCGGCGCGATCCACCTCGTCGATCAGCAGGACGGGAGGGCCATCGACGCGGGTGATCGCGCGAAGGATTGGCCGCTCGAGGAGGTAGTCGCGGCCGAAGATCGCGGCCTCGGTCTCGGCCGCGTCGCGCCCCGCCTGCTCGGCGAGGCGGATGCGGAGCATCTGGCGCGGGTAGTTCCACTCGTAGAGCGCGGTCGCGGCGTCGAGCCCCTCGTAGCACTGCAGGCGGATGAGCTCGGTCTCGAGCGCGGCCGCGAGCACCTTCGCGGTCTCCGTCTTGCCCACGCCGGCGTCGCCCTCGATCAGCAGCGGCTTGCGGAGATCGGTCGCGAGGAACAGCGCCGTGGTGATGGCCGGATCGGCGACGTAGCCGTGCCGCTCCAGCGCCTCGTGCAGCGCGCGGACCTCCGGCGTCACGGCGCGGCTCCCGCGGCGGAGGCCCATTGCTCAGGGGTGGCGAGGAAGCGCTCCTTGCAGCGCGCGCCGCAGAAATACCAGGTGCGCCCCGCGTGCCCGGCGGTGTGCCGCGCCTGCGCCACCACGACCGTCATCCCGCAGATCGGATCGACGGCCATCTCCTCGGCGGCGGGCACGTCGGGGACGGGACGCCGCTCCGCCGCCCGCTGGAGCTGCACGATCTCCGCGAGCACGCTGAGCGCGATCTCCTCGGGGAGCTTCGCGCCGAGGTCGAGGCCCGCGGGGTTTCGCACCCGCGCGAGCGCGTCGGGCGGCGCGCGGCCGGCGACGAGCTCGCGGAGCTCCGCGAAGCGGCGGCGGCTCGCGACCACCCCGAGGTACGCGGGCGCGAGCGAGAGCGCCGCGAGGAGCGCCTCGTCGTCCCACTGCCCCATCGTCACGACGACCGCGAACACGTCGGCCGCGCGGGCGCCGGGCGTGGTCCACGAATCGCCCGCCGGCAGCTCCGGAAGGATCCGGTCCGCCGCGGGGAACGAGTCCCGCCGAGCGTCGCGATCGACGACGTCCACCCCGTACCCCATCGCCCTGCCGAGGCCGCTGAGCGCCTGGGCGGTGGGCGAGGCACCGAAGACCACCAGGCGCGGCGCGGGCCGCACCGGCTCCAGGTAGATGTCCACGGTCCCTCCGCTGTGGCACGTCATCGGGTGGACCACGACGCCGGGACGCCGGTCCCGCTCCGGCTCGGGCGAGAGCGAGACGAGGCGCGGCCGCCCCTCCGCGAGCGCCTGCCCGGCCTCGCGCTCCACCGTCGGCTGGATGCAGCTCCCGCCGAGCCAGCCGTGCACGACGCCGCCCTTCGTCACGATCGCCATGTTCCCGGGCTGTGCGGAGCTGGCCGGCTCGCGTCGCACCACGATGGCGAAGACGAACGGCTCTCCGCGCGCGGAGAGCTCGGCGGCGAGCTGGAGGAGCTCTGCGCGCACGGGTCACCGATCCCCGAGCGTGGACTGAAGCCGCGCGTAGTCCGACGGGAGGTCGAGATCCGCGAGCGCAGCGGACGGCCAGGTCAGGATGGCGGCCTCCGCTCCGTGCCGCTTCACGACGTGCTTTCCGCAGCCGTCTCCGTCCAGGGCGGCCAGCTCGCCGAAGAGCGAGCGGTCGTACAGGACGGGCGGGGCGTGCACGCCGCCGTATCGGGACGCGACGACCCGCGCCGTTCCGCTGCGATAGGTGAGCACGAGCTCCGACAGCATCCCCGCCGTCACGAGCGGCATGTCGGCGAGGATCACGATCGCGGCGATCGTCTCCGGCGGAACGGCCGCGAGGCCGGCGCGGACCGACGAGCTCTTCCCGAGCGACCACTCGGGGTTCACGACGCAACGGCAGGAGCGCCCGGCCAGCTCCGCACGCGCGCGCGCGGCGTCGTGGCCGAGCACGACGACCACGGGCTCGAGCCCCGCCTCCGACGCCCGTCGAGTGGCCCGCTGGAGCACGCTCTCGCCCTCGAGCCGGAGCAGGAGCTTGTTCTCGCCCATGCGCGTGGACGAGCCTGCTGCGAGCACGACGCCCGCGATGGAGCCGGTGCGCTCAGGGGGCATGGATGGCGCCCTCCCGCTGCCGGAGGTGGCCCGGCGCCCGCCCGGAGCGCACCGCGAGGAGCTCCGCGACGATGCTCATCGCGACCTGCTCCGGGCCCTCCGCGCCGACGTCGAGCCCCACCGGGCCGAAGACCCGGCCGTCGTGCGCCGCGCCGACCTGCCGGAGGATCTCCTCCACGCGCGCGCGGGGCCCGAGCACGCCGATGTACGCGACCCCGGTCCCGACGAGCCGCCTCACCCACTCGCGGTCGTGGGCGAGGGAGTGGGTCTTCACGATCGCGTACACGTCGCGCCCGAGCGGCAACGAGGAGGACGCGGCGGCGTCCTCGGCGCGCAATTCGAGCCGACGGACCTGGCCGGGGAACCGCTCCGCGGAGAGGAACGCCGGGCGGTGGTCCACGACCGCGACCCGGAACCCGGCGTCGGCCGCATAGCGTGCGAGCGGGAACGCGTCGTCACCAGCGCCGAAGAGGACGAGCCTCGGCGGGGGCCGCAGCACCTCGGTGAAGACCTCGTACCCCGCCGGCGCGTCGATGGCCGTCTCGCCACCGCCAATGGACGCGAGCACCGAGACGTCGCCGGCGCGGGCGCCGGTGAGGACGGTGGAGATCGCGAACGGCGCGTCGCCGGCGAGGCACTCCCGGATGCGCCGCGCCGCGTCCAGGAACGCCGGCGTCGTGGCTTGCTGCACGAAGACGTCCACCTCGCCGTTGCACCCGAGCCCGAGACCGAAGACCTGCCGATCGTCCGAGCCGGTCTCGTAGTGGACCCGATGCGGCGCAGCGCCCCGGAGGACGGCGAGCGCCCGCTCGCGGACGTCCGCCTCGAGACAGCCTCCGCTCACGCCGCCGCTCGTGCCGCCGTCGTCTCGCACGAGGAGCTTCGCGCCCGGACGCCGGTAGGCCGAGCCGCGGATCCGGACCACGGTCGCGATCGCGGCTCGCCTGCCTGCCTGGGCCAGGCTCGCGACCTGGGCGAGGATCTCGCCCGTCTCCTGCCAGTGCTTCACGGCGCCCTCACGGGACGCCGGCCCACGTGCACGAAGCGAGCGTCCGCCGTGCTCGACTGCGCGTCCCGAGTCCCCCCTAACTGCGCCGCGTTGCTCGAGCCATTGCGCGGCCCGCGCCACCTGGGGCGAGCCCAAGCGGACGGCGGAAGCGCGCTGCGAGCGGCGCGCTTCGCGCGCGGACTGCCTCAGGCCTGGGACGGTGGAGCGTTCGCCCCGAACCGCACTTCAACGCGCAGTCCGTGACCTTCTGCGCCGTCGAGCAGGTGGACGGTCGCGCCGTGGCGTCGGGCGGCCTCGCTCACGATCGCCAGGCCGAGCCCGCAACCGTCGCCGGTGGTGCCGGGGATCCGGTAGAAGCGCTCGAGGACCCGCTCGCGCTCGGGCGGCGGGATCCCGGGGCCGTCGTCCTCCACTGCGAGCCGCGGCGCGCCACCGTCGCCGCGACCGGCGCTCACGGTGACGCGGCCGCCGGCCCGGCCGTAGCGGACGGCGTTGTCGACGAGGTTCCCGATGAGCTCGCGGACGAGGACCGCGTCGCCCCGGATCGTCACCGGTTCCTCGCCCTCGAACCCGAGATCCACGCTTCGCGCGAGCGCGCCCGGCACGAGCGCGGCGGCGGCGTCGCGCGCGATCCCGGTCAGGTCGAGCGGCTCGGTCGCGGCGCCGTGCGGGCCGGGCTCGGCGCGCGCGAGCGCGAGGAGCTGCGACGCGAGGTGGCTCGTCGCCTCGGAGTGGCCAGCGAGGCGCGCCACCGCCGCGCGCAGCGCCGCCGGATCCTCCTGGCGCAGCGCCGCGTCCGCCTCGGCCCGGAGCACGGCGAGCGGGGTCCGGAGCTGGTGGGACGCGTCCGCGACGAACCGGCGCTGGGCTGCGATCGCGTCTCGCACGCGCTGCATGAAGCCGTTCGTCGCGGCGACGAGCGGCCGTACCTCGCGGGGCACGTCCGCGCCGAGCGGCGTGAGGTCCGCGGGCGAGCGCCGCGAGACCTCCCCGCTCAGCGCGAGCAGGGGCCGCAGGCCACGAGCCACGCCGAACCAGACGAGCACGGCCGTGAGCGCGATGAGCGCCGCCTCGAGCCCGAGTGCCTCCGCGACGAGCCGGCGCGTGGTCGCGCTGGGCGCGCGCAGCGTCTCCGCGACCTCGACGAGTACCGTCGTGGGCGGCTCGCTCGGGAGATCGAGCTGCAGCGCCGCGCCGCGGATCGGCTCGCCTCGGTAGCTCGCCTCGAAGAACGTCGCGCCGTTCCGCTGGGTCGAGGCGGCGAGCGGCATGTCCTCGTAGCCCGTGACGAACGCGTCGGCGCCCGCCCCCGTGCGATAGGACACCCGGTAGAAGACGCGCTCCTGATCGCCGGTGTCCAGCATCTCGAGCGCGATCGGTGGCAGGTCCACGATCGGCTCGCCCGCGCCGAGCGTCACGTGCTCGGAGATGGCGAGGGCGGACGCCGACAGCGTGCGGTCGTAGGCCACGTTGATGGAGCGCTTCACCGCGTCGTACGTGAGCACCGCGTCCACGGCCCAGACCGCGAGGATGGGCACGAGCACCCACGCGAGGAGCCGGGAGCGCAGCGAGGCACGCCATGCCCTCACGGCGCCTCCAGCAGGTAGCCGAGCCCGCGAATGGTCCGGATTCGCAGCCCCGCTGGCTCGACCTTCTTCCGGAGGCGGTGGACGTAGATCTCGACCGCGTTGAGGCCCGCCTCGGAGTCGACGTCGAACAAGGTCTCGAACAGCGCCTGCTTGCTCACGACCTGTCCCGTGCGGAGCAGCAGCGCCTCGAGCACCGCCAGCTCGCGCCGGGTCAGCTCGAGCGGGGCACCGTCCGCCGTGGCGATGCGCGCCGCCGTGTCGAGCCGGAGCCGGCCGTGCGCGAGCACCGCCTCGGATCCACCCACCCCGCGTCGCATGAGCGCGGCCGCGCGAGCTTCCAGCTCCTCGAGCGCGAACGGCTTCGCCAGGTAGTCGTCGGCGCCGAGGTTCAGCCCCGCGACGCGATCCTGCAGCTCGCCGCGCGCGGTGAGGACCAGCACCGGGACCCGCGAGCGGCGCGCACGCAGCCGCCGCAGCACCTCTGTCCCGTCGATGTCCGGGAGCCCCAGGTCGAGGATCACGACGTCGTAGGGCTGCGTCCGGAGCGCCGCGTCCGCGTCGTCGCCCCCGGAGACCGCGTCGACGGCGTGGCCCTTCGCCCGGAAGGCCTCCGAGATTGTACGCGAAAGCGCTACGCTGTCCTCCACCACGAGGATCCGCATGCGATGAGCGTACTCCGCGCAGACGCGTCCGGCGATGCGCGCCGCCTGGGACGGCGCTGGCCGGTGCGCGCCCTGCTCTGCGCCGCGATCGCCTCGTCTGCCTTCGCCGCGCGTCCCGCGCCTGGCGATCCCGCCACGGCGCCGGAGATCGTCGAGGCGGCCGGGGCAGAGGGGCGCGTCGTCGTCCATGGGACGACCGATCGCGCATCGGCGGCGCGCCTCCTCGCCGACTTCGCGGCGCTGCACCCCGAGATCGAGGTCGAGTACCAGGAGCTCCCGAGCGCCGAGCTGTACGACCGGGTCGCGCGCGGGCGCGGGCCGCCCGCCGACGTGGTCTGGAGCTCGGCGATGGATCTCCAGATGAAGCTCGCGAACGACGGCTACGCCCAGCGCTACGCGAGCCCCGAGGCGCTGCGCATCCCGACCTGGGCGGTGTGGAAGGACGAGGCCTTCGGGACGACCTTCGAGCCCGTGGGCTTCGCGTACGACAAGCGCGCGCTCGCACCGGCCGACGTCCCCGCGACGCATGCGGCGCTCGTGGAGCTCCTCCGCGCGCACCCCGAGCGCTGGAGGGGCCGGGTCGCGGCGTACGATCCGCAGCGGAGCGGCATCGGGTTCCTGCTCGCGACGCAGGACGCGCGGACCGCGCCCGGGTTCCAGCAGGCCGTGCGAGCGTACGGCACCGCGGACGTGAAGCTCTACGAGACCTCGGGCGAGATCCTGAGCCGGATCGCCGCGGGCGAGCAGGTGCTCGGCGTGAACGTGATCGCGTCCTACGCGCTCGGGGATCCGAGCCGCGCCGGCGTCATCGGGATGGTCTATCCGCGCGACTACACGCTCGTGCTCTCACGGATCGCGCTCATCACGCGGGCGGCGCCGCATCCGAACGCGGCGCGGGTGTTCCTCGACCACCTGCTCTCGCACCGCGGCCAGCAGGCGCTCGCGAGCGCGTCGGTCTTCGCGATCCGCCCCGGCGTCCAGGGCGACGCGACGGCCTCCGCGCTGGGGCATCTGCTCGGCCGGAGCCTGCGCCCCATTCCGGTGGGCACCGGCCTGCTCGTGTACCTCGATGAGGCGAAGCGCGCGGACTTCCTGCGCCGCTGGCGCGAGGCGTTCTCGCCCGCGCGCTGAGCCCTCGCCCGCCAGCCCCCCACGGCCCGCGCGCTCCGGACGCGAAAGGTGGGTGAAAGGTTCACCGGGGAAGATGCCGGGGTCGACCCTCGCCAGGAGATCCCGTGCTCTCTCCCGCCGAACGCAGCCAGAAGCTCCGCGCCGTCGTCCGCGTCGCCAGCGGCAACTTCCTCGAGATGTACGACTTCATGGTGTTCGGCTACTACGCCGCCGCCATCGGCCGCGCGTTCTTCCCCAGCGGCAACGAGTTCGCGTCGCTCATGCTGTCGCTCGCCACCTTCGGCGCCGGCTTCCTCATGCGGCCGCTGGGAGCGATCGTGCTCGGCGCGTACATCGACCACCACGGCCGGCGCAAGGGGCTCATGGTCACCCTCGCGCTCATGTCGGTGGGCACGCTGTCCATCGCGGTGGTACCGGGCTTCGCCGTCATCGGCGTCGCGGCTCCCGTGCTCGTGGTCGCGGGTCGCCTCCTGCAGGGCTTCTCGGCGGGGGTCGAGCTGGGCGGGGTCTCCGTGTACCTCGCGGAGATCGCAACGCCGGGGAACAAGGGGTTCTACACGAGCTGGCAGTCGGGGAGTCAGCAGATCGCGGTCGTGTTCGCGGCCTCGCTGGGCGTGCTCCTGAACCGGATCCTCGAGCCCGCCCAGATGACGGCGTGGGGCTGGCGCGTTCCGCTGCTCGTCGGGTGCGCCATCATCCCGTTCCTGTTCCTCATCCGGCGCTCGCTCCAGGAGACAGATGAGTTCGCGCGGCGCAAGCACCACCCCTCGCCCGCGGAGATCCTCCGCTCCACGGCGGCGAACTGGCGCGTCGTGCTCGTGGGCGTGCTGCTCGTCACGATGACGACGGTGTCCTTCTACACGATCACCGCCTACACCCCGACCTTCGGCCAGAAGGTCCTGAAGCTCAGCGCGGGCGACAGCCTCGTCGTCACGCTGTGCGTCGGGCTGTCGAACCTGCTGTGGCTCCCGGTGATGGGCGCCCTCTCCGACCGCATCGGCCGCCGCCCCATCCTCGTCGCCTGCACCACGCTTGCGCTCCTCACCGCGTACCCGGTGATGTCGTGGCTCGTCGCCGCGCCGTCGTTCGGGGCGCTGCTCGCCGTGCAGCTGTGGCTCTCGTTCATCTACGGCAGCTACAACGGCGCGATGATCCCGTTCCTCACCGAGATCATGCCGGCGGAGGTGAGGACGTCGGGCTTCTCGCTCGCGTACAGCATCGCGACCGCGATCTTCGGCGGGTTCACCCCCGCGATCAGCACCTGGCTCATCCACGTGACCGATAACCGCGCGATGCCGGGCGCGTGGCTGTCGTTCGCCGCGCTCGCCGGCCTGCTCGCGGTCCTCGCCTCGTCGCGCGTCCGGCACCGGCAGGCCGCCCGGGCGGGAGGTGTCGAGCCGATCGCAGCGTAGGCGCGGGAGGACCGCGGGACGGGCCGCCAGCCGCTACGCCCCGGAGACGTGACGCGAGACGTTCTCCACCTGCGTGGTCCAGCCTCCCTCGTTCATCCGGAACGCCTGCTCGCGCCGCTCGGGCGGCAGGGCGTCGAACCCGGACTCGACCACGGTGAGCCGCGTCCCCTCCGGCGCGTCCTCCAGCGTGAACGTCACGAGCGTGGTGGGCTCCTTCGAGTAGTCCACGCCCGCGCCGGCGGGCGCCGGGTGCCAGCGCCACGACAGCAGCCGCTCCGGCTCCATCCGCTCCACGGTGGCTTCGAACACGAAGTGCTCGTAGCCGGGATAGGTGACGTGTCCGCGCGCCACGGCCCCGAGCGCGAAGCCGGTCTCCAGCTTCACCCGGAACCAGGTGCCGAACTCCCGGATGTCCGTGAGCGCGCGCCATACGCGCGCGCGAGGCGCCCTGAGGAGCACCTGCTTCTCGATCCGGTCCGTGCTCTTGGCCATGCGCGATCTCCCGGCTACGTCGTAACGTCCGCCGAGCACGTCGTCGAGGAGCCGCTCCATGCGACGTACGTGCGAGCCGGCCCAGTAGAGCTTGCCGCACGAGCCGCAGCGCCAGAGCTCGTCGCACCGTTCGCGGACGCGCGGCGGCAATTGCTCCGCCACGGACCGCTTCGCGACGGGCTCCAGGAGGCCGTTGCACACGAGGCACCGGCGAAACGGCGCGGCGAGGGTCGCGAGCTCGAACCGGTGTGCCACCTCGGCGAGCTGGCGCGCGGGCTCGAGCGATCGCACGCAGTACCCGTGCGCCACGCAGCGCCGCTTCAGGAGGCCGCGGTCGCGCGTGACGAGCACCCGCCCCTCCTCCGCCGCGATGCGCGCGAGCGCCTCGTCGCCGGCGCGCGCATCCCAGCGCACGTCGAAGCCCGCCATCCGGAGGTACCGTGCGAGCCGGCCGAGGTGCCCGTCGAGCACGAACCGAGGCTCGCCCACGAGCCGAGGGCCGACGCGGGTGAGCGGGCCGACGTCGAGCGACCGGAACCGCGGGTAGACCGCGACGCGCGCCCGGTCGCGAAGTCGCCAGGAGAAGTCCACCGGCTCGCCGTCGCCGAGCACGAGCTCGACCTCGGTGTGAGGCACGCCCATCGACTCGATGACGTCCTTCACCGACGGTTCACCGCGAAACTCGTGCGCCACCTCCGAGCCGCGACGCTCGCGCGTCAAGAGCTCGTTCAGCTCCGCGTAGAACCGGAACACGGCTCGCTTCATCGGGCCCGGCGCTCGCGGAGTCACGGCGGCCATCGCGATCGCGTATAACGCAAGCCCCATGCGCAAGGCGCTCCTGTTCCGATTGCTCGACCCCGTGGGTGGCCTCGTCGCGCGCCAGCTCGCCCGGCCGAGTGGCTGGTTCGGCCGCACCGTGATGACGCGCGTGCTCAACCACGGGAACCGCGAGCTCATCGAGGCGACGCTCGACGGCGTCGCGCTCGCGCCCGAGAGCCGGCTCCTCGACGTCGGGTTCGGCGGTGGGCTCCTGCTCGAGCTGGCCCGGCGCCGCGGAGTCCGCAGGCTCGCCGGCATCGATCCCTCCGATGCCGCGGTGGCCCGGCTCCGCGGAGGACCGTCGTGGCTCGGGGGGGCCGAGCTGCGCCTCGAGGTCGGCGTCGTCGAGGCGCTCCCTTTCGAGGACGCGAGCTTCGACGTCGTCGCTTCCACGAACACGGTCTACTTCTGGCTTGAGCTCGCCCGCGCCTTCGCCGAGCTCCACCGCGTGCTCCGGCCCGGCGGGCTCCTGACGATGGGCTTCTCGGGCGCGGCGAAGCTCCGGCGGTTCGGCGGCATCACGCGACACGGCTTCCGCTTCCACGAGAATGGCGAGCTCGTGGAGGCGGCGTCGAGCGCGGGCTTCACCGACGTCCGGCTCGTCGAGCTGCACAGGCGCGTGACGACGGGAGACTTCGTGCTCCGCGGCTCACGCTGACGCGCGCCAACCCGGTGGGCGGAAGGCTTCACGCGAAACACGTTCACGGCGATGGTGGAGGGCGTGCGCGACGATGCGCTCGCCGCAGGCCTCGTCGACGAGGCGACGTGGGCGCGTGGCATCGCTGGGCTTCGTCGCGCCGCTGAGCGGGACGGCGTGTTCTGCTACACGTTCTTCAAGGCCATCGGGGTGAGGTGATCATGGAACAGCTCGAGCTGAAGAGCAGCGACGTCGCGCTGGTGGTCATCGACCTGCAGCACGGGATCGTCTCGGTGCCGACCGCACCCAGGCCTGCCGCGGAGATCGTCGAGAACGCGGCCTCCCTCGCCGACGCGCTCCGGAAGCTCGGCGGGCTCGTCGTGCTGGTCCACGTGACCCCGCGCGCCGACCGCAAGGACGCCCTCCGCCCGACCGCCGACGTTCCCCCAGCGGTTCCGCCGGCGGACCCGAGCTGGGCGGACCTCGTCCCGCAGCTCGCGGGCCACGCAGAGGACCTCGTCCTCACGAAGCGGCAGTGGGGCGCCTTCTACGGCACCGAGCTCGATCTCCAGCTCCGGCGCCGGGGCATCCGCACGATCATCCTGTGCGGCATCTCCACGAACATCGGCGTCGAGAGCACGGCGCGGGACGCCTACGAGCGCGGCTACGACCAGATCCTCGTGGAGGACGCCATGGCGGCGCGCAGCGCCGTGGAGCACGAGCACACGGTTCGCCACATCTTCCCGCGGCTCGGGCGGGTCCGGAGCACCGCGGCGGTGCTCGCCGCGCTGAAGCAGGGCTGAGCGCCGAGGCGCGTCAGGTCGCCTCCGGCTCGCGGCGCTCCGGTCGATACGAGTCCAGGAGGAGATCGAGCCGGGTCGAGAAGAGCACGATGCGAGGCCACCCCTTGGCGATGAGCTCCTGGCCGTGCGCCAGGTTGTTGCGGATGTCCTCGAGCTCCTTGAGCCCACGCAGCGCCGCCTTGCGCGACATCTGGAGCACGCGCTCGGGATCGATCGTCGGGACGCGGATCGCGAGCTGTCCCTTGTCGGAGAACTGAAGGCAATCCAGCAGGCGCACCTCGACTCCGCGCCGCCGGCGCTCGGCCTGGAGCTCCTCCGCCTTCGCGAGCCGAGCCGCGGCGACGTGCGCTCTCCAGGCATCGCCTGGGAAGGCCGCCTCCACGGCCTGCGTGAAGACCATCTCGAGCAGGGTGATCATCCCGAAGAGGAACATCCGCACCGGCGGCTTCTCGAGATCCTGGAGGGTCACCACCGCCGACACCTCGTCGAGCACGGTGACGAAGCAGCGGCCGTTGATACCCAGCGACTCGATGACCTCCTGGAGCGACGCGGTCTCCGGCACGAGGTCATCGGGCCCGAAGGACCGCGCGTGGTCCCCGCAACGTCCACCGTCCAGATCGGCGCGCTCGACGTAGGCGCGCACGATGCCCTCGCGGCGGATGCCGACCCGGTCGTAATCGTGCGCCGCCATGAAGGCCGCGACCTCCGCGGCTGGGCGATCCCAGTCGAACGAGGCGAGCGGCTCCGCCACGTCCATCGCCCGGAAGCCGTCGAGGAAGACCCGGCGGAGCCGTCGTCGCGCCGCAGTGCCTCGCGGCGCGGGCGCGGCCGGGGTGGACGCGGGGAACGGCGATCCCGACGGGCTCGCCCCCTCGTGGAGTGCAGGCTTCATGACCCCGCACTAACGTCCCCGGGTGCCGTTCGCCTACTACGACCGCCTCTCCCCCGACGACCAGCTCGTGTACCGCGCGAGTGACCTGGTCACGTCGCTGCGTCTCCGGGGAGCAGCGAGCCTCACGCCCACGGTCGCCGAGATCGAGCTCGCCCTCGCGCGAGACGATCTTCCCGCGCTGGAGCGCGCCGTGAGGCGCCTCGTGCGGTCGCTGTGCCTGGCATTCGGCACGGCCGCGCCGCGCGTGGAGATCCTGGAGGTCCGACCGAGCTTCACCGGCGGCGAGCTGCACGGGCTCTACACGTTCGGCCGAGGCAGCCGCGCCACGATCCGGGTGTGGATGAGAACGGCTCGCCACGCGCGCGTCGTCGCGTTCCGGACGTTCCTGCGCACGGTCCTGCACGAGCTCCTGCACCACGTCGACATCCAGGCCCTGCGGCTCCCCACGTCCTTCCACACCGAGGGCTTCTTCAAGCGCGAGTCGAGCCTCTTTCGCCAGCTCGTTCCCCGCGCTGGAGCTACGTGAGCGCCCCGCGGGCGTCCACGCGGATGAGGCGCTCGACGTGGCCGTGGACGAGGCCGCCCCGCACGGCGACGTACTGGTCGTACAGGTTCACCGTCGGATCGCAGTGTCCCGGGACGAGCCACACGGTCTCGCCGAGCGCCGGGAGCGGACCACCATCCGCGGGGCGCAAGACGCCGTGCTCGTCGCCGGCGTTCTCGAAGGCGAGGGCGTATCTTCCGCTCGGGTCGTGGACGCGAGGCAGCCCCGAGTCCACGGCGTGGCTCTTGTGGCCGGCGTCCACGACCGTGTGCCGCGCGCCGACGCTCATGACCTGCGCCTTCACGAACAGCGCGTGCTCGAACTGCGGCGCGGAGGGATCGCGCTCGTTGTCGGCGTAGTCGCGGTCCATGAAGAGGTAGCTGCCCGCCTGTAGCTCGTCGTACGTCCCGCTCGCGGCCTCGAACGTGAAGGTCCCCGTGCCCGCGCCCGTCACGAGCGGGACCGGCAGCCCCGCCCGCTGCACCGCCTCGCGCGTGGCACGAGCGAGCGCGGCGCTCGCGGTGATCGCTGCGCGCCGCCCCTCGACCGTCCGTACGTGCTGCGCCTTGCCGTGATAGGCCTGCAGGCCTGCGAAGCGAAGGCCCCGCGAGCGCGCGACCTCGCGCGCCAGCGCGGTCGCCGCGGCGGCCTCGGGATCGACGGGCACCCCGCACCGCCCCTGGCCGACGTCGATCTCGACGAACACGTCGAGCTCGGCGGATCTCCCAGGCATCGCAGCCATGGCCGCCGCCAGCCCGCGGATCCCCGGGAAGCCGTCCACCGCGATGGCGAGCCGCCCGCCCCGTGACGCCAGCGTCTCGGCGAGCGCCGCGACGCGCGCCAGCTTCGCCGGCGAGACCACCTCGTTCGAGATGTAGAGGTCGTCGACGCCGCCCTCCGCGAGCCGCTCCGCCTCCGACGTCTTCTGCACGCACACGCCCACGGCACCCGCCGCGATCTGCATGCGCGCCAGCTCGGCGCTCTTGTGCATCTTCGCGTGGGGGCGCAGCCGGACGCGCGCCGAGCGCGCGAAGGACGCCATGCGCTCGAGGTTGCGCTCCATCGCGTCGAGGTCGATCACGAGCGCGGGCGTGTCCACCGCCGCGACGTCGTCTCCGGGTCGGGTCACGCGGCTACCCTACTCCACGACCGCGTGGCGCAGTGCGCGAACGGGAAGGGGCTTCCTGCCTTCCTGCCCGGGCCCTCCCGCGTGGGGCGGCGTGAGCCGATCTCGCGCCGCCCGGAGCTTCTCCTCCCGATGCACGCGGCGACGCCGCCCAGGAGGAGATCATGTTCGAGGAGACGTTCGTCGTCGGGGGAGGCACGGCGACGGTTGCCAGACCACGCTCGATCGCCCGGGAGGTTCTGGGGTCGTCACTGCTCCGGCGCGACGGCGTCGCGCTCCTGGTCTCGCTCGACGCGCCACACGCGTGGAGCTTCGACGTGCGCCGCGGCAGCCTCGCGATCGCCCTCCTCGAGGGCGAGGTGATGGTCACGTTCGAGGGCGATCCGCTGGATCACGTCCTCGCTCCGGGAGAGAGGTTCGCGACCCGTGGGCGCGGCCGGGTCGCGGTTTCAGCGCTCCGGCGGAGCCTCTTCAGCGTCACCCCCAGGTGAGCCGAGCCGAGCCGCGACCGGGGATCCGGCTTTCCAGGCGAGCGGCTCCCGCATCCGAGTTGCCCGCCGCGGGCCCGATCCCTATCCGACCCACGGTCGGTGTGCGATGACCCCGAGCGATCGCATCACGGAGCTCCTCGTGGCGGCCCGAGACGGCGATTCCGCCGCCTACGACGCGCTCTTCCCGCTCGTGTACGAAGAGCTCCGCCGCCTCGCCCACCGCAAGCTCGCCGGCGAGCGGACGGGGCACACGCTCGCCACGGCGGACCTCGTCCACGAGGCGTACCTCAAGCTCGTGAACCTGGATCGGATCGCGTGGCAGGGTCGAGCCCACTTCCTCGCGATCGCCGCTCGCGCGATGCGGAACGTCCTCGTCGACTACGCGCTCCGGCGGAAGACCGAGAAGCGCGGCGGCGCGCTCGCCCGGGTGACGTTGCACGACGACGTGGCGGTCGACGACGGCTCGGGCGGCGATCTCTGGGCGGTGCACAAGGCGCTGGAGCGGCTCGGCGCGATCGACGAGCGGCAGAGCCGGGTCGTCGAGTGCCGGTTCTTCGCCGGCATGAGCATCGAGGAGACCGCCGAGGCGCTCGGCGTGTCGCCCGCATCCGTGAAGCGGGACTGGGCGCTCGCGCGCGCCTGGCTCAACCGCGAGCTCGCGCGAGGAAGCACGTAGCGAGGCGCGCGTGGACCCGGTCCGCTGGCAGCGCGTTCGCGAGCTGTTCGAGGCGGCGCTCGAGGTCGATCGCGCCGGGCGCGGCGCGCTCCTGGACAGGGTCGGCGACGTGGACGTCCGGCGCGAGCTGGAGTCGCTCCTCGCGGCGCACGACGCCAGCGGGCCGCTCGACCGGCTCGGCGCCCGGATGGACCTGGTGAGAGCGGCGGCCTTCTCCGGGACACCGCGGACCGAGGCGGCGGCCCGCGGGGCCCTCGGAGCCGGGCACGACCTCGCGCCGGGCCAGCGCGTCGGACGGCACGAGATCCGGGGATCGCTCGGCGCCGGTGGGATGGGAGAGGTCTACCGAGCGTACGACCCGCGCCTCCAGCGCGAGGTCGCGATCAAGGTCCTCGGCCCGCGGGTGCTGGAGCGCCCCGGCGCGCTCCAGCGCTTCGAGCAGGAGGCCCGCGCGGCGTCGGCGCTGAGCCACCCGCACATCGCGACGGTGTACGACGTCGGCGAGGAGCCGTCGTTCCCCTACATCGTGATGGAGCTGGTCGAGGGCCAGAGCGTGCGCCAGCTGCTCCACGTACCCTTGCCGCCGGAGCTGCTCCTCGATCTCGCGACGCAGATCGCCGAGGGCCTCGTGGCGGCCCACGACGCAGGGATCGTCCACCGCGATCTGAAGCCGGAGAACGTGCTCGTCAGCCGCACGTCGGTCGCGAAGATCGTCGACTTCGGCCTCGCCCGGTTCCATCGCGCCGCGGACGCAGCCGGAGCCGAGACCCAGGAGCGGCCCGCGGCGATCCAGGGCACGCTCGGCTACGTCGCGCCGGAGATCCTGGCGGGAGAACCGGCGGATCCGCGCTCGGACCAGTTCTCGTTCGGCGCGGTCCTGTACGAGATGGCCGCCGGCGCGCCGGCATTTCCCGGAGCCACCTCGGTCGAGGCCGCCGCCCGCGCGGTCGACCGCGATCCCCGCCCCCTCACCGAGCTCCGTCCGGACCTCCCCGCCTCGCTCGTGCGCGTCGTGGAGCGTTGCCTGAGGAAGGACCCTCGCGAGCGCCACGCGTCGACGCGGGCGCTCCTCGACGCCCTCCGCGAGGTCCGGCGCGGAGCTGCAGGTC
>Ga0318494_10000298_pt1 | contig 16185 bp, 12 predicted proteins | sample GRESIP108b1f24_FD_203293 | JGI IMG/M metagenome (GOLD analysis project Ga0318494, IMG submission 203293) | Tropical soil microbial communities from Luquillo Experimental Forest, Puerto Rico - GRE.SIPMG.108b1f24 | ecosystem: Environmental > Terrestrial > Soil > Tropical forest > Bulk soil... | reverse complement strand
ACCTCGGTAACCGGGCCACGCTCTTTCTCATCGGCGCATTTCCCGGCGCAAAGCGCGCGGCCGGCGTGTTTTCCCTATTCTCGGGAGCCGCCACCCACGTCCGTTCGGGAAGAATATATTTCCGAACGGGCGGCGGCGCGTGCTTTGCGCAGGGAAGAATCCGCCCGGAGGGCTGATTGCCTGCTGCCCTCGGGCATCTACTTAAAAAGCGGGAGCTGACCATGCCTGAAGAATCCCATCCCCTGGTCGAGCTGGCCGGCAGCGAGCGCGCGCCGCTCGCGGCCGCCACGCCGGCCGGCCAGCTGGACACCTCCGAGCGGGCCGAGCTGACGCTGGTGCTGCGGCGGCGGGCCGAGCTGCCGGCCGAAATCGTCGAGGGCCCCACCGTCCTGACCAGTGACCAGCTGGCCGGGCGGTACGGGGCCGACCCGGCCGACGTGGACCTGGTCCGGCGGACGCTCACCGGCCTGGGTCTTGAGATCACCGAGGTGCACCCGGCCAGCCGGAGGGTCAAGGTGGCGGGCACGCTCGGGCAGCTGTCCAGCGCGTTCGGCACCACGTTGCAGCAGGTCAGCAGCCCAGCCCCGAAGGGGAGAGGGACGGTCACGCACCGCTACCGGGAGGGGCCGCTGTATGTGCCGGCCCCGCTGGACGGGGTCGTGCTCGCGGTGCTCGGGCTGGACACCCGGCCGCAGGCCCGGCCGCACTTCCGCGCCAGGGACGCCGCGGCGGCCCAGGGCCACACCTATCCGCCGAACCAGGTGGCCAGCATCTACCAGTTCCCCGACGGGACCACCGGCACGGGCCAGACCATCGCGGTGATCGAGCTCGGCGGCGGCTACTCCACCAGTGACCTCGACACCTACTTCGGCGGTCTCGGTATCCCGGTGCCGTCCATCTCCGCCGCCAGCGTGGACGGCGGGTCCAACGATCCGGGTTCCGATCCGGAGGGGGCCGACGTGGAGGTCGCGCTGGACATCGACGTCATCGGAGCCGCCGCGCCGGGCGCGGCGCAGGTGGTCTACTTTGCACCGAACAGCGACAACGGCTTCATCGACGCGATCTCCGAGGCCGCGCAGGCCACCCCGGCGCCGATCGCGATCTCGATCAGCTGGGGCCAGTCCGAGGACTCGTGGACCGCGCAGGGCCGTTCGGCCATGGACGCGGCGATGGCCGACGCGGCCGCGCTGGGCATCACCGTCTGCGTCGCCTCCGGCGACAACGGCAGCGGCGACGCCGTCGGCGACGGGCAGCCGCACGTGGACTACCCCGCGTCCAGCCCGAACGCGCTGGGCTGCGGCGGGACCAGGCTCCTCGCCGACCCGGCCACCGCCGTGATCAGCTCCGAGGTGGTGTGGAACGAGACGGCGGCCGGCGAAGGGGCGAGCGGCGGCGGGGTCAGCGACCACTACGCCCTGCCGTCCTGGCAGGCCGATGCCGGGGTGCCGCCCCGGGCCGGCGGCTCCCCGGGTTCCCCGGGCGCGGCCGGCGGGCGCGGGGTGCCGGACGTGGCCGGCAACGCCGATCCGGTCACCGGCTACCAGATCTACTCCGGCGGCCAGGCCCGGGTCGTGGGCGGCACCAGCGCGGTCGCCCCGCTGTGGGCGGCGCTGGTCAGCCGGCTCGCGGAGGCGACCGGCCAGCGGTTCGGCCTGATCCAGACGCTGCTGTACACGGGGGTGACACCCGGCGCCAGCATGGCCGGCTTCCGGGACATCACCAGCGGGAACAACGGCGCCTACACGGCCGGCCCGGGCTGGGACGCCTGCTCCGGCCTCGGCAGCCCCGACGGCACCGCGCTGCTGAACCGCCTCCGCGGCTAGGCCCCTCGCCGGATCGCGGCCGCCACGCTCCGGCTACCGGGGCAGAGCCCGACCCGGCCCCGGCGCCCGTTCATAAGGCGTGGATGCCACATCCATGCTGCTGAAACAGCATGGCTGGAACATCCACATCGTTGGGGCCTGATACTGACGGTGCTGGAGTGACTGAAGTTCGTTTTACGTCGGCGGGCTGCCCGGACGGCGGGGCGCGGCTTGTCGTCGCGGGTCGCGGCTTCTCACCGCTGAGCGCAGGCGTCACACGAGAGGCGGGCGCATCACCCGTCATACTGGCACGCGCCGGGATGGGGCGCGGGCGAGCCCGCGCGGCCGGCGCCGGTTGGCGGGGGTTTCCCTGGCCCGTTCGGTACTCATTCCGTCGTCTGCCGACCAGCCGGTAGGCGGGGATAGAGCCAGGCCGTGTTCATCGTGCGCCCCCAGTCGCATGGATCATGCGGTTGCTTTGTGGTTGACACCACCAAATGACGGAAGCATACTTTTGACAGTAACTTCCAAAAAGATGCGACTGCCGAAGGGATGTGACTGTCATGGCGGGGAACCCGGCCCGCAAGTGGTGGGCGCTGGTCGCCATCGCGGCGAGCGTGCTCGTCGTCGGGCTCGACCTGACCGTGCTCAACCTGGCGTTGCCCACGATCGCGACCGACCTGCACGCCTCGAGCAGCGACCTGCAGTGGATCTCCGACTCATACAGCCTGGTGCTGGCGGCCGCGATGCTGCCCGCGGGCCTACTGGGCGACCGGCTGGGGCGCAAGAAGGTGCTGCTGGCCGCGCTCGTCTTGTTCGGGGTCGGTTCGGTGGCGTGCGCGTACGCGGCCAGCGCCGGCGGGCTGATCGCGGCGCGGGCGCTGCTCGGGATCGGCGCCGCGGCCATCTTCCCGCTGTCGCTTTCGGTGATCCCGGTGCTGTTCTCGCCGGAGGAGCGGCAGAGGGCGATCGCGCTGATGGCGTCGGCCACCTTCATCAGCTTCCCGATCGGCCCGATCGTCGGCGGCTACCTGCTCGACCACTTCTGGTGGGGCTCGGTCTTCCTGATCAACGTGCCGGTGGTGGTGCTGGCCGTGATCGCCGTCGCGGTGCTGCTGCCCGAGTCGCGCAGCGCGGACCGGCCAGGGATCGACATCGTCGGCGTGATCCTGTCCAGCGCGGGGCTGGCCGGGCTGACCTACGGATTCATCAAGGCCGGCCAGGACGGCTGGACCGACGCCGTGGCCCTCGGCACCATCGCCATCGGGGCGGCGGTGCTTGCCGTGCTGGTGGCGTGGGAGCGCTGGCTGACCGGGCGCTACCGGACCGGATCCGGCGGATCACTGCGCGGGGGCGCGATCCGCCCGCTGATCGAGCTCCGGTTGTTCCGGTCAGCCGGCTTCACCTGGGGCACCATCCTGGCCACGCTGGTCTCGTTCGCGATGTTCGGCATCTTCTTTGCGATGCCGCAGTACTTCCAGGAGGTCCGCGGCGCGAACGCGATGGGTAGCGGGCTCCGGCTGCTGCCGATGATCGGCGGCATGGTGATCGGCATGATCGGCAGCACCCGGCTGGCCTCGCCGCGGCGGGCCGCCGACGGCACCGCCAGCGCGCCGCTGGCCAGCGTGAAAGGGCTGGTCGCGGTGGGGTTCACGATCATGGCGGTCACGCTCGGGTTCGGCGCCACGACCACGGTCAGCAGCGGCACCGGGTTCGCCGCCGCCTGGTTCGCGGTGTTCGGCCTCGGCCTGGGGCTGGCCATGCCGCAGACGATGAACGCCGCGCTGTCCGCCCTGTCGGCCGAGCGCAGCGGCGCGGGTTCGGCCCTGATCTCGGCCATGCGGCAGGTGGGCGCCACCATCGGGGTAGCGGTCCTCGGCACCGTGCTCAGCTCGGTGTACCGTAGCCACCTGGTCGTGACCGGCCTGCCCGATGCGGCTGCTTCGGCCGCCAAGAGCAGCGTGGTGGCGGGCGTCGCGATCGCGCAGAAGACCGGCTCGGCGTCGCTGCTCGACTCGGTGCGCCACGCGTTCGTCGCCGGGTTGGACACCATGCTCTGGGTCTGCGGCGGGATCGCGCTGGCCAGCGCCATCCTGGCGCTCCTCTTCCTGCCGCGGCGGGCCGACGGGGCCGACGCGGGCGAAGTCGCCGGCGCGGCGGACCTCGTGGCTGATGAAAACGCCCCGGAGCGGGCAGAATTGGAAGCGTGACGGAATTGCGCAGCGCGAGCCAGGACAAGCCGTGCGGCTTGCGCGAGCGGAAGAAGGCCCGGACGCGCGCTGCCATCAGGGAGCACGCGCTCCGGCTCTTCCACGAGCAGGGGTACCAGCGCACCACCGTGGAGCAGATCGCGGCGGCGGCGGAGGTGTCGCCGAGCACGTTCTTCCGGTACTTCCCCACCAAGGAAGACCTCGTCCTGCAGGACGACATGGACACCCGGATGCTCGAGGCGTTCGAGCGGCAGCCGACCGGGCTCAGCCCCGTCGCCGCCATCCGGGGCGCTATCCGGGAGGTACTCGAGTCCTACAGCGAGGCCGACCTCGACGTGATCCGGCAGACCACGACCCTCGCCATGACCGTGCCGGAGGTACGGGCGCGGGCCATGGACGAGTTCGGCCGCACGATCGCGGTGGTCAGCGAGGCCCTGGCCAAGCGGGCCGGGCGCCCGGCGGACGACCTGGCCGTCCGCACCATCGCCGGCGCGATCATCGGCGTCATCATGTCCATCACCATGCCGTGGGCAGGCTGGTCCAGCGACCGGCAGATCATCATGGACATGTTCGAGCGCATCGACCAGGCCCTGGCGCTGCTCGAGGCCGGGCTGCCGCTCTGAGCGGCCCGGCGTAGCGCCCGTTGCAGCGCCGCCGCAGGGGAGGCGTCGCGCGGGCCGGACGATGTGCACGAGCCGAGGCAGGCTTGCCCAGCATCGCGGGGAGGTATCGCGGGAGGCGAAAGCGGGCTTATAAGGCGTGGATGTCCCAGCCATGTTGTTCATACGACGTGGATGTGGCATCCACGCCTAACGGCCTGGACGGGACGTGGTACAGGCCGTACGGGCGGTGCCGGAGTGGCTCGACGTTGCTGCGCAGCGGCATGGGGCGGTCAGCTCCTCCCGGCGGGTTTGACCTCGATGAGGCCGTGGGTGGCGTCGACGCGGACCCAGTCGCCGGTGCGGATGACCTGGCAGGGATCCTGGTCCAGGTCGGTGAGCGTGGGCACCCGGGTGACAACCGCGCCGAGCGCCGACTTGGTGCTGATCCGGCTGATGATCATGGCGGCCGGCGCGGTGCCGAGCAGCCGGGTGCTCTGGAAGAACCCCGACCAGCCTGACGACCCCTTGGCGCTGGGGAAAACCAGTATCTTGCCGGTGCCAGCGGCCGGTGACGGCGGCGTCCACGCAGTCCTCGAGGGTGCCGAACCAGGCCTCGATGCCGCAGATGGCGGGCAGGTAGTGCGCCTGCTTGGCCGAATCGGTGGCGAAGACCCTGGTTCCCTCGGGCGCGACCCGGGACATGGCCGGGCACGAGTCGCCCAGCAAGCGGCCGCCGGCCCGCTCGATCACCTCGGTGTAGCCGCTGCGGTCGGCCACGTCCTTGAGCGCCCGCGGCAGCATCAGCCACAGCTCGATGCCGGGGTGCAGACGGCGGCCGTCCAGCGCCGCGGCGGCCCGGCGGACCTGATCCACCGAGGCGTGCGGGCAGCCGAGCAGGGCGAAGTCCACGTCGGTCCGGGTGCCCTGGGAGTTGAGCGTCTCGTACACGGCGCGCCGCTCGGCCGGGCCGTAACGGACGGGCTCGGGGGTCTTCGTGCCGCCGAACGCGGCCTCCAGGGTCGGGGCCTCCGGGGTGATGCCGGGGATGTGGTAGAGCTCGACCCCGCCGGAGGTGGCCGCGGCCGCGCCGAAGTGCTTCAGGTCGGCCAGATCCGGGCGGACCCTTCCACCCAGGGCGCCGGCCAGGACCGGGTGTTCCTCGCCGGCCACGCCGCCGGCGAAATAGCCGAGCATACCCCAGTCGAGGAAGCTGTCCACCGGCGCGCGCACGTCGATCAGGTGCGTGCCGTAGCGGTTCTCGTCCCTGTGGTTGCCCCAGCACGGGATCTTGCCGGTCAGCGAGGCGGCGCCGGCCGAGGCCGTACCCTCGCAGTCGGTCCTCGCGCCGAGCACGGAGTTGGCGTAGATCACCGCGGAGGACTCCATCCAGGCGATGTGCTCGCCGCGCACCGGGATGTTGCCGACCTGGTAGGGGGTGCAGGTGGCGAGGATGTTCACGCCGCGGCGGCCGTAGAAGGCCTCGGCGTCCTGCTGCAGCTCGATGCGGTGCGGCGGGTACGGGACGACGCCGCGGGCGTCGGGACCGAAGCCGTGCTGCAGCTGGCAGGTGGGCACCCGCACGGCGGGCACCTCGATCTCGGTGTCGCAGTCGAGGTTGATGACGGCGAACGCCTTGTCCCAGCCGCCCTCGCGGACCAGCCGCTCCTTGACCGGGGAGGGCTGGGTCATCGTGCCCGCGACGTTGCGCACGTCGCACAGCCGGTCGCAGGCCAGCGCGTCGCCGTAGCGGATGAGCAGGTCCATCGCGGCGGCGGTGGCGGCGCCCTCGGCGCCGTCCCGCATCCGCTTCTCTTCGTCGGTGAGGATCACGACCTGCCGCCTACGTTTGCCGTCAGGCGGTCACGCAGCCGGTCCAGGTCGACGTCGTGGACGCTGCCCCGTCCGGCCAGGTCCAGGGCGTGCGCGGCGCCCGCGCCCATCGCGGCGCACGGGCCCATCACCCGCACGCTGGACAGCGCGGCGGCGTCGCCGTCCACGCACCGGCCGGCCGCCACCAGGTTGTGCGCGCCCGGCGGGGTCATGGCGCGCAGCGGCACGTAGTGCACGTGATCCGGGCCGAACATCTCCCACACGTAGCCGTCGGAGCGGTCGTGGAGCTCGATCGGCCAGGCCGTTCGGGCCACCGCGTCGTCGAACCTGGTCCCGCGGCGCACCTCCTCGGTGGTCAGCTGGTGACGGCCCTTGATCCAGCGGGTCTGCCGGCGGCCCGGGAAGCCGTAGGCCCGGACCCGGGCCTCGCCGAACGCCTTGGGGAACTCGGTCCGCAGCAGCGCGATCACCTTGTCGGCCTGGTCGCGCCCGTCGAACTGGGCCTGCGAGGCCCCGACCGGGTCCAGCGGCGCCTCGATGTGGGTCACGTTCAGCACCGCGGTGCCCCGGCCGGGGAAGAAGAACGCGAGCCCGCCGCGGCGCAGCAGCCCCTGCTCGTCGCCGCGGGCGGCCAGCAGCGCGTCGATCTCGCCCCAGTCGGGCTGGTGGCTCTCGTCCACGTTCTCGACGATGACCTGCTGCGAGCCGTAGATGGGCCGCTCGGGGATCCAGCACGGCAGCCCGGCCTGCCAGGTCAGGGCGGCGTCGCCGCTGGCGTCGACGAAGCCCTGCGCCGCGATCGTGACGTTGCCGTAGCGGGACGCGAGCCCGATCTCGGTGATCCGGGCGTCCCGGCTGAGCGTGACGTATTGCAGCACGGTGCCGAGAACCGTCTTGACGCCGAGGCTCCTGATCGTCCGCTCGAGCCAGCGGCCGAGGGCCACCTCGTTGTAGTAGACGGTCTTGGTGTGGCCAGGCTGGACATGCAGGTCGCCCGCCGGTCCCAGGTCGCGGAAGATGTCGTCGAAAACCCCGTGCGTGAGCTGGCGGTATTCCGGGCCGTTGCCGAACACGCCGCAGAACAGCCCGATCAGGGAATGCACCATCTGCCCGCCGATGAGCGGCAGCGAGTCGACCAGCACCACGTTGCGGTGCAGCCGGGCCGACTCGATGGCCGCCGACAGGCCCGCGATCCCGGCGCCGACCACGCACACGACGGCGCGTATCTCGTGGACGGGTTCGGCCGCGGGGCGGGTGACCTCGGCCAGGTTGAGCTCGGTCAGGGCGTGCGGCATCAACGCTCCCGGTTCATACGAGTACGTGAACCCTAAATTCGCCGGGCGCGGGCGGCAAACAAACAAATTGTCTGCCCGGCATAAACGCGGTTTATACCGGCCGGGGCGGGACCCGGCCCTGGCCGTTCCAGGACCGCTTCAGCGGGGTTGCAGGCCGGCCGCCGACAGTGGAAGCGCCCGCTACGGACACCACGAAAGGTGACAGGGCTATGAGAATCCGTACGATAGTCATCCTGATCCTGACGGGCATGGCCGCGGTGTTCCTCCTCGTCGGCCTGTTCGGATTTGTCCTGGCCGCCTAGGGCGGTGTCCGGTCGCCCGGCTGCGCGCCGCACCAGCGCGCGGGGCGGCTCTCCGTTCACTCCAGCCCCGAACAGCGCACCGCGAACCACCGGGGCAGGCTGAAGCCGTGCGTGGGCGGGGCGACCATCCCGTCGATGAACCGGATGCCCTCGGCGTACTCGGCGGACAGCGACTCCCTGACGAGCCGGATGTGCAGCCGGGCCCCCGGCGCGGCGCGCGCGATGACCTGGGACAGGGCCTCCCCCATGACGACGATCGTGTAGTCGGCCATGACCAGGGTGAACTCGCGTTCCGAGGTGGCCGGGTCGAAGTCCGCGCTGGCCGCGAAGAGCCGTTCCGAGGCGGTGCAGACCGCGTCGGCCTGTTCGGCCAGCTGAGCGCCGAGCGCCGTCAGCATGTACTCGCCCCGGTCCCTGACCAGCAGCTCATCCCCGAAGTGGCGGCGCAGCCTGGCCAGCGCGGCGCTCGCCGCGGGCTGGGTCACGCCCAGCCGCTCGGCGGCGCGCGTCACGCTCCGCTCGCGCAACAGCTCACGCAGCGCCACGAGCAGGTTCAGGTCGAGATTAGCCAGGTGAGCGACGGGACGCGGCATGGTGCCACCATCTAACGACACGGCCGTGCCCGTGACAAGATTCCGAACATGTACCGTGGCGTCCTGTCATCGGGGCTGGGCTCGCACTGGCGCCGGGAGGTGCTGCGCACCAGCCTGTGGTTCGTGCCGGCCCTGGAGGTCGGCGCCGCGATCCTGCTGTTCGCCGGCACGCTCACCGTGGACAGGGCCGCATACCACGGCGACTTCACGGTGCCGGGCTGGGTGATCAGCGGCAGCGCGGACGCGGCCCGGCAGATCCTCACCACCATCGCGGCCGCCATCATCACCGTGGTCGGCGTGGTGTTCTCCATCATCCTGGTCACCCTGACGCTGGCCTCGACCCAGTTCGGGCCGCGGATGCTGCGCAACTTCATCCGCGATCGCGGCACCCAGCTGACCCTGGGCACGTTCGTCGCCACGTTCGTGTACGCGGTGCTGGTACTGGCCTCGATCGGGGTCGGATCGCACGGCGAGTTCGTGCCGCACGTCAGCGTGACGGTCACGCTCGGCCTGATGGTGGTCGACCTGGCCGTGCTCATCTACTTCATCCACCACACGGCCGTCTCGATCCAGCTGCCCCAGGTGATCGCGAGCATCGCCGCCGACCTGACCGAGGCGATCAGGGAGCAGGGCGGCGGGAACCCCGACCCGCATCCGAAGGCCGGGCCGACCGCGACCGAGCTGGTGGCCAGGACCGAGGCCGGCGGCGCCGGGCTGCTGGCACCGGCCAGCGGGTACCTGCAGTTCATCCAGCACCAGAAGCTGATCCGGCTGGCCACCGAGGCGGACGCGGTGATCAACCTGGAGCACCGGCCCGGGCACTTCATCGTGCGCGGGCACCGGTTCGCGGCGGTCTGGCCGCCGGAGGCGGCGCCGCTGGTCAGCCAGGCACTGGGCCGCGCGCACATCGTGGGCCCGTACCGGACGCTGAGCCAGGACGTGTCGTTCGGCATCGACCAGCTGGTGGAGATCGCGCTGCGTGCCCTGTCCGCCGCGGTCAACGATACCTTCACGGCCCTGACCTGCATCGACTGGCTCGGGGAGAACCTGTGCAAGATCGTGGCCCAGTGGCATCCGGCCCGGGTGCACCGGGACGAGCGCGGGTTCATCAGGGTCATCGCGGCCGAGCCGTCCTACGACCGGCTGGTGCAGCGTTCGTTCGAGAAGCTCAGGCAGTCGAGCATGGGCCAGCCGGCCGTGATGATCCGCCTGCTCGACGCGCTGGCCCGGATCATGGCCGAGACCACCACCGAGGGTCAGCGCCGGGTGCTGCTTGAGCAGGCGCAGATGATCAACCGTGCGTGCGAGCGCTCGGTGCCCGAGGCCGGTGACCGGGCCGACATCCAGCGGCGCTACGAGGGCGTCCTCACCGTGGAGGCGCGGCTGACCGCCAGCGGGCGGAACGCCTGAAAACTATTCCGCGGCACTGTCGGAAACGGCGGCGTCGCGTTCGTGGAACTGATACGGGGACGCCCGCGAGGCGCCCCGTCGGAAACTGACCGGAGAAACCTGGAGGCAACCGTGAAGTACGTCATCCTGCTGCTGGACACCGAGGCGGCCAAGAACATGTCCGAGGCGGAGGGCCAGGCCTGGTACGCCGAGATCGGGGCCTGGTACGAGAAGGGCGGCGGCGGTTCCGGCAAGCTGACCGAGGGCGGGCACCAGCTGGCCCCGCCGGCCACGGCCAAGACGGTGCGCGCCAGCGGCGTCACCGACGGCCCGTTCATGGAGACCAAGGAGGCGCTCGGCGGGTACTCGGTCCTGGAGACCGACACCATCGAGGAGGCCGTCGAGATCGCCAAGACCTGGCCGGGGGTGGACCGGGGCTGGATGACGGTCGAAGTCCGCCCCGTCGTGGAGATGTGACCGAGGCCGCCAGAAGGATCAGTCAGAAGGAGAGGCGGCGGGCGAGCAGCTCGCGCTCGGCCGGGTTGCCGGCCAGCGCGAGCGCCCGCTCGCTGGCCTCGCGGGCCTCGTCGTCGCGCCCCAGGCCGGTCAGCAGCCCGGCGCGCAGCGCGTGGAACAGCCGGTACCCGTCGAGGTCGGCGGCGAGCGGGGTGATCTCGGCCAGCGCGGCCTCGGGGCCGACCACGTAGCGGGTGGCCACGGCCCGGTTGAGCAGCACCACCGGCGACGGGGTCAGCTCCTGCAGCCGGTCGTACAGGATGCGGATCTGCCGCCAGTCGGTGTGCTCGTAGTCGGGCGCCTCCGCGTGCAGCGCGGCGATCGCCGCCTGGACCTGGTAAGGGCCGGACGCGCGCTGGGTGAGCGCGCGGTCGAGCAGGCCGGTCGCCTCGGCGATCAGCGCCCGGTTCCATCGGGTGCGATCCTGGTCCGCCAGCCTGACCAGGCGGCCCCACCCGTCGAACCGGGTGGCGGCCCGGGACTCGTGCAGCAGGAGCAGCGCGAGCAGGCCCAGGACCTCGGGCTCGCGCGGCATCAGCCGGTGCAGCAGCCTGGTCAGCGATACCGCCTGGGCGGCCAGGTCCCGCCGGGCCGGCTGCCGGCCCGCGCTGGCCAGGTAGCCCTCGTTGAAGACCAGGTACACCACGGCCAGCACCTCGGCCAGCCGGGCGGCCAGCTGGTCGGGGTCGGGGACGCGCATGTCCGCGTCCGCGGCGCGCAGCGCCTTGCGCGCCCGCAGCAGCCGCTGGGTCATCGCGGGCTCGCCGACCAGGAAGGCGGTCGCGATCTCGGCCGTGGTCAGGCCGCAGACGGCGCGCAAGGTGAGCGCGATCTGCGACTCGCGCGGCAGCGCGGGATGGCAGCAGGCGAAGATCATGCCGAGCAGTTCGTCGTCGGCTGACGTGCTTTCTGGGCAGGCTTCGGTAGCGGTCGCCGCGAGCAGGGCGAGTTTCTCCTGGCCGGCCCGGGCCCGGCGGAGCCGGTCGATCGCCTTGCGGCGGGCGGTGGTGGCCAGCCAGCCACCCGGGTTGGGCGGCGGGGCATCCCGCCAGTGCTCGAGGGCCTCGACGAACGCGTCCTGGACGGCGTCGGCGGCGAGCCCCACGTCACCGATCCGCGCGGCCAGCGTGGCGGTGATCCGGGGCGCTTCGGCCCGGTAGACCCGCTCGAGCTGAGTCGTGTCCACGGTCTCGCCGGGGCCGTCCGGCTCAGGCGCCGCTGAACCGGGGCAGCCGCTTCTCGGCGAAGGCCGCCAGTCCCTCGGCGAAGTCGCCGGATGCGGCCATCTCCCTCTGGATGCCCGCCTCGAACTCGAGCTGGGCGTCCATGTGCTCGTACAGCCACTTGTTGAGCTGGCGCTTGATTCCGGCGTAGGACCTGGTGGCGCCCGCCGCTAGCCGGTCAAGCAGCGCCTCGGCCTGGGACGGGTACTCCTCGTCCGGCCAGACCCGGTTGATCAGGCCCCAGTCGAGCGCCGTGCGGGCGTCCAGCCGCTCGCCCAGCATGGCCAGCTCGGCGGCCCGCGCGAAGCCCACCCGGGACGGCACGAACAGCGACGAGCCACCGTCGGGCACCAGCCCGATGTTGACGAAGGCGAGCGAGAAGTACGCGGACTCGGCCGCGACCACCAGGTCGCAGGCCAGCGCGAGGGAGAGCCCGATCCCGGCCGCGGGACCGTTGACCCCGGCGACAACCGGCTTGGGCATCCGCCGGATGCCGGTGATCAGCGGGTGATACCGCTCGGTGAGGATCTTGTACACGTCTACGGTGCCGCCGCCGGCGTCCTCGGCGGCTTCCTTCAGGTCGGCGCCGCTGGAGAAGGCCCGCCCGGCGCCGGTGATGAGGACCGCCCGGACCTCGGGGTTCTCGGTGACCTCCGTGATCGCGTCGCGCAGGTCGGCGGAGAGCTGCCGGCTCCACGCGTTCATCCGCTCGGGGCGGTTCAGCTCGACCTTCGCCCCCGGACCGTGACGGTACAGGTTGACCGTCTCATACTGGCGATATAGCTCATCGTCACCCACGCCGGCCATGCTATCGCGAGAGGGTTCCGGCGGGCCGGGCAAGGGACCGGGCAAGGGAGCACGGACAAGGGAGAACGCGGCATGCCAGGCAAGGTCAAGGACTCCGGCAAGAAGGCGGCGCAGCAACTCAACGGCACGCAGAAGCTGCCCAGGCAGCTGTACGAGACCGAGCTGTACCGGCTGCAGGGCGAGCTGGTGAAGATGCAGGAGTGGGTGCGCGCGGAGGGCGCCAGGATCGTGGCTATCTTCGAGGGCCGCGACGCGGCCGGCAAGGGCGGCGCGATCAAGCGCGTCACGGAGTTCCTCAACCCCCGCGTGGCCCGGATCGTCGCGCTGCCCGCCCCGACCGAGCGGGAGCGCACCGAGTGGTATTTCCAGCGCTACATCGACCACCTGCCCGCCGCAGGTGAGATAGCCCTGTTCGACCGCAGCTGGTACAACCGGGCCGGCGTGGAGCATGTCATGGGGTTCTGCACCAAGGAGGAATACAGCCGGTTCCTGCACCAGTGCCCGATCTTCGAGCGGCTGCTCGTCGAGGACGGCATCCTGCTGCGCAAGTACTGGTTCTCGGTCAGCGACGAGGAGCAGCAGCGCCGCTTCAGGTCCCGGCTGGACGACCCGCTGCGCCGCTGGAAGCTCTCGCCGATGGACCTGGAATCGATCACCCACTGGGAGGACTACTCCCGGGCCAAGGACGAGATGTTCGTGCACACCGACATCCCCGAGGCGCCGTGGCACGTGGTAGAGAGCGAGGACAAGCGGCACGCCCGCATCAACATGATCGCCCACCTGCTCAGCACGATCCCCTACCACCAGGTGCGTGAGCCGTCGCTGAAGCTGCCGCCGCGGCCGCCGGCCCGCGGGTACGTCCGCCCGGCCAGGGACATGCAGGCCTACGTGCCCGACCACGCCGCCGAGCTGATGGCCGGGGACGGGAAGAACAGGGCGGACAAGGGCTAGATGACGGCGGGCAGCCTGCCGTCGGGCACGCGGACCTTGGCCCGGACCCGGTCGCAGTCGGGGTGCCCGAGCTCGCCCAGCGTGCGCAGCGCCTGGGTCCACGCCCAGCGGGCCGCGCGCGCGTCGCCCGCGCTGTGGTGGGCGTCGCCGAGACGGTCGAGCGTGCCCGCCTCGTTGTACCGGTCGGCGAGCTCGCGGCACAGGTCGAGGGACCGTTCGTAGCAGGTGACGGCGCGCTGGTGGTCGCCGAGCTTGTGATGGATGTAGCCGAGGCTGTCCCAGGTGGCGGACTCCCAGTTGCGTTCCCCGGCGGCCCGGCTGCCGGCCAGGGCCTGCCCGCAGTAGGCGATGGCCTGCCCGTAGTTCCCGAGCCGCGCGTGGCTGTAGCCGACGTCGTTGAGGCTCATGATCTCCAGGGTCTGGTCGCCGGAGGCCCGGGACAGCTCCAGGGCCCGCACCGCGTGATCGAGCATGTCGCCGTAGCGCTCCTGCTGCTCGGCGATCCAGATCAGGCTGCTGTGCGCGGTCGCCCGGCTGCGGTGATAGCCGCCGGCCGCGGCGAGCAGCCGCAGCGACTCGCGGAACGCCGGGGCGGCGTCGCGGCGACCGGATCTGGCGTCGCCGAGAGCGAGCAGGAGCCGCGCGTGGGCTTCCCCGGCCACATCGCCGGCCAGGCGGGCGGCGTCCAGGGCGGCCCGGCAGGCCCGGGCGTGATAGTCCCAGCACCCCCGGCGCAGCAGGAAGGTGCTCAGCGCCCAGGCGAGCCGCCAGGCGTACCCGGCGAGACCGGTCCTGGCGGCCAGCGACACGGCCGCCTGGATCGTGGCGTGCTCGGCGGCGAACCAGCGCAGCGCTTCATCAGCGGTGGCGGGCGCGGCGAGGGCGACCCCGGGCAGCGGCGGTTCGGCCGGGTCCGGGGCGAAGAACGGGTCGAGCAGCGCCGCGGCGGCGCACGCGGTGTGCAGCCAGTGGTCGAGGAGCCGGTTCACCGCGGCGCGCCGGGCGCCGTCGTCGTCACGGTCCCGCGCCTGCTCGGTGGCGTAGGCGCGGAGCAGGTCGTGGAAGGCGTACCGGCCGGGACGACGCTCGCTGAGCAGGTGCCCGCGGGTCAGCTCGGCCAGCAGCGCGCGGGCCAGATCCGGCGCGATCCCGGCCAGGCTGGCCGCGGCGCCGACGGTCATGTCCGGGCCCGGGTGCAGGCCGAGCAGCCGGAACATCCGCGCCGTGTCCGGATTCAGCGCCCGGTAGGACCAGGAGAACACGGCCCTGATGTCGGTGGCCGCGTCATCGCCGCCGAACGGGTCGAGCGCATGCCCCGCCTCGCGCAGGTCGGCCGCGAACACGGCGAGCGGAAACCGGGGGCTGGTGGCGGCGCGGGCCGCGGCGATGGTCAGCGCCAGCGGCAGGCGCGCGCAGCCGGCGATGATCTCGTCGACCGCGTCGGGTTCGCGGGCGGACCGGCCGGCACCCACCCGGCGGGCCAGCAGCTCGCGTGCCCCCTCCGGGGTGAGCAGGTCCAGGCCCAGCGGGTGCGCGCCGTGCCCGGCGATCAGGCCGGCGAGGTGGTTGCGGCTGGTCACGACGGCCAGGCATCCGGGCGAGCCGGGCAGCAGCGGGCGCACCTGCCCGGCGTCGCGTGCGTTGTCGAGTACCACGAGCACCCGCTGGCCGGCTAGCAGGCTGCGGTACAGCGCCACCTGGTCCGCCAGGCTGGCCGGGACCCTCTCCGGCGGCACCCCGAACGCCTCGAAGAACCCGCGCAACGCCTGGCCCGGGTCGAGCGCGGGCCCGGCCGGGTCGAATCCGCACAGGTCGACGTACAGCTGCCCGGCGGAAAACCGCGCGGCGACCCGGTGCGCCCAGTGCACCGCCAGGGCGGTCTTGCCCACCCCGGCCGTTCCGGTGATCACCGAGATGGTGACGCCGGCGGCCTCGCCTGCCTCCGGGTCGTCCAGGATCGCGTCGAGGCGGGCCAGTTCCGCGTCGCGGCCGGCGAACGCCGCCACCGGCGGCGGGAGTTGCGCCGGGACCGGCACCGGGGGCGTGAGCGGCGCGGCCGACCGCAGGGTAGCCTCCGGGGCGGACGCATCCAGCGCGGTGTCCTGCCGCAGGATGGCGGTCTCCAGCTCGCGCAGTGCCGGGGCGGGCGCCAGCCCGAGTTCCTCGGCCAGGGTGGAGCGCAGCCGCTGGTAGACGGCCAGCGCGTCGGCCTGCCGCCCGCCGCGGTACAGCGCCATCATCAGCTGGGCGTGGACCTGCTCGTCGAGCGGGTGATCGGCGGCCATCTGCTCGAGTTCGGGTACCAGCTGCCGGTGTTCCCCGGCCGCCAGCCTCGCCTCGGACAGCGCGTGCCTGATCTGCTCGCGGAGCAGGTCCAGCCGCTCCGCCTGCTGTTCCAGCCAGGCCAGCCCGGCCAGGTCGGCCAGCGACCGACCGCGCCACAGGGCCAGCGCCTCCCGCAGGTCCGCGGCCGCGCGCACCGGGTCCGCGGACTGCGCGCCCTGGCGCAGCAGCCGCTCGGCCAGCTGCAGGTCGGTACCGTCATCGCCGAGATCAAGCAGGTAACCGGGCGGGCGGGCCACGATGGCGGCCTTGCCGACCACGGTGCGCAGGTACGACACGTGACTCTGCAGAGTGTTCAGCGCGGCGGGCGCGGCCTCGCCCC
>Ga0318494_10000294_pt1 | contig 16198 bp, 7 predicted proteins | sample GRESIP108b1f24_FD_203293 | JGI IMG/M metagenome (GOLD analysis project Ga0318494, IMG submission 203293) | Tropical soil microbial communities from Luquillo Experimental Forest, Puerto Rico - GRE.SIPMG.108b1f24 | ecosystem: Environmental > Terrestrial > Soil > Tropical forest > Bulk soil... | reverse complement strand
GACCCCGACCTCGACCCCGACCTCGACCCCGACCGCGACCTCGACCTTGCCGTGGTGGTGGCCCGCCCTCCTCCCTCCGCTCGGCCTCGTCCTCCACGCCGCGAACCTCTGGCGCGTGTCGGGCGAGCCGCTCGCCTTCCTCCACGCCCAGGCCGCCTGGGGCCGCGGCCTCGCGGCGCCGTGGGCCTTCCTGCTCGACCGCCCCGGGCTCCACCCCTGGATGGCGCCCCTGGACCGTGGCGCGATCCTGCTCGTGCTCGCGCTCGGCCTCGCCCTGTGGCGGACGCAGCGCGCCGCCGCCGCGTACGTGCTCCTGTCGCTCGCGCCGCTCGTCCTCTCCGGCACCCCGATGTCCGCGGTCCGGCTCGTGGCGCCGCTCTTCCCCGCGCTCCTGCCGCTCGCGCTCCGCGAGCGCGCGTTCGTGCCCGCGGCCTGCGGCTTCGCCGCCCTCCAGGCGCTGCTCTTCGCGGCCTGGAGCCGCTTCCACTGGGTGGCCTGAGCACCACGCGCGGCTGGACCCGCTGCGGCCACTCGCCACCCTTCGCGCCGGTTGCGCGCGCGCCGCGCTCGGGTATCTCCCACACACGGCCGGGAGGGCCAGGAGATGAGCGATCCGTTCCGCGTGGTGCAGGAGCTCGGCGGCAAGAAGCTGTGGTCGCTGAGGAAGCTCGAGGCGAGCGTGAAGGGGATCTCGCGGCTGCCGGTGTCGATCCGGATCGTGCTCGAGTCCCTGCTCCGGAATTGCGACGGCGTGCGCGTGCGCGAGGAGGACGTGCGGAACCTCGCGGCGTGGAAGGCGAACGAGGAGCGCGTGCACGAGGTGCCGTTCGTCGTCGCGCGCGTCCTCCTGCAGGACTTCACCGGGGTGCCGCTCCTCGTGGACCTCGCCGCGATGCGCTCGGCCGTGAAGCGGCTCGGCAAGGATCCGACGAAGGTGGAGCCGCGCGTGCCGGTGGACCTCGTGATCGACCACTCGGTGCAGGTCGACCACTTCGCGAGCGCGGAGGCGCTCCGGCTGAACATGGAGATCGAGTTCGAGCGGAACCGCCAGCGCTACGAGTTCCTGAAGTGGGGCACCGGCGCGTTCGAGACCTTCCGCATCGTGCCGCCCGGCTTCGGCATCTGCCACCAGGTGAACCTCGAGTACCTGGCGCAGGGCGTGATGTCGTCCGGCGGCGCGCTCTACCCCGACACGCTCGTCGGCACCGACTCGCACACCACGATGGTGAACGGCATCGGCGTCGTCGGCTGGGGCGTGGGCGGCATCGAGGCCGAGGCCGCGATGCTCGGCCAGCCCTGCTACTTCCTCACCCCCGACGTCGTCGGCGTGCACCTCACGGGCGCGCTCGAGCCCGGCGTCACCGCCACCGACCTCGTGCTCACGATCACCGAGCTCCTCCGGAAGACGAAGGTCGTCGGCAAGTTCGTCGAGTTCCACGGCGAGGGGGCGCGCACGCTCCCCGCGCCCACGCGCGCCACCATCTCGAACATGGCGCCCGAGTACGGCGCCACCATCGGCTTCTTCCCCACCGACGAGCAGACGCTCCGGTACTTCGAGGCCACCGGCCGCCCTGCCGAGCACGTCGCGCTCGTGCGCCGGTTCCACGAGGAGCAGGGGTTGTTCGGCATCCCGCACCGCGGCGAGTGCGACTACACGCAGATCGTGGAGCTCGACCTCGCGTCGGTGGAGCCATCGGTCTCGGGCCCGAAGCGCCCCCAGGACCGGATCGCGCTCTCCGGCCTCAAGGAGAAGTTCTCCGCGCTCCTCTCCGACCCGGCCGGCTTCGGCCGCCCCACGGGCGAGCTCGGGAAGCGGCACGCCTTCGCCGGCGCGGCGCCGGCGGCGAGACCCGGCGGCGGCGAGCAGGATCCCGACAGCGCGCCGCGGGTCGTGAAGAACCGGACGAGCGACCGGAACACGAACACGCTCACCGAGATCGAGATGATGACGAACCGGCCCACGCCCGATCCGGCTCCGGCTCCGGGCGCGAGGCTGCGCGACGGTGACGTGGCGCTCGGCCACGGCGACGTCGTGATCGCCGCCATCACGAGCTGCACGAACACCTCGAACCCGAGCGTGATGCTCGCGGCCGGCCTCCTCGCCCGGAAGGCCGTGGCGCGCGGCCTCTCGGTGAAGCCCACGGTGAAGACCTCGCTCGCGCCCGGCTCGCGGGTGGTCACCGAGTACCTCCGGAAGACCGGCCTGCAGGGCGACCTCGACGCGCTCGGCTTCCAGACGGTCGGCTACGGTTGCACCACCTGCATCGGCAACTCCGGTCCGCTCGACGCGCGCGTGGAGGACGTGATCGGCAAGAACGACCTCGTCGTGGCCGCGGTGCTCTCTGGCAACCGGAACTTCGAGGCGCGCATCCACCAGGCGGTGAAGGCGAACTTCCTCGCGAGCCCGCCGCTCGTGGTCGCCTTCGCGATCGCCGGGAACGTGGCGGTCGACCTCACGAAGGAGCCGCTCGGGACGGGCCGCGACGGCAAGCCGGTGTACCTCGCCGACGTGTGGCCCGCGCCGGAGGAGGTGGAGGCGGTGCTGCAGGCCGCGAGCGACGTCTCGAGCTACCGCCGGAACTACGCCGACGTGCAGGGCGCGAACCCGGCGTGGCAGGCGATGGCCGCGCCGCAGGGAGAGGTGTTCACCTGGGACCCCGAGTCCACCTACGTGCGTGAGCCACCCTACTTCATCCCGTTCTCGGTCGAGCCCGCGACCGCCGGCACAGGCGACCTGAAGGGCGCGCGCTCTCTCGCGATCTTCGGCGACTCGGTCACCACCGACCACATCAGCCCTGCCGGCTCCATCAAGCCGTCGTCCCCCGCCGGCACCTACCTCCAGGCGAAGGGCGTACGGGTCCCGGAGTTCAACAGCTACGGCGCGCGGCGCGGCAACCACGAGGTGATGGTCCGCGGCACCTTCGCGAACGTGCGCATCAAGAACCTCATGGTCCCGGGCGTCGAGGGCGGCGTCACCGTGCACCAGCCCTCCGGCCAGCGGCTCTCGATCCACGAGGCCGCGGTCCGCTACGACGCCGAGCACATGCCGCTCGTCGTCCTCGCCGGCCAGGAATACGGGACCGGCAGCTCGCGGGACTGGGCAGCCAAGGGAACGCGGCTGCTCGGGGTGCGCGCGGTGGTGGCGCGGAGCTTCGAGCGGATCCACCGCTCGAACCTCGTGGGCATGGGCGTGCTCCCGTGCCAGTTCGCGGGGGAGACGTCGGCCCAGACCCTGGGGCTCGACGGGACCGAGACCTTCGACCTCGTCGGCCTCTCGGGCGGCCTCCGGCCGCGGCTGCCGGTGACGCTCGTGGTGCGGCGCGCGAGCGGCGAGGTGCTGGAGGTCCCGCTGACGCTCCGGATCGACACGCCGATCGAGGTGGAGTACTTCCGCCACGGCGGGATCCTCCCCTACGTGCTGCGGCAGATCGTGCAGTCCGCCTGAGCGGGGGACGGCGCGCCGGGCCCCGGCGCTGTCAGACCGCCGGGGTAGGGTCGTCGTGCGAAGGGCGCCCGCGCGCCCGCGCGGCAACTCGAAGGAGCGCTCCAGATGGCCGTGAAGGTGATGTGGGCCCCCGCCCTGCGCGCGCAGGCGGAGGAGTCGAAGCGTCCGCAGCTCTCCGCTGCGGCGCCGGTGTCGAGACCCGAGCCCCGGAAGGCCGACGGCGAGAAGCCGAAGCGGCGCAAGACGTCGATCTACGACGGCGAGGGGAACGAGGTCTTCATCACCCTCATGTGCCTGAAGTGCCACCAGATGCGGCCGCTCTCCCAGTTCGGGCTCCGCAAGATGGCCGACGGCGCGATCCGGAACCAGCCCTGGTGCCGCCCCTGCCGCTCCGACGCGAGCCCCAAGAAGAAGAGGGAGGCCGCGGTCGTCGAGGAGTCCTCGGTTTCGGGGGAGTCCTTGGGCGAGACCACGCAGCAGGAGCAGGCGAAGGACATGGGGAACCTCGCCGCCGAGGTCGCGACCGCGCTCTACCGCGGCCGCGGCTGATCCGGTCCCCCTCCCACCGGTCGCCGATCCGTGCTGGACGGATCGGCGGCGCGACCCGCCCGATCGCCGCTCCGGTGATCCCGCCCGTGGTCGAGGGCGATCGAGCGCTGCGACAACGAACCGCACGGCCCGCAGACCCCTGTACGATCGGACCATCCGTGGGCTTTCCGACCGCGGCTTGTCGCAGGTCAACTCGACCGCTCGATACCCTCATTCCAGCCCGCATGAGCGATGGTGACTCCGGGGGCAGGGAGTGGCAGGATGCCGCTGCCCGTCGCCGTCCGGCCGGGTAAATCGACCAGAGAAGTCCGCGACTTTCACCACAGCAACCCATTGCGGACTACTTCGGCGCCCATGTAGGATTCAGTGTTCCGTTTCCGCCTGCCGTTCCTTCGCGTGTAGGGAGTCCCCATGGCCATCGAACCGACCAAGATTTCGCCTCTGAAGGCGAAGCTCCAGGAGAAGATCGAGGCGTTCCGTCCGCGGACGCAGAAGCTCAACAAGGAGTTCGCGAACGTCGTCATCGACCAGGTGAACATCGGCCAGGCGATCGGCGGCGCGCGTGACGTGCGCTGCCTCGTCACCGACATCTCCTACCTCGACCCGCAGGAAGGCATCCGCTTCCGCGGCAAGACCATCCCCGAGACCTTCGCGGCCCTGCCGAAGGTTCCGGGCTCGGATCAGCCGTTCGTGGAGGGGTTCTTCTACTTCCTCCTCACGGGTGAGATCCCCACGCTCGACCAGGCCCTCGCGGTGAAGGAGGACTGGAAGGGCCGCGCCAAGGTGCCCGAGTACGTCTTCGACGTGCTGCGCGCGCTGCCGCGCGACACGCACCCCATGACGATGTTCTCGGCGGCGATCCTCTCGATGCAGCGCGAGTCGGTGTTCGCGAAGCGCTACGGCGAGGGGGCCCTGAAGAAGACCGACATGTGGGACCCGATGTACGAAGACTCGATGAACATGCTGGCGAAGCTTCCCCAGATCGCCGCGTACATCTACCGCATGAAGTACAAGGGCGACACGCACATCGCCCCGAACCCCGAGCTCGACTGGGGCGGCAACTTCGCCCACATGATGGGCATCGCGAAGCCGTACGACGACGTCGCCCGCATGTACTTCATCCTCCACTCGGACCACGAGTCGGGGAACGTCTCCGCCCACACCACGCACCTCGTCGCGTCTGCGCTCTCCGACGCGTACTACTCGCTGTCGGCCGGCATCAACGGCCTCGCGGGCCCGCTCCACGGCCTCGCGAACCAGGAAGTGCTGGGCTGGATCCAGAACGTCCAGAAGAAGATGGGCGGCAAGCTGCCCACCGAGGAGGAGCTCGAGAAGTTCCTCTGGGACACGCTCAACGCCGGCCAGGTGATCCCGGGCTACGGCCACGCGGTGCTCCGGAAGACCGACCCGCGCTACACCTCGCAGATGGAGTTCTGCCAGAAGCACCTGCCCGAGTACCCCATGTTCAAGCTGGTGAACATGATCTACAAGGTCGCCCCGGGCGTGCTGACGAAGCACGGCAAGACGAAGAACCCGTGGCCGAACGTCGACGCTCAGTCCGGCGTCATCCAGTGGTACTACGGCCTCACCGAGTACGACTTCTACACCGTGCTCTTCGGCGTCGGCCGCGCGCTCGGCGTCCTCGCGAACATCGTGTGGGACCGCGGCCTCGGCTACGCGCTCGAGCGCCCGAAGTCGGTCACCACGGCGATGCTCGAGGAGTGGGCGAAGGCCGGCGGCCGCAAGATGAAGGACGAGTAGCTCCTTCCTCGCCGGTAGCACCTGCGCGCCGGGCGGCCACGCCGTCCGGCGCGTCGTATTTTTGGGCGGCCGAGCGGCACCCCGCCGCCCCGCTCGCTCTACGCGCTCGCGCGGCCGCATGCTGCCGCGCGCACCCCCCGCTGAGCCGCGCGGCAGCGGTTTACCGGGAGGGTTCCGCATGCTTTGCTGGTTCGCTCATGATGATCTCCGAGCCGCTCGGCCCCACGTTCGCGCGCCTGGCCGCCCACTGGGCGCGGCCGGGTGGGATCCCGCTCGCCCTGCTCGACGACACCCGCGAAGCGCTCGCCGGCGTCGAGCCCTCCGATCCCGCGGAGATCGCCGACCTCGTCGAGATCCTCCTCTCCCGCACCCGCGGCGGGGAGTCGCGCGCCGCGGCCCGGCAGGCGCTGTTCACGCTGCTCGACGGCGTCCGGCGCCGCTCCTTCACGCGCTCGCTCCATCCGCGCCAGGTGGAAGCCTGGGTCCGGCTCCTGTTCCCGGTGATCGAGCGCGCCGACTACACCTTCGGCGAGCTGCTCCGCTCGCGCGAGGAGACCGACCCGAAGACGGTGGCGATCCGCGTGCTCGGCTCCGACGCCGCCGAGCTCACGGTGGCCGAGGTGGCGCGTCGCACCCGCGCGATCGCCCGCGGCCTCCTCGCGCTCTCCGCCGACGAGCCCGAAGCGAAGGTAGCGGTGCTCGCGGAGAACTCGCTCGAGAGCGCGCTCTGCGACCTCGCGTGCCTCTCGAACGGCATCGTCGACTTTCCGCTGCCGGCGAACGCCACCGCCGACCAGATCATCTACATGCTGAAGCACTCCGGCGCGCGCGTGCTGCTCGCGTCGGACGAGGAGCAGCTCGCGAAGGTGCTGCCGTCCCTCGGCGCGCTGCCCGAGCTGCGCGAGGTGGTCACCTTCTCGCGCACCGCCGCCGACCGGCACGGGCTCCTCTCCCTCGAGCAGCTCGTGGGCCAGGGAGCGGGCTTCGACGACGACGCGCGCGAGGCGCGGGCGGCCGCGGTGAAGAGCCGCGACATCGCCACCGTGATGTACACCTCGGGCACCACCGGGAAGCCCAAGGGCATCCAGTTCTCGCATCTGAACATCGTGTCGAAGCGGCTGGCGCGCGGCTTCTCGCTGCCGGAGGTGGGCGAGGGCGACGTCTTCCTCGCGTACCTGCCGCTGTACCACACGTTCGGCCGCTGGCTCGAGCTCGCCGGCTCCCTGTGGTGGGGCGCCACCTACGTCTTCGCGCGCTCCACCGCCGCGCCGTCGCTCATCAACGACTTCAAGGACGTGCGGCCGACGATCTTCATCTCGGTCCCGAAGAAGTGGTTCGAGCTGCACGAGGCGTCGGTGCGCGAGGCGGCGTCGGACGATCCCGACGAGACCGCCGCGCACCTGCGCGCGATCACCGGCGGCCGCCTTCGCACGGGCCTCAGCGCCGCCGGCTACCTCGACCCGATCGTCTTCAGGGCCTTCCACCAGGCGGGCGTCGAGCTCTGCTCGGGCTACGGCATGACCGAGGCCACGGGCGGCATCACGATGACGCCGCCCAGCGGCTACGTGGACGGGTCGATCGGGCAGCCCCTCCCCGGCATCGAGTGCCGGCGCGCCGACGACGGCGAGCTCCTCATCCGCGGCGCCTACGTGTCTCCCGGCTACTACCGCCAGGAGAAGCCCGACGAGACCTCGTTCGACGCCGACGGCTGGTTCCACACCGGCGACCTCGTGTCGGTGGACGGCGAGGGGCACCACCGGATCACCGGCCGCAAGAAGGAGATCTACAAGAACAGGATGGGGCAGACGATCGCCCCGCAGCGCGTCGAGAACCTGTTCCGCGACTTCGAGGCGGTGTCCCAGGCGTTCCTCGTGGGCGACCACCGCGAGTACAACACGCTGCTCATCTGGCCCAACCACGAGATCGCTGCGCTCCAGGGCAAGGGGCCGGCCGAGGTCCGCGAGTTCCTCTCCTCCCTCGTCGCGAGCGCGAACCGCTTCCTCGCGCCGTTCGAGCGCGTGGTGGCGTTCCAGGTGCTGCCGCGCGCGCTCGACGAGGCGCACGGCGAGCTCACGCACAAGCTCACCTTCAAGCGCGAGGTGGTGGAGAAGAACTGGGCCGACCTCATCGAGCGGATGTACGAGCAGAAGGCGCTCGCGTTCCCGGTGGACGGCCACTTCCTGCGCATCCCGAACTGGGTGCTGCGCGAGATGGGCGTGCTCCAGCACGAGGTCGCGCTGCGCGACGGCGTGCTGTGGGCGGGCGGGCGGACGTTGAAGGTGGGCCTCGTCCCGGGCGTCGTGGGCGCGATCCGGCTCGGCGACATGGCCTACGACACCGAGGGCGCGGTGATGGACCTCGGCGCGCTGCTCGCGCGGCCCGCGCTCTGGCTCGGCAACGACGCGCTGAAGACGTTCCTCGACGAGGAGGCCTTCCTCGCCCTCGTGGCGCGCCGCCGCAAGGGCGGCGGCGACCTTCGCATCGACGCGCGGCTCTGGATCCCGCCAGCGCCGTCCCGCCTCGCAGAGCTCCTCGAGACCATCGACCGCGACGACGTCACGTTCCACTCGATCCACGCCGCGGGCGAGCTGCTCCGCGCCGAGCGGCCGGAGGCGCGGCGCGCGATCACCCACCTGCAGCGCGGGATGGCGCGCGGCCAGGCCGACCACGCCGCGCTCTGCCGCGCGGTGCTGCGGCGCGCCGCCGACGCGCCCGACGAGGAGGTGCGGCGGCTCGCGTTCAAGGTGCTCCTCCCGCACGAGGAGCCGGCGCACCTGCTCGAGACCCTCGAGACCTTCCTCGAGTGCCTGGGCGCGATGGCGCTCCGCGACGAGGACCTCGCGTCGCTCGGCGAGCGCGGCCTCACCGATCCGCAGATGAAGGTGCTGCTCGCCTCGCTGCAGACCGACGAGGCGCTCGCGTCGCCGCTCGAGTCATCGCGGCGGCGGCTGATCATCGGCGCGATGCGGCTCGTCACCGCGCACGCGATGGCGCACCCGACCTGGTACGCGCAGACGCGCGTGCCGCTCGCCCGGCTCACGCTGCACGAGGACGGCGAGATCGCCGCCCGCGGCAGCGAGGAGAACGACCGGCTCCGGCGCGGCTTCCAGAACTGGATCGGCCCGAACCTCCGGCTCGCGATCGATCCCGATTCGGGCGGCGAGTACGGCTGGAAGGACGTGGTGGTCTTCGACCCGAACGTCCCGGCCCGCGCGAGGGAGGTCCTGCTCCAGGCCATCGCCGACACCACGATGGTGCGCGCGTCGGTGTTCCTCTTCGGCCGCGGCGTGCTCCTCTCCCTCGCCGACCTGCCGCCCGGCGGCGCCACGGTCACCCACCTCGGCACGCAGCACGGGAAGAGCGTGTACCGGCTCTCGCTCCTCACCCGCGCGCGCGAGCAGTTCGACGCCGCCATCAACGTCGCCGAGAGCGTACCGCCCTACGAGCTCCGAGAGGAGATCCGCTGGCTCCTCGCCGCCGGTGCGCCGCCGCCGCTCGTCGAGAACTTCGGCGGCTACTACCCCGAGTACGGCGTCTTCACCGAGGAGTTCATCCCCGGCGAGGACGTGGAGCGCCAGGTCGCGCGCTTCGAGCGGAACGGCGACCTGAAGCGGCTCCAGCTCCACTGGCCGTTCCTCACCTGGAGCGCGCTCTCGGCGCTGGTGTCGTTCTGGGACCGGTCGGGCCGCAAGGTCTCGCTGCGCGAGCCCTCGCCCGGCGCGTTCATCGTGCCGGCGCACGACTACCAGATCGGCGCCCGGCTCGTGTCGATCTCCGATCGCGCCGAGTGCCGGACGCTGGACGATCTCCTCGACCGCTTCGCCGCGTCGTTCGTCGCGCCGGTGACCGCGCGGCGGCCGGAGCTCGCGGCGGACTGCGGCGACCGGATCCTCCTGTCGGCGGTGATGGGGGCGCTCGGCGTGGACCGCGCCCGGCCGCTCCTCGAGGGCGCGCGCGACGGCAAGCGCGGCCCCGCCGTCCAGGCGTTCCTCGCCGACGCGAAGGACCGCGGCTTCACGCCGAAGCGCGTCCACTTCGCGGCGCGCCGGTTCCAGCGCTGGATCGAGGTGAACCCCGCCGCGACGGTCGAGGCGAAGGGCACGATGCTCGCCGAGCTCTGGGGCACCTACCGGCTCGCGGAGCTCGAGCAGCAGTACCCCGACACCCGCATCCGCTTCTTCCGCCAGACCGTGTTCGCGGCGGTGCGGCCCGAGACCGGCGCGGCGATCGACGCCCTCATGCAGCGCGCGCGCAGCCTCCCTCGCGGCGGCTTCAGCCTCGAGGAGCAGGTGGCGGCGATCCGCGCGTCGGTGAAGCCGTCGCCCGAGGAGGACTACTTCCTCGCGCGCATGACCTACCGCTACCTCGGCCCGTCGGACGACGCGGCGCTCATCTCGCTCCCCACCGGCGAGCGCCAGACCACCGAGGTGGTGCTCGGCGTGATCGACGAGGAGGGGAACCGGTACTGGATCCGAGGCCCGGTGAGCCCGCGCGAGGTGGCGCGCCTGCTCCAGCTCTTCCACGAGGCGAACCTCCAGGTGGCCTTCGGCGGCGAGCACGAGTTCCTGCTCGCGATCGACGCCAAGGAGACGGTGATCGGCGGCGTCTACTACCGGTACGTCTCCGGCGAGCGCGCCCACATGGAGAAGGTGGTCGTGACCCGCAAGCACCGCGGAAAGGGGATCTCCGACGGCATCATGCGCGAGTTCGTCCGGCGGCTCCGCGCGCGCGGCGTGAAGACGCTCGAGACCGGCTACTTCCAGCCCGAGTACCTCCGGCGCTACGGCTTCCGCACCGACCCCAGCTCCGGCGGTCTCGTCGTCGAGCTCTCTGCGGAGACCGCGTTCCGGTTCTAGGACATCGCCATGCCCGCTCACTGGAAGCTCATCGACAGCACCCTCCGCGAAGGGGAGCAGTTCGCGAAGGCCGCCTTCCGCAGCGAGGACAAGGTCGAGATCGCGCGCGCGCTCGACACGCTCGGCGTCGACTACGTGGAGGTGACGAACCCGGCCGCCTCGCCGCAGTCGCAGCGCGACGCGGCGCAGATCGCGAAGCTCGGGCTCTCGGCCCGCGTCATCACGCACTCCCGCTGCGTGCTCGACGACGTGAAGGCCGCGGTGGACTCCGGCGTGCGCGGGATCGGCCTCCTCTACGCCACCTCGCGCATCCTGCGCGAGTCGTCGCACGGGAAGACCATCCAGCAGATCGTCGACACGATGGGGCCGCCCATCGAGCTCGCGCTGCGCAACGGGCTCGAGGTGCGCTTCAGCGCCGAGGACACCTTCCGCACCGAGGAGGCCGACCTCCTCACCGTGTACCAGGCCGCCGAGCGGCTCGGCGCGCACCGCGTCGGCCTCGCCGACACGGTGGGCATCGCCACCCCACGCCAGGTGTTCGCGCTCGTGCGCGAGGTGCGCCGCACGGTGGGCTGCGACATCGGCTTCCACGGGCACGACGACACCGGCTGCGCGATCGCGAACGCGTACGAGGCGATCTCCGCGGGCGCGACTCACGTCGACGTGTCGGTGCTCGGCATCGGCGAGCGCGTGGGTATCACGCCCCTCGGCGGGCTCATCGCGCGGATGTACAGCCTCGACCCGCAGGGCGTCTCGCAGCGCTACCGCCTCGGCCAGCTCCGTGAGCTCGAGCGGCTCGTCGCGCGCATCTGCCAGATCGAGGTGCCGTTCAACAACCACCTCACCGGCGAGACCGCCTACTCGCACAAGGCCGGGATGCACCTGAAGGCGATGGTGGCGAACCCCGGCAGCTACGAGATCATCCCGCCGGAGGCCTTCGGCCTCTCGCGGCGGCTCATCATCGGCAGCCGCCTCACCGGCAAGGCCGCCATCGGCTACCGCGCGCGAGAGATGGGGCTCACCTTCGGCGAGACCGAGCTGCGCGACATCACCCGCCGCATCAAGGACATGGCGGACAAGGGCGAGCTCTCCGAGGAGCAGCTCGAGCAGTTCCTCCGCGAGTGGGTCACGGCCTGACGCCGGGACCGGCGGACGGGAGGCCCGCACCGTGAACGTGGTCGAGCCGATCGGCGCGCTCTCGATGGAGCGCCTCGTGCTGTCGCTCGTCGAGGCGCTGTCGGTCTTCTTCGTCCTCTTCCACTTCTACGTCCGCTCCCGCTCCTTCCGGCCCTACCGGCAGGACTGGCTCACGCCGCGTGGCCGCGTGGGCCTCTACCTCTTCTTCAGCACCATCTCGATCCTGGGCTCGTACCTGGGCGTCCGGCTCCTCGGCGGCGGCATCGCGAACACGCGCGCGGTGGGGGCGGTCCTCGGCGGCATCCTCGGCGGCCCGTGGGTGGGCCTCGCGGTGGGCGTCACCGCCGGCGCGCAGCGCCTGACGCTCGGCGGCTTCTCCGCGTTCGCCGGCGCGGTCGCGACCACGGTGGACGGGCTCTTCGGCGGCCTCGCCCACCTCTACCTCCGCCGCGCCCGCTCCCCCGAGCGCCTCGTCGACTGGCGGACCGCGTTCCTCGTCACCGCGGTGGGCGAGTCCGTGCACATGGGGATCGTGCTCCTGCTCGCCCGGCCTTTCGACGACGCCGTGCGCCTCGTGGAGCTGATCGGCCTGCCGATGATCCTCGCGAACTCCACCGGCTCCGCGATCTTCATGACCCTGCTCCGGCAGCGGACCACGGTCTACGACGAGGTGGGCGCGCTCACCTCGGCCCGGGCGCTGCGCGTGGCGCAGCGCACGCTCGGCCTCTTCCACCGCGCCTTCGACGCCGCGGCCGCGTCGGGCGTCGCCCCGATCATCCTCGAGGAGACCGGGGTCGGCGCCGTCGCGATCACCGACAAGACGAGCGTCCTCGCGTTCGTGGGCCAGGGCTCCGATCACCACCGGCCGGGGACCCCGATCGCCTCCGACTACACCCGCCAGGCGCTCGTGACGAAGCAGGTCGTGTTCGCCGACGGGGTGCGCGAGCACTTCGAGTGCACCCTCTCCCCCGCGTGCGAGCTCGACTCGGTGGTGGTGGTGCCGCTCGAGGTGGACGGCGACATCCTCGGCACCGTGCAGCTCTTCGAGCCCCGCAACAAGCGGTTCCGGAGCATGAACCGCTCGCTCGGCGAGGGGCTCGCCGCGGTGCTCTCGAACCAGCTGCTCGCGTCGCGCTTCCAGGAGCAGAAGAGCCTGCTCGTCGTGTCGGAGCTGAAGCTCGTGCAGGCGCAGGTGAACCCGCACTTCCTCTTCAACTCGCTGAACACGATCTCGGCGGTGACGCGCACCGACCCCGACCGCGCCCGCGACCTCCTCTCGAACCTCTCCACGTTCTTCCGCAAGAACCTGAAGCGCTCGTCCGACCTCTCCACGCTCGCCGAGGAGCTCGAGCACGTCGGCAGCTACCTCGAGATCGAGAAGGCGCGCTTCCGCGACCGGCTCGTGGTGGAGATCGACGTCGACCCCGCGCTCCTCTCCCTGAAGCTCCCCACCTTCACGCTCCAGCCGCTCATCGAGAACGCGGTGAAGCACGGGATCTCCGCCCGGCTCGGCCCGGGGACCGCGCGCATCCGCGCCCGGCGCAGGGACGGACTCGCGGTGATCGAGGTGGAGGACGACGCCGGCACCTGGAGCGAGGGACCGCCCGGCGCCGGACTCGGGATGCAGATCGTCGACAAGCGGATCAAGAACTTGCTCGGCGAGGACTTCGGGGTGACCGTCTCCTGCGTGCCGAGCGAGCTCACGCGGGTCACGCTGCGCGTCCCGCTGGCGGAGCGCCCGTCGTGAGGCGCGCGCTCGTGGTGGACGACGAGCCGTTCGCGCGCGAGGAGATGTGCGCGCTCCTCGCGGCGAGCGGCGAGTTCGAGGTCGTGGGGCAGTGCGCGAACGCCATCGAGGCGCTCCAGGCGATCCGGCGCGAGCGGCCCGACGTGATGTTCCTCGACGTCCAGATGCCGGTGGTGAGCGGCTTCGAGCTGCTCGCGATGCTCGAGGACGAGCTCGTGCCGCAGGTGGTCTTCGTCACCGCCCACGACGAGTTCGCGCTGCGCGCGTTCGACGAGAACGCGCTCGACTACCTCCTGAAGCCGGTCTCCCGCGAGCGGCTCGCCCGCGCGATCGAGCGGATCCGCCGCTTCTCCGGGGACGGCGCCCGCCCCGCCTACGCGGGCGCCGAGATCAAGCGGATCCCCTGCTCCGGCGCGCGCTCGCTGCGGCTCGTCGCGGTCGCCGACGTCGAGCTCGTGAAGTCGGGTCCGGCGGGCGTGTACGTGGTCGGCCCCGGGGGCGAGCTCTTCACCGAGCTCACGCTGCGCGTGCTCGAGGACCGCGCCGGCCTACTCCGCTGCCACAAGCAGTTCCTCGTGAACGCCGCGCACGTCGAGGAGCTCACGGTCGCGGACAACCAGGTGGGCGTCGTACGCACGCGCTCCGGTCACCAGGTCCCGGTGAGCCGGCGTCACCTCGTAGCCGTGAAGGCCCGCTTGGGGCTGTAGGCGGCTTCAGCCGGTTTCCCGACCCGCCGGTCAGTAACGGAAATTGCGCCGGTCACCCCCTCATCGCTCCCGGTGAGGAAGTTCGTTGTGCTCTGATTGGTGGTCTGCATGGCCACACCGCGCGATGTGCGGAGCCTGCCGCACGCCTACCAGCAGCTCTACCAGGACCTCGAGGCGCTCCTCCCCGAGGAGCGGCTCGTCGCTGACCCGCTCCGCACGCTGGCCTACGGCACCGACGCGAGCTTCTACCGGCTCATCCCCAAGATCGTCGTCCGCGCGCGCTCCGCCGACGAGGTCGCGGGGGTGATCGGCGCGGCCGCGCGCCGGAAGCTCCCCCTCACCTTCCGAGCAGCCGGCACGAGCCTCTCCGGCCAGGCGGTCTCCGACTCGGTGCTCGTGATGGTGGGCGGCGCCTTCCGGGATCTCGAGATCCTCGGCGGCGGCGAGCGGATCCGGCTCGGCCCGGGCGTCATCGGCGCCGAGGCGAACCTCGCCCTCGCGCCGCTGCGGCGGAAGCTCGGCCCCGACCCCGCCTCCATCGGCGCGTGCATGGTGGGCGGGATCGCCGCGAACAACGCGTCGGGCATGTGCTGCGGCACCGCGCAGAACAGCTACCGCACCGTCCACTCGATGAAGCTCGTCCTGGCGGACGGCACCCGCCTCGACACCGCCGATCCGGCGTCGCGCGAGGCGTTCCGGGCGAAGCGGCCCGACGTGCTGCGCGGGCTCGAGGAGATCCGGCGCGAGCTCCTCGCCGACGAGGCGCTCCATCGCCGCGTGGTCGAGAAGTACCGGATCAAGAACACGACCGGCTACTCGCTGAACGCGTTCGTCGACTTCGAGGACCCGTTCGAAATCCTCCTGCACCTCATGATCGGCTCCGAGGGCACGCTCGCCTTCATGGCCGAGATCACCTACCGCACGGTGGAGGACGATCCGCACCGCGCCACGGCGCTCGCGCTCTTCGCGAGCATCGGCCAGGCCGCGCGCGCGACGATGCTGCTGAAGGGCGGGCCGGTCTCGGCGGTGGAGCTCATGGACCGCGCCTCGCTGCGATCGGTGGAGGCGAAGCCCGGGATGCCGGCGGAGCTCGTGAGCCTCGACGACGGCGCGGCGGCGCTCCTCATCGAGACGCGCGCCCCCGACCCGGCGCTCCTCCCCGGCCAGATCGAAGCGCTCCGGAAGCGGATGGCGCCGGTGCCCACGCTCTACCCGTACGTCTTCACCGACGTGAAGGCCGAGTACGAGCGGCTGTGGGACGTGCGGCGCGGCCTCTTCCCGGCGGTCGGCGCCGCGCGGCGCATCGGCACGACGGTGGTCATCGAGGATGTCGCCTTCCCGATGGAGAAGATGGCGGACGCCACCGTCGACCTCCAGAAGCTGATGCACGCGCACGGCTACGCCGAGGGGATCATCTTCGGCCACGCGCTCGACGGGAACCTGCACTTCGTCTTCACCCAGGACTTCGCGACCGGCGGCGAGGTGGTCCGGTACGAGAAGTTCATGGACGACGTCTGCGAGATGGTCGTCCGCAAGTACGACGGCTCGCTGAAGGGGGAGCACGGCACCGGCCGCAACGTGGCGCCGTTCGTCGAGCAGGAGTGGGGCGCGAAGGCATACGGCCTCATGAAGCGCGTGAAGGCGCTCCTCGACCCCGAGGGGCTCCTGAACCCCGGCGTGATCCTGAACGGCGATCCGCGCGCGCACCTGAAGGACCTCAAGGCGCTCCCGCAGGCGCACCCGGTCATCGATCGCTGCATCGAGTGCGGGTTCTGCGAGCCGCGCTGCCCGTCGAGGGACCTCACTACCACGCCGCGGCAGCGCATCGCGATCCAGCGCGAGATCGCGCGGCTCACCGCGAGCGGCGCGGACCCGGCGCGCAAGGAACGGCTCGAGGAGGACTATCGCTACTTCGGCGAGGCCACCTGCGCGACCGACGGGCTCTGCGCCACCGCCTGCCCCGTGTCCATCGACACCGGCGAACACACGAAGTGGC
>Ga0318494_10000293_pt1 | contig 16202 bp, 14 predicted proteins | sample GRESIP108b1f24_FD_203293 | JGI IMG/M metagenome (GOLD analysis project Ga0318494, IMG submission 203293) | Tropical soil microbial communities from Luquillo Experimental Forest, Puerto Rico - GRE.SIPMG.108b1f24 | ecosystem: Environmental > Terrestrial > Soil > Tropical forest > Bulk soil... | reverse complement strand
GGACCTCCCACTCAACGTCGACGCCGAGCAGTGCTACCCCCACGAGGAGGGCGGGGTCCCCCACACCGTGGGTCTCCTCGCCGAGGCGGGCGCGTCGGGGTGCTCGATCGAGGACTGGGACCCGCTCGTCAAGCGGATCGAGCCGCTCGACGTGGCCGTCGGCCGCGTGCGCGCAGCGGCCGCCGCTGCCGACGCCGCCGGCATGGTGCTCACCGCCCGGTGCGAGCACCACATCCGCGGCGTGGACGACCTCGACGCGACCATCGCGCGGCTGCGCGCGTACCAGGAGGCCGGCGCGGGCTGCGTCTACGCCCCGGGGCTGCGCGACCTCGAGGTGATCGCCCGGGTCGTCGCCGAGGTGCCCGCCCCGCTCAACGTGCTGCTCCTCCCGGGCGGGCCGACCCGCGACGAGCTGGCCTCGGTCGGCGTCCGCCGCCTCTCGGTCGGCGGGGCGCTCGCCTGGACGGCGTATGGGGCGCTCGTGCGCGCGGCGTCGGCGCTCCGCGACGAGGGCCGCGTCCGGGCAGAGGACCTCGAGCTCGACCGCGAGCTCATGGGGCGTGCGCTCGCCCCCCGCGACGCCTAGCGGGCGTGCCGCACCCAGACGCCGCGACCTGGCGCAAGGTCGGCGTGATCGAGGGCCACCGCCTCTGCCTGCTGCACGCGCCGGACGGGTGGGACGCCGACGCGGCCGCGAGCGGCGTGGTCCTGCATCGGCGCGGCGCGCGGCCCGTCGACGTGGTGGTCGCCTTCTACGCCACCCTCGCGGCGCTGCGCCGCGAGGCGACCACCCTCGCTGGCGCGATCACCTCCGCGGGCGCGCTCTGGGTCGCCTGGCCTCGCAAGGCCGCCGGGCACGAGAGCGAGCTCTCCGGGGCGGCCGTGCGCGCGACGATGCTCCCGCTCGGCGTCGTCGACGTGAAGGTGGCGCAGCTGGACGAGGACTGGTCCGGGCTCAAGTTCGTCTGGCGGCTCGAGCGGCGCGCCGACCGCCCCGCCACCTAGGCGGCCCGCCCCGTCACTCGAGGGGCTGGCGCGCGATGCCGGCCGGCTCCCGCGCCGCGAACAGCCACCCCCCGAGCGCGGCGAGCAGCGGCAGGCCGATGACCAGCACCCCGAGGGGGCGCAGCGGCAGGTTCCGGGTGAGCTCGGACAGGTTGTCCGAGAAGTTGTTCGCGAGGAACGCCGTGACCAGCAGGTAGGCCGTGACGACGCCGAGCACCGCGCCGACGAAACCAAGCGCGCCGGCGGTGACGCTCGTGAGGGCGCGGCGGGTCCGCCTCGACGCCCCCGTCGCGGTCAGCACGCGAAGCTCCGCGGCGGTCTCCGCGCGGATCAGCCCGACCGTCATCGCGAGCACGCCGAGCGCCACCAGCAGCCCGAGGAGGATCGCCCAGCCCAGCACCTCGTCGAGCGAGGCGAACGACGACGCGGTCTCGATCGTCGCGGTGGCGGCGTTCGCGATCGTGAGCGCCGCCTGCTTCTGCTGCGCGGTCAGCGCGGCCGGCGTCGTCAGCTCCACCGCCGCGGCGCTCAGGTGCAGGTGGAGGGTCCGCACCGCGTGCATCGTGAGGACGGTGTTCGGCGCGGACGTCCCCGTCGGCAGCTGCGGCATCGCCTGGACCTTCGGCGCGAGGATGCAGTAGCCCGGCGGGCACGGGCCCGCGTTCCCGAAGCTCGGGCCGCTCGGCGTCACGCCGTAGTCGAGCGCAATTTCGCCGGCGGCCGCGGGCAGCGTCGGCCGCGAGGTCAGCACCATGGCGGTCGGGTCGACCTCGCTCGGGGTGATGCCGTAGTGCGCGAGCAGCGCCGGCGTGGCGACGTAGAGGTTGCCGTTGAAGTTCCGGCCGGGCGTCGTGCGGTTGAGGCTCGCGTCGCTCGCCTGGTAGAGGACGAGGGAGCTCGTCGCGCCGATGGCGCTGGCGATCCGCTTGCTGAGCGCGGTGAGCGAGCGGCCCGAGGGAGGCGGGGGACCGGCTTTGTGCGTGCACTCGCCGGCGCCGCAGGGCTGCGTCAGGAAGGTGCCCGCGGGCGCGGCGGGGTACACCACGACCACGTTGCTCGCGAGGTTCGGCCCGACGAAGTCGAACGGGTCCGAGTAGCGCGCCGTGGTCGCGACGACGACGACGCCGGTCATCACGATCGCGAGGCAGATCGCCCCGAGCGCCGCCCCGGAGCGGGAGCGGTACCGCGCGAGGTCGCGCAGCGCGATCCGCGCCGCGAGCGGCGAGCGCCCCGCCACCCGGCCGAGCTGGGCGATCACCCACTGGGCGACGAGGTAGAGCCCGACGCACGCCGCGACGATGCCCGCGAGCACGACGAGCACGCCCCCGCCCCCGCCGCCGCCGGCGCCGCCGGCCTGGCCGCTCCCGGCGAAGACGAGGACCACGCCGCCGGCCAGCACCGAGGCACCGATCGCGGCGTTGCGGCGCGAGACCCTCGGCTCGTTCGGCCGTCCCGAGAGCGCGGCGACGACCGGCAGGCGCGCCATCGCCCGGGCCGGCCGCCAAGCGGCGAGCGTGGCGGTCACCGGCGCGAGCAGCATGGCCGTGACGACGAGCCACCACGGGATGGCCGCGGGGTCGACGACGTGACCGACGCTCGCCTGCTGGTGCGGCGCGTACGCCCACCACGCGGCGAGCCCGAGCACCCCGCCGACGACCATGCCGAGGCTGCCGAGGACGAAGCCGTTCATGAGCAGCACCAGGCGCACCTTGGACTCGGCGGCGCCGATCGCCCCGAGCACGCCGATCGCCCGGGTGCGTCGCTGGCCCATGACGGTGAACCCCGCCACCGCGATGAGGCCGATGAACAGCATCCCGAAGGTGGCCGCGATCAGCACGATCAGCTCGCCGATGTCGAAGCTCGGCGGCGGGACCGGCTGGATGGCGGCCACGAGCGTCGTGTAGAAGGCACGGGGAGGCCGGAACGTCGAGAGCTGCGCGGGCGTGGAGTCGAAGAGCACGGTGACGCTCGCGGGGCGCGCGAGCGCGCCAGGCGCGACGAGCGCCAGCGCCGCGTTGAGGTCCGTCGGGCTGCGGATCTCGCCGACCACCCGGTACGGCCGCCCGGCAGCGCGCCAGGTGTCCCCGATCCCGAGCCCGTACAGCCCCGCGAGCGCCGGCGAGAGCGCCACCTGGTCGCGCGCCGTCGGGTAGCGCCCCTCTGTCAGCTGGACGAGCGGGGCCACGAACCGCCCGTGCGGGTCGAGAGACTCCAGCAGCGCCCCCGAGGCGGCGCCGGTCGTGAGGGGGCTCGACGCGATGACCGCGGTGGCGCCGAAGTGCGCGCGCAGGGCTGCGAGCTCGGCGGCGAGGTGAGGGTCGCTGCCGTCGAGGGCGGCGAGCGTGTTGGCTGTGCCGTACTGGGCGTTCTGCGGGACGCGCGAACCGCTCACCAGGCCGGCCGACAGGATCGTGGCGACCACGGCGAGCGCGATCAGCACGCCGATGAGCACCTGCTGGCGCCACTCCCGCCGGTAGAGGCGGAGCGACCAGCGCAGCACGGCGCGGCGCGCCGGCAGCCCCCCGTCGCCGCTCGTGACGGTGGCGGCGGTCACGACACCTCGCGGAGGACGAGCGCCTCAGGGGTCTCGGGCGGACGGGTCTGGTCCGTGAGCCTGCCGTCGCGGATGAACACCACGCGGTCCGCCCACGACGCGAGCTTGGCGTCGTGGGTCACCACGACGGCGGCCGCCCCGCGCCTGCACGCCGCGTGGATCGTGCGCATCACGCCCTCGGCGTTGACCGAGTCGAGCGCGCCGGACGGCTCGTCGGCGAGCACGAGTCGGCGGTCCCCGACCGTCGCCCGCGCGATCGCGACGCGCTGGCGCTCGCCGCCCGAGAGCTCGTCGGGGAAGTTCTGCCCCTTGTCCGCGACGTCGAAGACCTCGAGCGCCGCCTGCGCCATGGTCTGGGCGCGGCGGGCCGGCACGCCGTCCAGCTCGAGCGGCAGCGAGACGTTCTCGAGCGCCGACAGCCCGGCGAGCAGGTTGTAGTCCTGGAAGACGTACCCGACCGACCGACGGCGCAGCCGCGCCTTCTGGCCCCTCGACCGGGTCGAGAGCTTGTCACCCGCGACGACGACCTCGCCGCTCGTCGGGTCCTCGAGGCCGCCGGCGATCGTGAGCAGCGTGGTCTTGCCGGAGCCCGAGGGCCCCATCACGGCCACGAGCTCGCCTTCGTCCACGGTGAGCGTCACGTCGCGCAGCGCGTGGACGGCGGCCGGGCCGTCACCGTAGGTCTTGAACACCTCGTGGAGCTCGAGCGCACTCATCGGCGCACCCCCTGTCGTCTCGGCATCGGGAGGGTCGGCACGGGGACCGGCCCGGTCGGGTCTCCTTCGCGTTCGTGCAGCGCGCGGGCGAAGCGGCCGTCGGCGGCGTCGAGCCACCGCATCAGCGCGTCGAGCCGGAAGAGCTCAGCGTCCACCACGAGCGCGAAGTTGAGGTCCCCGCCGTCGTCGTGGGCCTTGAGCCGCGTCCACTCCTGCATGAGCTCGACCATGTACCGGCGGTGCACCTGGATGACCTCGGCGACGTCCACCCCGCGCACGCCGGCGGCGACCATCACCTTCATCACGACCTCGTCGCGCGGCGGCGCGGACATGTCGGGAGGGGTCGTGAGCCAGGCCGCCAGCTCGTGCTCCCCGCGTTCGGTCAGCCGGTAGTCCTTCTGGGGGCCGGGCTCGCTCCCGTCGCTCGAGGCGACCAGCCCGTCGCGCTCGAGACGCTGGAGCGTCGTGTACACCTGGCCCACGTTGAGCGGCCAGACGTCCCCGGTCCGGCCCTCGAACTCGTTGCGCAGCTGGAGGCCGTACTTCGGGCCGTCGCTCAGCAGTGCCAGCAGCGCGTGTCGGACGCTCATGAGCCTTACCTCCGTAGAATATTCAGTATTCTATGAGGTAGATCCGGCGGAGTCAAGGCCTCGTGCCAAGTTTCACGCTCGACGTCAGGCGCCCGCGCGAGCCGCCCACCAGGCGTCCAGGCGGCGGCCGGCCTCCTCCTCGCCGAGCAGCCCCTCGTCCAGGCGGAGGTCGAGGAGGAAGGCGAGCGCCTCCCCCACCTCACGCCCCGGCGGGATCCCGAGGCGGGCCATGACCGCGTTGCCGTCGAGCTCGGGCCGCATCGCGTCGAGGGCCTCCTGCTCGCGCAGCTCGGCGATCCGGGCCTCGAGCTCGTCCATCCGGGCCGCCAGCTCCCTCGCCCGCCTGGCGTTGCGCGTCGTGCAGTCGCACCGGGTGAGCTCGTTGAGCCGGGTCAGGTGCTCGCCCGCGTCGCGCACGTAGCGGCGCACCGCGCGATCCGTCCAGCCCATCTTGTAGGTGTGGAACCGAAGGTGGAGCTCGACGAGCCGCGCGACGGTCCCCACGTCGTCGGTCGGGTACCGGAGCTGCTCCATCCGCGCCCTGGTCATGCGCGCGCCCACCACCTCGTGGTGGTGGAAGCTCACGCCGTCGGGGCCGATCGCGCGGGTCTTCGGCTTGCCCACGTCGTGGAAGAGGGAGGCCAGCCGCAGGAGCCGGTCGGGCTGGGTCTTGTCGACCACCGCGAGCGTGTGCGCGAGCACGTCCTTGTGCCGGTGGATCGGGTCCTGCTCCAACGCGAGCGCGTCGAGCTCGGGGAGGAACTGGCTCGCGAGCCCGGTCCTGACCAGGAACCACAGCGCGACCGACGGCGTCGGGACGAGCAGGATCCGGTCGAGCTCGTCGCGGATCCGCTCGGCCGAGACGATCTCGAGGCGAGGCGCGAGCTCGGTCGCCGCGGCGACGAGCGCCTCGTCGGGGACGAGGTCGAACCTCGCAATGAACCTCGCGGCCCGCAGCATCCGGAGGGGGTCGTCGCCGAAGGAGACCTCGGGGTCGAGCGGCGTCGCCAGGCGGTGCTGGGCGAGGTCCGCCGCGCCCCCGTACGGATCGACTAGCCGCAGGGTCGCGAGGTCGAGGGCCATGGCGTTGATGGTGAAGTCACGGCGGGAGAGGTCGACCTCGATCTCGTCGCCGAACGTCACCTCAGGCTTGCGCGAGTCGGATCGGTAGACCTCGGCGCGGTGCGTCGTGATCTCGACGCGGCGCCCGCCGACCGCCACGCCGATCGTGCCGTACGCGCGGCCCTGCTCCCAGACCTGGTCCGCGACCCCCCTCACCAGCCGCAGCACCTCGTCGGGCCGCGCCTCCGTGGTGAGGTCGAGGTCGATCGCATCGAGGTCGGCGCCCACGAGCGCGTCACGGACCGACCCGCCGACGAGGTAGAGCCGTCGACCGGCCTGCTCGAACCTCCTCGAGAGCGGCTCGACCGCGTCGAGCAACGTGCGCAGCCGAGGGGGAACTCCCTGCGCGGCCACCGAGGCGAGGGTACCGCGACCGGGTGCGATTGAAGGCACCTTCTAGCCTCTCGGGCCATGGCGTGGTGCGCGCGGGTGCGGGTCGTCCGGGCCGCCCGTGCGCTGCTCGCGACGACCGCCGTCACGGCCTTCGCCGCCGTCGTGCTCGGGGTCCCGGGCGCCGCATCCGTGCGCGTCGACGCGGCGCCCACCCCGACGGTCCGCCTGCTCCACGTCTCCCCCGTCGTCCACCGCGCGGGCCAGCCCGTGGCGATCGTGCTCACCCGGTCGGGCGCGGCCGCCATAGCCGGCTCGACCGTGCAGGTGACGCTGTACACGCGGCTCACGACGAGGTCGGGCCTGCTGGCCGCTGTCGGGTCGCCCGGGCCGTCGGGGCCGGTCACCACGTCGGGGCCGCTCCCTGCCAGCTGCCTGCAGGCCGGGGGCGTCCTCGCCGTCGCGCTCCGCGTCGCACCCGACGGGGTCGCCGTCCCGCACCGCACCCTGTGCGGGCGCATCGCGCCGGTGCTGCGGCTCGGGTGCAGCGCCGGGTGCGACGGCGTCTACCCGCTGCGGATCGCGGTGCACGGCGGCGGGATCTCGACGACGATCGACACGCTCATCACCTACGCAGCGGTCGCAGCCGCCAACCCGCTCGAGCTCGCCTGGGTCATCCGCGTCGCAGGGCCGGCGAGCGCCCTCGCGGGCGCGCGCGGTGCGCTCCAGGGGGTCGCCGCGCACCCGACCGTGCCGGTCACCGTCGACGTGCAGGGGCAGACCGTCGCGTCGCCGTCCGCGGCGGCAGCACCGGCCGTCGCGCTCCTCAGAGCTGCCACCGCGGCGCAGGCGCACGAGCTCACCGCCGAGGCGTACGTGCCCGCAGACCTCGGGACGCTCCGGGCGAGCGCGCTCCCCGCGGAGGTGCCGGCGCAGTTCGCCCTCACCGCCTCGACGCTCCGCGTCGACGGCGTCCGGCGCCCGACGGCGCGCACGGTCACGATCGGGTCCGGGCCCCAGACCCCGACGAGCGCGGACGCGGTGGCCTCGCTCGGCTTCCACCACCTCGTCGTGGACGGCTCGGACCTCGCGGTCGACCCGGCGGAGACCCTCCACTGGGGTGGCGCGTTCCGCCTCGGCGGCGCGCCGCAGGGACCGACCGCGCTGGCAGCGGACCCCGGGCTCTCCGCGCTCAGCGACGTGACCGCGGACGACCCCGGGCTGACCGCGGCGAACTTCCTCGGGGAGCTCGCCCTGCTGCACTTCGAGGCGCCGAACCTCCCGGACCCGCGCGTCGTCGTCGCGGTCACCGACGCGTCGCCGGCCGTCGCGGCCGCGTTCGTGAACGAGGTGCTCGCGGGGCTGCAGCACAACCCGGTCGTGACCCCGGTGACCGTCTCGCACGCGTTCCGCACCGTGCCGGTCGGTGCCAACGGGTTCCCAGGGGTGCGGGACCTGGCCACGTCGACGAGCGGGACGTACGCCGGGGCGACCGTGAGCGAGATCCGCTTCCTGCGCATCACCCTCGACGCGCTCGCCTCCGCGGTCCGCGGAGGGCTCTCCCCGGTCGGCCCGATCGACGGCATGCTGCTCTCCGCCGAGCAGCCCATGAGCCCCTCGCTCCGTCAGCGGGTCTTCACGAGCGTCCACGAGCGGCTCGCGGACCAGCAGGCATACTTCCGCATCTACGACGGGGCGATCACCCTCACGCAGTCCGGTGCCGCGCTGCCGATCACGATCTTCTCGAGCGCGCCGTACACATACACGGGGTTCCTCGTGCTCACGAGCCCGAAGCTCACGTTCCCCGACGGCCCCGGCTGCGCGACGAGCCGACCCTCGCGCACCTGCAGGGTCCAGCTCGACGGCCCGGTCGGCGGGGTCTACTCGGTCCGGATCTCTGCGACGGCCGACGTGACCGGTGACATCCCGCTCACCGCGAGCCTCGTCTCCCCCGACCACAACCTCCAGCTGGCAAAGCCGGTGGTGATCACGGTCCGGGCGACCCAGACCTCCATCGTCGGCATCGCGCTCACGGTGCTCGCGGTGCTGGTGCTCGCCGTGTGGTGGGTCCGGACCTCCCGTCGACGGCGCGCCGCGCGCTGATGACGACGGCGCCCACGACCAAGCCCCTCACCGCCGCCTCCACCATGGCGGCCGGCACCCTGGTCTCCCGGGCGACCGGGGTGGCGCGCGTGCTCGTCCTCGCGTGGGTCCTCGGGTTCACGCCGCTCTCGGACGCCTACAACCTCGCGAACACCATCCCGAACATGCTCTACGACGTCGTGCTCGGGGGGATCGCGACGGCGACCTTCGTCCCGGTCTTCATCGAGCGGCTGCACCGCGACGGCGAACGACGGGCCTGGCGCTCGATCTCGGCCGTGGTGACCGTCGCGACCGTCGTGCTCGTCCTCGCCTCCGCGATCGCCTTCGCGCTCGCACCGTGGATCATCGACGCGTTCACGGCCCTCAACCACCTGGGCGGGACGCGCACCCCCGCCGAGCTGGCCCAGCAGCGAGCGGTCGCCACGTCGCTGCTCCGGTGGTTCTCGCCCCAGATCCTCTTCTACGGGCTGCTCTCGATCTCCACGGCGCTGCTCAACGTGCGCGGGCGGTTCGGCGCGCCGGCGTGGGTGCCGATCGTCAACAACCTCGTCTGCATCGGGGTGCTCGCGTGGTTCGCGGCGATCGACCCGGCCCCGACGCTCTCGTCGGTCGCCGCGAGCCCGCAGCGCATCGCGCTGCTCGGGCTCGGGACGACAGCGGGCGTGGCCCTGCAGGCGGCCGCGCTCCTCCCGTCGCTCGCACGCGCGGGCTCGTTGCGCGTGCGCTGGCGGTTCGACCTGCGCGACGAGGCCGTCCGCGCGGTCGGGCGGCTCTCGAGCTGGACGCTCGGGATCGTCGTCGGGAACCAGCTCGCGCTCGCCGTCGTGCTCGCGTTCGCCTTCGGGATCGGAGGCGAGGGACCGGTCTCGGCCTACACCTACGCGTACGCGTTCATGCAGATGCCCTACGCGGTGGTCGCGGTCTCCGTGATGGCGGCGGTCACCCCGGAGCTCGCGCGCCGGTGGACCCACGGCGACCGGCCCGGGTTCGCCCAGCGGTTCGGGACGGGGTTGCGAGGCACCATGGGGATCATCCTGCCGGCGTCGGTCGGGCTGCTCGTGCTCGCCCAGCCGCTCGTCGCGCTCCTCCTGTACCGCGGCCACGGCCACGGCCGGCTCCTCGCGGGCACGGTGCTCGCCGTGCTCGCGGCCGGCCTCCCGGGGTTCACGTGCTTCCAGTTCGCGATCCGCGGCCTGCAGGCCATGCAGCGCGCCCGCGACGCGTTCTGGCTCTACCTCGGCGAGAACGCGTGCAACGTCGTCCTCGCCGTGACGTTCGGGCGCCACTCGATGGGCGCGCTCACGGCGTCGGTCTCGATCGCCTACACGGCCGCGGCCGTCGGCGCGCTCTGGGTGGTGCGCCACCGGGCAGGCTCGCTCGGCCCGCCGGGGTGCTACCAGCCGCTCGCCCGGATCGCCGTGGCGACCGCGTGCACGGGCGTGGTCACGCTCGCGGCGTCGGCGGCCACGGGGTGGGCGAGCGGCGTCGGGCTCGCGGCGCGGCTCGTGTGGTCGATCGCGGCGGGCGGCGCGACGTTCGTGCTCGTGAGCGCGTGGCTCACCCGGCGCGTGCGCCGGACCGGCGCGCTGCGTGGCAGGCTCTCGGCGGGAGGGGGAGATGACCGCGGTCCGGATCGTCACTGACAGCGCGTGCGACCTGCCGAAGGCGGTCCTCGACGAGCACGGGATCGACGTCGTGCCGCTCACGATCCGCTTCGGGAGCGACGAGTTCACCGACGGGATGGACCTCTCGACCGCGGAGTTCTGGAAGCGCTGCAGCGAGTCGACGCGGCTCCCCGAGACCGCCGCCCCCGCGCCGGGCGCGTTCCAGTCGGCGTTCGAGCGCGCTGCGGACGAGGGGTGCGAGGGGGTCGTCTGCGTCACGCTCTCCTCGGGGCTCTCGGCCACCTACCAGGCGGCGGTCCTCGCCGCCGAGACCGTCGCCGGACGGATCGACGTCGAGGTCGTCGACTCGAGGCAGGTGACCGCGGCCGAGGGCCTGCTCGCGCTCTTCGCCGCCGAGGTGGCCGGCACCGGCGCGTCGGCCGCCCAGGTGGCGGCGCGCACGACCGCGCGCGTCGTGACCGCGGACCTCATCGGCACGATCGACACGATGGACCACCTCGTGAAGGGCGGCCGCCTCGGCAGCGCGAAGGCGCTGGTCGGCTCGTTGCTGAGCGTGAAGCCGATCCTCTCGGTGCGCGACGGCCTCGTGGTCGAGGGGGGTCGGCAGCGCACGCGGGCGCGGGCGCTCGAGCACCTCGCGACGGTCACCGAGTCGCGCGCGCCGTTCGACTGGCTCGCCGTCGGAGGCGGCGACGCCGACGACCTCCACAAGGTCGTCGAGCGGATCGCGGCCGTGCAGACGACGCATCCGCTCATCGTCACGGAGATCGGCCCGGTGGTCGGCACGCACGCCGGTCCGGGGATCGTCGGGATCGCCTGGCTCACGCCGGAGCGGTGACGCCGCCGCCCCGGGCGTTGCGCCGATAGGGTCCACGCCGTGACGGACCAAGAGGAGCCGCCCCAGGGTACGCAGGACCTCGCAGACAAGGCGATGTCCTGGATCGACCAGGTCGTCGACACGCTGCACGACCGGGTCATCCGACCGATCCTCCTCGTCGGCCGGTCGGTGGCGTTCTCGTTCGTCATCGCGTTCAGCCTGATCGTCGTGGCGGTCGCGCTCGCCGTGATGCTGCTGCGGCTCCTCGACGTCTACGTCTTCCCGAACCACCAGTGGGCTTCGTGGGCGCTCCTCGGGCTCATCTGCACGGTGGCGGGGCTCGTGATCTGGCGGTACCGGCGCACGCCGGCCAGGGCCAGCTCCGCGTGACCGAGCGCGTCGCGCTCACCATCGTCGGGTCCGGGCCGGCCGGGCTCACCGCCGCCATCTACGCGGCCCGCGCCCAGCTCGCGCCGGTCGTGCTCGAGGGCGAGCCGTCGTCGACCTCGGACCAGCCCGGCGGCCAGCTGATGCTCACGACCGACGTGGAGAACTACCCCGGGTTCGTCGACGCGATCCTCGGCCCCGACCTCATGGGGCGGATGCGTGGCCAGGCGCTGCGGTTCGGCGCCGACCTCCGCGTCGCGCGTGCCTGCAGGGCGGAGCTCGCCAGCTCCCCGTTCTCGCTGTGGCTCGGCAGCCACGACGGGCCCGAGCCCGACATCGTGGCCGACGCGGTGATCCTCGCATCGGGCGCGCGCGCGATCCCGCTCGCGGTCCCGGGCGAGGCGCGCCTGCTCGGGCACGGGCTCTCCACGTGCGCGACGTGCGACGGCTTCTTCTTCCGCGGCCAGGAGATCTGCGTCGTCGGCGGCGGGGACTCGGCGATCGAGGAGGCCCTCTTCCTCACGCGGTTCGCGACCTCGGTGACGATCATCCACCGGCGCGATCAGCTGCGTGCGTCGCGGATCATGCAGCAGCGGGCGTTCGCCCACGAGCGGATCTCGTTCCGCTGGAACACGGTCGTCACCGAGATCCTCGGTGACGAATCGGTCTCCGGCGTCGCGCTCACCGACACGGTCACCGGCGCGACCTCGACCCTCCCGGTGACGGGCGTCTTCGTCGCGATCGGCCACGAGCCCAACACCGCCCTCGTGAAGGGGCAGGTCGAGCTCGACGAGGGCGGGTACGTCGTGACGCACGACGGCACGCAGACGAGCGTCGAGGGCGTCTTCGCCGCGGGCGACGTGCAGGACCGCACCTACCGCCAGGCGGTCACCTCCGCCGGCTCGGGCTGCATGGCGGCGATCGACGCCGAGCGGTGGCTGGAGTCGCGCGCGCCGCACTGAGCAGGTCCACGGCAGCCCGCTCGCGGGAACATCGCGGGCGGGCGCGCGTTGTACCCTTCGGCGAGTGGAGGATCGATGGCACTGCAGCAGCTGACCGACGACACGTTCAACGAGGTCGTGGGCACGGCGGAGACCCCGATGCTGGTGGACTTCTGGGCCGAGTGGTGCGGACCGTGCAAGCAGATCGCGCCGGTGCTCGAGGAGCTGGCCGTCGAGCAGGCGGGCCGCCTCCAGGTCGCCAAGCTCAACGTCGACGAGAACCTCAAGGTCGCGCAGCAGTTCTCGGTCATGTCGATCCCGACGCTCATCCTCTTCAAGGGCGGCGAGCCCGTGGCCCGGCTGGTCGGCGCGAAGCCGAAGGGGGCGCTCCTCCAGGAGCTCGCCGGCTACCTGTAGGGCTGGCCGCGCTGCCGGGTCTACCGCTCGCAGAGGGCTCCAAGGGGCCCGCGGTCGCCGACGTCCAGGAGCGCCTGGCCGCGCTCGGGCACGTCCCCGACGGGGATGCGGCCGGCGTCTTCGGACCGTCCACGCGTGCCGCGGTCGAGGCGTTCCAGCGGCACCGCGGGATCCGCATCGACGGCATCGTCGGGGCCAACACCTGGGACCGGCTCGTCGAGGCCGGCCGCCGGCTCGGCGACCGCGTCCTCTCGACGACCGCGCCCCTCCTGCGCGGCGACGACGTGGCCGAGCTGCAGGAGCGCCTCGCGGCGCTCGGGTTCGACCCCGGCCGGGTCGACGGGATCTACGGGGCCGCCACGCGAGCGGCGGTCGCCGGGTTCCAGCGGGACGCCGGCCTCCCCGCCGACGGCGTGGCGGGGCCGATGACCCTCCTCGAGCTGCGCCGCCTCGCGGCCCGGCATCAGCGGACGACGCTCGTGAACGAGGTGAAGGAGCGGGTGCGCCGCGGGCCCGGCTCGCTCGACACCCTGGTCGTGGCCGTGGGGCAGGCCGGCGGCCTCGAGACCGTCGTCGAGGGAGCCGCGAGGGCGCTGCGGGCGCGCGGAGCGGTCGTCGTCGTGGTCCGCGAGGCCGACGAGGGGCCGATCGCCGCGTCCGCCAACGCCTCCACCGCGCGCTGCCTGGTCGTGGTCAGGCTCGACCCGGGGGCAACAGCGGCGACGGCGCTCTACTTCGCCACCCAGCGGAGCGAGTCGCCCGCCGGCCGGAGGCTCGCCGAGCCCATGGCGGACCGCGCCGGCCGCGCGCTCGGGATCGCCTCGACCGCACGGGGCATGGCGCTGCCGGTCCTGCGCGAGACGAGGATGCCGGCGGTGGTGCTCGAGGTCGGCCCGCTCGAACGGGTGGTCGAGCGCACGGCCCAGCTCGCCGACGCCGTCGCGGCGGCGGTCGAGGGGTGGGTCACGCCCGGCGCGTGACCGTCGCGCCGCCTCTGTGTCACCAATGGTTGCACGGTCCGGTCGCCACCGGCTGCCACCGAGCCGCGACGTGGCCACCTCAATGTAGGACCGCGACGGACGCGTGAAGAGGCCGCGACCCGAAGGTGAAAACCCACAACCTCAGCCACAGGCTGGGGAAAAGGCTCGACCAGGCGTCGACGCGACGATCAGGCGACCGGGACGCCCGTCACGACCCGGTAGATCCGCTCCAGGTCGTCGAGGTCGGCGAACTCCACGATCACCCGGCCCTTGCGGCCCTCCTTGAGGTCGACCCGGACCCGGGTGTTGAGGTGCCCCTCCAGCAGGTGCTCGAGCTCCTTGATCCCGGCGTCCGGGATCACCTCGGCCTGATCGGCTGGTGTTGGCGCCCCGTCCGTCTCGGGTGCCTGCGTGGCGGCGAGCCGCCGGACCAGGTCCTCGGTCGCCCTGACGCTCAGCCCCTCGGCCTCGACCTTGGCGGCCGCGGCCTCGAGCGCCTCGGGGTCGGCGATCGCGAGGAGCACCTTGGCGTGCCCGGCCGAGAGCCGCCCGTCGGCGAGCGCACCCTGCACCGACGCAGGCAGCTGGAGCAGCCGCAGCGTGTTCGTGATCGACTGGCGGCTGCGGCTCACGCGCTCGGCGACCTGCTCGTGGGTGAGGTCGAACTCGTCGATCAGCTGCTGGTAGGCGGCGGCCTCCTCGAGGGGGTTGAGGTCCGTGCGGTGGAGGTTCTCGATCAGGGCGACCTCGAGGCTGTGCAGGTCGGACGCCCGGCGCTGGACGATGGCGGGGATGGCGTCGAGCCCGGCACGGCGCGCCGACCGCCACCGGCGCTCCCCGGCCACGAGCTCGTAGACGCCGTCTCGCTCGGGGGCCTGGCGCACCAGCACCGGCTGGAGGACGCCGACCGCCTTGATCGAGGCGGCCAGCTCCGCGAGCGATGCCTCGTCGAAGCTCGTCCGCGGCTGGAACGGGTTGGGGCGGATGGCGTCCAGGGGCACCTCGCGCAGGTCCAGCCCGCTCGGGCCGTCGCCCGCGATCTCTCCTGGGATGAGGGCGCCGAGCCCCTTACCCAGCCCGCTTCTCCGCACCATCACTCACCTCCCGCGCGAGGGCCTTGTAGGCCCGCGCGCCCTTTGACGCCGGGTCGAACGTCGTGATCGGCTGGCCGAACGACGGGGCCTCCGAGAGCCGCACCGTCCTCGGGATGACCGTGCCCTGGGTCTGCGTGGGGAAGTGGCGCCGCACCTCGTTCGCGACGTCCTCTGAGAGCCGGGTCCGGGCGTCGTACATCGTGAGCACGACCGTCGAGATCTCGAGCTCCTCGTTGAGGTTGCGCTGGACCAGGGACACGATCCGCTGCAGCTGGGTCAGGCCCTCGAGCGCGTAGAACTCGCACTGGACCGGGACGAGGATCTCCCCGGCCGCGGCGAAGGCGTTGATCGTGATGAGGCCGAGCGACGGGGGGCAGTCGACCAGGACGAAGTCGTAGTCGTCCACAACCGACGTCAGCGCCCGCTTCAGCCGCAGCTCCCGGCTGAGCGCGCTGAAGAGCTCCTGCTCGACCCCTGCGAGGTCGAGCGTCGCGGGCGCGACGAAGAGGTTCTCGATCCCCACCGGCTCGATGCAGTCCACCATGGGCGTGTCGGCGAGCAGGACGTCGTACATCGAGTGCTGGAACCCTCGACCGTCGACGCCGAGCCCGGTGGTGGCGTTCCCCTGGGGGTCGAGGTCGACCACCAGCACCCGGTACCCGAGCAGCGCGAGGCTCGAGCCCAGGTTCACGGTGGTCGTCGTCTTGCCGACGCCGCCTTTCTGGTTCGCGACGGCGATCACCCGAGGGAGCGGCCGTGCGGTGCGATCCGACGGGCGGGGGGCCCCGTCGACGGCCCACGGCTCGTCGCGCCCGACGTCGGCTCCCGGAGGCGACTCGGCCGCGACCGGGGGCAGCACGGTCAGCGGTGCTGGAGCCGCTCCCGACTCGGCGGCGACCGGCTGCGCGGGCGCCCGAAGCGGAGCGATCGCGGGCGCGGGAGCGGCCTGCACCCCGACGGCCTGAGCGGGCGTCGCCTCGGGTCGGTCCGCGTCGACGGCCGGCCGCGGGACCACGTTCGTGGGGGGGGCCACCGAGGAGACCGTCGGGACGCCGGGGCTCGTCGGCAACCCCGGGTCGTCCACCCCCTGCACCCCCACAGGGGTCGCTGCGCCGGTCCGGGTGGCGTCGGAACGCGGCGGGTCGGCCGGGGGCTCCGGCAGCTCGGGCTCCGCGGTGTCCGTCGCGACGACGCCGCGAGGGCCCTCGTCGGTGGTGGGGGGCGTCGCGGCCCCTCGATCCCGCGACTCCGCGGTGTGCTTGGACCGCCGCCAGAGCGCCATCAGCGGGCGGCAGACCAGCCGAGCGCCACGACGCCATTCAACCCGCGAAGGAGGCGTGCGTCAAGGGTCGGCCACGATTCGCACAACGGATGATCCACGTGGAGCAATGGGACGCCGTTCTCATGGCAGCCAGCGACCGGTCAGAAGAGTGGCCGCTTCGACGGCACACCGGTCCGCCGCGGGTAGGCGGCGGGGCACGGCCCGACGCGGCGGATCGCCACGAGCAGCGGATCGACGTG
>Ga0318494_10000271_pt1 | contig 16758 bp, 13 predicted proteins | sample GRESIP108b1f24_FD_203293 | JGI IMG/M metagenome (GOLD analysis project Ga0318494, IMG submission 203293) | Tropical soil microbial communities from Luquillo Experimental Forest, Puerto Rico - GRE.SIPMG.108b1f24 | ecosystem: Environmental > Terrestrial > Soil > Tropical forest > Bulk soil... | reverse complement strand
GGTCGAAGACGTGCACCTTCCTGACGTCGGCCCACAGCCGCGCGTTCTCGCCCTCGGTGATGCGGGAGGCGGGGTCGAGCCGGGCGACCACGGTTTCAGAAGTGCCGCTGGTGTCCGCGCGCCCGGAGTCCTTGGCGAGTTCCTCGAGTTCGGCCACGTTCGCGGCATGCCCGAGGTCCTCGGTAAAGTAGACGAACTTGTCCGAACCCAGCGACTCGATCACGTCGATGGTGGCGTTGAACTCGAGCCCGTTCGGCTTGAGGTCCGCTGGCACCTGCGAGGCGTCCTCGAAGTTCTCCGGCCGGATGCCCACGATGACCTCGCGGCCCATCCCGGCGGCTTCCAGCGCCTGCCGATGCCGGGCGGTCAGCGGCATGTCTCCCAGCCCGGTACGCAGCTTGCCCTGCTCCAGGGTGCCCGCCATGAAGTTCATCGAGGGCGAGCCGATGAAGCCCGCCACGAACAGGTTCGCCGGGTGGTCGTACAGTTCCTGCGGCGACGCCACCTGCTGGAGCACGCCGAGGCGCATGACCGCGACCCGGTCGCCGAGCGTCATCGCCTCGACCTGGTCGTGGGTCACGTAGACCATGGTCGTGCCCAGCCTCCGCTGGAGCCTGGACACCTCGGTGCGCGTCTGCACCCGCAGTTTCGCGTCGAGGTTGGACAGCGGCTCGTCCATCAGGAACGCGGCCGGGTCGCGGACGATCGCCCGGCCCATCGCCACCCGCTGCCGCTGGCCGCCGGACAGGTTGGCCGGCCTGCGGTCGAGGAACGGCGTCAGGTCGAGGACCCGAGCCGCCTCGTTGACCTTCTCGTCGATCACGTTCTTGGGGGTCTTGGCCAGTTTCAGCGCGAAGCCCATGTTCTCCCGGACCGTCATGTGCGGGTACAGGGCATAGCTCTGGAACACCATGGCGATGTCGCGGTCCTTCGGCGCCTTGTCGTTCACCACCTTCCCGCCGATGCGCAGTTCGCCCGAGCTGATGTCCTCCAGCCCGGCGATCATGTTGAGCGTCGTCGACTTGCCGCACCCGGACGGGCCGACCAGGATGATGAACTCGCCGTCCGCGATGTCCAGGCTGATGTCGTTCACCGCGAGCGCCCCGTCTGGGAAGCGCTTGCTCATGTGGTCCAGGACGATTTCGGCCACTGTCTGCTCCTTAAGTCCTTTTCCCGGCTAGCCCTTGACCGCGCCGGATGTCAGCCCGGCGACGATCCGCCGCTGGAAGATCAGCACGAAGATGATGATCGGAATGGTGATGACGACCGCGGCGGCCGAGATCGACCCGGTGGGCACCGCGAACTGCGAACTGCCGGTGAAGAACGCCAGCGCGGCCGGTGCCGTCCGCGCGGCGATCGTCGAGGTCAGCGTGAAGGCCAGCAGGAACTCGTTCCAGCAGAACAGGAACACCAAGATGGCGGTGGTGACCATGCCGGGCGCCGCGAGCGGGGCGATGACCCGGACGAACGCCTGGAACGGGGTGGCCCCGTCCATCTTGGCCGCCTTCTCCAGTTCCCAGGGGATCTCGCGGAAGAACGCGGACAGCGTGTAGATGCCCAGCGGCAGGCCGAACGCGATGTAGGGGATGATCAGCCCGATCCAGCTGTTGAATATGCCGAGCGCTCGCTCGATGTTGAACAGCGGCGTCGCCAGCGAGATGAGCGGGAACATCGCGATCAGCAGCGACAGGCCGATGAGAGCGCGCTTGCCCGGGAAGGCGAGCCGGGCCACGGCGTACGCCGCCAGCGAGGCCAGCACCACCGAGACGAACGTCGCGATCAGGCCGATCCCGATGGAGTTGAGCAGCGGCCGGGTGAACTCAGAGGAGTTGAAGATCCCGCTGTAGTTCGCCCAGGTCCACTTCTTCGGGAAGAACGTCGGGTCGGTGATGGTCGAGGGGTCCTTGAAGGACAGCGAGAAGATCCACACGACGGGGATGAGCACCAGCAGGATCGTGACGAGGTTCGCCGTGATCCAGCCGGACTTCTGCCTGGTAGTGGCGACGGCCATGGCGGCTCACCCTTCCGTGCCCGGCGCGGCCGCGCCGAAGATCCTGATGTAGATGAAGGCGATGATCGCCACGCAGACGAAGATCAAGATGGAGATCGCCGACCCGATGCCCAGGTTCAGCCCCCGGAACAGGTTGTCGTAGCCCAGGATCGATACGGAGTAGGTGCCGTTGCCGCCCTGGGTCAGGATGTAGATGTTGTCGAATATCCGGAACGCGTCGAGCGTCCGGAACAGCAGCGCGACCAGGATGGCCGGCTTCATCAGCGGCAGCGTGACCTGGACGAAGCGCTGCCAGGCGGACGCGCCGTCCACCCTGGCCGCCTTCAGCAGGTCCTCCGGCACCAGCGACAGGCCGGCCATCAGCAGCAGCGCCATGAACGGGGTGGTCTTCCACACCTCCGCGAGGATGATGATGGCGAGCGCCGTCCCCGTCTTGGTCAGCGGCGCGCTGTTGTTGAACAGCGCGGACAGGTACCCGGTGTCCGGTGTCCAGGCGTACTGCCAGCCGTAGGCGGCGGCCACGGTCACGATCCCGTAGGGGATCAGGACGATGGTGCGTATCGTGCCCCGGAAGAAGATGGTCCGGAACATCAGCAGCGCGAGCAGCATGCCGAGGACGAACTCGATGGCGACCGAGACGATCGTGATGATCAGCGTCACCCACAGCGCGTGCCACCAGTACGGCGACGTCAGCACCGCGCCGTAGTTGCTGAAGCCGATGAAGTGGGCCTGCGCCGGGAAGCGCAGGTCATACCGCTGCAGCGACAGCCAGATGGCGTAGATGATCGGGAACGCCGCCACCGCGATCATGACGACCACCGCCGGGGCGCACAACAGCCAGCCGAGCCGCCGCTCGGCCCGCGCCCCCTCCGACAGCTGCCTGCGGTGTTTGGGTTCGGCTACCGTGGGCTCGCCCGTGGTAACGGTTCTGGTTTCGGCAGTCATCGGCTCCTTACCCTTCTGTGCGTTCCGCCTGCGCCTGCTGGCCGGGGCACCCGGCCCGCCCGGGCGCTCACGGGATCACTCCCTTCGACTGGAGCGCGTCGTTGATCTCTCCGATCATCGCCTGCTCGGTGCCCTGCGGGTCGATGCCCGCGGGCGGCGACACGTGGTGCGAGATGACGATGGAGATGTTCTGGTACGCCGGGGTCGCCGGCCGCACGCTGGCGGTCTGCAGCGCGGACAGGATCTCGGCGTGGAACGGGTAGGGGGCGGCCATCGCGGGGTCGTTGTACAGCTCCTCCAGCGTCGGCGGCAGGCCTCCCTTGACCGCCGCGTTCAGCTGGTTCTGGCGGTCCCGCAGGCAGAGCGCGGCCTGGAAGGACAGGTCGGGGTGCGGCGAGTACTTGCTGACCGCCATGTCGATGCCGCCGATGGTGACGTGGGCGGGCTCATCGGCGGTGACCCCCGGATACAGCGCCCACTTGAAGTGCTTGAACAGCTCCGGCTGGTTGGTCTTCATCGACGGGTACACGAACGGGTAGTTCAGCTGGAAGGCGGCCTTGCCGGCCTCCATGGCCAGCCGGTTCTGGTCCTCCTTCTGAACCGGCAGCGACGGGTCGGCCCCGGCCGAGGTGGCCAGCTTCTTCATGATCCCCAGCGCGGTCACCGCGGGCTGCCCCAGGGCGACCTTCTGCCCGTCCGGCGTCAGGATGCTGCCGCCCGCGCTGGCGATCAGGGTGTTGAACCAGACCGTCACGCCCTCGTACTGCGCGCCCTGGATCTCGATCAGGTGCGGCTTGCCCTCCTTGGCCAGCTGCTCCGCGTCGCTGATCATCTCGTCCCAGGTTTTGGGTGGGGTCTTCACCAGGTCGTCGCGGTACCACAGCAGCTGGGTGTTGCTGTTGTAGGGCACCGCGACGAGCTGGCCCTTCCAGGTGGCGGTCTGCAGCGGCACCTTCAGGGTGCCCGCCTCCGCCTGTTGCTTGTACGTGCCGGTCCAGGGCAGGATCCAGCCGGCCTCGGCGAACTCCGCCTCCCAGGTCACGTCCAGGCCGAGGATGTCCATCGAGCTGTCCTTCGCGGCCAGCCGCCGCGCCATCTGCAGCCGCTGGTCGTCGGCGGAGGCCGGCAGCTTGTTGTAGGTGATGGTGTACTTGCCGCCGCTCTGCTGGCTGCAGTTGGTGACCGCCGTCTGAACCGCGCCGGAGGGGTCGTTGAAGCTGTAGAAGTTGAGCGTGGGCACTGTCCCGGCACTGCTGGAGGTGCAGGCCGCGAGGGCCGTCGAGGCCATCAGCACGCCGATCGCGCTGGCGCCCAGCCTCCTGCTACGCGACCTGCGCTGAAAGGCTCCCCGGCCTCGTGGCCCCCATCCCCGGCGCGGCAATACGGTCCTGCCATCGCTGTCAGCCACAGTCGCTCCTCCCTTCAGCGCCCCGGGTGACCAGGTCAGCAGGCGCGCTAGTAGGTTCTTCTCGCCGCGCGGCCCGGTGCCGCCTCGGGCGCGTCATCCACCGGACGCGTCATCCGGGCTGCGTAGCCGCCACTGATGAACGTGGGCACGCTACGATGCTTTAGTTAGCGGGCCGTGAAATCATCACCCTTTCCAGGGTGATTCGCCGGCTGATGTCCCATCAAGTGGATCGGTACGCCCATTGAGCCGCCGAGCGAAGATCGTGTGCACCCTGGGCCCCGCCACGTCCGGTCCCGGGCAGGTCGCGGCGCTGGTGACGGCGGGCCTGGATGTGGCCCGGCTGAACATGAGTCACGGCGACCACGACGCGCACCGTGCCGCCTACGATGCCGTCCGCGCGGCCTGCGACGCCAGCGGCCGGAGCGTAGGCGTGCTGGTCGACCTGCAGGGCCCCAAGATCAGGCTGGGGCGGTTCGCCGGCGGGCCGGTGACGCTGGCGCCGGGCCAGGAGTTCACGATCACCGGGGAGGACGTGCCCGGGGACCACGGCGAGGTGTCGGTCAGCTACCGGGGACTGGCCGGTGATGTCCGGCCCGGGACGCACCTGCTGGTGGACGACGGCCGGGTGGTGCTCGAGGTGACCGCCGTGCGGGGAACGCGGGTCCGCACCCGGGTGCTGGTGGGCGGCCAGGTCTCCGACCACAAGGGCCTCAACCTGCCCGGGGTCAGGGTCAGCGTGCCCGCCTTGACCAGCAAGGACGCCGATGACCTGCGGTGGGCGCTCGGGCTGCGCGCGGACATGATCGCGTTGTCGTTCGTGCAGGGGCCGGAAGACGCCGAGCCGCCCCGCAAGATCATGGACGAGATGGGCGTCCGCCTGCCGCTCATCGCGAAGGTCGAGAAACCCCAGGCGGTGGCGGCGCTGGACGAGGTGGTGGCCGCGTTCGACGGGATCATGGTCGCCCGGGGCGACCTGGGCGTGGAGTACCCGCTGGAACAGGTGCCGCTGGTGCAGAAGCGCGCGATCAGGCTCGCCCGGCAGGCCGCCAAGCCCGTCATCGTGGCCACCCAGATGCTCGAGTCGATGATCGGCGCGCCGCGGCCGACCCGGGCCGAGGCGTCCGACGTCGCCAACGCCGTGCTCGACGGCGCGGACGCGCTCATGCTCTCCGCGGAGACCAGCGTCGGCGCCTACCCGGCCGACGCCGTGGCGACCATGGCGCGGATCATCGTGGCGGCCGAACGGGACTGGCCGTTCGCCCCGCCGGACGGCCCGCCGCAGACCATCGGCGGTGCCATCGCCCGGGCCGCGGGCGAGGTCGGGGCGGCGGTGGGGGCCAGGGCGCTGGTGGCCTTCACCATGACCGGGGATACCGCGCGGCGGCTGGCCAGGTGCCGGTCGCCGATCCCGCTGCTCGCGTTCACCACCGAGTCCGCGACCCGCAGCCAGCTGGCGCTGACCTGGGGCGCCGAACCCTTCCTCGTCCCGCCCGCGGCGCACACCGACGACATGGTCCGCCAGGTCGACGCGGCCCTGCGTGACATCGGACGGTGCACCGAGGGTGACCTCGTGGTGATCGTGGCGGGCAGCCCGCCGGGCACTCCGGGCCGCACCAACGCCCTGCGCGTGCACCGCATCGGCGACGCCATCGAATCCTGACCGGCTCGCGGCCCCATGGTCATGTCTGCGCCGGACGCAGTGCGCGCCGGACGTAGGACTCCGCCTGCGGCTGCCAGATCCGCCAGAGCCCGGCGAGCTGCCCGACCGGGTCGTCGTGCCAGTCGACCCGCAGGTCGGTGACCGGCCACGGCACCGACTCGGCGATGACCATTCCAGCCGAACGGACCGGAGATACCTCGCCCCCCGCGTTCAGCCCGGCCCGCAAGGCGGCGATCAGCCGGTCGCCGAGGCTGTCGCCGGCCCGGTCACCGAAACCGGCGAGCATCGCCGCGGGCACACCCCGGTCGGCGAGCAGGTTGCCCGCGGCAGCGGCGCCGGCGGCGCAGGCACCGGCCGCCTCGCCCAGCGCCAGTTCGCCCGAGTAGCTGGCCGAACCGCCGGCCGCGTCGACGGCCGCCAGTTGCCGGTACTCGATGTCCTCGGTACGGCCGGCCAGGGCCGCGAGCGCGTCGCGGGCGGTCAGGCCGCCGGCCATCGCCTCGAGCAGCACCTCGCGCAGCCGCGGGTCGGTCGTGCTCTGGCTGCACACCGCGCCCACCCCGGGCCTGACCGCCGCGCACCGTGCCGCCACCGCCATGCTGGCGGACGCGATCACGGCGCCCACCGCGCCGGTGCGCTCGCAGCGGCCCACCAGCGAGAACGTCATGGCCGGACCGCCACCACGGTGACCTCGACGAGCCATTCGGGCCGGGCGAGCGCGGACACGACCAGGCCGGTGAACACCGGATAGACACCCGCCAGGCGCCGTCCGAGCACGCGGTACACCGGCTCGCGGTGGCGGATGTCGGTGAGGTAGACGGTGCAGCTCACGACGTGCTCGACGGACGCGCCCGCTTCCGCGAGGAGCGTCTCCACGTTCGTCATCACCTGCCCGGCCTGGGCGGCGGGGTTCCCGGGGTGGACGCTCTCGCGGCCCTGGTCGGCCGTACCGAGGACATCGAGTACCGGCAACTGGCGGCCGTCGACGCGGCCGGCGGTTCGGCCAGCTACTCGGGCGAACTGGCGCTGGGCACCAGGCTGACCTGGCAGCCGCACAGGTCGCGGACGAGGTGCATGACCGCCGGCAGCTGGGTGGAGGCGAAAACCCGGCCGGCGTACATCATCGACTGGCTGGGCATCAGCAGCCCGCCCGGCTGGGCTCGGCGAGTTCGATCGCCGCGGTCAGGTGCGCGTTGATGCCCTCGCGGTAGCACGCGATCTGCGCGAGCTTCTCCCGCACGCCCTGGTGCGTGGTGACCCCGGTGGACCGGGCGCTGGCGTAGGCGACACCGAGGAGGAAGCCGGCGAAGCGGAGGTAGCGCTGGACGTACGGGAAGATGCTGTACCGGTGCAGGGTCGCCCGGATGAACGCGGCCGCCTTGGTGTGCCAATGTATAACAGGCTATGCCGCCTTTATGGGCACCCGGCCACGAGCGACCAATCACCCGGAAAGGGTGATGCACCAGGTCATATCCATTCTCTCGCGCTAACTCAGTGAATTCTTTCTGTGCGGGAATTGAACATCAGGTGAACGGAAATCGCGGTAATCCCGGGTAATTCCGGTGACGTCTCGCGGTCAGCATCCGGATTCCGTTTCTGGTGAGGCGTTTCCGCCTGTTCCGCGCGGGCGGATCGCGCGCAGGAGCAGGTAATCGATGATGCGACGCCGCCAGAGCAGATCGACCTGCCGTAGCAGCAGCCAGGCGGCGGCGTGGTGACCGGCCGGGGCCGCCGTGACGCCTTTCAGCCGCGCGCCGATGAGCCGGAGCGCGGGGCCGATGACCCGGTCGCCGCATAGCGTCACCTCCACCTCGGTGAGGCCCGCCGCGCGCGCGGCCGCGGCGATCTGCCCGGCCGTCATCGCCATGGTGCGCCGCAGCCCGAAGACCCGCAACTGCGTCAGGCCCGAGAGCAGTTCGCCCGGCGTGACCGGCCATCGCTGGATCGCGATGTCCGAGATGCTCAGCACGCCACCGGGCCGGAGCACCCGGTGACACTCTTCGAAGAAGGCCTTCCGGGAGCGGAAATGGAAAGCCGCCTCCACGCTGATGATCCCGTCTACCGTCGCGGCGGCGAACGGCAGCCGGGCCGCATCCGCCGCCACCGGCGCGGCCGCCGCCTCCCGCAGCCGGTCCCGGCCCGCTGTCAGCTGCCACTCCGTTATGTTCGCCGCGACGAGCCGCGCGGGGCGCGCGGCCTGGGCGATCAGCGGATCCTGGGTGCCGAGCCCGTTCCCCACATCCACGACCACGCCTCCGGCGGGCAGCGCCGACGCCAGCGTCGTGACCAGCCGCCGGCAGGCGTCTTCGGCCTCATCCGGTGACCCTGGCCCGTCCCACAGCCCCAGGTTCAGCCAGCCGGGTGCCGGAGCCAGGAAGAAGCCAGAGCCGATGCTCTCGTACACCCGCGCGGCGGGATTCCTGCCCTGCCTGACCAGTCCGGCGGCGTGCCGCAGGTGCTGGCCGGTCCATCCCATGGTCCACGCTGGCCTGGCTGTTCCCGCGGTCATGCCGCTCCTCCTCGCCGGTCAGCATCGGCCGTGCCGGGGCCAGGTCACATCACCCGGCGTGGGTGAGGGATTGCCGGCGAGCGGCTGCGTTAAATGGCTGCAGCACGCAATGGCCGCAGTGCTGAGCACCAAGTGAGGAGGCCGCGATGGCGCTCGGAGTGCACTCGGAAGTAGGCAAGCTGCGCCGGGTGATGGTACACCGCCCCGGCCTGGAGCATTCCAGGCTGACGCCGTCCAACGCAGAGGAACTGCTGTTCGACGACGTGCTGTGGGTGGCGCGCGCCAAATCCGAACACGACATGTTCCGCGAGGCGATGCGCGACCGCGGGGTGGAGGTCTTCGAGGCCGAGGAACTGCTGGCCCAGGCGCTGGCCAAGCCCGAGGCCAGGGATTGGGTCAGCGACCATATCCTCAACGAGCGCGAGGTCGGTGTCACGGCGGCCCGGCGAGGCCGGGAATGGGTCACGCAGGCGGATCCGGCGCAGGTGGCGGAGTTCCTGATCGGCGGGATCACCAAGGCCGACGTGCAGCAGGATGTGGGGCTGGTGTGGGAGTCCGCCGATCCGACGTCGATGCTGCTGCCGCCACTGCCGAACTTCCTGTTCCAGCGCGACTGCTCATGCTGGATCTACGACGGGGTCACGATCAACCCCATGACCAAGCCGGCCCGCAAGCCGGAGACCATGATCATGGAGACCATCTACCGGTTCAGCCCGGTGTTCGCCACCGAGAAGTTCCCCATCTGGCTGGGCGGGTCAGACGAGAACTGGGGCCGCTGCCATGTCGAGGGCGGCGACGTGCAGCCGATCGGGAACGGCACGGTGATGATCGGGATGGGCGAGCGCACCACCCCGCAGGCGGTGACGTGGATCGCCCGGTCGCTGTTCCGGGCCGGGTCGGCGCAGCAGGTACTCGCCGTGCACCTGCCGAAATCCCGCAGCTACATGCACCTGGACACGGTCATCACGATGTGCGACCGGGACCTGGTCACGCTGTTCCCCCAAGTGGTGTACGGGGCACGCACCTGGGCGATCCGGCCGGGCGAGTCGGCCGAGGACCTGGTGGCTGAGGAACAGAAGGGGACGCTGCCGGAGCTGATGGCCCGGGCCCTCGGGGTGGGCAAGATGCGCGTCATCGAGACCGGCGGGGACTCCTTCGAGGCCGAGCGCGAGCAGTGGGACGACGGCAACAACGTCGTCGCGCTCGAGCCCGGGGTGGTGGTGGCCTATGAGCGGAACACCGGGACGAACACCGCGCTGCGCAAGGCCGGCATCGAGGTGATCACGATCGCGGGGTTCGAGCTCGGTAAAGGCCGCGGCGGCGGCCACTGCATGACCTGTCCGATCGAGCGCGACCCAGCCTTCTGACCACACTGGAGCCCTGCATGTCGTACAACCTGAAGAACCGCAGCTTCCTCAAGGAGATCGACTTCGAGCCGCGTGAGCTGCGCTTCCTGCTCAAGCTGTCCGAGGCGCTCAAGCTGGCCAAGTACGCCGGCACCGAGACCAAGCAGCTCGCCGGCCAGGAGATCGCCCTGATCTTCGAGAAGACGTCGACCAGGACCCGTTCGGCGTTCGAGGTCGCCTCCTACGATCAGGGCGCGCACGTGACCTACCTCGACCCGGGCGGATCCCAGCTCGGGCACAAGGAATCGGTCGCCGACACCGCCGCGGTCCTGGGCCGGATGTACGACGCGATCGAGTTCCGCGGCAACGCCCAGGCTGACGTCGAGGAACTCGCCGCCCACGCCGGCGTGCCCGTGTACAACGGGCTGACCGACGAATGGCACCCCACCCAGATGCTCGCCGACTTCCTCACCATGCACGAATCGAGCAACAAGCCCTATGACCAGATCGCCTACGCCTTCGTCGGGGACTGCCGGTTCAACATGGGCCGCTCCCTGCTGGTCATGGGCGCGCTGATGGGCAGCGACGTGCGCCTCTCCGGACCCGAAGAGCTGCACCCGCCCAAGGACGTCGCCGAGCTCGCCAGGGACATCGCCGGGCGCACCGGCGCCCGCATCACCATCACCGAGGACCCGGCGCAGGCCGTGGCCGGCGTCGACTTCATCCACACCGACGTGTGGGTCTCGATGGGCGAGTCCAAGGACGTATGGACCGAACGGGTGCGGGTGCTGACTCCCTATCAGGTCAACGCCGACCTGATGCGCAAGGCGCACAACCCGGCCGTCAAGTTCATGCACTGCCTGCCCGCCTTCCACGACCCGAACACCGTCGTCGGGCGCGAGATCATGGAGCACACCGGGATGACCTCCGGCCTCGAAGTGACCGGCGAGGTCTTCGGTTCGCCTGCTAGCATCGTCTTCGACCAGGCCGAGAACCGCCTGCACACCATCAAGGCGATCCTCGTCGCCACCCTCGGATAACCGCCAGGAGTCGCGGTGGCGCGTGACATGACAGAGCCGCCGGCCGCAGGTAGCCAGCCGCCCGAGGCGGCCGGAGCGACCCTGCCGCCGGCGGCGGCCGAGACCGCTGAGCCGCCGCCGGAGCCCGCGAGGCACCGGAAGCTGCTCTACGTCACCTTGCCCGGCTGCTGGGGCGCGCTCATCGGCGGGTGCCTGTCCTTCACCCCGTCGCTGCTACCCCGCAGCGGCACCATCCAGGGCGTGGTCTGGGGCATCACCGCCGCCATCGGCTATGGGCTCGGGGTGCTCGCCGCGTGGATCTGGCGCGCCTTCGCGGACCGGGAGCCTCGGCCCGCCCGGCGCCGGTCCTGGCTGATCTTCTTCGTCAGCGCGGCTGTCCTGACCGTGGTCATGTTCGGGCTCGGGCAGTACTGGCAGTACCTGATCCGCCAGCTGATGGGCGTGACCGAGTACAACATCGTGCTCGTGGTTCTCTCCCCCGTCTTCGCGGCGCTGGTGTTCTGCCTGATCTTGCTGATCGGACGCGGCCTGCGCGGACTGTACCGCTGGGTCGCTCACCTCCTCCACCGCTGGATCGGGCAGCGCGCGGCGAACGCGGTCGGGTGGCTCCTGGTGGCCGGCCTCACCTACGTGGTGCTCACCGGCCTGCTGTTCCAGGGCTTTATCAACGTCATGAACAGCGCATATTCGCTACGCGACACGAAGACCGCCGAGGGGGTCCACCAGCCCACGACCAGCCTGCGGTCGGGCGGGCCGGGCTCGGTCATCCCGTGGGACACGCTGGGCTGGCAGGGCCGCAATTTCATCGGCAAGGGCCCGTCGGCGAACGACATCGAGAAGGCCACCGGCCAGCCGGCCATGGAGCCGATCCGCATCTACTCCGGCCTGGCGTCGGCCTCGGACGCCGAGGCCCGGGCCAACCTGGCGGTCCGGGACCTCGAGCGCGCAGGCGGCCTTCACCGCAAGTACCTGCTGGTGGTGACCACCACCGGCAGCGGCTGGGTCGACCCGGCGCTGTCGGACTCGTTCGAGTACCTCACCGGCGGCGACTCGGCGATCGTGGCGATCCAGTACTCCTACCTGCCGTCGTGGATCTCCTACCTGGTGGACCAGTCCAAGGCCCGCGAGGCGGGCCGCGCGCTGTTCGACGCGGTCTACGGTCCCTGGTCGCAACTACCCGAGGGCCAGCGCCCCCGGCTGCTCGTGGCCGGCGAGAGCCTCGGGTCGTTCGGTGGCGAGACCGCCTTCAGCGGCGAACAGAGCATGGCCAACCTCACCGAAGGCGCGCTGTGGGCCGGGCCGCCGAACTTCAACACGCTGTTCCGGGAGTTCAGCGACCACCGTGACTCCGGCAGCCTCGAGGTCCAGCCCATCTACCACGACGGGCGGATCGTGCGGTTCGCGGACGACGCGACCACGGACATACCGCCGGACGGCCAGTCCTGGCCGGCCAGCCGGGTCCTGTACATGATGCACCCGTCCGACCCGATCGTCTGGTGGAGCCCGCATCTGATCTTCAGCGCGCCCGACTGGATCAGCGAGCCCCCCGGCAAGGACGTGCTCGCGGGCATAATCTGGATACCCTTCGTGACCTTCTGGCAGGTCACCGCCGACCTGCCGTTCGCCACCGGCGTCCCGGCCGGGCACGGCCACAAGTACACCAGCGAGTACGTCGACGGGTTCAACGCCGTCATGCAGCCCGCCGGCGTCACCCCCCAGGAGCTGACCGAGCTGCGGAAGATCATCGCGGCCGACTAGTGATCACCCGAGCCGGTGGTGGATCGTGAACCACGCCACGGCCAGCGCCAGGCCGTTGGTCGCGAAGTGAGCCATCACCGGGGCGATCAGGCTGTTCGATCGCAGCCTGAGCCAGCAGAAGATCAGGCCTGCGACGAACGTGACCGCAACCGAACCGGCCACCACCAGTGATTGCCCCGCGATACTGGCGGACGCGACCGCCACGGCGCGGTTGTCCTTCATCGTGTGCAGGGTCGGCAGGATATGCCACAGACCGAACAGCACCGACGTGATCAGGCTCGCGCGCCACGGGCCCCATAGCCTCAGCGCCGACCCGAGCAGGACGCCGCGGAACGCGAACTCCTCCGGTATCGCCGTCAGCAGCAGGATCGACACCCCGAGCTCGTACAGCAGCCGGCTGCCGCTGATCTGCGCTCGCGAATCGTGGAGGAAGCCGTTCGTGGTGGGGATCACCGCGGCCACCACCAGGACCAGCAAGACGACGCCGAATGCGCCGGCTCCGTAGAGCACGCCCGAGCGCAGATCCTGCCGCTCGAGCCCGAGATCGGCCAGGGTGGCGCCGGTGGCCCAGGCGATCAGGGCCAGGGCGGCGGTGAGCAGGCTGACCGGCAGCCAGACGTACCTGGCCGGGCCGAGCAGCCCGAGCGACCGCAGCACGTTGAACAGGATCAGCACCGTGACCGTCAGCACGAAGCACAGACCCGCCCTCATGGTCTGCTCCCCGACATCTGCCGCATCACACGTACTCGCGGCGGCGCATCCAGGCCAGGGTCGCCCAGCCCCACACCGGTGGCAGGTAAGCGGCGAAGAACCGCTGGATGAGCACGGCCGCGACCGCTTGGTCCTGGGGTATGCCGGCGCTGGTGAGCCCGGCGATCAGGCCTGCCTCGACGACCCCGAGGCCGCCGGGCACCGGGACGGCGCCGCCGAGGATGGCGGCCAGCGTGTTGACGGTGATGAGCGTCGCGATGCTGGCGTGCTCCCCGACCGCGTGCAGCGACGCGCCGAGGGCCAGGATGACCAGGAGCTGGGCCAGGGTCGAGCCGGCCAGCACGTAGAAGATCTTGCGCGGCTCGGCGGCGATCGTCTTGACGTTGGCCCAGATGTTCAGCAGGTGCGGGCGGACCGTGCGGCTGACCAGGCGGCGGAGCTTGGGCACCAGGGCGACCAGCGTGGCGGCGATCCCCGCCGCGAGGATGACCGCGAGGATGATCCAGACCGCGGTCTGGTCGCCGCCGGAACCCGACGGGGCCTGGAAGCTCCCGGCGGCGAACGGGAGGGCGATGAGGAACAGCAGGGTCTTGACGGTCCAGCTCGCCGTGGTCGCGATGACGCCGGCGCTGACCGCGGCCTCGGCCTCATACCCCTGGCGCTGGAAGAACCTCACCCGGAGCGCGAAGACGGCGACGTCGCCGCCGACCAGCGCGGTGAACGTGTTCGAGGTCTCCAGCGCGACGCACCGGCCGAACGGGATCTGGCCGACGGCGGCGCCGAGCAGCGCCCAGCCCTCGGCCACCACCGGGAGCTGAGCGAAGACGAACGTCAGCGCTACCCATCCCCAGCTGGCCCCCTTGATGGCGTCCAGGGAATCGCCGGCGCCGGACAGGATCCCGATGATCGCCCAGATCCCGATCAGCGAGCCGACCGCGAACAGCAGGTTGGGCCAGCTGACCCGCTTGGCCTCCGCGAGCTTGGGCACCTCGATGCCGGCCCCGGCGGCCACGGCGGCCCGCAGCCGGGGGAGCAGGTCCTTCTGGTGCTGAAGCGCGGCCACGGTGCCCGGGTCCAGCGCCGAGCGCTGCAGGTGCACCAGGGCGGCGCGGGCGGTGTCGGTGTCGAGCACCCGGGCGGCCGCCGCGGCGGTGCGCTCGGCGCCCGCCGGTACGGCCACCGCGGCCAGCACAGCGGCCAGGTCGGTGTCGAGGCGGCTAGCCGGGGCCGAGGCGGACGCGCGGCGGAAGCTCCTGACGCAGATGCCCTGATCCGACACGATGATGGTGTCGCCGCCGAGCGCCCCGTGGGCGATGCCGGCGTCGCGCAGCCGGAGCACGGTCAGCAGGATCTCGTCCAGGGTGCCGTCGGTGAGGTCGGCGCTGTTGGCCTGCGACAGGTTCGGGCCATCGGGCACCCTGGTGACCAGTGCCGCGTCCCGGCTGGGTCCGAACCGGCCGGCCGCGAGCACGTTCGGCACCAGGACTCCGGCGCGCCCGGCCATCAACGTGAGGTAGGCCTCGTGCTCGACCTGCTGCATGCGGTCCATGATCAGGGTGGGACCCGAATCCCGGTACAGGCAGAACCGCCACAGTTTCGCCAGGACCCGGGCGTCGGATGCGTCACGGCCGTAAACCGACAGCTCGATCACCTCGCCTGCCGGGTCACGGCCGGTGAACTGCTCCACCCCCCAGATCTGGCGGGGCGCCCTGGCTACGTCCGCCACCGAGACGCGCAAGTCCGTGATCCACTCGGTGATCTCCGCCGCCGACGGCAGGCCCAGCGGTGAGCCCACCGCCAGGTGCAGGCCCGCGGCGACGCCCCACCCCAGCGCGACGCTGGAGATGGCGTTGACCGGAAGCGCTTGCCCGCCGCACACCCCGGCCAGCACCGCCAGGGTAAGCAGCAACGACACCAGCCGGTGCATCGGACGGCTCAGGTAGGGAAGCGCGGTCGCCGCCACCGCGACCGCGACCCCGAGCTGGGTGACCGGATACCCGGTGTTGAGCCCGGCCAGCGCGTCGGTGGGGGGCCGCCCGGCCGCCGATCCGAGAATGGCGCCGAGCACGAGGCACACGCCCCAGGTCAGCACGCCGGCCACCGCCGTCCACCGGACCGCGGTCAGCCGCGGAACCAGCAGCCCGACAACGACGAGCAGCGCGACGACCCCGGCCGAACCCAGCCAGAAGACCGAGGTGACCAGCCAGCTGATGGCCGCGGGCGGCGGATTCAGCGCCTTCACGATGCTCAGTTCGGCCGCCGAATTGGCCCGCATCACCGGGATGGAAACCAGCACCACGACGACCGCGATCCCCAGCCGGAACGCGTCAGATGCCCGCCGCCGGGTCGTGCCCCCGCCCCGTGGTCCCAGCACGGTTGACCGCAGCCGCTGCCGCAGCTGATGGCGCGTTTCCGGGACGCCCTCGCTGGCCACCGCCGTCATCTGGTTCCTCCTGAGTGTGATGACATCCCATTGCGGCCCCCGTCGCAATCATCCGTCGCGGGTGATGACGGCTGCCGGTCGGTGACAGAAGATCGAAACCTGGCCTTGACCTGGGGAGATGTAAATCATGCCGTTGCACGACCGTGACGCCGTCCGTGATCAGTTCGATGACTGCGTGTTCGCTGACCGGGACCTGACCAGGCCGGTGGCCAAGTACCGGTTCCCGCCGGAAGGGACGCTGCCCAGGGACGCGTTCCAGCTGGTATCGGACGAGCTGATGCTCGATGGCAACGCCAGGCAGAACCTGGCCACGTTCTGCCAGACGTGGGAGGAACCCGAGGTTCTGGCGCTGATGGCGCTGTCGATCAACAAGAACATGATCGACCGGGACGAGTACCCGCAGACCGCCGAGATCGAGCGGCGGTGCGTGCACATGATGGCCGACCTGTGGAACGCGCCGGATTCGGCCAACACCGTGGGCACCTCGGCGATCGGCTCGTCGGAGGCGTGCATGCTGGCGGGGATGGCGGCCAAGTGGCGGTGGCGGGCCAAGCGGCGGGCCGCGGGCCAGCCGGCGGACAACCCGAACATGGTGTGCGGCCCGGTGCAGGTAGTCTGGCATAAGTTCGCCCGCTACTGGGACATCGAGATGCGCGAGGTGCCGATGGCGCCCGGCCGCTACGGCATGGACCCGGCGTCGATGCTGGAACGGGTGGACGAGAACACGATCATGGTCGTGCCGACCCTCGGCGTCACCTACACCGGCGCCTACGAGCCGGTGGAAGCCATGGCCGCGGCCCTCGACCAGCTGCAGGCCGACACCGGCCTCGACGTCGACATCCACGTGGACGCGGCCAGCGGCGGGTTCCTGGCCCCGTTCTGCGCGCCGGACGTGGCGTTCGACTTCCGGCTCCCTAGGGTCAAGTC
>Ga0318494_10000270_pt1 | contig 16773 bp, 15 predicted proteins | sample GRESIP108b1f24_FD_203293 | JGI IMG/M metagenome (GOLD analysis project Ga0318494, IMG submission 203293) | Tropical soil microbial communities from Luquillo Experimental Forest, Puerto Rico - GRE.SIPMG.108b1f24 | ecosystem: Environmental > Terrestrial > Soil > Tropical forest > Bulk soil... | reverse complement strand
ATCATGAGCAGCGCCGTCTCCCCCCTCGCCCCCAAGAGCATTCCGGCCCTGGAACCCCTGGCCGGTGTCCGTCTGGCGTCCCACGCCTGCGGACTGCGCTATCAGGGCCGCACCGATCTGATGGTGGCCGAGCTGGCCCCCGGCACCTCCGTGGCCGGGGTCTATACTCGCTCGCTGACCTGTTCGGCTCCGGTGGTCTGGTGCCGCAAGGCCCAGAAGGGTGGAGCCGCGCGTCTGCTGGTGGTCAATTCCGGCAATGCCAACGCCTTTACCGGCGGTGTCGGCGAGGCTTCGGTCTCGCGCACCGTCGAGGCGGCGGCCAAGGCGGCCAACTGCAAGCCGACCGAAGTGTTCGTCGCCTCGACCGGCACCATCGGCGTGCCGCTCGACGACTTTAAAATCACCGACGCCCTGGGCGAGGTGCTGGGCAAGCTGGGCGCCGACAAGTGGGAAGAGGCCGCGCGGGCCATCATGACCACCGACACCTATCCGAAGCTGGCGACCCGCAAGGTCAAGATCGGCGACGCCGAAGTGCGCATCAACGCCTTCTGCAAGGGTGCCGGCATGATCGCCCCCGACATGGCCACCATGCTGGCCTATGTCTTCACCGACGCCACCCTGTCGCCCGAAGTGCTGCAGGATCTGCTGTCGTCGGGCGTCGAGACCTCGTTCAACGCCATCACGGTGGACAGCGACACCTCGACCAGCGACACCCTGATGATCTTCGCCACCAATCAGGTGAAGAATCCCAAGATCAAGTCGGCCAAGGATACCGAGATCAAGGCCTTCAAGAAGGCTTTGCATTCGCTGCTGCTGGAAATGGCCCAACTGGTGGTCAAGGACGGCGAGGGCGCTTCCAAGTTCGTGGAAATCCGCGTCACCGGCGCCGCCGGCAAGAAGGCGGCGCGCACCATCGGCATGGCCATCGCCAATTCGCCGCTGGTCAAGACCGCCATCTCGGGTGAGGACGCCAACTGGGGCCGCGTGGTGGCCGCCGTCGGCAAGGCCGGCGAAAAGGCCGACCGCGACAAACTGTCGATCAAGATGGGCGGCGTGCAGGTGGCCCTGAACGGCCTGGCCGCGCCCGGCTATGACGAGACCCCGGTGGCCGCCCATATGAAGGGCCAGGACATCCTGATCGAGGTCGATGTGGGCATCGGCAAGGGCAAGGCCACCGTCTGGACCTGCGACCTGACCCACGCTTATATCGACATCAACGGTTCCTATCGGAGCTGAGCATTTGTCGGAAGTCGGGGGCTGCCTGAGCGCAGATAAGGGATGGCACGGCGCGCCGCTTGATACGGCGCGTCTGCGCCTGCGCCGCATGCGCCCCGAAGACGCCCCCGAAATCGCCCGACTGCTGGACGATTGGGAGGTGGCGCGCCACACCTCCAATATCCCCTTTCCCTATGAACGCTCGGTCGCCGACGACTTCATCGCCAAGGTCGGAGTCGAAATGGCCGAGGGCCGCGCCCTGGTCTTTGCCGTCGAAGAACGGCTGACCGGCAAGCTGGCCGGCTGTGTCGGGGCCTCGCTCACCGGCCATATCGCCGAGATCGGCTATTGGATCGGCCGCGAATTCTGGGGCAAGGGCTATGCCACCGAAGCCGTGCGCCGCTGCCTGCGGGCCTTGTTCCAGAACTTTGGCCTGGGGACCGTCTGGGGCGCAGTGCTGCCCGAGAACCCCGCCTCGCGCCGGGTGATGGAAAAGGCCGGGCTGCTGTTCGAACGCACCCAGCGCATGGATATGCCGGTCCGCAACCGCTGTACCGAGTTGGAAGTCTTCATCGTCAGCCGCGAGCAATGGCTGGAGCAGCAGGCAGCCCGTCCGATGCTGCTGGTGGCGGCGGTGGCGCTGATCGATCTGGATGGCCGGGTGCTGATTGCCCAGCGTCCCGTCGGCAAGAGCATGGCCGGCTTTTGGGAATTCCCCGGCGGCAAGCTGGATGCGGGCGAAACGCCCGAGGAAGCCCTGGTGCGGGAACTGCAGGAAGAGCTGGGCATTGATGTCGGAGCTTCCTGCCTGTCGCCGCTGGCTTTCGCCTCGCACGACTATGACAGCTTCCATCTGCTGATGCCCCTCTTCGCCTGCCGCCAGTGGCAGGGCACCCCGGTGGCGCGGGAAGGCCAGACCTTGGCCTGGGTGCGGGCACCGCGCTTAGGGGATTATCCCATGCCGCCGGCGGATATCCCTTTGGTCGCCATCCTGCGGGATTGGCTCTAGGCTCCGCCTCGGTTATCCTCTGCCCACTCGTCTGGGAGGCAGGCCATCATGACATCCGAAGTTCGCGCCGCACTGATCATCATCGGCAATGAAGTCCTGTCGGGACGCACCCAAGACGCCAATCTGGCCTATATCGCCAGCGGGTTGAACGATGTCGGCGTGCAGATGCGCGAAGTCCGCGTCATTCCCGATGTGGAAGAGACCATCATCGCCACCGTCAACGAACTGCGGGCCAGGTTCGATTATGTCTTCACCACCGGCGGCATCGGCCCGACCCATGACGACATCACCTCGGACTCGGTGGCCAAGGCCTTCGGCGTTCCTTTGCTGCGCGACCCGCGCGCCGTCGAGCTGCTGAAGAAAGTCATCAAGCCCGAGAACCTGAACGAAGCCCGCCTGCGCATGGCCAATATCCCCGAAGGCGCCAGCCTGATCGACAATCCGGTCAGCGCCGCCCCCGGCTTCAATATCGGCAATGTCTATGTGATGGCCGGCGTGCCGCGCATCATGCAGGCCATGTTCGACGGCATCAAACATAGCCTGAAGGGCGGCGAGAAAGTCCTGTCGAAATCGGTCACCCTGCATATCGGCGAAGGCAGCATAGCCACTGCATTAGGCGATATCCAGACCCGTAACCCTACGGTTGATATTGGCAGCTATCCCTTCACACGCGACAGCGGTTATGGCACAGTGATCGTCGCTCGCGGGACCGATGCCACCCTTGTCGCCGCCGTCTCGGCCGAAGTCGCCGAAATGGCCCGAGCCCTGGGCGCCAGGGTCGAGGATGACGGAGCCCCGCCACAATAGACCACCCCTTGCCGGACGTTCCGCCATGCCGCTGATGCGCCATGAAAAGACCGCCATCAAGTTCCTTCTCCAGCATCTGGTGACCGGCGTCGCCGGGGGACTGCTGTTCGGCGGCCTGCTGCTCTATTTCGACGTCAGCCATCTGCGCACCATGGCGATGGAAGAGGATAACGGCATCCTGACCCTGATCCTGATGTTCGTCGGCCTGACCGTCACCTTTGGCAGCATCGGCATGGCCGCCGGCGTCATGGGACTGGCTCAGGACGAGAATTAAGCCAGCCCTATACGAATACCCCCATTCGATTCCGGCCTATCCGACTGGGGAAGGCTTCTCGACTCTGCTGTGTTGCGTTACGCTTACATCTGATGCTATTCCGCTGCGTTCCTTTTGACGGGGAGAGGAATGAAACGGCTTTTGTACGCCATTGCCATCTTGCAGATGGCTCTGACCGCGCTGTTCTGTCAGCCAGCCCTGGCGCTTGATTCGCAAAAGCCGGCCAGCGGGCAGCGGCTGACCGTGGTTTCCGACGACAACTATCCCCCCTATATCTTCCGCGATGAGAACGGCGATCTTCAGGGCGTGCTGAAGGATTTGTGGGACCTGTGGTCGCGCAAAACCGGCGTCGCCGTCGATTTCCGCGCCATGGACTGGAACGACGCCCAGGCGATGATGGCCGAGGGCAAGGCCGACGCCATCGACACCCTGTTCTGGACAGAACAACGGGCCAAGGTGATGGATTTTTCCAAACCTTACGCCGATCTGGATGTGCCGATCTTCTTCGATCAGACCTTAAGCGGCATCAAGGACGAGAAATCGCTGAAGGGCTTCACGGTCGGGGTCAAGGACGGCGATGCCTGCATCGACTGGCTGCGCGCGCGCGGCATCAGCGAATTCCATCTCTATCCCTCGTATGAAAGGCTGGTCGAGGCAGCCATCGAGCGCGAGGTGCTGGTGTTCTGCATGGATGCGCCGCCGGCCACCTATCTGCTGGTCAAGCATAAGATGCAAGACCGCTTTCGCCGCACCGAACCGCTTTATACCGGGCAGTTCCATTGGGCGGTGCGCAAGGGCGACCAGAAAAGCTTCGACCTGATCTCCCAGGGTTTCGACAAGATCACGCCCGACGAGCGCAAGGAAATTGAACGGCGCTGGTTCGGCAGCCGCCTGACCCTGTTGGCCTATGACGAGACGGTCCGGCAATTCGCCCAATATCTGGCGGCTACCCTGCTGGCCATTGCCTTGCTGGGCGGTTGGGCCTGGAGCCTGCGCCGTCAGGTGAACCTGCGCACCAGTAAGCTCAGCTCCACCCTGGCAGCCCTGTCCCAAAGTGAAGAGCGCTTCCGTCAGGCCATGGAGGCCACCAGCGACGGCTTGTGGGATTGGAACGTCAGCACCGATATCGGCTATTTCAGCCCGGCCTATTTCAGCATGCTGGGTTATGAGCCGAGTGAGATGCCGATGACCGGCGCCACTTGGCTCAACCTGATCCATCCCGACGACAAGGAACGGGCGATGGCGGCCAATCTGGACTGCATCGAGAACCGTTGCGACCGCTTCTCGGTGGAATTCCGCATGAAGGCCAAGGACGGCAGCTGGAGATGGATCCTGGGGCGCGGCCAAGCCTTGGAACGCGGGCCTAATGGCCGGGCCAGACGACTGATCGGCACCCATTCCGACATCACCACCCGCAAGACCTTGGAACTGTCGCTGACTCGCAGCAACCGCGAGATGGAACAGTTCGCCTATGTCGCCAGCCACGATCTGCGCGAACCGCTGCGGATGGTTGGGTCCTATGTCGAGCTGCTGGCGCGGCGGCTGGGCTCGAAGCTGGACCCTGAATGTCAGGAGTTCATCCAGTTCGCCCGCGAGGGCACCAAGCGCATGGACCGCCTGATCCTGGACCTGCTGGACTATTCCCGCATCGGCCGCACCGCCAAACAGCCGCCGCAACAGGTCGATCTGAACGAAGTCGCCAGCCAGGCGGTCAGCATCCTGGGCTTGGCGATCGAGGAATCTCAGGCGGTGATCGACATCCAGCATCTGCCCGCGATCACCGGGTTCCGCGACGATCTGGTGCGCCTGTTCCAGAACCTGATCGGCAATTCGCTGAAATATCGCCATGCCGAACGCACCCCCCGCGTCCGCATCGAAGCCGCCCGTGAAGACCATGGCTGGCTGATCCGCGTGCGCGACAACGGCATCGGCATTCATCCCGACTATCTGGAGCGCATCTTCGGCATATTCCAGCGCCTGCATGGCCGCGAGGAATATGAAGGCACCGGCATCGGCCTCGCCAACTGCAAGAAGATCGTGGAACTGCATGGCGGGCGCATCTGGGCGGAAAGCTCGCCCGGCATGGGCAGCACCTTCCTGTTCACCCTGCCAGATAAGTAATCCCTAATCCGCCCGCCACCAGTCATTGACTGAGGTCACCGGGCGCATGCCCTTCACCGACCCTGCCCGTCCTTGCGGCAGGCAGAGGATATTCACCGTCAGCATGCCGCCGAAGACATCTTGGGTCACGCCGCGGCCATTGCCGGCATAGAACATCGGCGGCAGATGCCACCAGACCTGATAGCCGCAGGCGAACAGGCGGGCCAGCAGCGCCGGGCTTTTGTCGCGGATGTTGTTTTCCAGATAGAGCGACGGCCGGCAGCGCATCAATGTGCGCTCCGCCCCGATCAGCAGGGCTTCCTCATAGCCTTCCACATCGGCGACCAACAGGTCCAGGCAGGGAAGCTCCAGGCTGTCGATGGTCACCATCTCCACCGTCTCGCCATCGGCCACACCGACTTGCGCCGAGCCGTAATTGAAGCGCTCGCCATAGCCTACCGACTGGATGGTGGTGGCCCCACCCATCGCGCCGACCGCCTTATGCAGGGCTTCAGTATTGGAAATCTCGTTCAAGGCCAGATTGCCGCACAGCATCTGGAAGATCAGCCTTTGCGGCTCGAACAGGATCAGCCGGCCCTGCGGCCCCAAGGCGCGGGCCAGGGGAACGGCGATGGTGCCGATATTGGCTCCGGCCTCGACCACCACACCGCCGGGAACCACCAGCTGGCGCAGCAGTTCCAGCTCGCCCTCGGACGCCTCGCCATAGACCTCGAGGGCCCGGCCGATATATTGGTCATTGTCTTGATAGAGGAAGGACCCCAGGCGCCCCTGGGCCAAGCGGACGGTCATGCCGGTCCTTCCCGCCGTTCGGTCAGGCCTCGCCCAAACTGGCGCGGTAGGAGAAGTCCTCGACCTTGATATGATTGACCAGCCAGCCCGACAGGAACTGGAACAGTTCGGCGGCATAAACCGCGCGATGGTCGATGCGGTAATCGTCGCACATGCGCCGCACCTGGCCGGTCAGAGCCTTATGCACCTTGCGATGCTCGTCCAGCTTGGCATAGCCGGCCTGTTCCAGCAGCTTCTCTTCTTCCGAGAAGTGATATTCGGTATAGGCGGTCAACTCGTCCAAAGCCTTGCCCACCGCGTCTTCCGAGCCGCCGGCCTGCACGGCCTTGTAGAGGTCGCCCAGCAGCTCGAACAGCCGCTTATGGTGGCTGTCCAACAGCTCGACGCCAACGCTGAGATCATCGCTCCAGCCAAGTACCGACATCTGCCCATCCCTTATCTCGTAAGAACCGATCCCCTTGCCGGCCCAGACTATCGTCCCAATCCCCCAAGCCCGCAAGAGCCCTTATCGCCCTTGAGGGCATTGATCAGCCAAACAATTTATCGATATCGTCCTGGCTGAACATCTTGTCGACGTCATCCTGCTTGATGGCCGAGGAATTGCTTTGCGGGCCATGCAGCAGCGCCTTGTCCTCGTCCACCGGCTCGGACTGGGTTTCGCGGGTGACTTCGTCCACCACCTTGGCCAGTTCTTCCTTGCCCCACATGCGGACCATGGAATTGACGCGCTCTTCGATGAATTTCAGCGAATTGACCACGCGGGTGATGCGCTGGCCGGTCAGATCCTGAAACGAGCAGGCTTCGAACACGGCGTTCGAGCGTTCGCTGATGCGGTCGCAGACGGCGTCGATCTCGGGATCACCCTTGGCACGCAGCTCGCCCAGCTGATCCTCGATCTGCTCCATGCTTTCCAGGATGGTGTTGCTGGCGGCTTCGGTATTCTCGACGATATCATCCAGCGTGTCGGCCATGGACGAGAACACCTCGCCGCTCGAGGTCGGCACCTGCAAGGCGGCCAGTTCGCGGCGCATCTTGTTGATATGACCGAACAGGCCGACCAGCTCCTTCTTCAGGAGATCTTCTTCTTCAGCCGAGATCATCTTCGGTTCTTCCCCCGCTCATGCCATCCACATTAATTAACCCTTCGCGGCATCGCTGTCGAGAAAGGCGTTGAGCAAATATTGCGCTGCGGCGGTCGGCGTCATGCCGCCACCGGCCACTCGGCCCTCGACCTCGCCCAGCATATTGGCGATCCGATGATTTCCCCGGAAGCGCAACATGAGGTTTTCCGCCACTTCATTCCACATCCAGGCCTGAGATTGCGCCGTACGCCGCGTCGCGATCTCGCCGGCATTGCCCATTACCTGACGATATTTTTCCACCGTCTCCCAGACTTCTGGGATACCGGAATGGGTGATCGCCGAGGTGCGCAGCACCGGAACCGTCCAATGGGTGCTGGCCGGACTCAACAGATGCAGGGCGTTCTGATAGTCACGCGCCGCCCGCATGGCCGCCGCCGCCAGATCGCCATCGGCCTTATTGACAACAATGGCGTCGGCGATCTCGACGATGCCCTTCTTGATGCCTTGCAGCTCGTCGCCGCCGCCGGGAACCAGCAGCAGCAGGAACATATCGACCATGTCGGCCACCGCCGTCTCGGACTGGCCGACGCCCACGGTCTCGACCACGATGACGTCGAAACCGGCGGCCTCGCAGACCAATAGCGCCTCCCGCGTGCGCCGGGCGACGCCACCCAGGGTGCAGCCCGAGGGCGAGGGACGGATAAAGGCCCGTTCGTCGCGCGACAGCATTTCCATGCGGGTCTTGTCGCCGAGGATCGAGCCGCCCGAACGGGGACTGGAAGGATCGACCGCCAGCACCGCCATGCGATGCCCCTGCTCGATCACATGCAGACCGAAGCTCTCGATGAAGGTGGATTTGCCCACACCCGGCACGCCCGAGATGCCGACCCGCACCGACTTGCCGGTATGGGGCAGGATCTGCTCCATCAAGGCGTCGGCGGCGGCGCGGTGATCGTCGCGGGTGGATTCGATCAAGGTGATGGCGCGGGCCAGTGCGCGTCTCTGACCGGCAAGGACGCCCTGGGCCAGGGCGATGGGATCATGCATCAAGGACGGATCACTCTTTTTTCTCGCGGCCCTCTCGGAGCAGGGCCTTCATGGCGGTGGCGACCAGTCTGGCGCGGTCCTCGTCCGAGAGGTCGGCCAGGATAGTCTGCTTGGCGGCGCGCACCCGCATGGCGTTGCGGATCAGTTCTGCGCGGTCTTCGGTGATCAGCTGCTTGGCCTGTTCCTGAGCCTCGGTTACGGCGGCGCGCTCGGCCGGCGGCTGTGACGCTTTGCCTCCGGCCTTCTTCTTCGCCGGCGCAGAGGAGGTCTTGGCCGACACCGCCTTGCGGGCGTCGTCAGTCAGCAGAACCCCTGCCAGAGCCTTGCCGATGAACTTGAACATCCAGCGTCCCTTTCACCTTGGACGGAGCGAATCCTGCCCCAGGGGCGGCATTGCTTCAAGCGCTTTCCGCCAGGGCGAGGCCTGCCAGCTCTTCTTGTAACTGCGCTGTCTCCTGCTGGCGGCGCCACATGGCGGCATAGGGGCCGTCGGCGGCAAGCAGAGCTTCGTGCCGGCCCCGCTCGACGATCCGCCCGGCCTCCAGCACCAGGATCTCGTCGGCATCGACCACGGTCGACAGGCGATGGGCGATCACCAGGGTGGTGCGCTCGCGCGAGACCTCCCGCAGCGAGGCCTGGATATCGCGCTCGGTATGGGTGTCGAGCGCCGAAGTAGCTTCGTCGAACAGCAGGATCGAAGGCCGCTTCAGGATGGTGCGGGCAATCGCCACCCGCTGCTTCTCGCCGCCCGACAGCTTCAGCCCACGCTCGCCGACGCGGGTCTGATAGCCTTCGGGCAGGCTTTGCACGAAGTCATGGATGGCGGCCAGACGGGCGGCCTGCTCGACCTCCTCGCGGCTGGCCGAGGGACGGCCATAGGCGACGTTATAGGCCACCGTATCGTTGAACAGCACGGTATCTTGGGGAACGATGCCGATGGCAGCGCGCAAGGACTGCTGCGCCACCCCTCGGATGTCCTGCCCGTCGATCAGAATGCGCCCCGAGGTGACGTCGTAGAAGCGGAACAGCAGCCGCGACAGGGTGCTTTTGCCCGCCCCGGACGGCCCGACGATGGCGGTGGTGGTTCCCGCCGGAACCGTAAAGCTGACGCCCTTCAGGATCGGCCGGTCGGGATGATAGGCGAACTGCACATCCTCGAAGCGAACCTCTCCGCCCTGAACTGCCAGGGCCGGAGCGTCAGGCTTATCCTCGATCTCGCGGTTTTCCCGAAGCAGCGAGAACATCGCCTCCATATCGATCAGGGAGCGCTTGATCTCGCGATAGACGAAGCCCAACGCATTCAGCTGCAGATAAAGCTGCAACAGATAGGTGTTCACCAGCACGAAATCGCCGATCTTCAGGGCTCCGTCCCGCACCCCGTAACCGGCCAGCATCATCATGCCGGTCGCCCCCATGGCGATGATCAGCCCCTGGCCCATATTCAGCATCGAGACAGTGCTTTTGACCATCACCGCCGCATGCTCGTAACGGCGCAGACTGGCATCGAGACGGCTGGCCTCATGCTCTTCGTTGCCGAAATATTTGACGGTCTCGTAATTCACCAGACTGTCGATGGCCTTGGTGTTGGCGTCCTGATCCGACTGATTGGCGTCACGCAAATAGCGGGTCCGCCAGTCGGTAACGGCGAAGGTGAAGGTGGCATAGACGCCGATGGTCGCTAGGGTCAGCGCCGGAAAGCGCCAGTCATACAGCGTCCAAAGGGTGCCGCAGACCAGCGAGATTTCCAGAAAGGTCGGCAGGATATTAAACAGAGTGAAGGACAGCAGAAACTCGATGCCCTTGGTGCCCCGCTCGATCCCTCGGTTCAACCCGCCAGTCTGGCGGTCGAGATGAAAGCGCAGGGCCAGCGCATGCAGATGACGGAACACCTGGAGTGCGACCGTGCGGATCGCCCGCTGCGCCACCCGGGCGAACAGGGCATCGCGCAGTTCGCCGAAGGCCTGCCCCAGCACACGGGCCGCGCCATAAGCCAGAATGATCCCCACCGGCACCGCCAGCGCCGCATTGCCTTGGCCGGGCGACAGGACATCGACGGCATTGCGGAAGATCACCGGAACAGTGACGCCCAGCATCTTGGCCAGCAGCAGACAGGCCAGCGCCGCAACGACACGCAAGCGCAGCCCCCAGTCCTTGGGCCAGAGATAGGGCAGCAGGGTTTTCAGGGTTTCCCCATCCCGGCGGCCGCCGGGCGGGGTGGTGTAGTCGGAAGCGAGATGGCGCATGATGCCTCCGATATGGCCCTAAGCCGCCACCAGTTCCAGCCCCAGCCCGAAACAGGCCGACGGCGCGATCGAGAGCGAGGGGCCGTGGCGGCTGATGCCGATCCCGGCCTCGCGCAGATAGGTCTCGGCTCCGTCCAGATCGGCCACCGCCAACGCCAGCGCCGCCAGGGCCGGAGCGGCAGGGATACGGCTCTTCAGGTTGGAATGCAGATGGTCAAAGCCGTCTTCATTCACCAAAAACAGCATGGGGCCGCAGCCATGCACCGTCACCATATCGTCGGTGGGCGTGGCGGCGAAGGCTCCGAACAGGCGGTCATAGGCCGGCATCGTCGCTTCGGGATTTTCCACCACCGCAGTCAAGGACGCCAGGGCCACCGCGCCATTGGCATGCAGCGAAGCCGGCGAGACGGTGATGGCGTCGATCAGATCCACCTCCAGGCCCGGCGCATCGATCTTGGCCCCCAAGGCTTCCCGGCTGGCGGCCAGATTGCGGCTGGACAGACCGACCCGGCCGAAGCCGGCAGGCGCGGCTTGGGACAGCAGCAGCCGGGCATTGCCCAGGGCGATTTCCGCCTCGGTTCCCTCCAGCGGACGCACCGAGAACCCCAGCGCCGCGAATTGCCGCGCGGCAGCGCCGACATCCTCGACGCCAATGGTCACCGAAGCAAAGCCGATCAGGTCATAGGGCATGGGAAAACCGTCTGTGAATACAAAGGGGCGTCAGGCTGACACGGCCCCGGAAGCCCTGTCAACGGCGGCAGCATCCCGAGGCCGGGCGAATTGCGCCAGCGCCCGTTTCAGCAGCAAGGGCTCGATCGGCTTGGCGATATAACCGTCCATGCCAGCTTCGAGGCAGCGCTCGTCGTCGCCCCTTAAGGCATTGGCCGTCACCGCGATGATCGGCACCTCTGCCCCCGATCCCTCCAGCGCCCGAATCCGCCGCGTGGCCGCCAGCCCGTCCAAACCGGGCATCTGCACATCCATCAGCACGATATCCCAATGGCTTTTGCGCACCGCCTCCAACGCCTCGTAGCCATCGGCCACCACCGTCACCTGATGGCCGAATTTCCGCAGCATGGCGGCGGCGACCTTTTGGTTCACCGGATTATCCTCGGCCAGCAGAACCTTCAGGGGTTTGCCGCCCCGCTCTTCTTCCTGACACAGCGCTTGCGCCTGCGGCAGGGCGGCGCTCTGCACCTTGCGCAGCGGCAGGCCCAGAGTAAAGCGGCTGCCTTCCCCCAATTTGCTATGGGCGGCAATGTCCCCGCCCATCAAATTGGCCAGCCGGCGGCTGATCGCCAGTCCCAGCCCGGTACCGCCGTAGCGCCGGGCGATCGAGGCGTCGCCTTGGGCAAAGGGCTTGAACAGCCTTGGCAAGACGTCGCGGGGAATGCCGATGCCGCTGTCCTCGACCGAGATTTCCAGCCAGACCTTATCCGCCGCCCCCATGGGCAAAGCGCCGATGCTGACCGAGATGCCGCCATAGTCGGTGAATTTCACCGCATTGCCCAACAGGTTCAGCAAGATCTGGCGCAGCCGGGTGGGATCGCCCGACAGCCGCGCCGGCAGGCCGGCCTTTCCACGACCGTCAGGGTCAGACCCTTTTCATGGGCCCGCGGGGTCAACAGATTGGCCACCCCATCCACCAGGGCGCGGATGGTGAAATCGGCTTCCTCCAACTCCAGCCGCCCGGCTTCGATCTTGGTGAAGTCGAGAATATCGTTCAGCACCGACAGCAAGGCGTCGCCAGACTGATGCACCGTCTGGGCATAGTCTCGCTGCACCTCGTCCAAGCGGGTATCCAGCAGCAGACGGGCACAGCCCATCAGCCCGGCCAATGGTGTGCGGATTTCATGGCTCATCATCGCCAGAAAGTCGGATTTGGCCTGAGCCGCCTCTTCCGAGCGGCGGCGAGAGGCCTCGGCCTCGGCGGCGGTGTTGCGCTCGGCCAGAATGGCGACGAAATGGTCGCGGGCCATGCGGCCATGACGCATGGACAGCCCAGCCCCGGCCACATTCGCCAGCAACAGCCACAGACTGGTCTCGGCCAATTCGAAGCTGGCGGTCGGCGGCTCGACCCACAATCCCAGCACCGCCAGAAAGGCCGTGCCGGTGATCACCCCCAACCCCAGCAGCCGCAAGCAATGGCTGGGGAACAGCACGTAACTCAGCAACGTGATGCAGATGAAGCTCAGCTTGGCCACCTGGGCCACCGCCGGATCATAGGGGATATAAGGGAAATACAGGCAGCAATAGGCCAGCAGATAGCTGGTCACCAACCCCTCGGCCAGATCATAGCTGGGCGCGCGGCGCAGGCGCACGATCATCAGAGCGCACATCAGCGCCACGAAAATCCGCCCGACCAGCATCCACAGGAAGGTTCGCCCGGCCTCCTGGCTGAAGATATCGGCGATGATGAACAGGGAATTGAAGACGCCGACGACCAGGAAACCGGTCACAGCTTCGCGTACCGCCGCCGGACCTTGCCAGCGGCGGAACTCGGCCTCGACAGCCGGATCAGCAAATTCCCCTAGGAGAGGATGAATCCTCATCCCCCCGCCCAGTCTCAGCAAAAATTACTCCTGCCGATATTCCACCCCAAGGATATATGGGGCCATATCGGAGAGCCGGGCGCAACCCTGGATATGGTCCTGCCGGACTATTCCACCTTAAGCTTTCTGAGCGTTGATGCCGTAGCCTTTGAACTTCTCCAGCACGACATCCATCTCGGCATCGTCCAGAATCACCGGCTGCCCCAGTTGCAGAGCCCGCCAATAGCCCTCGGCCAGTTCCTCCACCTCGACCGCCAGGGCCAGGGCCTGTTCCAGGTCGGGGCCTGCGGCGATCATGCCGTGATTGGCCATGATGCAAGCCTGACGCCCATCCATGGCCTTGATCACATGGTCCGACAGTTCCTGGGTGCCATAGGTGGCGTAAGGGGCGCAGCGGATATCCTTCCCGCCGGCCTTGGCGACCATATAGTGATAGGCGGGAATCGATTTATGCAACACCGCCAGGGCGACGCAGAAAGGCGCATGGGTATGCACCACCGCCCCGATCTCGGGCCGGCTGGCATAAAGGTCGCGATGGAACCGCCATTCCGACGAAGGCTTGCGCCGGCCTTCGGGCTGGCCTTCCATGCTCATGCGCACGATGTCCTCGGGATGCACCTTGCGGGCCGGCATGCCGGACGGCGTGACCAGGAAACCGTCATCCCAGCGCACGCTGATATTGCCGGCCATGCCCTTGTTCAGCCCCGACTTCTCCAGCCGCAGCATGGCGTCGATGATGGCCAAGCGGTGGCGGGTGGAGCGGATATAGCGTTTCTCGGCCATGATGATGCGATCTTCAGCGATGTTCAGGATAAAGCGAGGTCAGGCCGGCGCGCGAGGCCGGACAGACGCCGCGTTCGGTGATCAGGCCGGTGACCAGACGGGCCGGCGTGACGTCGAAGCCGTAATTGATCGCCGGGCTGCCGTCGGGGGTCAGTTGCACCGAGACCAGCTTGCCGTCGGGACCGCGCCCCTGAATATGGGTAACCTCGGTCGGGTCGCGTTCCTCGATGGGGATTTCCTTGACGCCATCCGACAGCGTCCAGTCGATGGTCGGGCCGGGCAGGCCGATATAGAAGGGCACGCCGTTATCCTTGGCCGCCAGCGCCTTCAGATAGGTGCCGATCTTATTGCAGACATCGCCATCCGCCGTGGTGCGGTCAGTGCCGACGATGCACAGATCGACCATGCCATGCTGCATGATATGACCACCGGCATTATCGACGATGACGGTGTGCGGCACGCCATGCCAGTTCAGTTCGCGAGCGGTCAGACTGGCACCCTGGTTGCGGGGCCGGGTTTCGTCGACCCAGACATGCAGGGGAATGCCCTGCTCGAAGGCCTTATAGATCGGAGCGATGGCGGTGCCCCAATCGACGGTGGCCAGCCAGCCGGCATTGCAATGGGTCAGGACATTGACGCATTTGGCGCCCTCGGCCTGCTTCTTCTTCCAGATTTCGGCGATGAGCGCGGCGCCATGGGTGCCGATGGCTTCGCAGATGGCGGCATCTTCGTCGCAAATCTCGGCGGCGCGCTTGTAAGCGGCGGCCAAACGATCAGCCTCGGGCACCGGCAGCAGCAGTGCCTTCATTTCATCCAGCGCCCAGCGCAGATTGACGGCGGTGGGACGGGTGGCGTAGAGGCGCTTGTAGACTTCCTCGAAGCGGGCGTCGGAGGTGCCGGCCCGCAGGCCCAGCGCCACGCCATAAGCTGCGGTAGCGCCGATCAGCGGAGCGCCGCGCACCCACATATCGCGGATCGCCGCTTCGGCATCCTCCAGACTATCGAGCCGCACCACCACGAAGTCGTGGGGCAGCTTGGTCTGATCGATGATCTCGACCCCCTGGCCGTCAGCCGCCAGCCAGATGGTACGGGTATGTTTGCCGTTGATCTTCATTTCTTCAGCACCCGACCGGCGACGGCGTCCAGCTTGGCGATCATCGCGGGATCGCGGGCTTCCGGCGCGGTGATGATGGCGGTGTCCAGGGCATGCTGGCAGCCCTTCTCGCATTCCGCGTCGCGATGGCGCAGCTTCGGGGCCACGGCGCGCACCAGATTGCGGGCCTTGTCGGCATTGTCCAGCAGCACCTTGATGATGGCGTCCACCGTCACATGATCGTGATCGGGATGCCAGCAGTCATAGTCGGTGACCATGGCGACGGTGGCGTAGCAAAGCTCGGCCTCGCGGGCCAGCTTGGCTTCCGGCATGTTGGTCATGCCGATCACGTCGCAGCCCCACTGGCGGTAAAGATTGCTCTCGGCCTTGGTCGAGAACTGCGGGCCCTCCATCACCAGATAGGTGCCGCCGCGCTGATAGGGGATGCCGATCTCCCTGGCCGCCGCTTCGATGGCGTCACCTAAGCGGGAACAGACCGGATCGCCCAGCCCCACATGCGCCACCAGCCCAGTGCCGAAGAAGCTTTTGACGCGGGCGAAGCTGCGGTCGATGAACTGATCGACAATGACGAAGGTGCCCGGCGGCAGTTCCGCCTTCAAGGAGCCGACCGCCGAGACCGAGATGATCTCGGTGACACCGGCCCGCTTCATCACATCGATATTGGCGCGGTAGTTCAGCTCGGACGGAGGGATGCGGTGACCACGGCCATGGCGGGGCAGGAACACCAGCTTCTGGCCGTCCAGCTCGCCGAACAGCAGTTCGTCGGACGGCGCGCCGAACGGGCTTTCGACCTTGCGCCATTCAGTATTCACCAGACCGTCGATCTGATAAACGCCGCTGCCGCCGATGATACCCAGAACCGGAGCGCCCATGGCTTGCTTCCCCTGAAATGAAAAATGGTGCGGGATTATGGACCAACTCGGCCCAATGGCAAAGGGGCCGTTCTGTTTCCAGAACGACCCCTTTGTTTTTCGATACTGGGAAACCCAGGATCAGAGCCGGACCTTAGTGCAGGTCAGCCCAGATCTTGCGCTTCAGAGCATAGAACATGGCGGTCAGGACGATCAGGAAACCGATCACCTTGATGCCCAGCGACTTGCGCTGATCCAGTTCCGGCTCGGCGGTCCAGTTCAGGAACGAGACCACGTCCTTGGCGATCTGCTCCTTGGTGGCCTTGGTGCCGTCGGCATAGGTCACGGCGTCGTCGCTGATGGGCGGCGGCATGCCGATGTTCCCGCCACCGAAGGCCTTGTTGTAGTACATGCCGTCCGGAACCACATGGCCAGCCGGAGGAGTGTCCTCGAAGCCGGTCAGGATGGCGTAGACATAGTCCGGACCGCCGTTGCGGGCCTTGGCCATCAAGGACAGGTCGGGCGGCAGAGCGCCGTTGTTGGCCACACGGGCCGCCTGGTCGTTGGGGAACGGCGGCACGAAATGGTCGGACGGACGAGCCGGACGCTGGAACATGTCGCCCTGGTCGTTCGGACCGTCGGTGACCTGCTTCTCGGCGGCGAAGTCCTTGACCTCGTCATCGGAGAAGCCGAGGTAGGACAGATTGCGGTAAGCAACCAGCTTCATCGAGTGGCAGTTCGAGCAGATGTCATGGAACACCTGCCAGCCGCGACGCAGCTGAGCCTTGTCGTACTGGCCGAACACGCCCTGCCAGGACCAGGCCTGCTTTTCGATCTCCGGACCTTCATTGGCCAGGGCCGGGGTCGCGGCTGGCAGGTGTTCCAT